>Ga0181521_10000068_pt1 | contig 114892 bp, 102 predicted proteins | sample PEATcosm2014_Bin_32_FD_119764 | JGI IMG/M metagenome (GOLD analysis project Ga0181521, IMG submission 119764) | Peatland microbial communities from MTU Mesocosm Facility, Houghton, MI, USA - PEATcosm2014_Bin02_60_metaG | ecosystem: Environmental > Terrestrial > Soil > Wetlands > Peat | place... | reverse complement strand
CGGGGTCACCATCGCCGCCATGGAGCGCGCAAATTCGACCCAGATGGGATTCTCGGTCGAGATCGAACCCTCGCCCCCCGCCATGGCCGGGCGCCCGGTTCGAATCGTGTTCGCCAGCTCGTGATACGCGTTGATCGTTTGAGGCAGCGTGAGAAAGCCCGCCATCGATCCGATGCAAGTGGGCGAGCGCCGGTCCAGGAATGTAGCGGAGTCGTCCGTCAAAGCGTAGCGCTGACCGTTCTTGCTCAGGAATCCGTGCACCGTCAGATAGTCGCAGAGAATCCGCACGCCACGCTCGGTGGCCTGGCAGCGCTTCGCGAGAACCGGGATCGTGTCAGCGCCTTCGCCGATGGCCGTAAAGACGTCGAGCTGTATCGCGGCCTTGAGCGCCGCCGTCTGCTGGTAGGCGTTCAGCGTGTCGAAGATCAATTCGGGATTGCGCTGCGGCTTGGCGGTTTGCGAGGCCATGATGTTCCTTTCGATGTGGAAGAAGTCCGGTCACCGCGCGGACGAGTTTTCGGCAAAGCACCAGTGAACGAATGCCGGGGTGTACCGCCGAGTGACATTGGCGGGGACATCCTGCTCGTTCAGTTGCTGAAAATCGAATTGAATCTGGCCGTCGGGGTTCACCGTGGCAAGAAGGAATCCATAGACGTTCGTCTGAGCCGCGTGCGCGGACGCGGCGTCCGGGGGCAACGCATACCGTTCCGCGCCTGCCGTACCGACAATCCAGCCGGGCAGGACGCCGCCGTGCTCGCGCCAGTATTCGGTATTGAAAATGCCGTCCATGAAATAGTGCGAATGGCTGGCGAGGACGTAGACGCGCTTGTGACCGTCATTCTGCGCCTTGAGCAGATCGGCATAGACGCGCCGGCCGCTTTCGGTGCCCGGTTCCGACTCATTCATGCTGTGACCCTTCGAAATGCTTTCGGGAAGGGCTTCGTGCATGCCCACGACGACCGTGCGAATCGCGGCGTTTGTGGAATCCGAGCGCAGCGTTTTTTCAAGCCAGGCAACCTGGCCCGCGTCGAACTGATCCGTAGTGGCATTGTCGAGATTGATGAAATCGACGCCGCGCTCGACCCAGCGGTAGTAGGTCTTCGGCGTGAGGTCGCGAGGATCGTCGCGCAGACGCTGTGCGCGCAGACGCGGCGCATCGAGCCAACGGCGGAACTGAACGGCAAATTCCGCTCGCGTCTTCGGCTCGACCGTTTCGTGGTTGCCGATGGCGAGCCGAACCGGGAGGGCGCCAAAGGGAGCGATCTGACTCCTGATAAAATCCTTCCAGGCAATGTCGTGGTATTCAGAAATGCTCAGCGGCCTCGCGAGATGCTCCGGCTGGTGCTGGATGTCCTCATCGATGCCGGCAATCTTCCGGAAATCGCCGAGGTGCCAGTAGAAGAGCGGCTTCGTTTTTTTCACGGCGGCCGCGATTGCCGGCATCACGACGTCGCCGCAGTTGCGCGAATCGCCAGAGGCGGCGAACTTCCAGGACGCCGTCGTCAGCGCTTGAGGGGGATTGGAAGCGCTCCCGCCAGCTTGTGCTCCGGATGGGAACGGATGCGCGCCAATAACCGCGAGCACAAGCGCCGCCCGAACCAACAGAGTTTGGCCCTTCATAAAGTCTCCGCGAAAGTTTATCGACCGCGCGAGGTGCCTCGCGACGCAAGCCATTGTGCCGCGAGGCCCACGATGTGGCAACTGTTCTCCAGTCGCTGAGTCCGCGGCAAGCTTGCGTGACACCGGCCAACGTTGACCTCGCGCCGCCGCCGGGCTATGTTACCGGCGACAATTCGGCGAGGCTCTGCACGACAACACAGCCAAGTGTCTGCGACGTTCCGGCACGCGTGAAATAACGCCCGGGACGGCAACGGACGCGCTTCGTAGACTCCGCCGCTCCATGCGGACAAGGAGGAGTCTATGAAGAAGTGGCTTGCAGTTGTGTTGTTCGCGCTTTCGGTTCTCACTAGTGCCATGTGGCTTAAGTCGTTCTCGAGCCACACGATGCTGGCGGACACGTCATCTCCCATGCCCCCGATTCCGGGCGGCGGCGGAGAGGCGCCACCGCCTTCCGTGCGCTAGGAGGCGTTCCCGCTTCGAGATGACGGGACCAAAACGGGCCGCGCGATTGGGCAGGTTCGATGCTTGGTCCCGTCGACTATGCATTGTGGATCGCGGGCTTCGTTTTCGAAGCGGCTGCGGTCTTGTCCATTTTCTATCGCAAAGCCTTCGGGCGCTACTACTCGGTCTGCCTCTACATGGCCTGCAAGTTTTTCGTGCAGGGTGCTCAGTACATCTGCTTCCTGAAGTTCGGATTCCGCTCGGCGCAGTACTTTTACCTCTACTATTATTCGGACAGCTTGCTGACGATTCTGCTTTTCTTCGTCGTGATGCACCTCTACCTCCTCGTTTTTGCCGAGATGGACACGGATCGCCATATTCGCGCCGGCGCTGTTTTACTGCTGTTTCTGACCGCTGCCTTCTCGTATCTCGTCGTTCGCCGGTACCGCACCCACTTGACGGAGCATTTCGTCGTCGAGCTGGGCCAGGGCCTTTACTTCGTAGGGACTGTATTGACGTATATCCTGTGGGGAGCGATGATAACGCTGCGCGAGAGGCGGGCCCGGCTTGTCCAGGTGGTCCTGGCCCTTGGCATTTATTACAGCGCCACGGCCGGGGCATATGCACTGCAGGACCTGTTCCCGGGGCGGCAGATGCCGGTTTTCGCTTGGGCGCCGCCGGCCGCGAATGTCTGGCTGTCTCTGGCCTGGACCTTGGCGTTCCTGCGAATCCGGGAAGAAGCGAGCGTGATGGTACCCACTTTGGCGGTGAAAGCTCAATGATTGCAGCGTTGATCTACGTCGTTTCGTTCGTGGTGCTCGTTCAGTTTTTCGTGTACTACTGCCGGTCGGTCCTGGCTTCGAGCAGGAAGGTCGAGCTCTCGGCGCGCGTGCGCGAGGCGGCGGGAGTCGGCGACAGCGTTGCGGCGGACGACTTCCAGCGATTTCTGCAATTGGTGCGTCTCTGTCCGGAGAACAGCGCCGATCGGGCCGGTATCCGCGCCGTAGGCACTTACTACAGCTTGCTGCACGTGCTCGCTCGTCTGTCACGCGCGATGCTTCCAAGCGTCGCCGCATGGGCGGAGAAGGAGCAGCAAGGCTGCTCCCACTTTGCGGCGGTGGCTCTCGATCGCCGCATCTCTTTCAGCCGCGACTTGTTCGTGCAACAGGCGAGCAGCCGACTGTAATCGCCCGGCCGCCGATTTTCCCGCGACTCTCGACCCTTCCCAAGCCGGCTGCTACCATGAAGTCATCCCGAACTTCGGTAGATTGCCGCCCGTGACGCCGCTCGAACAACTCGCGTTGGAGAACATTCAGGGCATGCGCCTGCTCGCGGCCGGGGACCGTGTCGGCGTGGCGGTTTCAGGCGGCGGCGATTCGGTGGCATTGCTGCGGATGCTCGAAAATCTGCGGGATGCGCTGGGGATCACACTGCTCGTCGTTCATTTCGACCATGGCCTGCGGGGCGCGGAATCCGAAGCCGATGCGCAATTTGTTGGGGAGCTGGCACGCGAGCGCGGCTTGGAGCTCGTTCTCGAGCGCGCGAATGTCGCGGCGGCGGCCGCCAACCACAAGTGGAATCTCGAAGACGCAGCCCGGCGTCTCCGCTACGCATTTTTCGAACGCATCGTTAACGAGGGCCGGGCAACGCGCGTTGCGGTCGCACACACGGCTGACGACCAAGCCGAAACCGTTCTCGCTCATTTGCTGCGTGGAACAGGTCCGGCCGGCCTGGCGGGAATTTATCCGATCGTGGGAGCGGTCGTACGGCCGCTTCTCCGGCACCGCCGGGACGATCTCCGGGAATATCTTCGCGAAATCGGGCAGGCATGGCGCGAAGACGTGACGAACCTTGATCCGCGCCGCTCGCGCGCGCGGATTCGCGGCCAACTCCTGCCTTTGCTCGAGCGCGATTTTTCTCCGCTCGTCGTGAACCGTCTCGCGAGGCTGGCCCGGCTTTCACGCGAGGAGGAAGTATTCTGGACTGCGCTCGTGGAAGATCGTTTTCACGCGCTTGTCCGCACCGGAGACGGAACGCTCGCGATTCACATTCGCGACTTGCTGGCGCCCCTCGATGTGTCCGCCGGAGTGGCTCGCGAAGAATCGGCGCTCGGGAGCGAGCGGCCCGCGGCGCTGCGCGCGCTGACCGAGCGCTTGATTCGCCGGCTTTACCACGATCTGCGCGGAGACCGGCGCGGCCTCACGGCCGAGCGCGTGGAGCAGGTGATTCACCTTGCTTCCGAATCCACGAGCGGCCGCAGCGTCGAGTTGCCCGGCGGCATCCGCGTCGAGCGGAGTTTCGGCGAGATGATCTTTTCGCGCACGCTCCTCGAGAAACGCACTTCGCGCGCGCGGGAAACCGGCGCGCCGTCAGATGCGTACCACTATTTAGTGGAGTTGCCAGCGCACGGAGCGGCTACTGTTTCTGTCCCGGAACTAAAGAGCCGCTTCTGCCTGAAAGTGATTGACTGGTCTGCGAGGGAGCGCGACACTAAAAGAGATACTGCGGCCCTCGATGCTGATCTGCTCCGGGCCCCTTTGATCTTGCGGAACTGGCGGCCGGGAGATGCTTATCGGCCTCGGGGCCGTCGCCAGGCGCAGAAACTGAAGAGGATGTTCCTCGCGGGACGCATTCCGAGCCGCGAACGCGCCTGCTGGCCGGTGCTGGAAAGCGCCGGGCGCGTGGTCTGGGCTCGAGGGATGCCCCCGGCGGACGAATGTTGCGCCTGGGAAGGCACGCGGGCCGGGGTCGTGATCGAGGAACAGCGTCTTTGAGGTTGCGATGAAGGTCGCGTTTACCCGGCGGCGATTGGCGACAAGGCTCGGCCAGTTGGGCCGCTCTATCTCCCGGGACTATGCGGGGCGGACGCTCGATGTCGTCATCGTGCTCGAAAACTCGTTTCTGTTTGCGGCCGATCTGGTTCGCGAGATTTCGAGGCCCGTGGTCTGTCACTTCGTGCGCTCGGACATGCGCGACGTTCGTCTGGCGGGACACGATTACCGCGAAATCTTTTTCAGCGCGCCGCCAGCGCTTCGCGGCCGTGATGTTCTCGTAGTGGACGCCGTGCTGAATACCGGCGTCACACAAGAGTTTTTGCTGAGGCGGCTCGAAGAGGGCCGGCCGCGCTCGTTGCGGCTGGCGGTCCTGTTCGATAAGCCGGAAGCCCGCAGAGTGGACTTGCGGGCTGAATACACTGGCTTCGCCGCCGCATCTAAACAGTGGGTAGGCTACGGGCTGAGCGGCGACCGAGGGCTGTACCGGAATTTGCCTTACGTCGCAGCGAGAAGCTCGCGGGCAAGCGGCCGGGGGCGGCGCGCAGGCGCCCGCAGGAAAGCAACCAAAGGGTGAGGTAATACGGTGAACTCAACGGTACGCACCATTCTATTCTGGGTTTTGATGGCCGCGCTCGCAGTGGTTTTGTGGCAGATGGCATCGAAGGGCGGGCCTGCGCCGCACGAGGACGAGCCGGGGTACACGAATTTTCTCGCCAAGGTTGAGAGCGGGAACGTGAAGACCGTCACGATCCTGCTCTCCCCCAACAGCGCCGAACTCGAGGGCGAATACCGCGATGGCGGCAAGTTCCGCGGCGTGACCATCGCCAACACCGCGATTCCCGACATCACCAAGGCTCTGCAAGACAAGGGCGTGCTCTTCAACTACAAGGAAGTCAGGGACTCCAACTGGCTCAACCTGCTCCTCAATCTTTCTCCGATTATCGTGATCGCGGCCATCTGGATTTTCATGATGAGGCAGATGCAGGCTGGCGGGAATAAGGCGCTCAGCTTCGGCAAGTCTCGCGCCCGGCTGCTGACCGCGCAACAGAAGAAGGCGACGTTCAAGGACGTGGCCGGAATCGACGAGGCCAAGGAAGAGCTTTACGAAATCATCGACTTCCTGAAGGACCCGCAGAAATTCCAAAAGCTCGGCGGGCGCATCCCGAAAGGCGTGCTACTGGTCGGACCTCCGGGCACGGGCAAGACTTTGCTGGCTCGCGCCATTGCCGGAGAGGCGAATGTGCCTTTCTTCTCGATTTCGGGGTCGGACTTCGTTGAGATGTTCGTCGGCGTAGGCGCGAGCCGGGTCCGCGATCTCTTCGAACAAGGCAAGAAGAACGCGCCCTGCATCATCTTCATCGATGAAATCGACGCTGTCGGGCGTCATCGCGGCGCGGGCCTCGGTGGCGGGCACGACGAGCGCGAGCAGACGCTGAACGCCCTGCTTGTCGAAATGGACGGCTTTGAGTCGAATGAAGGCGTGATTCTGATTGCCGCCACGAACCGGCCGGACGTGCTCGACCCGGCGCTCTTGCGGCCGGGCCGCTTCGACCGGCGCGTCGTGGTGCCGCGGCCGGACGTTCGGGGACGCGAAGAAATCCTGCGCGTCCACACGCGGAAGGTGCCCCTTTCGGAAGACGTGGACCTTTCCGTCATCGCGCGCGGCACGCCCGGGTTTTCGGGCGCCGACGTGGCGAACCTCGTGAACGAGGCGGCGTTGTGGGCGGCGCGCCAGAATCGGAAATTCGTCACCATGGCGGACTTCGAGATGTCCAAGGACAAGGTCTTGATGGGCGTCGAGCGGAAGTCCATGATCCTTTCGGATGAAGAGAAGAAAAACACGGCGTACCACGAGGCGGGCCACGCGCTCGTCGCGGCCATGACGCCGGGCGCCGACCCGTTGCACAAGGTGACGATCATCCCGCGCGGCATGGCGCTGGGCGTCACGATGCAACTGCCCATCGACGACAAGCACACGTACACGAAGGAATTCCTCGAGTCGCAGCTTGCCGTTCTGATGGGCGGCCGAGCCGCGGAAGAGATTTTCCTGAACCACATCACGACCGGGGCGGGCAACGACATCGAGCGGGCCACGGAAATCGCCCGGCAGATGGTCTGCGAATGGGGTATGAGCCCGCTGGGGCCGCTCACATTCGGTAAGAAGGAAGAGGCGATTTTCCTGGGCCGCGAGATCGCGCAGCACCGCGACTATTCCGAGGACACGGCGATCAAGATCGACGCCGAGGTGCGCACCATCGTCAATACCGGCTACACGCGCGCCCGGAACATCCTCGAAACCTACCGCGATTCACTCGAACGCGTCGCGCAGGCGCTGCTCGACCGGGAAGTCCTCGACGCGACGGAGTTGAAGCTCCTGATGGAAGGCAAACCTCTGCCGGAGAAAATACCGCCACCACCTCCCGCAGCGCCGCCTGTGCCGGCCAAGGAGCCGCAGCTCGCGCTGCGTCCCGAGCCTCGACCGCTCCCCGGCCTCGCCAAGGGCGAAAAGCCAGCCCCCGCGTAGAAGAGCAACCTCGCTTGGGTCTTTGGGAATCTCTTGCCAGACAAAAACTGGCGTAGAATACCCGCATGCCGAAAAAGCCGACCGACACATTCGAAGCCGATTGCCCGTGCTGCCGCGCGAAGCTGACGATCGACCGGGAGTTGGGCGTCGTGCTGTCGCACGTCCCGCCGGCAAGAGCGCCTTCCATCGACCTCGACGACACGGCACGGCTGCTACGAGAGCACACGGATGCCGTGGAGGCGAAATTCCGAGCTTCGGTCGAAGCCGAGAAGACGAAAGAAGACGTCCTGGCGCGAAAGTTCGCCGAGGGCCTCAAGAAGGCCAAAGACGCGCCCGTCGAGAAGCCCCTCCGCGATTTCGACCTCGACTGAAAACCTCCATGCCAGCGCAGTCCTTCTGCTTGCTGAATCAGGGTGAGGCGGCAGGGCGGCGTCGTCCGCGGCGTCAAGTTCTGCTTCTGTGCCTTGCCCTCATCTTCAGCTCGATGCTTGCCGGGCCTTTTCAAGCGCAGCAGAAAACTACAAACCGGCCACAGCAGCTCGATAAAGGAATTACGTGGAAGCGCGACACGGCCACGGGAGAACTGCGCACGACCGCCACGCCAAACCCGGGAAACGAAACATCGGGCGGTTTGCGCTCGGGTCCCAACGTACTAGCAGTCCGGACGGAAATGGTTCCCGTAACCTGCACCGTCTCGACCGAAGACGGCACGCCCGTGCCAGGACTACGGCGCGAGGATTTTCAGGTCTTCGAAGGTGGCATCGAGCGGCCGATTTCCTACTTTGATGCTTCGACGCAGCCCGCGAGCGTCGCGCTGGTCATTGATGCGAGTCCAAGTGTGTTGCCCGATGCGCAAGACATGAAGCGGGCGGCCGACGCGCTGATCGATGCGCTCGCGCCGCTCGATCAGGCGGCCGTGGTCGATTTTTCGGCGCATACGTACTTGCAGCTTCCGTTTTCGGATGTGCGCGAGCAGATCCGGCGCGCGGTCGCGCGCGTGGATGTCCGCGAGCTGCTCGGCGACACCGGAGGTTCAAACATCTACGAAGCTGTGTACCTCGCGGCGAAAGAACTTTTTCCCGGCCGCACCGGACGAAAGGCAATCGTCCTGCTGACCGACGGCCAGGACAGCGGACTCGGACTTACGCTCGATTTCGCCAGCAGCGTCCCTCAAACGGGCCGGCTCGAGGACCGGCTGACCTTCGACGATGTGGCACGGCTTCTCGCGGCGCAAGACATCCAGATCTTCGCGGTCTCGACGGAGAATCGTCCGAAGGTGATGACGCCTGAGTGGCTTGCAGCGCATCAGGACGCCACGCTGGTGACGCCGGCGGCGCGCACGTCCGGCATCCCGCCCTACACGCTGTATCTCGCCGAACTCGTCCGTCGCGCGGGCGGCCAGCTCTACTTCCTTCGCGAAGCCGAGACGATGGCCGACACGTTCCACAAGATTGCGCAAAGGATTCGCGCGGAATACACGCTTGGCTTTGCTCCCTCGCCTAGCTACGGGCCGGCGATCCACACAGGATGGCACACGTTACGGGTGGAAGTGCCGGGGGAGCCGGGTGCGCGCGTCGCGCACCGCGCCGCCTATTACGTTCCGGCGACCCAGTAGTCCGCGTCTTCGCCATTGCATCCTCCTTACCGTTTTGCGAAAACCGTGGTTCAATAGCGCTCATGCTTCGGCGCAGGATGTTCAAGCTACGACTGCCCTCGCGCACGCTCGTGCTCGGCAAGCGCACGCTTGTGATGGGTGTGCTCAACATCACTCCGGATAGTTTCTCGGATGGCGGCCTATTTCTCGACGCGCACGCGGCAGTGGCGCGTGCTCTCGATCTCGAACGCGCCGGCGCGGACATCCTCGATATCGGCGGGGAATCGACCAGGCCCGGCTCGGAAGGCATCTCGGCGACGGAAGAGCTTCAACGGATCCTGCCCGTGCTCGGCAAGCTTCGTGGGCAGCTCACGATTCCGATCTCCCTCGACACCAGCAAGTCCGAGGTTGCCGACGCCGCTGCCGACTCCGGGGTCGAAATCCTGAATGACGTGACGGCGCTGCGCGCCGATCCGCGCCTGGCCGAGGTCGCTCATCGACGCAGGCTGCCTCTGATCCTGATGCATATGCGGGGCGAGCCGCACACCATGCAGAAACGGCCGTTCGCGCGCGACGTGATGCGCGACGTCGCGTCCAGCCTGCGCCACGCTGTCGCCGTGGCGCGCCGCGCGGGCGTTGCCAAATCTCAAATCATCCTCGACCCCGGCATCGGGTTCGGCAAGAGCACGGCGCAGAACTTCGAATTGCTGGCGCGTCTGCCTGAACTCGCGCGCCTTGGTTTTCCGCTGATGGTCGGCACGTCGCGAAAGGGATTCATCGGAAAGGTTCTTGGCGACGTGGTGCCAAGCGAGCGCATGTGGGGCACGGCGGCCACCGTCACCGCGAGCATTCTCGGCGGCGCGCACATCGTGCGTGTGCACGACGTGGCCGAGATGGTTCAAGTCGCGCGCGTTGCGGATGCCATTTTGCATCCGGGCTTAAGGCCGGCCCACAGCTAGTCATGAATGCAACGAGGTTGCCCGACCAGAGCGCGAATTCCCGCAACGCCCTGCTTGCCGGCTTCCTTGGCTGGACTCTCGACGCGTTCGACTTTTTCATTCTGACGTACGTTCTTTCGCAGGTCGCCGCCGACTTCCACAAGTCCGTCGCTGAAATGGCCTTTACGCTGACGGCGAGCCTGATGATGCGTCCGGTGGGCGCCCTGCTCTTCGGCCTGATGGCGGACCGCTACGGCCGGCGGCTGCCGTTGATGCTCGATGTGCTGTTTTATTCGGTCATCGAGGTCCTTTCCGGGTTCGCACCGAACTACACGGCGTTCCTTGTTCTGCGTTTGCTTTATGGCATCGGCATGGGCGGCGAGTGGGGCGTGGGCGCTTCACTTGCGATGGAGTCCGTCCCCGCGAAATGGCGCGGAGTCCTTTCCGGCGTGTTGCAGGAAGGCTACGCGCTCGGCAATTTGCTTGCGGCCATCGCGTTTTGGACCGTCTTCCCGCACTGGGGCTGGCGCCCGATGTTTTTCATTGGTGGGCTGCCCGCCCTGCTGACGCTGTTCATTCGCGCGAAGGTAAAGGAAAGTGACGCGTGGAAAGCTCATGCGGCCGCCCGGAAGAGCTGGCGCGAGTACTTCCGCGCCGCCACCGCGAACTGGAAGCGGTTCGTCTACCTGGTCCTGTTGATGGCGATGGTGAATTTCATCTCGCACGGCACCCAGGATCTCTACCCGACGTTCTTGCAGCGCCAGCTCCATTTCAACACACGCGCGACGGCCGTTATAAGTATCGTCTCGATGGTCGGCGCGATTGTGGGTGGCATTCTGGTGGGGCTCTACTCGGACCATCGCGGCCGCCGCCGCGCCATGGTGACGTCCCTTCTGCTGGGTCTCCTGCTGATTCCCGTGTGGGTTTTTGCGCCGCCGGTTATTGCCCTGATCTCGGCGGGGGCGTTCCTGATGCAGTTCATGGTGCAGGGGGCGTGGGGCGTGATCCCCGCGCATATCAACGAGCTTTCGCCGGGTGCGCTGCGAGGGTTCTTCCCAGGTTTTGCCTACCAGCTCGGAGTCCTTATCGCCTCGACGGCCCCCTACATCGAGGCGAAAATGACCAGTCGCTTGAGCTACGGGCAGGCGATGGGAACGTTCGCTGGAATCGCGCTCGCGATCGGCGCGGTCGTGATCGCCGCGGGGCCGGAGGCGCATCGCGTCGCGTTTGGCGGCTCCGGGACGTAAACATCCACAACCAGGAAGCTGCCGCGTCTGAGCCCGCACATGCTAAAATGGGTGTGCGTTTGTTGCTCCAGAAATTCTAGAGAATGGATCGGGGCTGCAAGACAGCGCTTGCAGCCCTTTTTGTTTGGCCGCAGAGCCACCGCAAGAACCTATGACGACGCCGATTCGCAATATCGCCATCATCGCCCATGTGGACCATGGGAAGACGACGCTCGTCGACGCCATGCTGCGCCAGAGCGGCATCTTCCGCGAAAACCAGGAAGTGGTCACGCGCGTGATGGATTCGAACGAGCTCGAGCGCGAGCGCGGCATCACGATTCTCGCGAAGAACACGGCGATCACGTACCGCGGCACGAAAATCAACATCGTGGATACGCCCGGCCACAGCGATTTTGGCGGCGAGGTCGAGCGCGCCCTGCGCATGGTGGACGGCGTCCTGGTGCTCGTGGACGCGAGCGAAGGCCCGCTGCCGCAGACGCGCTACGTTCTGCAAAAGGCTCTGGCCGCGAAGCTGCCGCCGATTATGGTGCTCAATAAGATTGACCGGCCTGACGCACGGCCCGCCGCCGTTCTCGATGAAATTTACGACCTGTTCATCGATCTCGATGCGACGGAAGACCAGCTCGATTTCCCCGTGATCTACACGAATGCGAAGACGGGAGTGGCGCACCGCCAAGTCGGTGACGATTCGACGACCCTCCAGCCGCTTTTCGAGCAGATCGTCGCTTCGATTCCTCCGCCGGCGGGCGACCCCGCGGGCGTCCTTCAGATTCAGGTGACGAACCTCGATTACAGCGATTTTCTGGGGCGCCTCGCGATTGCCCGCGTTTTCAACGGGACCCTCACGCGCGGGACGGAAGTAGGGATATCGAAGCTGGATGGAGCCATTCAGCCTACGAAGATCACGAAGCTCTTCACGTTCCGCGGCCTCGATCGCGATGAAGCCGAGCAGGTTTCGGCGGGCGATATCGTGGCCATTGCGGGCGTCGAAGGCATCCAGATCGGCGAGAGCCTCACGGAACTCGAAAACCCGGCGCCGCTTGAGCCGCTCTTGATCGACGAGCCGACCCTGGCGATGGTTTTCACGATCAACACTTCGCCCTTCGCGGGCCGTGAAGGACAGTTCGTCACCTCCCGCGATTTGCGCGCGCGGTTGGAGAAGGAGTTGCTTACGAACGTTTCGCTGCGTGTGGAAGACACCGGCACGACCGATGCATTTCGCGTGCTCGGCCGAGGCGAACTCCAGCTCGCTATCCTGATCGAGACCATGCGCCGTGAAGGGTATGAGTTGATGGTCGGCAAGCCGGAAATCGTGGTGCGTACCGAAAACGGACGCCGCGTGGAGCCGCTCGAGTTGCTGGTCGTGGATTGTCCAGAATCGTTTATTGGCATCATCATGGAGTCGCTCGGGACCCGCCGCGGCGAAATGAAGAAAATGGTGAACCATCATTCAGGCCGCGTTCGGATGGAATTCAGCATCCCCTCGCGTGGATTGATCGGGCTGCGAAGCCAGTTGCTCACGGACACGCGCGGCACGGCGCTGATTCATTCGTTGCTGGAAGGCTGGACCGATTACGCCGGCGATATGGCGATGCGGCTCACCGGGGCCCTGGTGTGCGATCGCGCGGGCGTTTCAGTTGCGTACGCGATCTGGGGCATCCAGGAGCGCGGCGAAATGTTCGTTGGGCCGGGCGTGGAAGTCTACGAGGGAATGATCGTCGGCGAAAACGCCCGAGAAGACGATATGAACGTGAATATCACCAAGGAAAAGAAACAAACGAATATGCGCTCGTCTTCCGCCGACGAGGCTATCCGGCTGGTCCCGCCGCGCGAAATGACGCTCGAAAAGGCCATCGAGTTCATTGCCGACGATGAGTATGTCGAGATCACGCCCAAATCGATTCGCTTGCGGAAGAAAGTCCTCGACGCGAAGAGGCGCCCCAAGCGCTGGCAGGAGATTCGCGCCAGCGCCGAAACCTGAAGACTCCCGCAAGTGGTATCATTCGATCTACTGAAGTCCCAGGTGGAGCGACCTCATGTCCGAACCCACGAAAGAAGAATTGCTGGCGCGCATTGCAGAACTCGAAAAGCAGACGAGTACAAGACCGCGAGGCAGCCTTGAATTCCGCGTCGGCGAAAAGGGCGGCGTCAGCGTGTACGGCCTCGGACGCTTCCCGGTGACACTCTATTACGAGCAGTGGGTTCGCCTGCTCGATGCGGCCGACAATCTGCGCGCCTTTCTCGAGGAAAACAAGCCCCGGCTCAAGCTGAAACCCAAAGATTGACTGCTCACTTTTGCTGAAGGACGCCTCCCTACCACAAACCTGCTCGACACGTTTAGCTTCGACGAGGCTGTAGAAACGGCATCGGAGAATTGTGTTGGCGCGCAAAGGTCTCTATATCAAAATAAATGACTGGGTGCGCGACTTACTGTAATTCCTTTCGATCGGGAGACCGTGTGAAAATCTCTGTTATCGGCACCGGCTATGTAGGTCTGGTGACCGGCGCCTGCTTTGCGGAAATCGGACATGAAGTGGTGTGCACGGACAACGACACCGCGAAGATTCGGACGCTCGAATCGGGCGGGCTGCCCATCTACGAGCCGGGACTCGAGAAGGTGATCGCCAAGGCGCGAAAAGAAAAGCGCCTCAGCTTTTGTGAGAATCCGGCCGATGCGATTGCCGCCGGCGACGCAATTTTTATCTGCGTCGGAACGCCGCCGCTGCCGAATGGCGATGCGGACCTGAGCGCGATCGATCACGTGGCGCGCGTGGTTGCCACGGAAGCAAAGTCTCCCAAGCTCGTGGTCGAAAAGAGCACCGTCCCCGCACGAACGGGACAGGAATTGAAGCGCGCTCTTTCCGTCTATAGCCGCAAGACCGGAGTCACTTTCCAAGTGGCCTCCAACCCTGAATTCCTCCGCGAAGGCACGGCCGTGAGCGATTTCCTGCATCCCGACCGGGTTGTCGTGGGCGTAGAGGACGAAAAGGCGGAGAAGCAACTCAAGGACATCTACCGGCCCGTTCTGGAACGGAAATTCAATTGCCCGGTCCATGCCTCTGGTTGTCCGAAGGGCCCGGATCCTGTGTGGGTCGTCACGACGATTAACAGCGCGGAGCTGATCAAGCATGCATCGAATTCGTTCCTCGCGATGAAAATCTCCTACGCCAACATGGTGGCGGATCTTGCCGAGCGCCTCGGCGCAGACATCGAAGAGGTCGTCCGCGCGATGGGTCTGGACCCGCGCATCGGAGGAAGTTTCCTGTCCGCCGGGTTGGGCTTCGGAGGGTTCTGCTTCCCGAAGGATTTACAGGCGTTCGTTTTTCTCGCGGAACGCTCGGGCGTTGACTTCTCGATGTTGAAGGAAGCGGAGAAAATCAACAAGCGGCGTATCGATCGATTTATGGAGAAAATTCGCGAGGCGCTGTGGGTGATTCGCGGAAAGCAAATCAGCGTGCTGGGACTCGCCTTCAAGCCCAACACGGACGACATTCGCTTTGCGCCGGCCATCGACCTTGTCAACCAGCTGCTGGCGGAGGGAGCGCGCGTCCGCGCCTACGATCCCGAAGCCATGGAAAGGGCGCGCGCGGTTCTGCCGCAAGTCGAGTACGCCAAGTCCGCCTATGAGGCCGCGCAGAACTCGGAGGCGCTGCTCATCGCCACCGAGTGGGACGAATTCCGCAAGCTCGATTGGGATCGCGTGCACGCTGACATGGCCCGGCCGCTCATTCTTGACGGGCGCAACCTGCTCTCGCCGCGCGAAATGAGAAAACGCGGGTTCGAGTATCATTGTTTCGGCCGGCCGGACTGACTTTTCCTCTGGAAAACGAGCGGCGATTTCAGCGGTGCGTATCTTTCATTGCGACCTGTTGCTGGAAGAAGTCGTACGTGCGTTGCAAGCCTTCCTCGAGATTCACCTTCGGCTCCCACTTCAGAATGCGGCGGGCTTTGGCGATGTCCGGGCAGCGTTGCTTGGGATCGTCCTGAGGCAGTGGCTTGAATACGATCGGAACCTTGGCGCCGACAAGGGCGCGCACGCGCTCTGCAAATTCGAGGATCGTGATTTCGTGCGGGTTGCCGATATTGACCGGTTCGTGCTCGTTCGATTCGAACAGCCGGTAGATTCCGTCGATCAGGTCCGAGACGTAACAGAAGCTCCGCGTCTGGCTGCCGTTGCCGTAGACCGTAATCGGCTCGCCGACGAGCGCCTGGTAAAGGAAGTTCGGGAGCGCGCGGCCGTCGTTGAGCCGCATCCGGGGCCCGTAGGTGTTGAATATCCGCACGATGCGCGTATCGACTCCGTGGTGGCGGCAGTATGCCATCGTGATGGCTTCCGAAAATCGCTTGGCCTCGTCGTACACGCTGCGCGGCCCGACCGAATTGACGTGTCCCCAGTAGGTCTCGGGCTGCGGGCTGACGCCAGGATCGCCGTAGCACTCCGATGTGGAGGCCATGACGAATTTCGCCTTCTTCGCGAGCGCCAGTTCGAGCGCGTTATGAGTTCCGAAGGAACCCACCTTTAGAGTCTCAATCGGATACTGCAAATAGTCCGGAGGGCTCGCAGGGGAAGCGAAGTGCATCACCGCATCCACCGCGCCGGAGACTTCGATGGGGCTCGATACGTCTTGCTTGACGAAGCGGAATCGCGGATTCGAGCGCAGGTGAGCGATGTTCGTTTCGGAGCCGGTGATGAGATTATCGAGACAGAGAACGTCCCAACCCTTCGCAATCAGTAAATCGCAAAGGTGCGACCCGAGAAAACCCGCTCCTCCCGTTAGTACGATGCGCAAATGGTTGCCCCTTGTCAGCGGATTCGCCTGCAACTTCTTCGATTCATTATCCCCAAAAACATCTCTGAGGAGAAGAATTCCGCACGACTCATGTGCTGCAACAGTCCCGCTCCGTTTGCGCCGCTTAGTTACCTGATACGCTATTGCTTTCGGTCATTCTTCGACTCTGGCACGCCGTTTTGTGGTCTAAAGGATGTGGGCAATTCTCACGGATATCGAGGCATATTCATAGAAGGAGACGCCATGGCCAGGCGCGCCGGAGTCTTTTTAGCGTGGGGTCTAGTCGTCGTTGCTTGTTTTCAGATTGTGGGCTGCGCCGGCACTCCGACAAAGTTCCATCAAGTCGTCCTGACGCCGAGTACGCCGCAGATTATCGGGCAAGGCAAGACGCTCCCCATCAGCGCGTTGGTGCTCAATGACTCATCGGGCGCGGGCGTAAACTGGGCTCTCAATCCGGCCACGGGCTCTCTCACAGGCACCACGTCTGCGGCGACGACGTACAATGCGCCGCCGGTGGTCGCCTCCGCCACCCCCGTGAACGTGAAAGCGACGTCCGTCACGTTTGCAGATCAGTTCTCGACGCTTCAGATCACCGTCGAGCCGCCGCCGGCGATCACGACGACATCACTGCCTTCGGGAACCATCCACGGCGCGTACAGCGCTACGGTCGTTGCGTCAGGGGGAGTGCCGCCATTTACGTGGACTGTGTCTAGCGGCGCGCTGCCCGCCGGACTGTCCCTCGGCGCCAGCACCACGAATTCCGTGACTATCACCGGCACGCCGACCTTGATAGGCCTCTCTGCTCCATTCATGATCCATGTAGTAGATGCGGACGGTGATCCCGCAACATCGGTCGCCCTGACCATCAACGTGAGCGATCTGGCGATTACCACGACATCGCCTTTGCCCAACGGGAGCGTCAGCACCCCCTACAACCTCCAATTCCAGGCCAGCGGCGGAATCGCACCGTACACCTGGACAGTCGCAGTGGGATCTACTTTGCCCGCGGGTCTCGCGCTCAGCGGCGCGGGGCTCCTCTCCGGCACGCCAACCAAAGAGGCAACGTCCTCGTTCGGCATTACCGTGACGGACAACGAAGCGCCGCCCGCCTCTCTCACGGAGACGTTCAGCCTCACGGTCACCGGGCCAGTCGGCTTGGCCCTGCTGAAGGGGAACTACGCATTTAAGTTCAGCGGATTCAACTCGCACGGCGCCGTCGTCGTCGCCGGCAGCTTCTCGGCGGATGGCGCCGGCAACATCTCGAGCGGCGTGGAAGATTTTAACTCGATCCAGGGGCCGCCGGCCAATCACGCCTTCACGGGCACATACACGCTCGGGGGGGATAACCGCGGCCAGTTGATTTTCAGCAGCCTCATGGGATCGCCGACCTACGCGTTTGCCATCGATTCGGCTGGGGTGCAGGGGCGCCTCGTGGAGTTCGACGCGAGCGGGACAAGAGGATCGGGCGAGATCGTGCAGCAGACGGTTTCAACGTGTGGGTCGAGCACGATCACCGGCGACTACGCATTCGAGCTATCCGGCTCCGCAGCGGCCGTCTCCGGAGTTTCCCTTGCCGGTCCGGCGATGATGGCCGGCAGATTCACAGCCACCCCGCCTGGCGGCGGGGCTCCGGGAAATGTAGGTCTGGGCGAAATGGATGCCAACACGCCGGGGCTCGTGACGAACAGCAGTACGGTCGGGATTGGAGTCTCCGGAACTTACCAGACAACCGCGCAGACAGCCCGCTGCACCCTCACCTTGCAGCCTGACAGCTTGTCGAGTTCGACATTCAGCGTTTATCCGATATCGGCGACGCGTTCATTTCTTGTCGAGACCGATGCCGTGAGCGGCACGGAACCTTTCGTTCTGGCTGGAGAAATCGACCAGCAGGTCGGGTATCCATTCGCCGGCACCAACGCGTTGAGCGCTCCAAGCGCCGGCGGCGCGGTCGGGCAATTTTCCGGTGACGGCGGGAACACTTACGTACCAGACGCTTCAATCGTCCTGTTGGCCCCGTCGGCGGGGAATTTCACTCTGTCCGGAGTCGACAACGAAGGCGGAGCTTCCTCGCCGTTCAATGACAGCAGCACCTTTACGATCGACGCATCCGGGCGGGCCGCCTTTGTCGGCTTCGATTTCACCGTGTATGTGATCAATACGAACGAAAGCTTCTTCCTGAGCACGACCCTGAACGATGCGGTCATCGGTCACCTGAAACCGCAGTCGACCGGGCCGTTCGATGCGGCCACCATCAACGGGACGTTCTTCGAAGGCACTTTCGCGCCGGCGACGAGCGCCGTCCCGGATTTCTCCGGCGTGATCACGCTGGCGAATACCAACTCTACCAGCGGCACGATTGCGGGCACGCAGGACACGACCACCTCGGTCGTCAACACCCCCGGCCAAGCCGTAACCGGCACTTACGGGAGCATCGCTTCGGCGACGGGTATCGGCGCCTTTACACTGACAGCACCGAGCGCAGTCACCGGCTCGTTTATTGTGGTTTCACCGGAGCACGTCGTGTTGGTTACCACGACCGCGGGAGATGCGAACCCGGTCGTAATCACGTTGGGAAACTGAGCCGAACCTAGTACGCCCAGCGCATCAGGACGGCGCCGGTCGTATAGCCCGCTCCGACGGCGATCAGCAGGACGAGATCGCCCTTGCGCAGGCGCTTCTGTTCCACCGCATCCATCAAGCCCAGCGGAATCGTGGCTGCGGTTGTATTCCCGTACCGATCGATATTGACCATGACCTTCGAATCGTCCACGCCGAGCCGCTCCTGCATCGCGCGGATGATGCGCAGATTCGCCTGATGAGGCACGACCAGCGCGAGGTCGCGGCTCGATAAGCCGTTGCGTTCGAGGATCCGACACGCAAGCTCGCTCATCCTTCGCACCGCGTATTTGAAGACCTGCTGGCCCTCCTGGTGGACGTAATGCATTCGCTTGTCGACGGTTTCGTGCGATGCGGGATGCAGCGAACCTCCTGCCGGCATGTAGAGATTGCAGCCGCCCGAGCCGTCCACGTCGTGCGCGAAGTCGAGGATTCCCTCCGCGCCGGACTCGGCGGGCTCCAGCAGGACGGCGCCTGCGGCGTCGCCGAACAGGACGCACGTCGCGCGGTCCTTGAAATCCAGAATCGAGGTCATCACGTCGCTGCCGATGACGAGAACCTTCTTGTGGACCCCGGAAGCGACGAACTGGGCTCCCACCGTCACCGCGTAAGGAAAGCCCGAACAAGCGGCCGATAGATCGAACCCCCAGGCGTTCTCCGCGCCCAGGCGGTCTTGAATCAGGCAAGCCGTAGCGGGAAACAGCATGTCCGGCGTGACGGTGGCCACGATGATCAGCTCGATCTCTTCGGGGTGCACCCCTTTGGCCGCGAGGAGCTTTTGTGCGGCCTCCGTCCCGAGATGCGACGCCCCGACGCCGGGATCGGCGTAGTGGCGCTCACGGATTCCCGTGCGGCTGCGGATCCATTCGTCGTTCGTGTCAACGATCTTCTCGATGTCGGCATTTGTGACGACGCGTGGCGGAGCGTACCCAGCCACTCCCGTGATTTTTGCGGCGATTCGCCGGCTCATCTATTTCTCCGTTGTCGCAGGAATCGTCCGCGATTGTATGCAATCCCGCGCCGCGGTTACAAGCAAAACGACGATCCGATTAGGATCGTCGTTTTGAGGCCAGGCGTTCTTTTTACTTGCCGAAGGACCCCTCTTCCGACGTCCATGTCGAGACGCCACCGAAGTTCCCGTTTCTACGGCCCGTCCTATGAGGCATGATGGGGCCATGACTCCGGCCGAGCGAACTCGGTGGATTGGAGAGCGAGCCCGCGCCGCCGGCTTTGATCTCTGCGGCGTCGCGCCCGTAGCCCCCGAAGAGCTCAGCCGCCTGCCGGAGTGGCTCGCGCGCGGCTTTGCAGGTGAGATGAAGTACCTTCACGATTCCCGCCGCGCCGATCCACGGCTGGTTTTGCAAGGCGCGCGAAGCCTGATTGTCGTTGCGCTCAACTACAACTCGGCGCCGCCGGCATCCACGCAGCTTCCCGCCGGCGCGAAGGATGAGTCACCGCGAGGATGGATCTCGCGCTACGCCTGGGGCGACGACTATCACGAAGTGATCCAGCAAAAACTCGCTGTTCTCATCGCGGAGATGCGTGCGCAATTACCAGAGCCTTTCGAAGCGCGCGCATACGTGGATACCGGTCCGATCGTCGAGCGCGTGGCCGCGGAGCATGCCGGCCTGGGCTGGCTGGCCAAAAACACCTGCCTGATTCACCCGCAGCTTGGATCGTGGCTCTTTCTGGGAGTCATCGTTACAACTCTCGCTTTAGAGCCAACGCTCTCGCCAGGCGATCCCCCTCCGCCCGACCTCTGCGGAAGCTGTACTCGCTGTCTGGATGCCTGCCCCACGCAGGCCTTTCCGGAACCGTACGTCCTCGACGCGCGGCGTTGCATCTCGTATCTGACCATCGAGCTGCGCGGCGCAATCCCGGAAGAGTTTCGCGAGCAGATGGGTCGCAACGTCATCGGCTGCGACATCTGCCAGGACGTCTGCCCCTGGAATCGCAAGGCTCCCGTGACGAGCCTCGCCGCGTTCGAGCCGCGCGAAACACTCTTCGCGCCGGAACTCGAATGGCTCGCCTCGCTCTCGCAGCAGGAATTCAGCGCCGTGTTTCGCGGGAGTGCGGTCAAGCGGGCCAAGTGGCGCGGCCTTGTGCGCAACGCCTGTGTGGCTCTCGGGAACTCTTCGATCGCGCTGGATCAACCCGCCTATCCGCGCGTCCTTCGCTTGCTCGATCGCCTTGCTTCTTCGGAAGATGCGATGATCTCCGGTCACGCGCGGTGGGCGCTCGCGCGGCTTTCCGGTTCCCGCGATCGGAACCACGGCCAGGCCGCTCCGGATGGATTGCGAGTCCGCGTCTCAGAATCAAAAACGGAATGACAGCGAACGCAGTTTTTGCGATACTTTCGCGTTCGAGCGGTGCCGGCCATCGATTCCGAAAGCGGGCCGCGTTTCAATTCAACTCCAGGACTGAAACTCTATGAAAGCAAGTCATCGTTTGACCGTTTGTCTGGCCGCACTCCTTGCCGCTGGCATGGGCGCTTCGCAGTTGTTTTCGCGGGAACATCCAGCCCAGGCCCCGCAGAAGGCTGCGGCGGCTCCCGCACCAAGCGATATCGAGCGCGGGCGCTACCTGGTCGAAAACGTCGCCATGTGCGAAGAATGCCACACGCCGCGGGATGCCAATGGCAATCTCGATGAATCCCGAAAGCTCCAGGGCGCGTCAATCTGGATCACGCCCGTGCATCCGATGACGAATTGGTCGATGCGGGCGCCCGCACTGGCCGGCTTTCCGGGGTTTACGGACGAGCAAGGCGCGCAGATCCTCGAAAAAGGCATCGGGCCAAACGGGCTGCCCATCCAGCCGCCGATGCACGTCTACCACATGACTCACGCGGATGCTCGCGCCATCATCGCCTACCTGCGCTCTCTTCCCAGCACCTACCCGCAAGAGTAGGAACCTCGGGACGGACCCGGCGGGTGTCGTAACATGGCCGTAACACTCGCCGTATACCCTTGCCCGCCTCAGGGGCAGGTACGGCGAAGACTCGCATCGCCCGGACCCATATGGCCCAGATTCGTATGAAAAAGACCCGCATTCCCGACCAATCGCTCTTCTTCAATCGTCACTTCTCCTGGATGCAGTTCAACGAGCGGGTTCTTGAAGAAGCCCGGGACCCGGCGAACCCGCTGCTCGAGCGCGTAAAGTTCCTCGCCATCACGGCGAGCAACCTCGACGAGTTCGTCGAGGTGCGCGTGGCGGGCCTCTTGCAGCAGGTGGAGCAGGGAAACCGCGAGCCCGGCCCCGATGGTCGCACGCCGGAACAAGTCCTCACGGAGTTGACCTCGCGAATCCACCGCTTTGTGGACGAGCAATATGCCTGTTGGACGGAAGAGCTCGTCCCGGCCCTCGCGGACGAATCCATCTGTGTCCGGGGTCTCGACGAGCTGCGGCCCGCGGCCCGCGAGCACATCGACCACTTCTATACCACCACAGTCGAGCCGCTCCTCACGCCGGTTACGGTCGACCCCGCGCATCCTTTCCCTCACGTCCTGAACAAGGCGCTGTGCCTCGCCTTCCTGCTCCGGCGCAAGCGGCGCGGTTCGCAGCCGTATCTCGGGGTCGTGACCGTACCCCGCGCGCTGCCCAGGCTCGTGCTCGTTCCGTCGCCGGAAGGAACCGTCGAATACGTGTTTCTTCACGACGTGGTTCACGCGTTTGCGGAGCGGCTCTACCACGGGTACGAAATTCTCTCCGCCGCGGCATTCCGCGTCACGCGGAACAGCAACCTCTATCTCCAGGAAGAGGAATCGCGCAACCTGTTGGAATCGGTGGACCAGCAGCTGCACCGCCGCCGGAAGGGTTCCGCCGTTCGCCTGGAAATCGAGGCGGGCGCCAATCAGGAAATCATCGACCGTCTCGAGGCGAACTTCCGCCTGGTGCCGTGGCAGGTCTTCCGCATCAACGGTCCCATCAACCTCTCGCGGCTCTTCCACCTCTACGACCAGACGCCGCGCCCGGACTTGAAATTCCGGCCCTTCGCGGCGCGCGAGTTGGCCTTGAAGCCGGGAGCGTCGTCGATTTTCGAAGTCGTGCGGAAGCGCAACGTCCTGCTGCATCACCCGTATGATTCGTATGCGACCGTGGTGCGATTCATCGAGAGCGCGGCGCAGGACCCGAGCGTGCTCTCGATCAAGCAGACCCTCTATCGCACCAGCGAGAACTCGCCCATCGTTCGCGCCCTGATCGAAGCCGCGGCGAAAAAAGAAGTCGCGGTGGTGGTCGAGCTCAAGGCGCGTTTCGACGAGGCGTCGAACATCCGCTGGGCGCGGAACCTTCAGGAAGCGGGCGTGCAGGTATTTCACGGAGTGGTCGGCCTGAAGACGCACTGCAAGCTCGCGCTGGTGGCGCGCCGCGAATCCGACGGCCAGACTCGCCGCTACGCGCACCTGGGTACCGGAAACTACAACCCCTCGACCGCGCGCTTCTATACCGACCTGAGCCTGCTGACCAGCGACGCCCGCATCACTTCGGCCGTTCATCACGTTTTCGACTATCTGACGGCCTATTCCGAACGGCCGAGGTACACGCCCCTCTTCGTCGCTCCCCTGAACCTCGGGAAGAACGTGGTGAGCCTGATCGACAGGGAAGCCGCTCAAGCGCGTGCCGGGCGGCCGGCCTTCATCGTCGCAAAGGTGAATTCGCTCCTGGACGAAAAGATCATTCAGGCGCTCTATCGCGCATCACAGGCCGGAGTGCGGATCGAGCTGATCGTGCGCGGAGCGTGCGCGCTCCGGCCGGGGTTGCGCGGAGTGAGCAGCCGGATCCGCGTTCGCAGCGTGATTGGACGCTTCCTCGAGCACAGCCGCATTTTCGTCTTCGGCAACAGCGGCAAGACCGAGATCTATCTCGGCAGCGCGGACTGGATGCAGCGCAACATTTACGAGCGCGTGGAGGTGATGTTCCATCTCCGCGATGCGGCCTTGTGCCGGCAGATTCTCACGGAGGTTGTTGCCCCGTATCTCGCCGACACGCAGAAGACTCGCCTTCTGCTGCCAACCGGGGATTACGTCCGCTCGCATCAGGCGGGGCGGTTGGCAAGTTCGAGGAACGGCTTTCGCTTCAACGTCCAGGAGTTTCTGATCGATTTCGTGGAAGGACGCGAAGGCCTCGGCTCCGTCCCTGCCTGGCCGGCTTTTTCTCGCCTTCAAAACCTACAGCCGGAGGACCTGCCCGGGGAGGAGCGGTGACACGACGTTCGGGCAACAGGCCGTAGACTCCCGCGAATTTCGGCATAGACTTCCCGAGCGGGCCGGTATAATCGCGGGGCTATGGAGCGATGGCTGGAAACGTCCCTGAAATGGCTGCTCGGGCCTGAAATCTCGGGCGAAAACCGCCCCGGGCATCTCTGGCCGCGATGGATTGTTCTCCGGGCGCTGGGGCTGATCTATTTCTCCGCGTTTTACTCACTCCTGTTTCAAATCAAGGGACTGCTCGGGCCGAGCGGGATTCTGCCGGCCGGCGATTATCTACAGGCGGTTGCCGCGGCGATCCACGGGCTGAGATTCTGGTATGCGCCGACGCTTCTGTGGTTCGGATCGAGCGACCGGGCGCTCATGCTGGTCACTGGGGCCGGGCTGATCGCATCAATTCTCGTCGTATTCAACATTTGGCCGCGCGCGGCCCTCTTGGTCTCGTTCGTTTGCTTCCTTTCATTCGTCAGCGCGGCCCAGGATTTTTCCGGCTATCAATCGGACGGCATGCTCCTTGAAGCGGGCTTCCTGGCGCTATTCTTCGCCCCGCCTGGACTCCGGCCGGGGCTGGGCCGGGCGCATCCGGCGTCGCGCGCGAGCCTCTTCCTGCTGCGGTGGGAATGGTTCCGCATCTATTTCGAATCGGGCGTGGCAAAGATGTTGAGCCACGATTACTCGTGGCGGCACTTCACGGCGATGGATGATTACTACCAGAATGCTCCGCTGCCCACGTGGATCGGATGGTATGTCGGGCATTTTCCTCATTGGTTCCACGCCTCGGCCGTCTTCTACACGCTCACCATCGAATTGGTGCTGTGCTGGATGCTCTTTCTGCCCCGTCGGTTTCGCATCGCGCTATTTTTCATCGTGGCGCCTTTTGAAATCAGCATCATCCTCACCGGAAACTACGCGTTTCTGAACTACATCGTCTTCTCCCTCGGGTTTCTCCTGTTGGACGACCGCTTCATCGAATGGATCGTGCCGCAGCGAATTCGGGATCTCGTCGGGCGGGTGCGTGCGCCGGCCGCCGTTGCGGAAGCGGCGCAGGAAAGCTGGCGAGCGCGATGGCGCAAGCGGCTGACTCCCGTCCGGCGGAGCATCGCGGGCATTTGCTTTGCCTGGATTTTTTACGCCGCGACGTCCCAATTGATCTGGATGTTCGTTCCGGGCATACCGCTGCCAGTGAAGCCTGTCGAGATGCTCGAACCGTTTCGCATCGCGGACCGCTATGGGCTCTTTGCCAGCATGACACACGCGCGGTACGAAATTGAATTCCAGGGATCGACGGATGGCAAAACGTGGACGCCGTATCCCTTCCGTTACAAGCCGCAGGACGTGAACGCGGCTCCGGAAATCTATGCGCCCTATCAGCCGCGGTTCGAATGGAATCTGTGGTTTGCTTCGCTCGGCTCCTGGCCCCAGTACCGCTTCGTGGTATGGGCCGAAGAGCGCCTCCTGACCAGCCAACCGGATGTGCTCGCCCTCTTTGCGCGAAATCCGTTCGCGGGTTCTTCGCCTCATCAGGTGCGCGCCGTGATCTACCAGTATTGGTTCACGGACATGAAGACGAAGCGCGCGACCGCTGCATGGTGGCGGCGCGAACTGCTCGGTGAATACGCTCCGACGCTCGAGCGCGAACCGGACGGCAAGATCGTGATCCTCGACGTCCCAACCACGCCGCCGATGCCGGAGTAACGCCTTGCAAGCAGCTTTTGCCACCCGGCGAGAATTCCGTTAGCCTGTCTGTGCCGACGAGTCCGCCCATGAAACGCCAGCACACAATCCATCAGAAGGAAGCGCGCCCCGATGAGGTCGATGCCGCGCAAGTGATCGCGCATCTGGCGACGCTGTCCGATGCGGCGAGCATCCGAGCCATCGCACACGGTATGGGACTCAAACATCGTGGCCGCCGTTTCCTGCCGAGAGTCATCCAGCAGCTCAAGCGCCGCGGCGAAGTCGAGGAGATATACGGCGGGAAATACCGTCTCGCGGGCCAAAAGCAAACGCAAAGTGGCGCACCGAGCGGGTCTCCCGCTCCGCCGGCGAGGAGTGCCGAATCATCCCCGGCGGCGCCGAAGCGGTCCCAGGATCCGAATCTGGTGTCCGGCCGCATCATCGCGCACCGCGATGGCTACGGCTTCCTGGTCCCGGACAAACCGATGCCGGGAGTTGACGGCGATCTGTTTATCGGTCGCGACAATCTCGGCGACGCGATGCACGGCGATCACGTTCTCGCGCGTATTACGCGCCGTCGCGCCGATGGCCGCGCGGAAGGCCGCGTGGTGCAAATCGTCGAGCGCGAGCATCCGACCCTCGTCGGCCTGTTTCGCTACGGGCCGCACGGCAACCACGTTCTGCCCTACGACACTCGCATCCTCCACGAGATCCTGATCCATCCTGGCGATGAATTGACTCCTGAGCTGCGGCAGAAGCTCGGCCCCGAAGCTCAGCCGGCGGCGATTCGCCGCTTGCGGCTTCCGGAGCTCGATGGCGCCGTCGTGAACGCGGAGATCACGCGCTACCCGAAGGGCGGACTTTCGCCTGCGGGTCGCGTGATCGAGATTCTCGGCCGGCCGGGCGAAATCGGCGTCGATGTCGAGATCATCATCCGGAAGCATCACCTGCCGCACGTGTTCGGGGACGACGTGCTCGCCGACGCGAAAGCGGCGCCGCAGCAGGTGGCTGAAAACAATCTGGGCGGGCGGCGCGATTTCCGCGATCTGCCGATCGTGACGATCGATGGCGAGACGGCGCGCGATTTCGATGATGCCGTCCACGTCCGCTCGCTGCCGGACGGAAACTACGAGCTGCAGGTGCACATTGCGGACGTCGCGCACTACGTCCGGCGAGGGGCGGCGCTCGATCGCGAGGCGCGGTTGCGCGGCACGTCGGTCTACTTCCCCAATCGGGCGGTGCCGATGCTGCCGGAAGAGCTTTCGAACGGCATCTGCTCGCTCAATCCGAAAGTGGACCGGCTGGTGATGAGCGCGATCATGGAAATGGACGCGACCGGGAAGATGACGCGCGCCGATTTCGCTCCCGGCGTGATTCGTTCGGCCGAGCGCATGACGTACACGAACGTCAATAAAGTGCTCGAAGGCGACCCGGAGATGAGCGAGCGCTACGCGCCGCTCGCCGCGGAATTCCGGCGCATGAAAGAGCTGGCGCTGCTGCTAAACAGCCGGCGCCATGCGCGCGGCTCGATCGATTTCGATCTCCCCGAGCCGGTGATCGAATTCGACGAAGCCGGGACGATGACGAGCATCCTGCGCAGCGAGCGCAACATCGCCCACCGCATCATCGAGGAGTTCATGCTCGCGGCGAACGAGGCCGTCGCGCAATACCTCGAAAAACGCGGCATCGCCTCGCTTCATCGCGTCCACGAAAAGCCCGATCCGAAGAAAGTGCTCGAATTCGAGGAGCTGGCGAAGGTGTTCGGCTACTCGCTCGGCGTCGAAGACCTCACCGAGCGCCGCGTGGCGGTGCGGCACGGCCACGTCCGGCCTCCCGCGCACGCGGGCGGCGGCAAGGGCCGCATGCGGCCGATGAGCGTGACGCTGCCGGGGACCGAGGAGATCGACATCCGCCCGCAGCATTACCAGCGGCTGACGCTGAAAATCGCGGGAAAGCCCGAGGAGCGAATCCTTTCCTACCTGATGCTGCGTTCGCTCAAGCAGGCGCGCTATGCCCCGGACCCCATCGGGCATTTCGCGCTCGCGGCCAAGGAGTACACGCACTTCACGTCGCCGATCCGCCGCTACCCGGACCTGATCGTCCATCGCGCGCTGAAATGGGCGCTCGAAAATCCCGACGCTGTTGCACCGCACGCGCCGCCCCCGGCGCCATCGCCGCATCACCGCGGTGGCAAAGACGCGCCGGTCGCGATGCTCGGGCCCTACCGCCGCGTCGAACTCGAGGAGATCGCGTCCGAAAGTTCGGAATCAGAGCGCGGCGCCGAAACGGCTGAACGCGAGTTGATGGAGTGGAAGACGGCGCAGTTCATGGAGAGCCATCTCGGCGAGGAGTACGACGCGCTGATCATCTCGGTACAGAAATTCGGGTTCTTCGTCGAGCTGACCGAGATTTTCGTCGAAGGGCTCGTCAGTGTCGACCGGCTGGAGGAATCGACCGGCCAGCGTTGCACGTATCGTGAGCGAGACCACGCCATCGTCACCGAGCCTCATCGCGGCGGGCGCGGCAGCGCCGCCCGGAAGATTTTCAGGCTGGGCGACCGCGTGCGAGTGCGCGCCGAGCGAATCGATCCGTTCCGGCATCGCGTCGAGTTTGCGCTGGTCTGAAGTGCATCGGAGGCGGGAATGAAACCGAGCATTGGATTCATCGGTTTGGGGCTGATGGGGAAGCCGATGGCGCGGAACCTGCTGCGCGCGGGGTTTCCGGTCGTGGTCTGGAATCGGACGAAGTCGAAGGCGGACGATTTGGTGAGCGAAGGCGCGAAGCTAGCTGCCGACCCGCGCGAAGCGGCCGCCGCCGCGGACGTCCTGATCACGATTGTGAGCGATCCGCCCGCGCTCGAAGAAGTTCTCTTTGGCAAAAATGGCGCGCTGGAAGGTCTGCGCCGCGGCAGCACGTTGATTGATTCGAGCACCGTGTCTCCGGACACCGCGCGGCGCGTGGCAAAGGCGTGCGCGGAGCGAGGCGTCGATTTTCTCGACGCGCCCGTCACCGGCGGCACGTGGGGCGCGCAGAAGGGCGAACTCGTCTTCATGATCGGCGGGAAGGCCGAAGTGCTCGAGCGCGTGAAGTCCGTGCTCGAAGCGATGGGCAAGAAATTCTTCCTGCTGGGGCCCAACGGCGCGGGACAAACCGTGAAGCTCGGAATGAATCTCCTGCTGGCGCTCCAGGTCGATGCATTCGCGGAAGCTCTCGCGCTGGTCACGGCGGCAGGCGTCCCGGCCGAACGCCTGATGGAGGTGCTGCAATCCAGCATGGCGCGGTCGGGGGTGCTCGACGTGAAAGCCCCGATGATGGTGAAAGGCGAATTCCCCGCCAGTTTCCCTCTGCGGTTGATGCACAAGGATGTTCGCCTCGCTCTGGAACTCGCGCGCGAGCACGGAGTGAGTCTTCCATCCGGCGAGGCTGCATACGGCACCTACAGCGCCGTGAAGGACGCGTCGAAGGATGACCCGGATTTTTCCGCCGTCGCCAGATTCTGGAGGCAGTGAGGCAGGGAAGCAGGGAAGAGGGAATACGCGCCCGGGTGGGCGCAAGACGCATACATGCTGCGAGAGACCCAGCGCAAAGGTATGCGCTTCTTATGTCGGAGCTGAAGCTCCGACCCCCTAAGGCCTAACCTCGGCGTCGGTTCGGAGCTTCCCGACATAGAGCGTCGGGACGCAAAAGGCGCGAAAGCTCTCCGACCCCCTAAGGCCCGGAACCCAAACGATCGATGAGAAGGTGCTAGGAGCTGAAAGCCCCATCGTGGCCATAGATCTGACCGACCTCGCGGAATTGCTGTGGGCCAAGGGCGATTATGAGGCCGCGCAGCCTCTGCTCCGGCGCGCGCTGACCATCCAGGGGCAGGCTCTGGGGTCCGACCACCCTGCGGTAGGTCGTAGTCTGAACGAACTCGCCTTAGTGCAGATGGACGAAGGAGACTTCACGGATGCAGGGCCTTTGTTGCGGCGCGCACAGACGATTCTTGAGAAGACGTATGGACCCAGCGGTCGCCAACTGGCCGCCTGTCTGAACAACCTTGGCCTGCTGTACGCACATGAGCGAGATTACACGGATGCGGAACCCCTATTCCGGCGTGCGCTGGCGATAGACGAGAAGGCGATGGGAACTGAGCATCCGAGTGTGGCGAGATATCTGGACAACCTGGCGAGAGTTTTGCAGGAGAAGGGTGACTACGAGGCCGCGGAGCCTCTATTCCGGCGTGCGCTGGCGATTGATGAGAAGGCGCTGGGTCCCAACCATCCTGGCGTGGCCGAGTGCCTGACTTACCTCGCGGGACTGCTGCGGGCCAAGGGCGACTATGACGCTGCGCGGCCTCTGTTCCGGCGCGCGCTGGCGATTGATGAGAAGGCGCTGGGCCCGAACGACCCGCGGACTCAACGGATTCGTGACAAATGGGAGTCTCTCAGCGGTAAGGCTTCTTCCCAGAAACCGGAGAAGTAGTTTATGCAGGGAGAAGCTCTCAAGATTGCGAGCTAGATCACCCGTCCGGTTATCCGCCTCAAGGCGAACTTGCTTCGGATTGCCTCGACTCCCGTCTGCTGGGCAAGAATCTGCGGAGAGGTCTTGGTCAAGCGAGCGGGCGGGGAGGGAAGAAGGCGAGGGGCAAATCGCGGACGGTGCGGAGGCCGGCGGGGGCGGCAAGGATGGCCGGGATTGCGTTGACGGCGATGGCGGCGGTGGCGATGTCTCCGTGCGCGCCGCCGGGAATCGTGAGCGAGAGATTCGGCTCGCCGCGCAATTCGACGGTATCGCCGGGCTGCTTCGCGCCGACGTACATCTGAAGCTCCATGAAAATCTTCTCTTCGCCCTTCAACGTGCCGCGAGCGATCTGATGGACGCCAGCAACCTGGCCTGACGCGACCTCGAGGAACGGAGTCTTCACAACCTCTTTGGCGATTACAGGCTCGATGGTTTCCGAAATGTCGTCCACGACGAGGCCGAGGCCGTCGGCGACCATGGCGACCGATTCCGGCAAGCCGTGATGCTTGATGATCCCGGCGGCGACCTGCTCGCGGAACTCGGCTTCCGTCATGCCCGCGCCGATTTTCTTTTGCAGCGGCAGGCGGCGTTTCGAGGCGTCCACGATGCGCACGGCTTTGGCGAAGTCCACGCGCTGCGCGACGGCGGAGAGCACGAGGACGAGCTTATCCATCACAAAGCCCGGGTTGACGCCCGTGCCGACGAGAGCGACGCCTTCCTCTTTCGCGGCGGCGTCGAGCTGCGCGGAAAGCTCGGGGTGCTTGCGGAACGGATACGACAGCTCCTCGCAGGTGGAAACGACGCAGCAGCCCGCGGAGATGCAGGCAAGCAGCTCGTCCATCACGGCCGGGAGAGACGACGAGGTCGTGTGCATGACGACGTCGACGGGCTTCTCGAGCACGGCGGGCGGGCGAGCCGAGACGAGCACGCCCCAGGGCGCGTCCGGTGCGCCCACGATTTCGCCGAGGTCGCGTCCCGCTTTCGCGGGATCGCGGTCGATGCCGCCGACGATTTCGAGCGATGCTTTCTGCCGCAGCAAGCGGGCGATCGAGGCGCCGATGGGACCGACGCCGAACTGCACGACGCGAATCTTCTTCCTCACAATGCCTTCCTTGGGCGTGGATGGACCACCTAAAGTAAGGCCTTAGGCCACGGACTGCAACCGGAAAGAGGCGGAGAATAGAAACGACGGAAAATAGAAATGGGAAAAGGGAAAATCGGGAATGGAAATGGCGGATTGCTCGAAACTGTCCGATCTCCGCGTGCGCACAGCCGGGGGCGGCCGTGCCACAAGAGCAACAGCAGATCCCTCACCCCCATCCGCAAAAGGCGCGGCTGGGTTCCCTTCGCTCCGCTCAGGGCAGGCGGGATGACAGCGTAAGAGGCGCGGCCTAGAAGCGGGAGCGGGTGGCGCGGAGATAATCGCGCAGCGACGCGACGTTGGGCCCATAGGAACCGACGCGGCCGGCGTCCACGGGCAAACCGAGGCGCTCCGCTTGATCGATGGTCAAGCCGGCGTCATCAAGTTCGGCGAGGCTGTAGCCCTCGGCGGGCACGAGGCGGTTGGGACGCGAACGGTCCACCGGACGCGGCGGGCGGCGCATGTGCCACCGCTTTCCCACGATATCGAAGAAATCGTCCCAATCTCGACGGTTCCACATCGCGCCCTCTCTTCCTAGTACGCTGCGACTCAGTCCGTTGTATCTATCAGCCGATTGGATGCAACAACAGCCCTTCGGGTAGCTTAAAATTTAGCGCCGCCCCGCGGCTTCGCGGAAAGTAACGCTGCCGATTTTAACCCCGCCGAAAGACGAAAGTTGCGCGTGTATCCATTGAGTTATCGCATCATAGGTACGGCGACTCCGGCCCGCGGCTGCTATACTTGCTGGAACGAAGGGCGATCAACCCAAGGGCGAGCAACAACGGGAAAGTAACGGCCGCACGTTAGGCGATTGTGTAAGCGGCGAGAAATCTGCATGAGCAATCCATCGGTCATCGTCGTCCATTACCACGAGCTGTGGCTGAAGGGCCGCAACCGGCGATTTTTTCTCGGGAAGCTTTTCACGGCGCTGCACCAAAGCCTTCAGGGAATTCCGGTCGAGCGGATCGAGCAGCCCGGCGACCGTCTGCTGGTGCGTCTCGGGGCCGGCGCGCCGCTCGAGGACGCGATCCGGCGGATCGAGCGGGTGTTCGGCGTCGCCTACTACGCCCTGGCGCGTCCCGTGGCGCGCGAGATGGAGGCGCTTTGCCGCGCCGCGTGGGAAGAGGCCGAGCCGCTGAAGTTTGCCTCGTTTGCCGTGCGCGCGAAGCGCAGCGACAAGGAGTTCCCGCACTCGACGATGGAGATCGAGTCCACTGTGGGGCGTTACCTGCTCGAAAAGCTTCGCGCACAGGGCCGCGAGGTTCGCGTGCGCTTGAAGGACCCCGACCTGACCTGCCACATCGAAATCACGCCAGGGCCGTTGCTGGTCTACGCGCGAAAGATTCCGGGGGCGGGCGGCCTGCCCGCGAATACCGCGGGACGCATGACGTGCCTGCTCTCCGGCGGCTACGATTCGGCTGTCGCCGCGTACCACATGATGAAGCGCGGCGCGCACCTGAGCTTCGTCCATTTCTACGGCACGGGCGCGCGGCCGGGCGAATCTTCGCTGCATGTGGCGAGCGGGCTCGTGCGGACTCTGGCGCCCTATCAATTCCGTGCCAAGCTCTACCGGGTGCCCTTCGAGGAAGTGCAGCGCGAGATCGTGCGCTACGCGCCGGAAGGCGTTCGCGTGCTGCTCTACCGGCGGATGATGCTGCGGATCGCGGAGGCGTTCGCGCGGCGCGACCGCGCGCTCGCGCTCGTCACGGGCGACAGCCTGGGCCAGGTGGCTTCGCAGACGCTGCGCAATCTGGTCGCGGTGGAAGCCGCGGCGAGGATGCCGGTGTTCCGCCCGCTGATCGGCACGGACAAGATGGAAATCCTGGCGACGGCTCGCAAGATCGGGACGTACGACATTTCCTCGGAGCCTTTCCACGATTGCTGCCCCGTTTTTCTGCCGCGCTCGCCGGAGCTCTGCGCCCGGCCGGAGGAATTGGCGGAAGCGGAAGCGAAGCTCGATATCGAGTCGCTCATCACCATGGGAATCCGCGGGGCGACCATCGAGAGGTTCGCGTATACGGGCGGGCGCGTCGAGGCGAGCGAGCCGACGCCGCTCGTGTCGCCCGACAAGCAGCGCGCCGCGGTTGCGTGAGTGTATGTAGAGGTTCAGCCCGCCCGGCAGGCGTGGTGCTGCCGGACGGCCTGAGAGATCACAAGGAAAGGGAACTACCGGTCGCGGCCGTACCCGCCGCGGCCACCGCCGCCACCGCGACCACCGCCTCCGCCGCCATGGCCACCGCGACCACCGCCTCCGCCACCACCGTGGCCCCCGCGCCCGCCACCACCGCCGCCTCCACCTTCACGCTGCGGCCGTGCTTCGTTGACGACAAGCGCGCGGCCGAGGAATTCCCGGCCATTCAAGGCCGCGATGGCCTTTTCAGCCTCCGCGTCGTCGCGAATCTCCGCAAAGCCGAACCCGCGCGGCTGACCGGTGAATCGATCGCGAAGGAGCGTAAGAGAATCCGGTTGCACGCCCGCTTCCGCGAACAGCGCCGCCACCTCTTCTTCCGTAGCCTTGAACGATAGATTGCCCACGTACAGTTTCTTCACAGTCGATCTCCTTGTGCCCCCGTCGCACGGACAGGCACGTCTGCGAGGCTGAAGAAGCAGGATCGAGGCCGCGGGCAGTCAGCAGTGCGCCGGCCACCTCAGGCTGAAGCGAGCGTCCCAGCAACCAGGAGCATCTTGCTGCAACTGCCCCCCGCAGTCAACCATCGGGCTTGCCGGGAGGCCTCCAGGCCGGCGGGGAGCCCGGCGCGAGGGCGTTCGCGGGCTACGTGCGGTAGCTGGCGTTGATGTGGACGTATTCCTTGGTGAAATCGCAGGTCCACATGCGCGCGCGGCCGTCGCCGGAATGCAGATCGATGATGACGGAGACGTTCTTCTGGAGCATTTTCTCGTGGGCGACGATCTCGTCGAACGGATACTCGCGCCCGCCGCGACAGACCTCGATGCCCGCGACCCAGATATCGACGCGCTCGAAATCGAATTTGGCGCCCGAGCGGCCGGCGGCGGCAAGGATGCGGCCCCAGTTGGGGTCGGCGCCCGCGAAGGCGGTCTTCACGAGCGGCGAATTCGCGACGGTGCGTGCGATCTGATCGGCGGCGCGGTCCGACGGGGCGCCGCGCACTTCGATCTCGATCACGCGCTGCGCGCCCTCGCCGTCCTCGACGATCGCCAGCGCGAGCGATTTGCAAACGCTTTCGAGGGCGGTGCAAAAGCTTTTGTAATCGGCACTCGCGGCGTTCGAGATCTTTCGCGCGCTGGACTCGCCGTTGGCCAGCACCGCGACGGTGTCGTTCGTCGAGGTATCGCCATCGACGGTGATGGAATTGAACGTGGGACCCACGACGGTCTTGAGCGCGCGCGAAAGAAGCGCGGGGGAGATGGCGGCGTCGGTCGCGAGGAACGCCAGCATGGTCGCCATGTGCGGCTCGATCATTCCCGAGCCCTTCGCGCAGCCTAGAACGCGCACCGGCTTTCCGCCGATGCGGCACTTCGCGGCGGCCCATTTCGGGCGCGTGTCCGTGGTCATGATCGAGCGCGCGAACTCCTCGAATGTTCCGGCGTGGGCATTCCGCGCGCGAACAAGGTCCGGCACGGCATCCAGGATTCTATCCACGCGCAGGGGCGCGCCAATCACGCCGGTCGAGCAGACCAAAATTTGCGACGGATCAATGCCCCCCAATTCTTCCGCGAGCTTTTGAGCGGTCGCGATGGAGGCGGGATGGCCATCGACTCGCGTGCAGCAATTGGCGTTGCCGGAGTTGACGATCAAGCCGCGCGCCCAGCCGCGCGATTTCCGCAGGTGCTCGCGCGAAGCGACGACGGGAGCGGCCACGACGCGATTCGTGGTGAAAACGGCGGCAGCCGCGGCCGGAGTCTCGCTGACGAGAATGCCCAGGTCGAGCCGCGTCTTCTTCAGGCCGCAATGCGTGGCCGCGAACGTGAAGCCGCGAGGGACATCCGAAGCGGACAGACGGGCGTTGCCGTGTTCGGGAACAGCCCGAGGCGCGTTTTCGACCATCGTCTGCGCCCTCATGGATTTTCCTCGAGCTTGGCGAGCCGGGCGTTGAAATCGTCGAGCGCGGCGCGCACTGCCGATGGAGCCGTTCCTCCCGGGACCGAGCGCCGGGCAAGGGCGGCTTCGAGCGTAAGCGCGCTCGCGAAATCCGGCCCGAACGCGGACGAAAATTCCTTCAGCCGCGCCACGGACAATTCCCGGATGGACTTGCCATCGTGCTCGGCGGCGCGGAGAACCTTGCCGACGATTTCATGCGCTTCGCGAAACGGGACGCCTTTGGCGACGAGATAATCGGCGAGCTCGGTGGCAACAAGCCCCGGGTCCTGCGCCGCTTCGCGGAGCCGCGCTTCGCGGAAGCGCGTGGCAGCGAGGGCCGCCGCGGCGATCCGGACGATGGCGAGCGCCTGGTCGTGGGCCGCGAACAGGGGCTCTTTGTCCTCCTGCAAGTCGCGCTGGTAGCTTGACGGAAGCCCCTTGCACGTTACGAGCAGCGAGACGAGCGATCCGTAGATGCGGCCGGTCTTGCCGCGGATGAGTTCCCACGCATCGGGATTCTTCTTCTGCGGCATCAGGCTGCTGCCCGTGGAGTATTCGTCCGGCAACTCGACGAATCCAAACTCGGGCGACGCGAACAAGATCATGTCCTCGGCGAGCCGCGAGAGATGCATCGCGAGCGTGGCGAGGGCGAAGAGAGTTTCGAGCGCGAAGTCGCGATCGCTGACGGCATCGAGGCTGTTGGCCGTGATGCGCGAAAAGCCCAGATCGCGCGCGAGGGCTTTGCGGTCGAGAGGGAAGGCGCAACCGGCCAGGGCGCCCGAGCCGAGCGGGCAGACATCGGCGCTGGTCGCGGCGGATGCGAGGCGCTCGGCGTCGCGCGCGAAGGCTTCGCCGTGGGCCAGAAGCCAGTGCGAAAGGAGCAGAGGCTGCGCGTGCTGCATGTGCGTCGTGCCGGGCATGGGAACGCCCAGGTTGCGCGCGGCCTGCTCGCCAACAGCGCGGATCAGCGAGCCGACGACGCGCCGAGTCTCCCGCGCCGCATCTTTCACGTACATCCGAAATTCGGTCGCGACCATTTCGTTGCGGCTGCGGCCAGTGTGCAGCTTTGCGCCAAGCGGACCGAGTTTCTCGATCAACGCGGTCTCGGCGAAATGGTGGACGTCCTCGGCCTTCGAGGCGTCGAGCCATGCGGAGTCTGATTGCGCGCGAGCCTCGATTTCATCCAGCGCGGCGACGAGCCGGCGGCCTTCGTCCTGCGTCAAGATCCCCGCAGCGGCGATGGCGCGCGCCCAGGCGCGGTCGAGCGCGAGCTCCTGCGGCAGGAGCCTGCGATCAAACTGCCACGAACGCTCGAACTCGTAGAACGAAGCGTCCGGGGGGCGCTCGAAGCGGCCCCCCCACATTTTCGAGCCTTCGGGCTGGCTCATCGCCCGGCTGCCTTCGCCTCTGGCGGAATGGTGACGGGGAGCGCGAAGAGGTTGATGAATCCCTCGGCGTCCTTCGGGTTGTAGCCAACCATGCTGAAGCTGGCGAGGCCCGGGCGGTAGAGCGAATAGGGCGACTGGCGGGACGCTACGCTTACGTTGCCCTTGAAGAGCGAGAGCGTGATCGAGCCGGTGACACGCTTCTGCGAGTTCGTGAAGAACGCGTCGAGGGACTCGCGCAGCGGCGTGAACCACATGCCGTAGTAGACCATCTCGGCGTATCGCAGCGACAGGATCTGCTGGTAGTGCGCCGTTTCGCGGTCGAGGCACAGCGATTCGAGTTCGCGGTGCGCCGCGACGAGCAGCGTCCCGCCGGGCGTCTCGTACGCCCCGCGCGACTTCATGCCCACGAGCCGGTTCTCAACGATGTCCATGCGTCCCACGCCATTCGCAGCGGCGACTTCGTTCAACTGATCGATCAGGACCAGCGGCGCGAGCTTCTTGCCGTTGACCGAGACGGGCGTACCCGCTTCGAAGCCTATCTCGACGGTCGCGGGCTGGTCCGGCGCCTTGGCCGGAGAAACGATCCATTGCCACATGGACTCTTCCGGTGCGTTCGCGGGGTCTTCGAGAACGCCGCCCTCATGGCTCAAGTGCCAGATGTTGCGGTCGCGGCTGTAAATGTTTTTCGTGGTCTGCTCGACCGGGATGTTGTGCGAGCGCGCGTAGTCGATGGCTTCTTCGCGCGAGGAGATGCTCCATTCGCGCCACGGCGCGATGATCTTCAATTCAGGCCCGAGCGCCTTGGCGGCCAGCTCGAAGCGCACCTGATCGTTGCCCTTGCCGGTGCAGCCGTGGGCCAGGGCGTCCGCGCCGATTTTCTTCGCAAGCTCCACCTGGCGCTTCGCGAGGATCGGGCGCGCGAACGAAGTCCCGAGCAGGTATTTGTGCTCGTAGACGGCGCCCGCGCGGAGCGTCGGCCAGATGTAGCCCGTAATGAACTCCTCGCGCAGGTCTTCGATGTACGCGGCGCTGGCGCCGGTGGCGAGCGCCTTCTTGTGTGCGGCTTCGAGGTCCTCGCGTTGGCCGAGGTCGCCGATCATGGCGATCACTTCGCAGCCGCCGTAGGTCTCTTTCAGCCACGGGATGATGATGGAGGTATCGAGCCCTCCGGAGTAGGCTAGAACCACTTTCTTGGGCAATGAATTCTCCTTCAGTTGAGCAGTGAGTGCAGGATCGCCTTTTGCACGTGGAGGCGATTCTCAGCCTGGTCGTAGATGATCGAGCGAGGCGAGTCGATCACGTCTTCGGTGACTTCCAATCCCCGGTGCGCGGGCAAGCAGTGCAGAAAGACGGCGTCGGACGCGGCCTGCGAGAAAAGCTTCTCGTTCACCTGGTATCCGGCGAAGGCGATTTCGCGCCTGGCGGCCTGGGCTTCCTGTCCCATGCTCGCCCAGACGTCCGTGTAGACAGCCTGCGCGCCAGCGACGGCTTCTTCGGCCGAGCGCAGGATTTCGATCTTGCCGCGGGTCTCGCGGGCCACGCGCTTTGCCTCGGCCACAATGGCGGCGTCCGGCTCGTAGTCTTCGGGTGTGGCGACCCGGATATGCGCGCCGGCGCGCGCGCCGATGGTGAGGAGCGAGTGGCACATGTTGTTGCCATCGCCGACGTAGGCGACCTTGAGCCCCTTCAGCCCGCCGAAGCGCTCTTCCAAGGTGAAGAAGTCGGCGAGCGCCTGGCACGGATGATATTTGTCGGATAGCGCGTTGATCACGGGAACGTTGGCGTTCGCGGCAAGCTCGTCGAGCGATTCCTGCGCGAATACGCGCGCGATGATGCCCTGCACCCAGCGCTCGAGGTTTTTCGCGATGTCGCGAATCGGCTCCCGCTCGCCGAGACGCGCGGAGGTGTGGTCGAGAAAGATCGAGCTGCCGCCGAGATTGGCGACACCGACTTCGAACGTCACGCGTGTTCGCAGCGAGGGCTTTTCGAATAACAGAACGAAAACACGGCCCGCCAGCGCGGTCCGGTATCGATCCGGGTGCGCCTTCATTTCAGCGGACAGGCGGAAGAAGTCGCGCAACTGCGCGGGATTCCATTCCGTGCCGGTGAGGAGATCTCTTTTTAGTGCGAGTGGAGTGGCGATGGCGGTCATGATTACCTCGTTGCGGCCACGGCCAGCTCCGGATGAGCTTCCACCATCGGAGTATTGGCAGGCCACTTCTTTGCGGATTTGGCGCCCCGCGCGAGCACCGTTTCGAATTTGGCGAGAAATTCCGCCACATCCCGCGCGCGGATGATGAACGGCGGGAGCAGCCGCAGAATGTGTTCGTGCGTGCAGTTGATCAGCAGACCCCGGCGCAGCGCTTCTTCAACAAACGGCGCACCTTCGACCGAAAGATCGGTGCCCACAATCAGCCCCTCGCCGCGGACCTCGCGGACGAAGTCGAAGTGCGCTGCGAGCTTTTCCAATCCCGCGCGGAGTTCCGCGCCCCGGGCGCGAACGTTGGCGAGCAGGTCTTCGTCCTCGACAATCGTGAGAAATTCGAGCGCAGCCGCACAGACGAGCGGGCCGCCTCCGAACGTCGAACCATGCAGCCCGGGTGAGAAGGCAGCGGCGAAGCGCTCACTCGCGATGAATCCACCGAGCGGGAGGCCGCCTGCCAGCGGCTTTGCGACCGTGACGATATCCGGCAGCGCGCCGAATTTCTGGTAGGCGAATTTGCGGCCGGTACGTCCGAGGCCGCTCTGGATTTCGTCCGCAATCAACGCGGCATCGTGCTGGGTCGCAAGCTCGCGTGCCCGCCGCCAGAAGCCTTCGCTCGCCGCGAAAACGCCGCCCTCGCCCTGAATCGGCTCGATGACAATGGCGCAAACCGAATCGTCGAATTTCGCGTCGAGATCCGCCACGTCGTTGAACCGGACAAATTCGACGCCCGGGATCAGCGGAGTAAACGGCTCGCGATATTTCGGCGTGTGGGTGATGGAAAGCGCGCCCATGGTGCGTCCGTGAAAGGAATTCTCGAGCGCCAGGATGCGCGTTTTCGGAGCGCCGGTCTTGGTGGCCTTGCCATGCGAGTAGGCCCGGGCGAGCTTCAGCGCGCCCTCGATGGCCTCCGACCCGCTGTTGGCAAAGAACACGCGGTCGAGACCCGACCATTCCGCCAGCTTGCGCGCGAGCGGCGCCTGATACGCGTTGTGGAAAAGATTCGAGATATGGGTCGCGCGGCCGGCTTCGCGGCGGATTACGCGGACCATCCGCGGATGCGCGTGGCCGAGCGCATTGACCGCGATCCCGCCGAGGAAATCGAGATATTCGCGTCCTTGCGAATCGTAGACATAGCAACCGCGACCATGAGTGAACACGGCCGGCGGGCGCCGGTACGTCTTCACAAGGTAGCGCGATTCGTCGGCCAGAATCTTCGCCGATGAAACCCGCTTTGACGCGGAAGTCTTTTTCTTTGCCATGGCTATTGCGCCGCTCCATGCGCGGCTCGGGCGGCAGGGCGAATGACGGGGAGCACGCGCGTCCCTGGGCAGCGCCCCGCACTCGCAGCGGAGAGCAACGCCCGCGGTTTCGCGCCGCCGACGATGCGCACTTCGGAGACGCCTCCGGCAAGCGCCCGCTTCGCGGCTTCGAGCTTCAGGATCATTCCTCCGGAAACCTTGTTCCGGCGGATGAGGTCTTCGATGTCCGTCCCGCGGACGGCGCGCAACACTTTCTCACCGTCGAGCACGCCCGCGACGTCGGTGAGGAAAATCAGGCGGTCCGCGTGAATGAATTCGGCCGCGGCCGCGGCCATGTGATCGGCATTGATGTTGTAGAGCTCGCCGTCCGCGCCAAGGCCCATGCACGAAGCGACCGGAACGATCCCTTCACGCCATAGCGAGCGCAGAAAATCCACGTTCACTTCGGTCAGATAGCCGACGAATCCCAGGCCGCCTTCGCGATCTTCGATTTGCATCGGCTCGGCGAGAAAGCAGGCGGCATCGCTCGCGCTGATGCCCACGGCCGGTTGTCCCGCAAGCGAAATCGCTCCGGCCAGCTTCTTGTTGAGCAGCCCGGCGAAGACCATTATGGCCGCGTCGCGCGTTTCGCGGTCGGTGACGCGCAGTCCGCTGACGAAACGGCTGGAAATCCCCATGCGCGCGAGCGTCGCGGTAAAGGTTTTCCCGCCGCCGTGGACGACCAGGATTTCGTGCCCGGCCCGCGCAAGCTCCGCAATCTGCCGCGCGATCAACTGCACGTCTTCGTCGCGCTCGAGCAACGCTCCCGCAATCTTGACGACCATCCTCATAGCAATCCCGCCGTTTCCGGATACCCGCGCATCCCATTCAAATTTTGTACCGCCTGCCCCGCCGCTCCTTTTCCAAGGTTGTCGAGGCATGAAACGACCACCAGCCGCTCGCCCGATGGATCGAGCGCGAAGCCGATGTCGCAGAAATTCGTGTGCGCCACGTGCTGCAACTCCGGCAAACTTCCGGCCGGCATGATGCGCATCATCGGCCGGCCCGTGTAGAACTTCCGATAGAGCGCTTCGACCTCATCCAGCTTGCGCGCCGAGTCCAACCACACGTAGAGCGTCGAAAGAATTCCGCGCTCGACCGGCAACAGATGCGTCGTGAACACGAAATCCTTGGACGCAAGCCCGAGATGGTCGGAAACTTCGGGAGTGTGCCGGTGCGTGAACAGACCGTAGGCGCGGAAGTTCTCGTTGACCTCGACGAACTGGGTCTCGCGCTTGGGCTCTTTGCCGGCTCCCGTCACGCCGGACTTGCAATCGCATACAATCCCGCGCGCCTTGTCGATCCAGCCGGCATCGACGAGAGGCTTTAGTCCGAGGATCACGGAAGTCGGATAGCATCCCGGATTTCCGATGAGCCGCGCTTTCGGCAGCGCGCCCGCATACAGCTCCGGCAGGCCGTAAACCACCTCCGCCAGAATCTTTGCGTCCGGCGCAGGCAGCTTGTACCACTTCGCGAAGGTCTCCGGCTGGCGGAAACGGAACGCGCCGCTCAAATCCACGATACGCAGCGCCGGGTTTGCCGCGAGCAGATCGGGGACGAGTTCGAGCGAAGCCTCGTGCGGGGTCGAGAGGAACACGACCTCCGCGCCACTCTTGGCGACGGCCTCGACCGAAAGCGGCCGGCACGGCGCGTCGCCCCAGCCGCGGAGCTGAGGGAAAAGCTCCGTGAGGCAGCGGACGTTCGCGTAGTTCTCGCGAAGGAAAAATGTTGGCTTGTCGATGTGTGGATGCCGCAGCAGAAGCCGGGCCAGCTCGAATCCCGCGTAGCCCGTTGCCCCGACGACGGCGACCCTTGTCGGGTCGTTCATCGGAGCATTTCCTCCACGCGTTTGTGAACGGTGTTGCACGCGCTGCGCGAAGAACAGATGACGAGAACGGTGTCGTCGCCCGCGAGCGTGCCGGCGACTTCCTTCCAGTGTTCGGCGTCCACGGCCGCTGCGAGCGGCTGCGCGCCGCTCGGCGGCGTCTTCAGCACTAGCATGTTCTGCGCCGGGCGGAGATCGAGCAAAAATTCCTTGAGGGCGCGGGCCAGTGCCGGGAGAGGGGATTTCTCCTGCGCTGCCGCGGCCGCAAGCGGCCGGTAGCCCGCGGACGTCTTCACGAGCCGGAGTTCGCGGAGATCGCGCGAGAGCGTCGCCTGCGTGACGCGCACGCCCAGGTGGCCGAGCTGGCGGCGCAATTCATCCTGGCTCGCGACGGGCTGGCCCGTGAGGAGCTTCAGAATCTGTCCCTGGCGGAATCGCTTTTGTACGCCCATGTCCGGCTATGCTTGATTATGCATTCCCCTGCATAATCATACAGCGCAGGACACACGTGTCAACAACTTATTTATTCTTCGTGCTGGCTGCCGCCGGCGGCGAGCGACCGATAGACTTGGGGGAGAGAATTGACGCGCGAGATCGAAATTCGTCGCGAAGGGGGCATGGTAGGCCCGTGCGGGCTCGAACCGCAGACCTCCACCGTGTCAAGGTGGCGCTCTAGCCAACTGAGCTACGGGCCTTCTGACGCTCGCAATTCTAGCACACGAGCTACCGGGGAGGCGTGCGCGAGCGCTGCGATTGTAGAGCTGCTAGTCGCTCCAGCCAGAGCGCATGCCGTAAGGCATGGGCCAGGCGAGTCCTTCAATCTGCTGAATCTTGCCGCCTTCGATCTTGAATAACTGGGGTTCGATGTACGTGATTGGCCGGACAAATTCGGCCGGTACCTTGATGTCGCCCACTCCCGTCACCGAAACCGATTTCACATTGCCCTCGTTATCGAGGAACGCGAGGTTCAGCACGAGGCCTTGCTCTTCATCCACGACCAACGGGCGTCGGTCGCCAACTTTGGAAAGAGCGCTGAAAAATCCCCTGTCGACCTCCTGCGCACAGCCCTGGCTGAAGACGCGGAACGCAGGCTGCGCAGGATCCGGGACTGGCCCATCGGAATTGTTGGTGGCCGCGATTCCGTTTTCCCTGCGAAAGCAGCGACTCGCAAAGGGCACGACTGAACCCTTGTTTTGTGTAAAGCCTTCGAAATAACGATCCGTGATCGCAATCAACTGTTCCCGCGGCGAGCGTTCGGCGGCGGGCACCGGCTCGAGCAAGGTCGAATCCGGCGATACGAAGCCTTTGGGTTTCAATTCGTCGATCATTCTGGGCGTCATGATGCCGGCGGTGTTCGCGCCAAGCCCGCCTTGCGGTCTCAACTGTTCACGGGCCACGATCATCTCCACTTCAGCAATCCGGCGCTCTTTCACCTTCAGCCGCAGCGCCATCGTTCCAAGAAGCGTGCCTTTGAATTCATTGAAATCGCCGTAGTATCCGGCCTCGCCCGTGGCAGGATCGGCCAGATAGACGCGGTAGGTGCCGCGCCCGGTGAAGGTCTTCCAGATGCCCTCACCGGGCTTCACCACCTGCCCGTTTTCGGTGTACTTCACGTCCGGCGCGAACGGAACGTTGCAAGCGCAATGAGAGACCAGGCCGTCGAAATACTTGTCGACAAACCCGTTCAAGCACGCGCGGTCGCACGGCGTGGAACTGGCCGGCCTGGCCGGCGCGGGCAGGTACACCAGCGACTTACCCTCGTCGGGCCCGGCAAAGCCGGGCGATGCCACACCACAAATCGCGACGCACAGGGCGCCAAGCAGTGCGATACGCACAAGAGTTTTGGACATGATGGTCTCCGAACCTACCTGCCGAAAGCCGGCTGAGCGTTGAATGGCACTTCGTACATGGTCATTTCTATGAGTCGAATGCTTCCATTTTCGACTCGATACGCCTCATTCGACTGGTTGGTACGAGGCGTCATGAAATACGGAGGGACCTTCCAGACGCGGCCATCCGTCAGATGCACCTCCGTCACTGTCCCGTCAAAATCCAGGTATGCAGAGGCCAGGATCGACCCGCGCTCCGTATCCACCACCAGAAACCGGCGGTCGCGGCATCCGGTGGTGAAACCGAGAAAACCCAGCTCGTACTGAGCCTTGCAACCGAGCATGGTGAAATCGCTGATATCGGTGTCCGAATGCCCGTAATTCTGCGGCTTCGGCTGATTGGTCGTGCGGACGGCGTCTTCGATGCGGTTGCAGTCATCCGTGAAGGGATAAATGCCTCGGCCGTCGTTTTTCTGAAGTGCTTCGTAATACATGTACGCCACTGCTTCGAGAGCCTCACGCGATTGCCGCCGCTCGGGCAGAATCGTTGTCAGCCAACCCGGATCGGGCTTCCCCATTTTTTCGTAGAGCGCGGCGCCACGGGGATCGTGGGCCACGAACTGCTCCGCCTCCGTAATGAGCTGGTTTTCGACTTTGAGCCGCAGGATCAGGATTGCCGCCACGCCATTCTCGTAGATCACTCCGATAATCCCGACATCACCGCGTTCCGGATCGGCGAAGTAATGCCGGTACGTGCCGAGCGCGCTGGCCGTTGTCCACAGCGCCGTCCCGATCTTGAGCGGCACGTTGTCCTGCGCGAACTTTACCGTCGGAGAAAGAGGAGCGCGCGATGGGTCGTGCGCCACCATGGCGTTCAAGTACTTGTCCACCATTCCTTCCAGGCAAGCCCGGTCACAGCTAACGGACGCGGCGGCCCTGGGCTGCGCCACCAGCGATGGAGCGCACGCCGCCATCAACACGACTAGCAGCGATGTTTCGAAAATCCGCAGATGCAAGATTCTTCCCAATCTCATGGTTCCCTCTCTGGACAAACTACGCGCGGGACCGCGCGCGACGAAGACGCCGACCGTCGATTCCCTGAAGCGGAGTTAATGTACTGGAGAGGCGTTCTCAAGTCCACTGCCGCGGTGCGCTTGGACGAGCCGGGAATCCCTCATTTTCTTGAGCCGTATTCCGTTGTGGCCTTCTACCTGTTACCGTGTGAGCGCTCCGCGCCCGAGAGCTTGGCTCCCCGGAGCACGAAGCAGCTCATGACCATCAACACAAGAGTTTCTGCGCTAAGTGGCGCGATATTCCTCGCGGCGTTGCTCGCCGGAGCAACCGGCGCGCTGGCTCAGAGCGCTCAGCCTTCCACCGATCAGGCGGGCGAGTCCAGGCAATCCAGGCAACCTTCACTCCCGAGTCCGTTGGCGTCTCGGACCATACCTTCCCCGTACCAGCCAATCACGCCTCGCGGCCGCGTGCGATGGTTCATCGCCTCCACAATCGGTCCGCAGCAACTCGTGGGCGGCGTATTTACCTCGGCCATCGCCACAGCCATAGATAGCCCGCGCGAATACGGACCCGGATGGGGAGGTTTCGGCGACAGGTTCGGCATGCGGCTCACGGGTGTTTCCACCGGAAACGCGATGGAAGCGAGCCTCGGCGCCCTCTGGGGCGAGGATCCACGATACTTCCGGGCGCCCGAGAAGTCTTTCCGCGTGCGGTTTCGATTTGTGATCAAGGAAACATTCGTCGCGCGCCGCCGCGATGGAACTTTCGCGCCGGCATACGCGCGTTTCGTCGCCATCCCCGGGAACAACTTCCTCTCGAACACATGGCGCGCGGATACAGAGGCGGATGCGCCGCACGCCGCCCTGAGGACGCTGCTGGGGTTCGCGGGGCGAGCCGCGGGCAACGCATTCGACGAGTTCTGGCCGGATGTGGAAGCCCGCGTGTTTCATCGGCGCTCCTGACACAACGGAACGGTCCGACAACTGGCGCTAGGCTACGAAGCGGTATCCCACTCCCCGGACGGTGAGGAGATGGTGCGGCTTGGATGGGTCCTTTTCGAGATAACGGCGCAGCCGCACGATGAAGTTGTCGATCGCGCGCGTATCGGTGTCTTCGCGAAGGCCCCAGACATCTTCGAGGATGGATTTGCGCGAGACGGTGCGGCCGTTGTTGCGGATCAGGTGGCGCAGGAGTTTTGCCTCCATCAGCGTCAGTTGGATGGTGTTGCCGCCGGTGCGCAGCTCCAGAGCGCCGAAATCGATCGTCCGCCCGTTGAACGAGAAGACCGCCTCGTCAGGCGTTGAAGCGGAACCCGCCCCGGCCTTGCCCGGCTGACTCGCGACGCGATCGGAGCCGGCGAGCCACGCGCTTCGCCGCAACAGCCCCTGAAGCCTCGCCAGAAAGATGGGCAGCTCAAAAGGCTTGGCAAGGTAATCATCGGTGCCGGCCGCAAACCCCTCAAGCACGTCTTCAGGGCGTCCTCGAGCCGTCAGGATGAGAACCGGCACATAGTTTCTGGCCTTGCGGAGCTCGGAGACGACGCCAAAGCCATCCATCCCGGGAAGCATTACGTCCAGCACGACCGCGTCGAACTTTTCGCCCTTGGTGAGAAGTCGTTCGATGGCCGTCTCGCCGTCCTCCACGACCTGCACGGAATGTCCTTCCGCCTCGAGATTGAACCGCAGGCCTTCGGCGAGATGAGCTTCGTCCTCGACAATCAGAATGCGGCTCAAGGCTCGCTCCTCGGCAACTCGAGAGTGACGGTCGTGCCGCGCGCCTCGCCGCCGCTTTCGGCGAACACGCGCCCTCCGTGCGCGCGCGCGATGGACCGAACGATGAACAGGCCCAGGCCCGTGCCTTTGACCTGCGTCGCGGCCCGGCGAGGCACGCGATAAAAGCGCTTGAAGATTCGCTTCAGTTCGCTTGCCGGAATTCCCACCCCGCGGTCGCGAACGTGCAGCGCGACATGTTCTTCGTCCGGTGCGTCGATTGAGACCGATACGTCCACGTTGTTGCCTGAATACTTGATGGCGTTGTCGAGAATGTTCGAGACGGCGGTGCGGAGGTCGCCGGGGTCGCCGTGCACCTTGATTCCGGCGCCGTTGACGCTGACCGGCTCCTGCCAGTGCAATGCGTCCGGCTGCAAACGATGCCGCGCGCGGGCCAGGTCCATGCAGTCGCGGACGAGACCCGCGAAATCAACTTCCGTGGGAGCATGCGCGGCGCGTTTGTAGCCCGCCTCACCCGCCTTCAACACCTGTTCTACGGTGCCGAGCAGCCGCTCCGTGTCGTCGAGCATCAGCCTGTAGAATTGCTGGCGCTGCGTTTGATCCACGTCGCGCCGCTGGAGCGTTTCGAGATAGAGCCGGATGGAAGCGACGGGCGTCTTCAATTCGTGAGTGACGGCGTTGATGAAGCTGTCGTGTTGCTCGTTTCTCCGGATTTCCCGGACCAGGAACACGGTATTGAGAATCAGGCCCGCGATGATCGCAAAGAAGAATACGACGCCGAAGAAAAGCAACACGCGTTCGCGCCAGTTGAGAATGATCCAACTGCCGGTGAGCGCCACGGCTGCCGCAACCAGGCAGATGCCCAGTATCAGGAAGAAGGCCATCTTTGTTCGGCGGCCCTTGATTTGCATGGCGGCTCACGGAGATTGTACAGCGGCGGGCGAGCGGATGGCTGCGGAGATATTCTCGCTTCGGAGGCTGGCCGGGAAGGGAATCAGCTAGCGCCGTTCCAACCTTTGCGGGCAATTAGTTGGAACAGTACTAGGCGGAAACTAAATCGCTCTGCGACTCGGCGGCAACAGCAGCGGCCGCTGCGTCCGTATCGGGAGCGCTCTCGTTCCCGTGCGGTTTCGCGGGCAGCGCGACCGTGTATACCTTCTTCGCCAGGCCCAGCTTCTTGAGCGTCCAGATGCCGTACCAGTTGAGGTCGATCTCGTACCAGGCGAGCCCATGGCGCGCCGAGACCGGGTGCGCATGGTGATTGTTGTGCCAGCCTTCGCCGAACGAGAAGAGTGCGACCCACCAGCTGTTCGTCGAAAGATCGCGGGTCTCAAAGCGCCGCGAACCGACCATGTGCGTGGCCGAATTGACCAGCCACGTCGAATGGAGACCGAAGACGGTGCGGAAGAAGATGCCCCACATGACGAAGGGCACTCCGCCGATGGCGAAAAGCACAACGCCCAGTACGATCATGGGCACGTAGTGGTATTTCGTGATCCAGACGTGAAATTTGTCCTTGGCCAGATCGGGAACGTAATGTGCCAGCGTCTCCGTGTCGTGGTGCATCGATTTGCCGGTGAGTATCCAGCCCATGTGCGCCCACCAGGTGCCGTCGACCGGCGAGTGCGGATCGCCTTCCTTGTCGGAATGCTTGTGGTGAATGCGGTGCGTCGCCACCCAGAAGATCGGGCCGCCTTCGAGAGCGAGCGTGGCGCAGACCGTCAGGAAATACTCGATCCATTTCGGTGTCTTGTACCCCCGGTGAGTCAGCAGCCGGTGGTACCCCATTCCGATCCCCAGGCTGCCCGCCACCCAGTACAGAAACAGCGCGACGAAAAATGCCTTCCAGGTGAAGAAGAACAGCGCCGCCACCGCGCCGACGTGAAACAAAACCATGAAAGTGGCTGTAATCCAGTTAATCCCGTTGTCCTTCGCAGACTCTTTTCCAAGATCGTTTAGCGTCATGTGGCCCTGTGCTCTCGTTTGGATTCCGGTATTTCCTGGGGTTGCGATGCCAGACTAGCAGCATTCTCCGAAACGCTTTGTAATAGTTCTGTAATAGCAAGGCCAGTGCGCTGTATCAGTTAGACTGCCCAGGCGGACAGGTTCAGGGAGGCGGAATCACTGCGGAGGCCGGTCGATGCACAGCGGGCGGTATGGTGCTGCGGTCAGCACCCGGCCCTTTCAAGACGAGAACCGGGTGCTGCTTCCCGAAGCGTCCCACGGAGTGCGGAAACGGCTCGGTTCAGGATCTCAAGCGGAAATCAACCTTCACGTTCAACCGAATGGAGACCGGCTGGCCATCCAGGATCGTGGGTTCATACTTTCTCCCCGCGACGGCTTTTATGGCCGAATTGAGGAGCAGCGGTGGACCGCTGATCACCTGCACCTGGGTGACATTGCCGTGCTCGTCTATGATCGCCTCGAGTACCACAGTGCCTGAGACGTGCGCCTGCATTGCAACCGGGGAATAGACAAGCGGGGGTTCGTAGAGCAGCCGAGGTTCCTTCATTCCGCTGAAGATGCGGATCGGGCCTTTGGGCCTTTCGACGGCCACAGGCGGAGGCGGTGGAGGGCCGGTGACTGAGCCACCAAGGACGTCGCCGACGCCACCCGGCACGCCTCCCGCCATGCCCGCGATCGCGGGCGCCATCGAGCCGGCATCCGGCACGGTCTCCGCGATTCTCTTTGGAATGACCGTGGGCGCGGTGAGTTGCGCCTTGATGAAAGACTGCTTGGGCACGACCGCTTGCGCGCGCATCGGTGGCGGAGGAGCGGCGGGAGGAGGAGGCGCGAGCAGGAGAGTTGTATTGAATTTGTAGAGGTCGATCCCCTCCGTGAAAAGGAGGGGGACCAGCAGCAAGGTGCCGACGATTGCCAGCTGAAGAGCGAGCGCGAGGCCGGTTTGCGCCGCGCGTCTCCCGCGAGTTCGCGGGTCTTCCTCAAGGATCGCGTTGGCAAAGACGTTCGGGTTACGGGTTGCCGAGCGAGGGGGCGCAACAAAATGCAGAGGCTTGCGGCCGGAATCTGAACTGCTTTGCCGGAAAACACCTTCATTTAGGGCCGACATCATCATCTCCTTTTCTACTGGAAACATCGCGGCCATGGGGCACCGGAAGAATCTCCGCCGAGACCCAAACTGAGCCCGCATACCGCCACCGCTGGACGAAAGCGGTGGAAAATCCCGTCTCCACGTGGAAAAGCGAGATGCACCAACTACACTAAAAACTCTCCGTTAGTTTGCAGATTCGGCCCGAAAACGGCAAACTCAAAATACGAATCGGTACAATTGAAAATGAAGATAGTCTCCAAGGGGCACATTCGCAGGGATTAAAGCGCAACACTTCTTGAAATCAGGCGGGGGAAACTCAAGCGGCCGATTCACTCCGGAGGCCGGTCGATGCTTGTCAATCTCTCGGCTTTCCCCGATAATCGAATTTCTTCCGGCTGAGACTCCCCGGCGGCGCTATGGTGCAACGGTTAGCACGCGGCCCTTTCAAGGCTGAAATACGGGTTCGATTCCCGTTAGCGCTACCAAACCTTCTTTTTTGAACTGTTTTACTTCCGACTGAAGAAACCGTTGCGCTGAGCGCTACCGATCCTCGGGGGGAAGCTCGTCTTCCGGCCGTCCGTGAGTGCGGACTTCGCCCTGGTCCGCATCGGGTGCGTTTTCGACGCCGCTAACCACGTCAGCCTCGAACGACTGCCCCTCCTCGAGCAGTTCCTCGACGCTTTCCGAATCGGCATTCTCCGACCGGGACAAACCCTGCAAATCGCCCGATTGTCCTGCGGCGTTCTGGCCGAGCCCCCTCCGCACGGGAGGTGCTTCGACCTCAAAGATGCCGGAGCCAAGAGACGATCTTTCGCTGCCGGATGACATCTCGCGCCTGATGGTCCTGTTCCTGCGTGCCGGCTTCTTCGCGCGGCGCGTCTTTTTCCCGCGTGCGGGTTTGCTTCGAAGCGTGAGTTTCTTTTTGCCGGCTGCTTTTTTCTTGCGAGTTGCCTTCTTTTTGGCCATAAGTTTTAGGATTCCTTTTTGACTTCCAACTCAGATGGGATTGTACACCGCAGCCACTCGGCGCGCACGTCCGGGGCATCCTGGAATCTTTGCGGAACAAATCTCATTTTGAGTCGATCTGGCCCCAGCCGGGCAGGTTCCGGCGGCCGAGCATCGCTTCGGCGGCCCACGCGCCCAAATAGGACGACAGCGCGACGCCGTGTCCCGCAAAGACTCCCAGGACGATGGCGTTGCGGCTCCTTGGGTGGCGGGAGAAAACCGGCCGAAAATCCTTGCGGAAGGCGATCGGGCCGCCCCAACGATGCGTGAATCTGGCATCGGCGAGCGCGGGATGAAGACCGTGGATGCGTTTTTCGAAGGCCGCAAACATTCGGGCGGCGTGGCCGCTGCCGACATCGACTTCCTCGAGATCACCTGACTCCGGCGCATCCACGAGTCCCGCCCCCCAGACGATCGAATTATCCGGACAAAGCCGTCCCCACAAGTAGGGGAAATCGACTGTGTAGAACGGCTTGCGCGCGGCGAGGCCGATGGCTTCAATTTGCTTCGGCTGCATGGGCGCCGTGCGTGCGGCGAGCGTAATCTTCGGGTGCGCGGGCCGGCGCAGGCCGGAAAGATTCAGGGAAAGCGCATTCGTCGCGAAAAGAATTTTTCCCGCTTCCAGACGTCCGCCCGCGAATTCAATCTCCAGTGGATCGCTCCATCGAATCCGCTGTACCGCGCACTGCTCCGCAACGATTGCGCCGAAGCGCACGGCCGCCCGAGCGAGCCCGCTCACCTGCTTCCCGGGATCGAGCGTACCGCCCGGAACCACGCTTACGACATGCAGCTTCCCCGAATCGTGCCATTCGATCGGCGACCGCCCGCGCAGCGGATGTGCATTGTCTGATTGCTCGGCTCGGTCGCTGCGCGCGATCTCCCATGCGCCGGGAAGCGAGAGTTCCGAATCGACGCGAAGCCTCCGGAGAATCTTTTTGAGTCCTGCGAGGACGTCGCCGAGGCCGGGAAGATCGCCTGCGGCCGTCTCGGCCAGCACCATCCCGCCGGTCCGCCCGCTGGCGCCTGCGCCGATACGTCCGGCCTCGAGCACGACGACGGACTTTTCAGGGGCGAGGATGCGAAGCCACGCAGCCGCAGCCAATCCCGTAAATCCGGCGCCGATGACGGCGAAATCCGCCGTCCGGGGAAGCGGCTGCCGGGGCGGAGTGAAATCGATCTGCCAGGGCGGCGTGCCCCAGCCGTTGTGTTCGTGTGAAGGGGCCATGAAAGCAGTCGAGCGGCTGGGGCCGTAGTTGGCCTTGAACTGCGCTAGAGAATGCTCTCCGTCCAGTTCTCGAGCGTTTTCTTGATGTGGGCCATGAACTGATGAGCGATGGCCCCGTCCACGACGCGGTGATCGTAGGAAAGCGTGAGGTAGACCATGGAGCGGATGCCGATGGCATCGTCGATCACGACGGGGCGCTTCTCAATCGTGCCGAGGCCGAGAATCGCGACGTTGGGCTGGTTGATCACGGCTAGCCCCATCAGCCCGCCGAAAATGCCTGGATTCGTGATCGAGAACGTGCTTTCGGTTACTTCGTCCGGCTTGAGTTTCTTGGACCTGGCGCGTTCGGCGAGGTCGTTCACGGTGCGCGCGAGCCCGAGGAAGTTCTTCTCCTCTGCGTTTTTGATCACCGGGACGATCAGGCCCCAATCGAGCGCCACCGCGATGCCGATGTTGCACTCCTTGTGCAGAACGACGTTCGTTCCGTCGATCGATGCGTTCACGGTGGGAAACGCGCGGAGCGCCTCGACCGCGGCGCGGATGAAGAACGGCATGTAGCTGAGCTTCGTGCCCCCTTCCTTCTCGAACTGCTCCTTCATCTTCGCGCGCAAATCGACGATGCCGCTGACGTTCGCCTCTTCGATCGAATAGACGTGCGGCGACGTACGCTTCGAAAGAACCATGTGCTCCGCGATTTTCTGCCGCATCGCGGACATCGGCTGGACTTCGTAGTGGCCGAAGTACATCTTCTCGCGCGGCACGCCCGTCTCAAGCGCCGCGGAAGGCGCCGCACCAGGTGCGGGAGCGGTTGCGCGCGGAGCGGTTGCGGGCGCCGTGCCGCTTTCGACGGCTGCGAGGATGTCCCGCTTGCTGATACGGCCTCCCGCGGCAGTGCCGGGCACTTGCGCCAAGTCGATGCTGTGCTCGCGGGCGATGCGGCGGACGAGCGGGGAGCTGCGAATCTTGTCGCCGTTCGCTGCGGGTCTCTGCGGCGGCGCAGGGGCAACGGCGGCTGCCGGGCTTGGAATGGCTTTCGGTGCCGGAGCAGGAGGCGGCGCGGCGGCGGGCTTGGGCGCCTCTGCTTTGGCTGCGGTTGGGGTTGGGGCCGGTGCCGGTGCGGGAGCAACCTTCGGCGCCTCCGCTTTCGGCGGGGCTGGCTCCGGCGCCGCGGCGGCTGCGCCGACGGCGTCGATGACGGCCACGACCGTCTGGATCGGCACTGTCTGGCCCTCGTTGACCTTGATCTCTTTCAGTACGCCGGCGGAGGGCGAAGGAATCTCCGCGTCTACTTTGTCAGTCGAGATCTCGAAGAGCGGCTCGTCGCGCTCGATTTTGTCGCCCGGTTTCTTCAGCCATTTTGTGATCGTACCTTCAAAAATACTCTCGCCCATCTGGGGCATGATGACGTCGACAGCCATGGTTTTTCTCCCTCGGGACTAGATACTTCAGACGGGGCTCAGACACTCTTCGTGCCAGACCCCCGGAATTCCTTCCAGCGTATAAATTTCATCTCCGCCGTGAAAAAAGCTGACCTTGCTGACCTTTGCAGTGCGGCCGGCGTATTCGAGCTGCTCCGGCTCGAGCTCGTTGTGATACTGGCCGGCCTCGAGAAACTCTTCCAGGAAGGCGCGGTCCGCGATGCGAATCTCCGTGCCGACTTCAAACTCCGCGTTGTTGAGGCCCTTCGTTTTTCCCATGGTCGGCTTAGCCTGCTTTCACCTTTCGTTCAGTATTTTGCCAATTCACGTGCGGCTGCGGCAACTCTTTCCACGCTCGGCAGGAATGCGGCTTCGAGCGTCGGCGCATAGGGAACGGGCGTATCGAGTCCGGTGACGCGCGCGATCGGGCCGTCGAGATCCTCGAATGCGGCCTCGCAGACGGTCGCGGCAATCTCTCCGGCGATGCCGCCCGTGCGGCTGTCCTCGTGCACGATCAGCAGCTTGTTCGTTTCCTTGACCGAGGCGAGGATGGTCTCGCGGTCGAGCGGCAGCAGCGTGCGCAGGTCGATCACCTCGGCTTCGATGTCTTCCTTGGCGAGCGCCGCAGCGGCTTCGAGCGACGTGTGCGCCGCGGCCGCGTAACTGACGATCGTGAGGTCGCGGCCCTTGCGGCGCACGACGGCCTTGCCGATCGGCACCGTGTAATCGCCCGAAGGAACAGCTTCCTTGATCCGCCGGTAGAGGAACTTGTGCTCGAAGAAAAGCACGGGATTGTTGTCGCGAATGGCGGACTTGAGCAGACCCTTGGCGTCGTACGCCGTCGAGGGATACACGACCTTGAGCCCGGGCGTATGAACGAAATACATCTCCGGATTGGCCGAATGGAACGGCCCGCCGTGGACGCCGCCCCCGGAAGGCCCGCGCAACACCATCGGCACCGGAGCGCCCCAGCGGTAGTGGGACTTGGCGGCGAAATTCGTGACCTGATTGAAGCAGCAGGCGATGAAATCGATGAACTGCATCTCGGCCACGGGGCGAAGTCCCAGGTAGCTCATGCCGCAGGCCGCGCCGACGATGGCGGTTTCGCTGATCGGCGTGTCCATCACGCGCTCGGGACCGAACTTCGCGAGCAAGCCCTCGGTCGCCTTGAATGCGCCGCCGTAGACGCCGATGTCCTCCCCGAGAGCGACCACGGCCGGATCGCGCTCCATTTCTTCGAAGAGCGCTTCGCGGATGGCTTCGAGCATTGTGATCTCGGGCATCGCTAGCGCCTCCCTCGCTTGCCGTGGGGTTCTTTCCCGAAAGGCTTGCCCCGGTGACCTTTATGGAAGGGCTTGGCTGGGCGAGTTACCTGAGGAGTCTTTTCCTGCGTTTCACGCACGAAAGCCCTGTCTTTGGGGCCCCGGCCGAACGGCACACGCAGCGGAACCTCTTGTTCCGTCTCGGCCTTGGCAGGCTCCGTCGAGGAGGGCTGCGGCCCGTTGCCGCTGCCAGAACTTAGGCTTTTGGCGGGCTTAACGGCGCCAAAACCGCCAAAATCCGCCACTTTCCAGACTGCTTCCACGCTCGCAGCCGGGGGCATGACTTCCTTCTTGGGCCGGCGCCAGTCGGCTGCAATCGTGTGGCAGCCCTCGCAATAGACGCCCTGCTCGACGGTTTCGGGTGGAGGCATCGGAGATTCTTCCGCGAACTTCTGGTCTTCGTCGAGTTCGCGCTCGATGCGCGCATCGATTTCGGATTTCTTCCCGGTGTCCCAGAGTTTCTGCTCGGTCAGATACTTTTCGTAGCGCGCGATGGGATCCTGCGCCTTCCAGTATTCGAACATTTCCTTGGGAACGTACTCGGCGGGATCGTGCTGCGCGTGGCCCTTCATGCGCATGGTTTTCACTTCGATCAGGATGGGCCCGCGTCCGGCGCGGCACTCGTCGACGGCGGCCTTCGAAGTTTCGTACACGGCCACCACGTCGTTGCCGTCCACGATCCGGCTTTGAATTCCGTAGGCAAGGGCGCGGTCGGCAAGATTCTTGAGCGGCACCTGGCGGGAAACGGGGGTGGAATAGGCCCACTGGTTGTTTTCGAGCACAAGAACAAAGGGAGCGCGCTGCGTGGCGGCGAAGTTGAGGCCTTCGTGAAACGCGCCCGTCGAGCTGCCGCCGTCGCCGATCCACGTCATCGCGACGATGTTCTGTCCAAGGTAGCGTCCTGCCAAGGCGACTCCCGTCATCACGGGAATCAGGTCGCCGAGCATGGAAATCGGAGAGACGACGTGGAGCGTCTTCAGATCGCCGAAGTGGCTGGTGCCGTCTTTGCCGTGCGTGGGGGACGTGTATTTCGCCATGTGCTGCGTGAAGATGTCGCGGGGCTTGAATCCTTTGACGAGCAGCGTTCCGATATTGCGGATCATCGGGGCGAGCCAGTCGCGCGGCTCCAGCGCATAGGCCGTGCCGATCGACACCGCCTCCTGCCCGAGACTCGAGTAGACCCCGCCGACGATCTTGTTCTGCCGGAACAGGCGCACGAGGCGCTCTTCAAGCTGGCGGTTGAGCTGCATGAAGTAGTACAGCTCGAGGTGCTGCGAGGGCGTCAGTTGCGCACTCATGATTCCTTTCACTGCCGAATTCCCAATTGCCTGCCGGATCGAAAATGCAGTGTCGCGGCAGGGGCGGGTCTCAGACCCGCCCCTACAAGTTACACCATTGCGGTGAGCTTGCCAGCGGCCGTTTCCAGCCGTGAGCCGAGAATCCCGGCCAAATCCTCGCGCGTGGCGTGCTCCAGGGGGAGCTCGAAGACATCCGCGAAATGCGATGCCAGGCGGGGGCGCACTTCGCCGGAATCCATCGAACGATTCAGAATGCGCTCGAGGGATGTGGCGCGCGTGCCGGTGATGCCGCAAGGCACGATCAGGTCGAAATAGCGCAGATCGGTCGAGACGTTGAAGGCAAAGCCGTGGGACGTGACCCAGCGGCTCAGGTGCACGCCGAGTGCGCCAAGCTTTTCCTCGCCAGCCGGCGCGTCGATCCAGACGCCGTGCCTGCCTTCGACGCGCTTTGCCGCAATCCCGAAATCGGCCGACGCGCGAATCATCACTTCTTCGAGTTGCGCCACGTACCAGCGGACGTCACGGCGATGCCCCGTCAAATCGAGGATCGGGTAGCCGAGGATCTGGCCGGGGCCGTGATAGGTGATGTCGCCGCCGCGGTCGGTCGCATGGAACTCCACGTTCATCTGCTCCAGCAGGCGATTCCCCGCGCGGAGATGTTCGCGGCTGCCGTTGCGGCCGAGCGTGATCACGTGCGGATGTTCGCAGAGGAGAAGAACGTCGGGAATCGCGCGCGCCTTGCGCGCTTCGACGAGTTGCCGCTGCAATTCGCACGCCGGGCCATAAGGGATGAGTCCCGCGTCTACAACCCAGCCGAGTTTTAGTGGTTCTTTCACGCGACTCTGAAAAACGCTAAAAGTTGATCGCGAGGCCGCGCACGGAATTGAATGCGTCGCCCATTGCTTCCCACACCGTCGGGTGCGCGTGGATGGTGGATGCCATGTCGTCGAGCGTCGCTTCGAGCCCGAGTGCGGCGACCGGTTCGGCGATGATTTCCGTGGCAAGCGGCCCGATCGCGTGGACGCCCAGAATCTCGCCGTATTTCGCCTCCGCCACCACTTTGATGAAGCCTTCGTGCTGGCCGAGGATCGTGGCCTTGCTGTTGCCGACGAACGGGAACTTCCCGGTCTTGATCTCGAAGCCGGCCTCGCGCGCCTGCTTTTCGGTCAGGCCGATCGAGCCGATCTGGGGTTCGCAGTAGGTGGCGGCCGGGCAGCGCTTGCGGTCGAACGGCTGCATCTCCTTGCCTGCCATGCGGCCGACGGCGATAATGCCCTCCATCGACGCGGCGTGCGCGAGCTGCGGAAGCCCGGCTACGATGTCGCCGATGGCGTAGAGGCGCGGCTCGCCGGTTTCCATGAAAGCGTTCGTATGGATGAAGCCGCGCTCGAGCTTGGCTTTGGTCTTTTCCAGGCCGATGTTTTCCGTGAGCGGGCGCCGGCCGACGGCGATGAGAACTTTTTCCGCGGCGATCGATTGCGCCTTTCCGGACTTGTCCTTGAACGAAACGGTTGCGCCGTTGGCGGACTTTTTCACGGAGTCGACCGCTGCGCCGGTCTCGATGCGGATGCCTTTCTTCTTGAACGCCTTCTCGAGCTCCGGAGAGATGTCTTCGTCTTCGAGAGGCACGATGCGCGGGAGCGCTTCGAGGATCGTCACTTCCGTGCCGAACGTCCGGAAGATCGAAGCGAACTCGACGCCCACGGCGCCCGCGCCGACGACCACGAGCGATTTGGGAATCTCCTGGAGTTGCAGAATCTCGCGGTTGGTGAGAATCGTCTTGCCGTCGATTTCAACGCCGGGAAGCGAGCGGGCCTCGGAGCCTGTGGCGAGAATCGTGTAGGTCGTTTCCAGCTCGGCCGTCGCACCGTCCTTTTCCACGGACACGCGGCCCGGACCGGCGATGCGCCCCCAGCCGGTGATCGACTCGACCTTGTTTTTCCTGAAGAGGCTCGCGATTCCGCCCGCGTGCTTGTTGACGATCTTCTCCTTGCGCGCGAGCATGGCGGGCCAGTTGACTTTCACGTCTTTCACTTCGAATCCGAATTCCTCGGCGCGCTGGAAGTAGTCGTAGATGTCCGCGTGGTGCAGGAAAACCTTCGTGGGAATGCAGCCGACGTGAAGGCAGGTGCCTCCGAGGAACGGGTCCTTCTCAACGACGGCGGTTTTCAGCCCCCACTGGCCGGCGCGAATCGCGGCGACGTATCCGCCCGGGCCGCTGCCGATGATTACCAGGTCATATTTGGCCACGCCGGTTCTCCGTTGGTGTCTTCATTTCGGTCTCGGCCGATATGGGCATGAAAGGATGGTCGCGATGGAGGCTCTTCCCAGCGCAGACTTCAGATTCTAACAGCGGGCATCCACTGCCGCAACCGAGCGATGGCGCGATCTTGCGAGGAGGTCCAACTATCCAGGTGATGTGCCATGCGTCTATGAAGTGGCGCGTTCGAAAGGGCTTCCCGCGCACATTGACCGGGCGTATATTGGCGAGCCGCGGCGGGCATTTCCGAAGAATAAGGCCGAGAAACGGAGACCATGATGACCACGGATCCAGTCCAATTCGAAGCGCCCGTGCCCGAGCCCGGCGGTGGGGCGTCCTCATTCCAGCGGTTCATGCATCAGATTTTTCTGGGTCCCCATGGAATCCGCGCCGGCTGGCGGATGCTGATCGCGATCTTCCTGTTCGCGGCCATCACGGCCGCGCTACAGGTGGGCCTGCGCAGCATCCCTCTGATTCGGGCCTGGCTGCACGCTCAACCTAGGGGCGTGATGACGCCGGGCGCCCTTGTTTTCGGTGAGGGCACGACGGCCCTCGGACTGCTGCTTGCCGCGCTCATCATGGCCGCGATCGAGGACCGATCGTTCGCGGATTACGGTCTGCCCCGCAGGGAAGCCTTCGGAAAGCGCTTCTGGCAGGCCATGCCGTACGGGTTCGTGATGATGAGCGTCACGTTGGGGCTGATCGCCGCGCTGCACGGCGTTTCGATCGAAGGGCTGGCGCTCGGCAGGGCGGCAGCGGCGCACTACGGGCTGCTTTACCTACTCGGGTTCCTTCTGGTCGCATTCTTCGAGGAGTTTTCGTTCCGGGGGTATTTGCAGGCGACTCTTGCATCCGGCATCGGATTCTGGCCGGCGGCAATCGCACTTTCCATCGTGTTTGGCGGCCTCCACCTGGGGAATCCCGGAGAAGCGAGATTCGGCTCTTTGATGGCCGGGACCTTCGGTTTGCTCGCGGCGTTCTCGCTGCGCCGGACGGGAAGCATCTGGTTCGCCATCGGGATGCACACGGCGTGGGATTGGGGAGAGACGTACTTTTACGGAGTTCCCGACAGCGGCGTCGCGGCGCAGGGGCATCTGCTGAATTCTTCGTTCCACGGACCGGTCTGGCTAACGGGCGGAACGGTGGGACCCGAGGGAAGCGTTTTCGTATTCGTCGTGCTGGCTCTTTCCGCCGCCGGCGTGCACTTCATGTTCCCCGCAAAGCCGAAAGAGATTTGACCCTCGGGGCGCGAATCCTTTCGCGTGGATCCCGCATCTACTCACAACTGCGCGGGTGCGATAACACATTGTGCCGGCGTTTGTTTGACAGTGAGTTGCGTTGCCGGTAGAATCGTCGGATTTGAGTGAGGCGTTGCGCCTCACCTTGGGACTTCGACTAATGGATAAGAAGCGTCTGGAATATTACAAAAAGAAGCTGGTCGCGCGGCGCGAGGAGCTGCTGCGCGCCATCGCGCGCACCCAGCAGGAAGGGCGCGAAGCCGACGAGGATCCCACGGTGGACCTCGCGGACAAGGCCGCCAACTCCTACACGAAGGAGTTCCTGTTCGGCGAGACGCACAACTACCGGTCTCTGCTGCAACTCGTCGACGAGGCCCTGGGGCGCATCAAGGAGGGCACGTTCGGCGAGTGCGTCTCCTGCCACGAGGAGCTTCAGCAGAAGCGCCTCGAAGCCGTGCCCTGGACCCGCTACTGCATCACCTGCCAGGAAAAGAAGGAAAAGGGCCTGCTCTAGGCCCTCTCCCGGACGATTTCGCCTCTTCCCTCTCCGCCGGATTTGGAGTAGCGTCTCACCCGTACCCTCTCGGATAACAACGCATCCGTGATCTTGAAAGGCGCCCTCGACGCACTGGCATCGGTGCTGTTCCCCGGTCCCGTGCCGCATCTGCGAGCGGACGCTGACGAACGCGAGCCGCATCCCCATCTGCGAGGCCTGCCTCGGAGCGTTCGAGCGAATCGCGGAGCCGATGTGCCTTTGCTGCGGCCGGCCGTTCGTTTCGCCCGCGGCGGGACAGGCGATGCAGCCGCGCTGCAGGCTCTGCCGCGTGAACTTCTACGCCTTCGACATGGCGCGGAGTTTCGCGGTCTACGACGACACGCTCTCCGAGGCGATTCTGCTCGTGAAATACGAGGAAGTGACCCGGCTGGGCGAATGGTTCGCGGAGCGGCTCGCGGAAATCGTGGCCCGGGAGGGGACCGAGTGGCGCGCCGACCTCGTAGTGCCCGTTCCGCTGCACGCGGAGCGCCGGCGCGAGAGAGGCTACAATCAGGCCGAGCTGATCGCGCGGCCGCTTGCGAAGCGGTTGAAACTCCGGCTCGATCCGCGCCTTCTGGTCCGCACGAAGCCGCGCCCGCCCCAACTGGTGCTTTCCCGCAGCGAGCACTGGAAATCGGTCCGTGGCGCCTACGCCACGCGCGAAGGTCGGCAAGTTGACAACCTACGCGTCCTGCTGGTAGATGATGTATTAACGACCGGCGCGACGCTGGATGCCTGCGCCCGGGCCCTCAAGAAGGCGGGGGCTGCGGCCGTACTCGGGCTGACAGTGGCGCGGGTTCGTTCCTGGTCGGTTGCGCCGGGGCCTGGCATGAAAGCGTTCGGGGCTGGGAGCAAACCCGGCGGGCCGGACGAGCATCCGTAACACGCAAGGAGATTCGCCTGGCGGCGCGAGAGCGAAGACGAAGCGGGCGAAACGATGGATAACCGGCACAAGATCGGGTTGCGCCCCCGGCCCAGCATCGGGCTGGGCGGCGGAGTAGCGCACGAGCTTGCTCACGCGAAGGTTCCGGCGCCAGCACCGGCGCCGAAGCGGCCTTCGGTGATGCAGGCGCCGGTGCTCGTCTTGAACGCCACGTTCGAGCCGATCAACGTGACGGCGGTGCGCCGCGCCCTGGTCCTGATGCTGAAGGGAGTGGCGCAGGCGGAAGAGACGAACCACGCCGAGGTTCACTCCACGTCGAAAGCCATTCAGGTGCCGTCGGTCATCCGGCTGGTGAGCTACCGGCACATCCCGCAGCAGAGCCGCGCGCTTTCCCGGAAGAACATCCTGCTGCGCGATCGGAACACCTGCCAGTTCTGCGGCAGCGCGTTCCCGGCTGCGGAGCTGACGCTCGACCACGTCATGCCGCGGTCGCGCGGCGGGCGGTCGTCCTGGGAGAATCTGGTCGCCTGCTGCTACACCTGCAACAACCGGAAAGGCGACCGCACGCCCGAGGAAGCCGGACTCAAGCTCCAGCGCCGGCCGCGGCCGTTCACCCTGCACACCTCGCGGCAGTTGATGCGCCTGATCGGGCATCGCGACGAAAAGTGGCGCAAGTACCTTTTTTATTGATCGCCCTTTTATGATGGACAGCCCGGGAAACCTTCTTCGGCGTTGCCGCGTCTAATCGATCAAACGCTTCTAGGACACACCCCGGGAAGCGAGGTCGCCCTTACGTGGCCCGCTTCCCTCCTTTTTTCTGCGCGAATCTCTGGAATCGATCCGGGAGTGAGCCACCGCAAGATCTACTGCAGCCTAGATCGCAGTTCCTCGGCGAACTTCTCGACGCGATTGAGCGGCACGATCGAGATGTCCTGCGCCTGAAGCAGCCGCGCGATGAACTGGTGGCGGCGGTTTTCGGGCACAGGCTCGACCTCGGTGATGGCGGTGAATTCCGTCCTCGCCACGTGTCGGCGGATCTGCTCCGCCGTGTAGACAAACACCTTCGCGCGCGAGGGATCGCGGCCGAGAGCGATCGGCTGCAGAAAGCCGCGCGTGCCGTTGTAGCGGTACGAGTAGTCGATTCGCAGGGGGTCGCCGGGCTGCGTGAACTCCTCGACGCGCACGTTCTGCTGGAGACTGGGCAGCACCCGGTGCCGGTAGAAGACGTCGTGCAGGCGGGCGCGAATCCATTCACGCGTGCCTTCCAGAATTCCCGCGCGTCTCGGAGCGGGACGCGCGATGTGCGCGCGGAAAAGGTGGTCGAGTTCCGCGTCGAAATCTTCGGCCATCACGGCCCGGTACGGGCTGAACTGCAGGACGTTCGAAAGCGTCTGGTCGAGCTTGTCGAGATGCGCGCGGCAACCGGCGCACAGCCCCGCGAAAACGAGGCCTAGGAAAGCGACGAGCGCAAAAGAAGAGCTCAGCGCTTCTTGCGCCGGCCGCCTTTTTTCGCGCGCGCCTTCTTCTTTGGCCGCGCCTTTTTCGCCTTCGGCTTGCTCTTGGCTTTCTTCTTCGGTCGGGCCTTCTTCTTGGCCTTTTTCGCCTTCCGCGCAGGCGCGCTCTTGCGGGGAGCGGGCTCCGCAGCTCCTTCCGTTTCTTCCTCGGGCTCTTCTTCGACGATAATCTCTTCCACTTCCTCTATGATCTCCGTCGGCTGCTCCTGACCTTCCTCGTCGTCGTAGCGAGGCAATTCGTCGTCGTCATCGTGCATTTTGGCGTGAAACATTCGATCCTCCGTAGGGTCCCCGCTTATCGGACGGGCGTCTACTCCTTGGCCGCTTATAAACGGAGTCTCCGAAGTTTGTCAAGACGCAATGGGACGAAAAGCAAATTTGAATACGGTGTTGCTCGGGGGCAAAGTGAAGAAAACGGCGATCTGGAGGTCGATCGCGCCGTAGGTGAAAGCAAAAAAGGGAGTTAGCTCGCTCGCGCCGGTTGGACTACCGTTGGATCGTAAGCACGTCGCCGGCATGGAGCGTCCGGTCTGCGAGGAAGGGATTTGACTCGCGCAGCGAGGAAACCGTGGTCTGGTACGCCCGAGCGATCGAATAGAGGGTTTCGCCGGGTTTCACGCGATGTTCCAGCGTCGCGGGCGTTTCGCCGGTCCGCGCCGAAACATCCTGCATTCCCGCGCCCGCCTTCTGCGCGGACTTCGCTTTGGCGGGCGGTGCGGAAGCCGTCTGGCTGCCCGCATAGATTCGCAGGTGTGCTCCGCGCGCCACGCGGCTGCCCTTGATGTGATTCCAACCCTTGAGCTGCGCCACGGTCACGTCAAAGCGTTCCGCGATACCCGGGAGCGTATCGCCGCGCTGCACGCGGTACCGGACCCACCGCACCGTGGGCGGCGCTGTAGGCACGTTCAAAAGGAAACCCGCGGGCAGGGTCGGGTGCGCTTCCAGGTGATTTGCGGACTCGATCGCCGGGACCGTCACGCGGTATTGCCGCGCGATATCGGAGAGAGTCTCACCCTGCTCGACCGCATGAAGACGCCAACTCGTCCACTTGTCTTCGGGCACCTGGACGACGTTCTCTTCGAAGGTCTTCGCCGCGCCCGCGGGGAGCTTCAGCGCGAATCCGGGTTCGTTTGGCGTGGAGCTGCGCAACAGCTCCGGGTTCAGGAGCCGCAGGCCGTCGTAGTCCGCGCCCGTCGCGTCGGCCACAAGGTGGAGGTCGATCGCATGCTGCAGACGGACCGTTTCCACCTGCGGCGGCTTCTCCGGATCGACCTGGACGCCGTAGAGCGCCGGGTCCTTCGCCACAAGGGCCAGCGCGAGAATGATCGGCACGTAATTCTGCGTCTGCTTCGGGAGGGCCTTGCGCTTCTGCAATTCCCAGAAGTCGGCGTAGCCGGTGCGCTCGATCGCCCGGGTCACGTTCATCGGACCCGAGTTGTATGCGGCCATCACCAGGTACCAGTCGCCGTAGATGGCGTAGAGGTCCTTCATGTGCCGGGCCGCGGCCCGCGTGGCCTTTTCCGGATCGCTGCGGTCGTCGACCCAGTAGTTTCGCTCGAGGTCGTACTCCTCGCCGCGGAAGGGCATGAACTGCCAGATTCCGCGCGCCCCGGCGCGAGAGACCGCCTGCGGCTGAAAGGCGCTTTCCGCCTGTGCGAGGTAGATCAGGTCCTGCGGGACGCCTTCTTCCTTGAGCACCCGGCGAATCATGTCGCTGTAGCGCCCGGCGCGCTCGAGTCCGCGCTCGACGATCGCCCGGCCGTGTGTCGTCGTGAAGAAGCTCAGATACTGCAGGACCGAATCATTCACTGTCAGCGGCAGGTCGTGGTGGACGCTGATCAGTTCCTTCTCAGCCTTGAGGGCCAGGCGGGGGTCGCCCGCCGGCAGCGTCATATCGGCAATTTCCTCGATCGGGGCGGGCTCGGCGGGAGTTTCCGAGTCCTCGGTTTGAGAGTCCTCCATCGCGGCCAGTTGGTCGGAGCTGACCACGTCGCCGAGCTGGTCGAACAATTTCGCCAGCCTCGGATCGGAATCCGGCTGAAAGCCGCTCTTCAGCATCAGGTCGGCGGCGCCATCGAATTCTGCCTGAGCTTTGTCCGGGCTGCCCGCCTTGTATTCCTGCTGCCCGGCGTCGAACCTCGCCTGTACTTTCTCCACGAGGACGTCGATCGCCGGCTCGGGAGCGGGTATCAGCCGGGCGGAATTCGCGGGTCGCTCGGCCAGGGGAAGTGGCTGGCGCGCGTAGTTCGGCGCCGGTGCGGGGGCTGCCGCCGGGGGCTGGACGTGGATCGCCTTCGTCGCGGTCTCTTCGCAGCCCGCCAGGAGCAGAGCGCTTGCCGCCAGCGTGACGCCGATTGTCAGGACGCGCTTCATCGATGGTTTGAAGTCCGGTTTCCTGCGAACGCAACAAAAATTCTACGGGTTACTCCCAGCTCAGGTCAATGGTAGTACCGCCCCACCCATTGACGGAATCAGGACACCGAGTACTAGTGGACTTTGCTCCTGTGCACACAGCCCTTTCGCCACGCAGGCACGGGGCAGGGAAAGGCTTATACCACCGTCTGACGGGCAATTGCCAGCAATTCGGGAAGGGCCGGCGGTCCGCGGAACAGGCGTCTAGGCGAGGGCCTGGCGGAGGTCGTCGAGCAGATCCTCGGGGTCTTCGAGGCCCACCGAAACTCGCACCGTCCCAGGTTCGACGCCGACCGCCCGAAGTTCCGGCGGCGACATTTTGTAGTGAGACGTGTAGATCGGCAAAACAACGAGGGACTCGACGCCTCCCAGACTCGCGGCGAGCAGGAACACGCGCACGCGATCGCAGAACCGTCGCGCGGCCGGCAGGCCTCCCTTGAGATCGAAGGCGAGCATCGCTCCAAATCCGCGCATCTGGCGCTTCGCGAGGCGGTGATCGGGGTGACTCGGCAGACCCGGATAGTGAACCCGGGCAACCTTCGGATGCCTCGCAAGGTATTTCGCCACAGCCATGGCCGTCTTACACTGGCGCTCGATGCGGACTTCGAGCGTTTTCATTCCCCGGATCAGCAAAAATGCCGCCTCCGGGTCCATCGAGCCTCCGAGTTGGATGACGTTCGCGCGCACCTTCGCGATCAGCGCCGCGCTTCCGGCGGCGACCCCGGCGATCACGTCGGAATGCCCGGACAGGTATTTCGAGGCGCTGTGCACGACGAGGTTGAAGCCCATCCCGAGAGGCTTTTGCAAAACGGGAGTCGCAAACGTGCTGTCGATCACCGAGATCAGTCCCCATTCCCGGGCGAACGCAACCGCCTTGTGGAGGTCCACGAGCCGCAGCGTCGGGTTCGTCGGCGTTTCGACGTAGAGCGCCTTGGTTCGCGGGCTGACAAGCTTTTCGATCCCGGCGAGGTCCGCCTCGACGTGGCGGACCGCGATCGCATACTTCGGGAAAATGTCGCGCATGAGCCGATAGCTGCCGCCATACAGCTGCCGCGTGGCGATCAATTCATCACCCGCCCGGAGCTGTGACAGAAGCGCGGCCGAGATCGCGGCCGATCCCGACGCCGCAACGACCGCGGCCTCGGCTCCCTCGAGCGCCGCCACCTTGGCCTCGGCGATCGCGAGCGTCGGATTTCCGTAGCGCGTGTAAATGTAAGAGCTGCTCTTGCCCTCGGCCCAGCGCTTCATCTCCTCGGTGCTCGCAAACGTAAAATTCGAGGTGCGCGAAACGGATATACCCACCGGCGCGCCGATTCGGAATTTTTCCTCGCCCGCGTGGATCGCGAGCGTAGCGTCGCCCAGACGTTTTGCCTTCGAGGATTTCTTCATGTTCGCAGCAGCTTGACGCATTTCGCCGCGCCCTCGCAAGCGCCAATTTGGTTCACCGTCAGCCCGGCTGCGGTGGGAATGTCTGAATTGGATTTTCTTTCGCAGCTCTTCGCGAGGGTGTAGCTTTCGAATCTTTCGCCTTCCGTTCCCTATTCGCAGGCGCGGCCGTATGGCACCATTTGTGCACCTGGCCAACCGGTTCCTGAACGCGTCAGCGAATTGAAGGGGAGCGACTCATGAAAACGAAGGTCGTTGCTGTTGCCGCGATTCTGCTGGCTTCCACGCTCTGGTTGGCGGGGTGCACGTACGTGGGCCTCGGAGGCCCGCCGTGCTACGGATTCGGCTGCCGGGCGGGCCTGTCGGCGCCGAACGCGAAGAGCCAGAGCGCAACTCAGCAGGGCAAAGCAAAGACGCTGACTTCGAATCGGCCTGCGTCCCGATCGCAGAGCCTCGCGCACGGCAACTAGCCGATCCGAAAAACCGGGTCCAAAGCGGGAACGCCCGTCCCGTTTGTCGCTAGGCGGAGGCGGCTTCTTCCGCTTCTTCGTGGTGCGGCTTGTGGGCCGCGATCACTTTTTCCGCGATTTCCGCCGGGACGAAGTCGTAGTGCGAAAACTCCATCGAATAGCTGCCGCGTCCCTGCGTCATGGAGATGAGTTCGTTCGCGTAGCTCAGCATTTCCGATAGGGGCACGAGCGCCTTCACGACGACGCTCCCGGCGCGCGTCTCGCTTCCGCTGATTTTTCCCCGCCGCCCGCTGAGATGACCCATCAGGTCGCCCGAGTACTGATCGGGTGCGTAGACCTCGACGTGCATGATCGGCTCGAGCAGCGCGGGCCGCGCCTGCTTCATGGCTTCCTTGAACGCGAGCGAGCCCGCAATCTTGAATGCCATGTCGCTCGAGTCGACGTCGTGATACTTGCCGTCGTAAAGACTCGCGCGGAAATCCACGACCGGGAAGCCCGCGAGATAGCCGCGCTCGGCCGCGTCGCGAATCCCCTTCTCGACCGAGGGGATCCAGTTCTTGGGAATCGCGCCTCCGAAAACGTCGTCCACGAATTCGACTCCCTTGCCGCGCGGCAGAGGCTCCATCTTGATGCGGCAGAGGCCGAACTGCCCGTGGCCGCCGGTCTGCTTTTTGTGCTTGCCCTCGGCATCGGCCTTGCCGCGGATCGTCTCGCGGTAGGGCACTTTCGGAGGCTTCAGCGTCATCTCGACGTGATACCGCTTGCGCAGCTTGGCGACGACGACTTCGATGTGCTGCTGCCCCGCGCCGGAGAGCAGGAATTCCTTGGTCTGGGGGTCGCGCCCGAACCGCAGGGCAAGGTCTTCCTCGAGAATCCTGTGAATGGCCGTGCCGATGCGGTCCTCATCCGCGCGCGTCTTGGGCTCGATCGCAAACGTGATCGAAGGCTCGGGAATGTGCGCGGGCGGATAGAAGATCGGCGCATTCTTGTCGCCGAGCGTCTCGCCGGTGACCGTTTCCTTGAGCTTGGCGATGGCCCCGATATCGCCCGCGTGAAGGTCGGCCACTTCGCTCCCCGCCTTCCCCTGCATCACCTGCACGTGCTGGAAGCGCTCCTGCGAGTTGCGGTTGAAGTTCTGGAGCGTCGCGTCGTTTTTCAGGACGCCGGACATCACCTTGAAGTAGGTGATTCGGCCCGCAAACGGGTCGGCGACGGTCTTGAAGACGAAGAGCGACAACGGTTCCGAGTCGGCGATTTTCCGCTCGATCGTTTCGCCCTTGTGATCCGGCGTCTTGTAGCCCGTCGCCTTTCCGCGGAACGCGGGCGAAGGGAAAATATCGACCAGGAAGTTCAGGATCGCATCGCTGCCGATATTGTGCAGCGCGGAGCTGAGCAGGACAGGGAAGATTTTCTTGTCTCGCACTTCCTCGTGCAGGCCCTTTTTCAGATCCTCGACCGGAAGCGTCCCTTTGTCGAAAAACTCCTGCATCAATTCGTCGTCGCCTTCGGCGACCAACTCAACCAACTTTTCGTGCGCGGCCTTCGCCGCCTCGGCCATGTCCGCCGGGATCTCCTCGATCTTTGCCTTGCCGTCGCCATCGGGCGTGTAGATCAGCGCCTTCATCGCCACGAGATCAACGATTCCGCGGAAATTCTTCTCGGAGCCGATGGGAAGCTGAACCGGCACCACGCCGCGCCCGAACACCTGCTCGATCGAGCCGAGCGCGCGCTCGAAGCTCGCGAGTTCGCGGTCCATCCAGTTCAGCACGAAGGCGCGCGGCTGATCGTATTCCGTCGCGTAGTCCCAGACCTTCTCGGTGACAACCTGCACACCCGCGGCGGCGTCCACCAGGATCAGCGACGCGTCGGCGGCAATCAGCGAGGACTTCGTTTCATTGATGAACGTCGAGTAGCCGGGCGTATCGAGAAGGTTGATTTTCGCTTTCTCCGCCTGGCCCGGCGCCTGCCCCTCGGCCTTGCTCGGGACAAGCCACTCGGCGTAGGCGAGGCCCGTGTTGATCGAAATTTTCCGCGCGATTTCTTCTTCGTCCCAGTCGGTCGTGGTCGAGCCGTCGGTTACCTTACCGAGCCGCGGCGTCATCCCCGCCGTGAAGAGCAACGACGACACGAGCTGGGTCTTCCCCGTGTCGCCGTGGCCTACAATGCCCACGTTGCGGATCCAATCGGTTGTGTAGGATTTCATCTCTCACCTCGCCGAAGAGTGAAACTCGAAAAACGAAAAGCGAAATTCGAAAATCGATCCGACTGCAATTCGCCGGAAGACGCGCTTACGCCGTTGGATGGGTAGGGACAGGCATTTCGTGTGGGGACAGTGCGGGCTACAAAACTCGTGCTGTGAGATGGGATCAGCATCACGATCCCGCCCCCCGGCGGATCCGCGCGATGAACCCTGCGGAGCTTTGCCCCGGGGACCCAAAACCCCGGTGCGGAAAACGGGGATGCTAGCACACGGCCCGGTTGGGGTTCAACTCCCGTACAAAATTGCGCCACGCCGGATTTTTCTCGATTAGAACGGATGCCGGTCGTTTGTTTTGAGAGAGATAGTGGCGATTCTAATAATTGGATTTCTCGATTAGAAAATTGTATACGGCGGGAGCGGGGCAGGTGGAGGGTGGCAACAACGGCCCCGCGAATCATTTTGCTGTCGTGACCTTATACCCCGCGATCGGGCTCTACAGTCGCGTTCCTTTCCGCTCTGCGCGGCACAAACACTGCCCCGCGCATAACAATTGAAGCACAAAAGGAGCGCCCGCGTGAACTGTACCGGTGTACAGTTCGCGGACTGAGAGTCGCAGCACCAGGAGTCTGCGTCGGCGCGGAACTCATCGGCTGGCGCGCTTGCACTACAGATGCGATGGCGTAGAATACGCGGCGCGCGGCACCAGAGGCGTACTCATGAAATTCGGCGGCATACACCTGATGCAGCTCCCCAAGCCTTGGACGAGCGAGTCCAACCGCACGCTGTTCAGCAACGCGCTGGACCTGGCGGAGCTTGCGGACCAGTGCGGGCTCGACTACGTCTGGGGGACGGAGCATCACTTCCTTGAGGAGTATTCGCACTCGGCGGCGCCGGAGATGTTCCTGGCCGCGTGCAGCCAGCGCACCAAAAACATACGGCTGGCGCACGGCATCATCCAGACGCCTCCGCTGATCAATCACCCCGCGCGCGTGGCGGAGCGCATCGCCGTGCTGGATTTGATCAGCAACGGCCGGTGCGAATTCGGCATGGGATCGGGAGCGACGATTACGGAGTTAGCTGGATTCTCCGTCCCGCAAGAAGAAAAGAAAGCGATGCAACTAGAAGGAATGCGCGTGGCGGTGCGGATGCTGGTGGAAGAGCCATTCACGGGATTCGAGGGCCGGTACGTGAAAGTGCCGCCGCGCAATCTGGTGCCGAAGCCCTTGCAGAAGCCGCACCCGCCTCTTTGGATGGCATGTTCCCGGCGCGAGTCGATTCTCGATGCGGCGAGGCTGGGTCTGGGAGCGCTGACATTCAGTTTCCTTACTGCCGATGAGGCGCGCCAGTGGGTGAAGGATTACTACACGACGATCGAAAATGAGTGCGAGCCGCTGGGCTACGCCGTCAACGCGAACTTCGCCGTCGCGGCGCCTTTTCTGTGCGACAACGACCAGAAACGAGTGGAAGCAGTCGCGGCCGAGAACTACGGATTTTTCGTTTACGCCCTCGGACACTACAGCTTTTTCGGCGAGCACCGCCCGGGCAAGACGGATATCTGGAACGATTACAAGACGAATCCCAAAGATGCCGCCGGATCCGAATTCACCGCGAAGTCGTGCATCGGAACCCCTGCTATGCTTCGCGAAGGACTGCGCGCATTCGAGGAAGCCGGAATTGACCAGGTGATCGCCGTGCGGCAAATCGGCCGGCTTTCGCTCGACCAGCAGTGCTCCTCGCTCCGGCTTTTCGCCGGGGAAGTTCTGCCGGAATTCAAGGAACGTGAGCTGGCGAACGCGCGGAAGAAAGCCGAGCGCAACGCGCGCATCTCCGAAAAGGCCATAGCGCGCACGCCGAAGATGCAGGCGCAGAGGATCGAAACCGTGATTCCTTCAGCCGGCCGGCACTAACATATCAAGCCGCTCGATGCTACATGCTGCCTTCATCGCCGGAGGGGCCGTAGATCGACGGCACGGGCACCTGGTTCATCCGGAGATAAACGGAGAGCTGGCCCCGATGATGGATCACGTGGTTGAGAATCATTCCGCGCAGGACCTGTATGCGCGGCATCGCGAAGAAGGTCTTCCCACCGTTCATCAGCGTCCAGGTTTTCTGTAGATCCTCATCGCTGGCTTTCGCAATGGCCGCCTTGGCCGCCGCGGCGTTCTTGTCGAAGAGATCGAGAAGTTGCTGACGCGATTTCATGACGGTGGGTTCCGTCGGCGGGGCACCGGGGGGCCGGAAGTCAAAGGAATCTCCCCGGAATGTCGCGGCGGCGAATCCGACCATTTCGGTAATGTGGCCGGCGAGACGGCCCATGGGCATGGACGTGTTGTGCGGCTTCCAGTCGACCTTGTCCTCCGGAACACGCTCGAGGGTCTTTCGGGTGGTGCTCATTTCGTGGTCCCATTCAGGGAGCAATGCGTCACGTAGTGCCATATGTGCCTCCATTCGTAGGGTGGGCTGTGCCAAGTTGTCCGGGGCATTCTAACTCATCTTTGTGAATGGCTCGCAACAGAGGCGCGAACGGAAGGGGCGGTGACGAATTGGGCCGACGGCTAGCCGCGGCCGGGGCCGGCGGAGCGACTGAAGGCGCGGACGACTGCGTCGCTCTTGCGGGAGATTGTGGCCTCGATGGGGCTTTGCACGCGCGTCTCTCCGGGGCTCGCATGATGCGAGCCGGGAGCTTCGAGGCTGGGCGCCTTGGTCTGCTTCCAGGTGTGCAGGATGCGGTGCACCACCGCGATGTTGGGGCCGATCGCGAGAATCCAGAGCGCTACTTCCATGCGATTTGAGAGAGCGCCCAGAATCATCAGGACGAGCCGCTCCGGCCGCTCCCAGAATCCGATTTCAGATGCCGGAACCAGCGATTCCGCGCGCGCTTTGGCGTAGCTGACCATTACGGCGCCGGCCATGGCCGCTCCGGCAAGCACGGCGTAGAGAAAACGGTTTACCATCGCGTAGTAGACCAGCAGGCCAAGAAACAGAAGAAGATCGGCATAGCGGTCGAGGATCGAGTCCAGGAAGGCGCCGAATAATGAAACGCGGTTCTGCCGCCGCGCCACAGGCCCGTCGAGCAGGTCGCACAAGCCCGCCAGGATGATCAGCCCGCCCGCCGCGGCGAAACGTCCCGCCGCAAACAGGATTCCGGCCCAGAGATTGGCGACAAGAGCGGCCCAGGTGATGACGTTGGGAGGGATGCCTGTGGGTGCCAGAAGGTCAGCGAGACGGTTGATAGGCCAGGAAAGATACCGGCCGATGTTCGGCGTCAGCATGGAGCGAGTGCCACCCCGCTATTCTTCCTCGTAAATCGTAGTCAATCGCACGACCTCGTATTCTTTTACGCCCGCTGGCGTCGTGACTTTGACTTCGTCGCCGACTTTCTTTCCGAGCAGGGCGCGGCCAATGGGCGAACTCGTGGAAATGAGGCCTTTCGCAGCGTCCGCTTCCTCGACCGTCACCAACTTGTACTCGATTTCGGTGGACTTCACAACGTCTAAAACGACGATCCGCGAGCCGTAAGCGGCCTTGTCCTTGGGCAGATTGTTCAGGTTCAGCATGGAGATGTCCGCCATGCGCTTGTGAAGCTGGCCGAGCCGGGCCGCGACGTATCCCTGCCGCTCCTTCGCATACTTATACTCGGCGTTTTCGGAAAGATCACCGTGAGCCCGCGCAACCTTTATTTCCTTAGGTAGCTCGGTATGAAGCTCGTGTTCCAAGGCCGCGATTTCGTCCTTGAGCTTCTTTTTAATTTTTTCGGTAAGGTCGGTCATTTTTTTGCGCTGGGGCTTCCGGGAAGGCTTTTTCGGTGCCGCTCGCCGGGTTGGCATGATCGCACTGAAATTATAGAGGTTTACGCCCCTTGCCGCAAACGGACGGGCGCAGGGCGGGGCTGAGAACGCCCGCCGGTTCGTTGTATGCCAGACGATCCAAAAGGCTCAGGCCTTGGCCTTGAGCGGTTCTAAATGGGACTTATATGCTCCTGGTACCACCCGGAACGAGATGCTTAGCCGGTTCCAGCTATTGATCGTCGCAATCGCGAGGGTCAGGTTAGCGAGTTCGTCGTCGCTGAATTGCCGCTTTACTCGCTCGTAGACGTCATCCGGCACGTGGTTTTCGGCGATCAGCGTGACTGCTTCAGTCCATTCGAGGGCCGCGCGCTCGCGCTCGGTGTAAAACGGGCTCTCGCGCCAGGCATCCAGCACGTAGAGGCGCTGTTCGGTTTCTCCCAGCGCGCGGGCATCCTTCGAGTGCATGTCGAGACAGTATGCGCAGCCGTTGATCTGCGAAGCGCGCATCTTGACCAGCTCCAGCAAGGGGCGTTCGAGGCCGCAAGAATCGACGTACGCCTGAAGCGCGGAGATGGCTTGAAAGCCTTTCGGGGCCGCTTTATAGGGATTCAAACGAGGTTCCATCTTTCGTTCTCCTTTTGAGGGCTCGGAGTAGGCTACAGCAATTGGATGCATGAATGCGAATCGCGTCGCGGCGACGATCGCGTGAGGCCGCGCGTTTCGCAGTACAATGGCGCGAGCCGCGACATGTTTGTCGCGCGCGGCATACGGAGAGGTCGCGTGAACCTCGAGCTGACCGAAGAGCAAGCGCTGCTTCAACGGAGCGTACGCGAGTTTGCCGAGGCGGAGGTGAAGCCGCTCGCGGCGGAACTCGACGAGACGGGCCGTTTCCCGCGCGAGACTCTGCGCAAGGCCGCCGAGCTGGGCCTCACCGGAATCGCCGTTGCGGAGGAGTACGGCGGCGCCGGAATGGACCACATCTGCTACGCGATCGTAATGGAGGAAATCGCGCGCGTCTGCGCATCGACGAGCGTCATCCTCTCCGTCCAGAACTCGCTCTACTGCGGCACGCTCGAGCATTTCGGGACCGAAGAGCAAAAGCGCAAGTTCCTCGTGCCGTTCGCGCGCGGCGAAAAAATCGGCTGCTACGCGCTGACGGAACCTCAGGCGGGATCGAACGCGGCGGCGCTGGCGACGAAGGCCGTGCGCAAGGGAGACCGCTACGTCGTCAACGGGACAAAGGCGTGGATCACGAACGGCGGCGCGGCCGACGCGGGAATCATCTACGTGAATACGCAGCCGGAAAAGGGCGAGAAGGGAATCACGGCGCTCGTGATCGAGAAGGGGACGCCGGGGTTCGCCGTCGGCAAGGAAGAGAAGAAGCTCGGCATTCACGCCACGGCTTGCACGGAACTTTCATTCACCGATTGCGAAGTGCCCGCCGCCAACCGCGTTGGAAGCGAAGGAGACGGCTACAAGATCGCGCTCACAACCCTCGACGGCGGCCGCATCGGCATCGCTTCGCAGGCTACGGGAATCGCGCAGGGAGCGTTCGAAGCCGCGCTCGCCTACGCGCACGAGCGGCAGGCTTTCGGCCATCCGATCTCGGAGTTTCAGGCGATCCAGTTCATGCTCGCGGACATGGCCACGGAAATCGACGCGGCGCGGCTGCTGGCGCGCCGGGCGGCGTGGAAGCAGGATTCCGGCGCGCGCTTTTCGATGGAGGCCGCCATCGCCAAGCTTTTCGCCAGCGAAATGGCCACGCGCGTCGCGCACAAGGCCATCCAGATTCACGGCGGCAACGGCTACAGCCGCGAATATCCCGTCGAACGCGCCTACCGCGACGCCCGCATCACCGAAATCTACGAAGGCACGAGCGAAATTCAGCGCCTCGTCATCGCTTCCTGGGTCCTCAAGAGCCACTAACCGAGAAACGGAAAATAGAAAATAGAAGAGAGGGGTTAGGCGCGACTCAGATGAACGCGAGGCCGGCGGAGCCCATTTTCCATTTTCAGTTTTCCAGCTTCCATCTACATCTGCGTTATCCTTGTCCGCATGCTGGAACTGGATTGCGGCCAGGCGTTCGATCCCGCGCGCGACGATGAGTTTTTCGCCGCGGTACCTGCGCAGGCCGGCGTGCTGCTCGTCGAAATGAGCGATGCGGCGGCGCAGCCGCACCTCGTCCGAACCGCCGATCTTCGCCGCGCAGCGGAGCGGCTGCTCCGCCCGCCCGATCCGGGTTCAAAGCGCCTGAATCTGCGCGGCGTCGCGGCGGGGATTCGTTATCGCGTCACCGGCTCGAAGTTCGAGCAAACGCTTGCGCTCTATCAGCATGCCAAGAGGAATTTCCCGGCCCGGTATCGCGATCTGCTGCGCCTGCGTCCTCCCGCCGTCCTGAAAGTCAATCTCCGCAACGAGTATCCGCGTTGTTGCGTGACGCGGCGGATTCGCGCGGACGGAGGCTTCTATTTCGGGCCGTTCGCGTCGCGCCGCGCGGCGGACGCGTTCGCCGAAGGCTTTCTCGATCTCTTCAAGATTCGGCGGTGCCAGATCAAAATCCGCCGAGATCCGAGTTTTCCCGGCTGCATCTACTCCGAGATGAAAATGTGTCTCGCGCCGTGTTTCGCCGGGTGCACCAAGCACGAGTACGACGTCGAAGTGGGCCGCGTGCTGGATACCCTCGCGACGACGGGCGAGGCTCTTACCACGAAGTTGCAGCAGGAACGGGAAGCCGCGAGCGAAGCTCTCGACTTCGAGCGCGCCGCCGCGCTGCACAAGCGCCTCGAGAAAGCTTCCGCCGCGCTGCGGGGTCTGCCCGAGCTCGCAAGGCGGATACAGGACCTCGACGCCGTGATTCTCGAACGCGCGGCCGAGGAGAAGACCGTCACCGTGTTTCCGGTGCGCGCCGGCCTGCTGGGCGAGCCGATCTTTCTCCGTTTCGGCGAGATATCGACCCAGCCCCGCTCGGTCGAAGCGATCTTGAGGCAGCAGCTGGACGTACCGAAGGAATTGGCGGCAGACGCTGCGGAACGGACGGACGCAAATCCGCGTATCCGGTATGGCTTGCGCGAGGCGCCGCCGGAGCTGGCCGAGCATTTGCTGCTCGTGGCGCGCTGGTTTTACTCGAAGCCGCGCGAGGGCGAAATCCTCTTTCGCGACGGCGACTGGCCCTACCGCCGAATCCTGCGCGCGTGCGGGAGGCTGCTCGCGCCTGCCAGCCCGACGCCAGAGGAGACACCACCGCCTCCTGCGTAAGAAAATTGCGGCCACAATCGTACAGGCCGCGCCGGCGATTGCATCGTACAATTAAAATATGGCTGAAATGGACGCAGCCAAAACTTCCGGCGCCGCGATGCTGCCGAGCCGTTCCCGCTTCCACGATACGATCCGTTCGCTGAAACACCGGAATTTTCAGCTCTTCTTCGGCGGCCAGTTGATCTCGCTCGTGGGCACATGGATGCAGACGATCGCGCAGTCCTGGCTCGTCTACCGGATGACGGGATCATCGCTCCTGCTGGGATTCGTGGGATTCGCGGGACAGATTCCCGTCTTCTGGTTCGCGCCGCTCGGGGGGCTCGTAGCGGACCGGCTGAACCGCCGGAAGATCGTGATCGCCACGCAGACCGCCTCGATGATGCTGGCATTCTTTCTGGCGTTTCTGACCCTTGCGAAGCGCGTGACCGTGTGGGAAGTGATCGTTCTCGCGTCCTTGATGGGAATCGTGAACGCATTCGATATTCCCACGCGCCAGGCGTTTCTCGTCGAATTGGTCGGTCGCGAAGACTTGATGAACGCGATCGCGCTCAACTCCTCGATGTTCAACGGGGCGCGGATCATCGGTCCCGCCATCGCGGGAATTCTCGTCGCGAGCATTGGCGAGGGCTGGTGCTTTTTCGCAAACGCCGTGAGCTATATCGCCGTGATTGCAGGGCTTTTCTTGATGCGCATTCCTTCCCGGCAGGCCGAGCGCGAGATCGCATCGGCTCTCGAACATATCGCCGAAGGATTCCGCTTCGTGCGGAATACGGCCCCCATTCGCGCGGTGCTGCTGCTTCTCGGTCTCGTGAGCGTGCTGGCGATGCCGTATTCGGTCCTCATGCCGATTTTTGCCGCGCAAATCCTGCACGGAAATGCCAGGACGCTCGGCGTCCTGATGGGCGCAACCGGAATCGGCGCCCTGGGGGGCGCCCTGACCCTGGCCTCACGCACACAAGTCCACGGTCTTGGAAGGTGGGTGTGGATTGCCTGCGCTTCGTTCGGCACCTTTCTGATCCTCTTCTCGTTTTCACGCTGGTACGTCTTGTCGGTGTTGCTGCTTGTCCCGGTGGGTTTTTCGATGATGACGCAGATGACTGCATGTAACACGCTGGTTCAGTCGATGGTGCCCGACCGGTTCCGAGGGCGGACGATGGCGGTCTACTCGATGATGTTCATGGGCATGGCCCCTCTCGGGGCGCTTCTTTCCGGCGCGGTCGCCGACCGCATCGGAGCGCCCTGGACCGTGGCGCTTGGCGGCGCGGGGGCGATCGCAGGAGCGCTCCTGTTCGCGCGCAACTTGCCGAAGATTCGCATCGAGGCGCGCGAATTGCTTGTGGCGCAGGGCATGGCTGGCGGCGAGCCGGCCGAGCAGATGACCGCCCGCATCGCGCCCTGATTACCTCGTCCGGGGGCGCTCTGCTTCCCGCGTTCTGCTATACTTCGCGCGCACTTCCGAGTCCCCACACTGAGGTTAAGCCCGATGTCATCTCCCGCGACTACAGCCGATGACAAGCGCATGCCCGGTCGCGCCACTCCCGAGGGAACGCTCCGCTACGCAGCTCGATTTCAGGGACGCGCGGCTGCCGGCCATTTTCGCGAAGTGCACGGAGGCCTGGTCTTGTCTTCGATCGGCATCGGAACGTATCTCGGCGAAGCGGATGAAGCGACCGACAAGGGTTACACAGCCGCGACGGTAGCCGCGGTCGAAGGCGGCATCAATGTGGTGGACTCGGCCATCAACTATCGCCTGCAGCGCAGCGAGCGTTCCATCGGCGCGGCGCTCCGCGAGTTGTCGACGAAGGGCTATGCGCGCGACGAGATCGTCCTCTGCACCAAGGCGGGTTTTCTCACTCCGGACGGCGAAATGCCGGACGATGCGAACGAATACTTTTCGCGCGAGTTCCTCGATCGCGGAATTCTTCGCGCGGAGGAAATTGCCGCGGGTTGCCACTGCATGGCGCCGCGCTATCTGGCCGACCAGCTCGACCGCAGCTTGCGGAATCTGGGCGTCGAGTGCGTGGACGTCTTTTACCTGCACAATCCCGAGACGCAGTTGAGCGAGATTACCCCAGGCCAGTTTCGCGACCGGATGCGCGAAGCATTCGTGTTTCTCGAGTCCGCGGTGGCCCAAAAAAAAATTGGCGCTCACGGCATGGCCACATGGAACGCGTTCCGCGAAGATGCAAAGGCGCCGGGCTATCTTTCGCTCGCCGGGATGGTGGAAATCGCCCGCGAAGCCGGCGGCCAGGACCACCATTTTCGCTTCGTGCAGTTGCCGATGAACCTGGCGATGCCGGAGGCGCTCCTGCGCCCGAACCAAGTGGTCGAAGGGAAAACGATGGCGATGGTGCAGGCGGCGCGCGCCCTGGGAATCAATCTGGTGACCAGCGCGGCCCTGTTGCAAGGCCAACTGGCGCGGAAGTTACCGCCTTACATCGGCGCGGCCTTGGGGTTGAAGAACAACTCCGCGCAGGCGCTGCAATTTGCGCGGTCCGTGCCCGGAGTCACCACGGCGCTCGTGGGCATGAGCCGCGTCGAGCATGTTCGCGCGAACCTCGAAGTCGTCGGCGTCGAGCCCGCCCCCCGCGACCAGTTCCTGAAGCTCTTCGAGCCGCCAACTTGATCCGCAAATTCAGAGCGGACGCTGCTCTTCGAGCCAAGCACCGATGGCGGCGCCCACCTGGTCGAGATGCCCGGTAAAGAAGTGGTCGGCGTGTTCGACGATGACAAGCCGTTTCGGTTCCGGCAGGGTCGCAAAGAGCGCCTCGATGTTCGCGCGCGAACCGAACTGGTCATTTCCGCCCTGAATGAAAAGCTTCGGCTTCGCGCATGCCCGCAGGTAGCTCGCATCGACGTTGTCGACCGGCAGGCCGAGACCGATCAATTTTGTTACGCGCGCGTCCTCCCATCCGACCCGCAACCCCACCCATGATCCGAAACTGAAGCCCGCGACCAGAACCGGCTTTCCGGTAAACTCCGCTGCAAGGTAATCGATCGCCGTGCGGACATCGTCCTGCTCGCCGGCCCCCCGATCGTGTTCGCCCTCGCTCTGCTCCGTGCCGCGGAAGTTGAACCGCAGCACGGACGCACCCTGTTGATGGAGTGCTTTCGCGGCTTGATAAACGACCTTATTGTGCATCGTGCCTCCGTAGAGCGGATGCGGGTGGCACACTACGGCGGCGAAGGTCGGATCGGGAGCGGGCGCGGTCCAGAGCGTGGCCTCGAGACGGCCCGCGCGTCCTTCGAGGAAAAAGCTGCGATGGAAGACTTCCGCCATGAGGGTTCAGAATCGAGAGTCTGACGGCCGTCCGGGGAATTGGCCTTGCTTCACGACTTCGCCTGCCGCAGAAGTTTCGCAGTTTCGGCGTCGAGATTCCTTCTCGAGCTTATCCACTGCACCGCGACGGATGCCAGGCCTTGGCCGGCGTCGGCTCCCGAGTCCGCGCTGGGGGCCGCGCCCGGCGCATCTTTGAGGACTTCCACGCGGAGAACGCGGCCGATCATCTCTCCCGCCTTGGCCCATTCGCCCCATGGAATCTGCGCGAGGACGATTTCCCCAGCAGCATAGGTATGCAGGGTCTCGAATCGCACACCGCTGCGCGAAACATCCTGAGTCATCGACTCTTCGGGCCAGGGAGTTCCGGACGGGCGCACGAAAATCGGCAGAGCGAAGTGAAGGCGAGGAGATTTTCGCCGCTCTTGCCCGGCGGGCGGAGGGGATTCCCGCGGCAATTCGAGGTTCAGGCCGACGTAGAAGCCTCCATCCGCGCCCGGTTCGACGCGCGCGATGCGCGCCGGCGTTTCCGTCTGAACGAAAGCGGACGCTTCGGCATCGAATGGGAACGCGACCCACACACGCGCCCGCCGGGCGCAAGCTTCGTTGCGGCGAACCAGAAGTCCCTCGCGCGATGAGTCGATCGTCTGCGTAACTTCGAGCCGCATCCCGAGCGGCCCCAGCCAGCGAATCCGCGCCGGAAGCACGAGGCGCGCGCGCGGGTGTTTGCGCAGCTCAACCGGTGTCGCGGAACTCTGCATGGCGCTTCATCCTAGTCGCAGCGTCCAGTGAGGTCAAACGTTCGCGCCGTCGGATGAGCCAGAAAAGCAACATGGATGCGTCCCATCGGTGAAAACCCATTGCGCGGTCTGGGGAGGGGTGGTAGCTTTAGCGCCAGCCCGAAGACCCAGGAGGGCTCATGGAAAACGGTGTGGAGCGGCGCGCGGCCCGGCGTTTTTCGATGATGCTTCCCCTGAAGGTCCGGTTCTCAGCCGCAGGCGACGTGATCGAGAAGTCGGGCGAGACTCGCGACGTCAGCTTCCGCGGCCTCTACTTCCTGATCGAGGCGAGCCTCGAGACCGGCAGCGCGATCGAATTTGTCCTCACGCTGCCGCAGCAGATCACGCTGGCGGGCGACGTCCACATTCGCTGCTACGCCCGCGTCCTCCGCGTCGAGCCGCACAATGGCCGCCGTGGCGTGGCCGCCCGGATCGATCGCTACGAATTTCTTCCCGCCACCGCCTGAGGCGTTTAGCCTGCCGGCTCGCGGCCCGCAGATTCTCCTTCTCTTATCTTCTCCGCTGAAGCAAGATTTATAGTTGGAGACTTCGTATGGCGCGCCACACCCTTCTGATCGACGCCGATGACACGCTCTGGGAAAACAACATCTTCTTCGAGAAGACGATCGACGATTTCATCACCCAGCTCGAGCACCTCGGTTACACGCGCGAGTACATCCGCCATATCCTGAACGAAACCGAGCGCCGCAACATCCGGCAGCACGGCTACGGCGTGCGCAGCTTCCGGCGTTCCCTTGAGGAGACGTACCTGAAGCTCGCGGGGAATTCGGCGCGCCGCGAGATCGTCAAGGAGATCGAGCACATGGCCCGCGAGCTCGAAGGTACGCCGCCGCACATCCTGGACGGCGTTCCCGAGACGCTGGCTTATCTCGCGAAGCACCACCGCTTGATCCTGCTGACCAAGGGCGAGCCCGCCGAGCAGGCTGCCAAGGTCGAGCGCTCCGGCCTTCAGTCGTATTTCGACGCCATCGAAATTGTGCTCGAAAAGGAGTCGGCGACCTACGAGCGGGTGATCGGCCAGTTCAAGATTGTGAAATCGCACGGCTGGATGGTGGGCAATAGCCCGCGCAGCGATATCAATCCGGCCCTGCAATCGGGCCTGAACGCCGTTTTCATTCCTCATTCCGCCACCTGGGAGCTTGAAAAGTCGGAGCTCGAAAGCGGCACGGGCAGATTGCTGATTCTCGCCGCATTCCGCGAACTGCGCGCCCACTTCTGACCTGCCCCCGAACTCGCAAGCCAAATTGTCCTTCGCGTTGGATCCTCCGCGTCTTCCCGGCGCTGGCTTCCGCGAATAAGATGTTCGTGAAGGCGGGAGGCAAGCTTGGAATTCGACTATCGCGGCGAATTCGCCGATTTCGGAGACGTCGTCTACCTCAACGCGGCGTATCAGGGACCGCTTCCGCTTGCTGCCGTGCGCGCGGCGCACGAAGCGCTCGAGTGGAAGATGCGGCCCTACCGGATACCCGACCGCATTCACTTCGACCTGCCCGACCGCATTCGCGCGAAAACCGCGCAGCTCATCAGCGCCCAGCCGGATGAAATTGCCGTCAGCACCGGCGCCAGCGCCGGCATGGCGTCGGTCGCGGCGGGCATCGAATGGAAGCCGAGCGACGAAGTCCTGGTCGGCCGCGGCGAATTCCCATCCCACCTTTCGACCTGGCTCACGTACGAGCGCGCGGGAAAGCTGCGGATACGCGTTGTTTCACCGCGCGGGCGCTTCATCACCGCGGACGATTACCTGGAGCACATCGGCCCGCGGACGCGAATCGTCTCGGCGAGCCTCGTGCGGTTTGACGACGGCGCCCGGCTCGACGCGGCGCGCGTTGCGAAGGCGTGTCACGCAGTCGGAGCCTTTCTGCTGCTCGACCTGGCTCAGTGCGCGGGCGCCATGCCCATAGCGATCCGCGAGCTTGGCGCGGATTTCGCCGTGTGCAGCGGATACAAATGGCTCCTCGGTCCTTACGGCACCGGTTTTTTCTGGGCCGCCCCCGAAGCGGGCGAGCGATTGCCGGTCGGCCCGCTCTATTTCATGGCGCTCGAGGGCGCGAAAAATTTTCAGATGATGCCGCTCGGAGACCAGCGCGCCGTCCCCGGCGCGCGCCGCTGGGATTCGCCGGAGACGGCGAACTTCACGAACCTCGCGGCGCTCGAGGCGTCGCTCGACCTGATTTTGCGCGTCGGTGTGGATTCGATCGCCCGGCACAACGACGCGCTCGTTGGCGAGATCATCAAACGGCTGCCGGAATCCTGCGTTCTCGCGTCTCCGCCTGAATCCGAGCGGCGCGGACCCTACGTCTGCATTTCCGCGGGGAGCGGGGACGAGACAGCGGCAATGTTCGAGAAGCTGTCCGCGGCTCAGGTCTTCGTCAGCCTCCGCGAAAACGCGATCCGCATAGCGCCCTTTCTCTACAACACACCGGAACATGTCTCGCGTCTGATCGAAGTTCTATCGGCTGGAAAAAGCTAGTATTCCCGCGGATTCTGGTAGAGGAACGGGATGTGGACGACCGCTTCCAGGTCCACCGGGACTCCCGCTCGCGCCCCGGGGCGGAACTTCCACTTCGCGAGCGCGGCGATGGCATTCCGGTCGAGCTGCGGCTCGAGTCCCCGCACGATTTGAATGCTGTCCACCGAGCCATCCTTGCGGATGATCGCGTAGAGCACGACTTCACCGTGGACATGCTCCTTAATCATCTCCGGAGGGTACTCCGGATCGGCCTTCGCGATGGGTTCGGGGCCGGAGAGTTGCCCCTTCGGCCGGAAGGGAGGGCGGGTATCCTCGTCGAGCTGCGCGAAATTCAGAATCCAGCTCCCCGCGGCGCTGGTCAGGTTTGGCAGGTTGACGTGAAGCGTGTATACCTCTTTGCCCGAGAGAATTTTTTCCGGCGGCAGGCTGGGATCGAAGGCTGCGATCTCGGCCGCGCTTTTCGGAGCGTTGGCCGCGGGTTCAATGGGCGCCATGGGTTTCAGGTTCAATCGCCCCGAACGAATTCCCGCAGGCGCGATCCCTCCGCCGCCGGCGCTGCCGCTGCCCCCACTGATGCTGATTGCGGCGGGGAGCGATCCCGCGCCGCCTCCCGCGGACGCACCGGCAAGATTTCCGGCGCTGTTAGCTCCAGCCGATGAACCAGTCGTGCCTGCCGCAGCCCCCGTGGCTGACGCTCCGCTGCCTTCACTGGCACCCGAGGAGCCGTGCTCCGCTCCACCGGGAGCGCCAGGCTTCGTTCCCGCCGGCCCCATTGAGATGCGCGCCGCGAGATTACCCTCCGGGACGTTCACTTCCGGCGCAGGCGGCCCGGGCGTTGCCGAAAGCGCGATCAGGCGGCGCAGATTGGCGTCGCTTTCGGAAGACGCTCCGATCTCGGGCGCCGCGGTGGGATTAGCTTGCGTCGGGCGCTCGCGCGCCACTGGCGCGGACATGGGGTTCAGGGGAATTTGGGGACGGGCGATCGTCACGGGAGAAGAGGCGATGTTCAGTGGGCCTGTATTCTTCTCGGCGTTCGCTACTTCCGGCACTGCGACGTCGCGGACGGTCTTGCGCTGGATCACCGGCGCCACAGCGGTCGGCGTCACCGGAATCTGGAGCTTGGGCTGGGCTTTCTCCGTCCACTGCACGATGTTCGGAAGCTGCGGCACGACCTTGGGCGGCGTTGGCGGGGCGTCGGGCTCGATCAACGTCTGGTGCGGGTGGGTTACGCGCACGGGTATCGAAAGAATCGTCTGCCGCGGATGATAGGCGTCGGCGCCGCGCTCGGGCGGCAGCTCGCTTGCATCATCGGGTTTCTTCGGCGGAGGGCTTGGCTTCGCCGTGGCAGCCGGCAGCAAAATGCGCGGCAGATCCTGCGGATCGTACAGCGTGTATTCAATCTGCACCGGCGCGAGGGTCGGCCTCACCGCCTGCAGAAAGCCCCAGATCGGCGACGTCAAGAGCCAGATCGCCAGCGCGTGCCACAAGCATGAGGCCAGAAGCGCCCGGCCCGGCAGTTTGCCGCGAATCCACTGCACTCTGAAAACGCGATCGATCGGGCCTTTTTCTTCCTTATCCGGACGCGGCCCCGTGAAAAAATCGCGCAGGCTCGTTCCAAACTGCTTTTGCGGCGATTCCCAGTCGATCCCCAGCGCGAGCTTGGGCCAGGGTGGGGGCGTGGGCATTCCGGCCGACGAACCCTTGAGCGGATGGGGTTCGCCCTGGAGGAGCGGGTGCATGGATTCGGTCATTATACCCGATGGAATCGGATGCGCCGGAATCAGGCCGCGGCTGCCAGCCGGTAGAAACTTAGCACCGCGTCGCCCTGCTCCACTTGTCGCGTGCACTCGAGCCGATTGAGCCGCTCCGGCAATTCCACTTTGCGCGAGTGTTCGACGATCACGAGGCCGCGCGGCGCGAGGAGACGAGACTCGTCAAAGAACTCGAGCGCGAGGAGGTATTCTTCCTCCTTCTCGTACGGGGGATCGAGGAAGATGAAATCCGCCATCCGGCGCCCCGCCGCAAGCTTTTCGAGGCCCCGCAGGGCCGCTGCTTCGATCACTTCGGCGCCCTCGCGCACGCCGAGAGCAGCGAGATTCTCCCGCACGAGACGCGCGCCCGCCGCATGCGCTTCGATGAAGATCACTTCGCGTGCCCCGCGGCTGATCGCTTCGATCCCGACGGCTCCCGTGCCCGCGTAGAGATCCACAAACAGCGAATCCTCAACCGCCGGCCCGAGAATATTGAAGAGCGTTTCGCGCAAGCGGTCGCTCGTCGGCCGCAGGCGCAGCTTCCCCGGACCCTTCAAGCGCCGGCTGCGAAATTTCCCCGCAATCACGCGCACAGTTATATCCCGCCCGGTTAGCCGACGGACGCCAGTTGATATCGCGCCTGCCACGCCGGACTGATCGATTCCAGTTGCTTGACGATTTCTTCCGCGCGCGCCGGATTTTCCGCGAGCGCGAAAGCCTCGCGTCGCGCGAGTTCCAGGATTTCGTGATCTCGCAGCGGCTGCGCGAACGAAAACGCCGCGTCGCCGTGCTGCCGCGTGCCGAAAAATTCTCCCGGCCCGCGCTGTTTCAGATCGCGCTCGGCGATTTCGAACCCGTTCGACGTTGCTACCATCGTCTCGATGCGCTCCCGCGCCTCTCCTGTGATGGTCTTCGGCGCGACGAGGATGCAATACGACTTTTCCTTTCCCCGCCCGATTCGCCCGCGAAGCTGGTGAAGCTGTGCCAGCCCGAAGCGCTCCGCGTGCTCGATCACCATCACCGTCGCATTCGGCACGTCCACGCCGACTTCGATCACCGTGGTTGCCACGAGGACGTTCAGCTCGCCGCGGCGGAACTGCTCCATCACGGCGTCCTTCTCCTCGTTCTTCAGGCGGCCGTGCAGCAGGCCGACTCGCAGTTTCGCAAAGACGTTCTTCGCCAGCCGCTCGTACTCGGCCGTCGCAGCTTTGAGTTCCTGCTTCGATTCCTCGATCACGGGATACAGCACGTACGCCTGCCGGCCGCGCGCGATTTCCCGCCGCAGAAACTCCCACACGCCGGGCAGTTGCGCCTCTGCCGTCCATTTCGTTTCGATCGGCGTGCGCCCCGGCGGCATTTCGTCGATGACGGAAAGGTCGAGATCGCCGTAGAGCGTCAGTGCGAGCGATCGTGGAATGGGCGTCGCCGTCATCACGAGCACGTGCGGCGAAGCTCCTTTCTCGATCAAGCGCTTCCGTTGGAGCACTCCGAAGCGGTGCTGCTCGTCCACGATCGCGAGGCCGAGCTTGTGAAACTTCACCGGGTCTTCAATCAGCGCGTGCGTGCCGACGACGAGCTTCGTTGCGCCGCTCTCGATGTGTTCGAGCGCTTCCTGCCGTTCGGCGCGCTTGCGCCCGCTCACAACCAGCTCGACGCCGTACCCGGCCGGCGCGAAAATCCGGCGCGCCGATAGAAAATGCTGCACCGCGAGAATTTCGGTCGGCGCCATCAGGGCCACCTGGTAGCCGTTTTCGATCACGATCGTCGCGGCTTCGAGCGCCACGATCGTCTTGCCGCTGCCGACGTCGCCTTCGAGCAGCCGGTGCATCGGGTACGGCCGCTCGAGATCGGCGGCGATTTCCGCCAGCACGCGCTTCTGCGCGGCCGTCGGCTTGAACGGCAAAATGCGCTTCAGCGCCTCCCGCACTTTTTCCTCGCGGACGCGCATCGCGATTCCGCGCCGGCAATGGTCACTCTGGCGGCGCAGCGCCAGCGCGATCTGATAATAGAAAAACTCCTCGAAGATCAGCCGCATTTGCGCCGGGCTCCGGAAGCTGTTCAGCAGCTCGAGGCTTTCGTCCTTCGGCGGAAAATGGACGTTGAGCACCGACTCGCGCCGCGTTGGGAAGCGGAAGCGCTGGCGAATTTCTTCGGGGAGCGGATCGGGAATGCTTCCCTCGAAATTGAGCAGCACGTTGTAGATGATCCGCCGCAGCATGCGCGAGCTGATTCCACCGATGGCCTCGTAGATCGGCACGATGCGCCCGACCTCGGTCGAGTCCGCGGGCGCGTTGTCGCCGCTCAGCAGCTCGATCTGCGGGTTCACCATTTCAAGGCGCCCCGGCCGGTACGGATCGACCTCCGCCTTTCCGTGCATCACGAGCCGCTGTCCTTCTTTCAGGCGCCCCTCGAGGTACGCGCCGTGAAAGAATCGCGCGTGCAGCGAGCCCGATCCATCGCGCACGGTCACGTGAAACACGGGCCCGCGCCCGCGCCGGAAGCGCACCGTGCTTCCTCCGCCGTTCGCAACCTCCGCGAGAATCGTCTGCACCTGCCCGGGAACGATCTCCGCGATCGGCGTGAAGCGGATGCGGTCTTCGTAGCGGAACGGCAGATATCCCAGCAGATCGCCCACGGTGGCGATGCCGCGCACCTCGAGTGCCGCCGCCCGCTGCGGCCCCACGCCTCGCAGGTACTTCACCGGATTGGTCAGGCTGACGGACATCGGTGTGCGAAATGGCAACTCCGCGCGTGCTCGATACTTATATCACCGCTTCGCTTGCGGTATAGTCTCCCCGACTTCGCACGAACACTTCGGGGGAAAGCGCACCAATGAATACCCAACCGCGCAGGATTCTCTTGCTTGCCGCCCTCATCGCCATCGGTACGTTACTTGGTCCGGCGGTTCCTGCTCAGTCGTCAGCTCCGGCCACGACCGCTGCCTCTCCCGCGCCAACCGATCAACTCGCGAACCGCTGCTCGCCGGAACTGAAGCCGCCACGCGCGAACGCGCCCGCATGGACCGGCTGGGGCGCGAACGCCGCGAACTGGCGCTACCAAATCGCGAGACAAGCCGGTATCACTTCAGCGGACGCGCCGCGCCTCAAACTCAAGTGGGCCTTCGGCATCCCCAACGTCAGGACGGTGCGTTCTCAGCCCGCGATCTACGCCGGGCGCGTCTACGTTGGCGGGATGGACGGCACGGTCTATTCGCTCAATGCGTCGAGTGGGTGCACCTTTTGGGCGACCACTGGAAAGCCCGTGCGCTCCGGCCTCGTGATCGGCAAAGCGGGTTCGGCGAACGCGGTTTTCTACGGCGACGCAGCGGGCGGCGTGGATGCGCTCGACGCCGTCTCGGGCAAATTCCTCTGGCGCACGCAAGCCGACGATCATCCTGCCGCCACAATCACTGGCACGCCGAGCTATCTCGACGGGCGCCTCTACGTCCCGGTGTCCTCGGGCGAAGAGCAGGCCCGCAGGCGCCCCGACTACGAGTGCTGCACGTTCCGCGGCAGCGTTGTCGCCATCGACGCGGCAACCGGCAAAGTTCTCTGGCAGACCTACATGGCAGCCGAGAAACCCGCGCCTCACGGTACGACGAAAGAGGGGCGAACGATTTTCGCTCCCTCCGGCATGGCGATTTGGTCCTCGCCCACAATCGACGTCGCCAAGGGGCGGATCTACGTCGGCACCGGAGACAACTATTCCGAGCCGGGCACGGAAACAAGCGATGCCGTCGTTGCCCTCGATCTCAAGACCGGTGAACTGCTGTGGTCGGCGCAATTCACCAAGGAAAATATCTTCAAGATCGAATGCGGCACTCCGCCGGCTGCGAATTGCGGCGAACCCACGGTCCCCGAATTCGATCTCGGCGCGTCTCCGGTCCTCGTGCTGCTGCCCCGCGGGAAACGCGTGCTGCTCCTCGGCCAGAAGTCCGGAATGGTATACGGCGTCAATCCCGATGCGGGCGGCAAACTGCTCTGGCACCAGCGCGCGGGCGTCGGCGGCCTGCTCGGAGGAGTTCAATGGGGCATGGCCACGGACGGCGGCACCGCCTACGTGGCCGTATCGGACCTCGCTTTTCAGGGGCGGGGGCCGGATCCCACCAAGGGCGGCGGAATATCCGCCTATCGAGTTTCAGACGGCAAGCTTCTTTGGAAAACGCCTCCGCCGGGCTGCGGCGACCGCCGCCCGTGCAGTCCCGCGCAGTCTCAAGCGGTGACCGCGATCGCCGGTGCCGTCTTCTCCGGCTCCATCGATGGGCATCTGCGCGCCTATGCTGCTCAGGGCGGCAAGATCATCTGGGACTTCGACACGGCTCGCTCGTTCGACGCCGTCAACGGGGTGCCCGCGAAGGGCGGCTCGCTCGACGTCGGCGGCCCCGTCGTTGCGGGCGGAATGATGTTTGTAGTCTCCGGCTATCCGGGCTTCGGCGCCATGCCGGGCAACGCGCTGCTGGCGTTCGCTCCCAAGTAACGCCGCGAGCGAACGCGAGGGAACCAGCCATCGATGTCCCAAGTCTCACCTTTAGGGCGAGATTGCAGCATGCAGCCGAGGCTCGTATAATCGCGCCCGTCGACCCGGAAACTCGAGTCGTAAGGCCAAACAGGGGATTCTGGTCGAAAGGAGAACATATGAAACGCCGTGAATTTCTGCGATCCGCCGGCATTGTGTCGGCCGGCCTCGCGCTCCCGCAGGTGAAGTACTTATTTGCGCGAGAGGCCAACTCGGGCAGTTGGCGCACATTTGAGGTGACCACGCACGTGGAGGTCCTGAAACCTTCCGGAACGACGCGGATATGGGTGCCTGCGGCGCTCCTCAATCCCACCCCCTTCCAGAAGACGCTCTCCAATGCCTTCACGGCCGAGGGCGGCTCGGCGAAGCTTTACAGGGACAAGGCTGATTCCATGGGAATCATCGCCGCGGAATTTCCGGCCGGGACGAAGCCGGTCCTCACCGTCACGAGCCGCGTCGCTACTCAGAACATTGCGGTCGATCTCTCTGCGCGCGGCAAGCCGCCGAAGGAGAATCACCACGAGCTTGAGTATTTTCGCCGTTCGACGACCCTCCTGCCGACCGACGGCATTGTGAAGGAAACCGCCGTCGAGATCACGAAAGGCGCGAACACCGACGTTGAAAAGGCGCGCGCGATTTACGAGTGGATCGTGGAGAATACGTTCCGCAATCCAAAGACGCGCGGATGCGGGGTGGGTGACATCCGCTTCATGTTGGAGACGAAGGACCTTGGCGGCAAGTGCGCCGATCTCAACGCGCTCTATGTCGGATTGGCCCGCGCATCGGGCCTGCCTGCACGCGACGTGTACGGCATTCGCGTTGCCAAGTCGGAACTGGGATACAAGAGCCTCGGCGCCTCCTCGGAGAAGATAACGAAATCGCAGCACTGCCGTGCGGAGGTGTACTTGCACGACCACGGCTGGGTTCCCGTCGACCCTGCGGACGTGCGTAAGGTGGTGCTTGAAGAGCCACCCGGAAACCGCCCGCTGGACGACGACATGGTGAAGAAAGCCCGCCTCCGGCTGTTCGGGGCGTGGGAGATGAACTGGATGGCGTACAACTTCGCTCATGACGTTTCGCTGCCCGGGTCGAGCGGCAAGCCGGTCGGATTCTTAATGTATCCGCAGGCGGAAACAGCCGACGGTCGGATCGATAGCCTCGACGCGGACAGCTTCAAGTACGAGATCACGACGAAAGAGACCACATCCGCGAACGGCTGACGGAAACGATCGGCTAGGTAGGTAGTGCTTATGTCGAATTTCCGCCGCTGAATACAGCAGATCTCTGGGAATTCTTCTGAACCATCCCGGTGACATCGCCGTCGTGCGCCGTTAGCGCGCCCCGGCCGTTTACACCGCCGGGCGCACGTCTTAAGATGACTCACTCGCCCTCTTCTCGGGCGACACAACTCATTCATGGCACAACGATTCTTGGGTGTGACTCTGCGACGATGGCTTGAATACCTCGTCGCCATTATCCTCGGCAACGCGATCTACTACTTTTCGCTCGTTCCTCACCTCCCCGTGGCCTTCCGGCACCAGGGATTCCAGATAGACTGGGGCATGGGCGTGGACTTCTTGGTGTGCGTGGCCGTCTACGGTCTGATCCGTCTCGGTTCGAGCCTCTGAACTCCCTCTCGGTCGCCCAGGACAATTTGGCCGGAACAACCGCCTCGGCCTGGACCTATCAAGGTTGTGCTCCAAAGCCCCCGGCGCGAGACTCTCTGATGGAGGGCATGACCTTGGCCGAACTGTCCGATAGTGCCAAAATGGCCTCACCGGGTGCTAACCAGGGGCCGGTGCGGCCGTCTATACCCCTGAGACCCGGAGAAAGGCCTGAAGCCGGGGCAGATACGGGCGTCCGGCCGGCAACAAATGACCCGGTCGCGGCAAAATCCAACTCGGCGGCGGATACGATGGGGATGAGCGTCGCACTCGAAGGAGATGCGCGCCAGGCAGCGGCGGCGAAGCTCGCGGAGGAGCAGGCACTCGTCCGGAAGGCCCAGGCAGGCGACCGCCTCGCTTTTGAGGAACTCGTCCGCCGCTACGACCGCGATGTCCTCCGCTTGGCGTTGAACCTGGTCCATCGCTCCGAGGATGCGCGCGATATTTATCAGGAAGGTTTTCTGCGAGCCTACCGCAACCTGCACCGCTTCCGGTTCGAGTGCAGCTTCTACACCTGGCTCTACAGGATCGTGACCAACGTCGCTCTCGATCATTTGCGCCGCCGCACCAGCCACCGCGAGGAGCAGGCGCCGGTTCCGCAGGAACCCGAAAGCGGGACGCCGGATTTCTTCGATCGCCAGCCGGAACTGAATGCGGCGGCGAATCCCGAAAAGCAGCTGCTCGGTAACGAGCTGGGCCAGCACATCGAGCAGGCGATGAAGCGCCTTTCGCCCCGAGAGCGCGTGGTTTTTGAGATGAAGCACTATCAGGGCCTGCGGCTTCGCGCGATCGGCGATCTGCTTGGCACGTCGGAAGAGACGGTAAAGAATTCGCTGTTCCGGGCGACGCGAAAATTGCGGGCGAGCCTGGACGCAGTTCGGTAGGCGAGGATTCAGGAAGATGCGGGACTTCGATTCCAACTCGAGCGCGGACACGAGCGGCGCGGACGACTCCTGCGCTGAATGGCAGCCGCTGCTGACGCTCCACGCGGCCGGTGGCGAGCTTGAGCCCGCCGAGCAGGAACGCCTGTCCACTCATCTCGCGCAGTGCGCCGCGTGCTCTCAATCGCTCGAACGCGAAAGGGAACTCCTCGCGCTTCTTGCGGGGAATAACGGCGAGCCCGACGCCGCGCTGCTCGGAAGCTGCCGCGCAAACCTTGCCGACGCGCTCGACCGCGAGGAAGAAGGCGGCTGGTTGCATCGCACGTTCGGCGTGCTGCTCCCTGCGAACTGGCTCGCGCCCCGGCCTGCCTGGAGCGCCGCGGTACTCCTGGTCATCGGCTTCAGCGTGGGAATCCTGGGGCCGCGCTTGCTCCGCCATCAAGCCACGCCCATACCATCTCAGCCCCCCGGCTCCGAAGTCGCCACCACAACCGGAACCAAATCCGACGCAAGCACCCCGGACGCAGGCGCGCCCACGAATTTCTCGCCGGCGTCGCTCGACCTGCGCACTGCGGATGTGGCTGGCATCAACGTGCTCTCTTCCGGCGGAGGCGAGCCTCCGCGCGTCGAGTTGCAGCTCCGGTCGCAGCAGCCGGTCACGCTGCGGGGCACGGTCGATGACGGCGACGTGAAGTCCGTTCTTCTGGGCGTGCTGGGCAGCGGCGAGCGCTTCTGCCCGGACGTGCGGCTCGACGCCGTCGATCTCCTTCGCGCTTGCAACAGCGATCCCGAAGTCCGCGCCGCGCTCTGCCACACGGTTCACACGGATAGCAACGCCGCCGTGCGCATGAAAGCGCTCGAAGCGCTCGACGGAACGGAATCCCAGGACCTCGTTCGCCAGACGCTGCTCGACGCGCTGGTCGATGACGACAATCCCGGAGTTCGCGTCGAAGCCGTCAACGAACTGCGCGATATGGCCGCCAAAGGCCGCGGCGCTTCCGACGACCGCATGCGCTCCGTGCTTCGTGACCGCATGGAAAAAGATCCCAACACCTACATTCGCCTTCAGAGCGCGGCCGCGATACGCGATCTCGGCCCGCGCGCAAAGTTCTAGCCATGCGAAGCCCGGCCGCCTCTCCGATCCTCCGGCGCGCACGTGAAGGATTTCCGGTTGCCTGCTTCGTCGCTCTGCTTGCTGTTTCTCTGGTCCTCGCCGGCGCCGCGTCGGCGCGTCACAGGAATAATTCGCCGGATTCCCGAGGCTCCGGCCCGCGGCTCACGCAGGATTTGACCGGCTCGGTTCCCACGCATAAAGGCGACCGCATCCGCCTTTCGACCGATCTCGGCAACGTCGTCGTCCACACGCAAAATGCCGACAAAGTGGATTATCGCGTCCATCTCGAAGCGGATGCTTCGCAGAAAGACGCGCAGCAGCTCTTGAAGGGTTTCAGCATCTCGTCGCGCGTCGCGTCCGACGGCGTCTATCTCAAGGCCCAGGATTCGGGACGCCGTTCGACGGGCCGTCTGTGGGTGACTCTTGATCTGGACATCCCGAAAAACGTCAGCCTGGATGTCTCGACCGGCGGCGGGAACATCGACGCCAGTGAAATCGGCGGGCACGTAAAGCTTTCGACTGCCGGCGGCAACATCACCGCGGGCAATCTCGGAACCCCGGCGCACCTCGAGACCGGCGGCGGCAACATCGTCGTCAGGAGCGCCGCCGGCGAACTGACCGCGGATACCGGCGGCGGCCACATCACGGTCGGCTCGGTTGCGGGCAACGCGACGCTGCACACAAGCGGCGGCCACATCCGCGTGACGTCGGTTCTCGGTACGGCCCATTTCTATACCGGCGGCGGCAACATCACCGTAGAGCACTCCGGCGCCGAACTCACCTCCGAAACCGGCGGGGGCGAAATCGAAGTCGGCGAAGCGGCGGGTCTGGTGCGCGCGAAGACGGGCGGCGGCGGCATACGCGTAGTCCGCGTCGTCGGTCCGACGAATCTGGAGACGTCCGGCGGCAGCATCTACCTGACGCAGGTGGATAGTCCGGTGAAGGCATCCACCAGCGCGGGCGGCATCACGGCCTGGTTCGTGTCTCCCGCAAAATCCGGCACGTGCGATTTGCAATCGAACGCCGGCGACATCGTCGTGCACATGCCGCGCGACCTGGCCGTGACCATCGACGCCGAAGTTCAGCTCGGCGGCGAACACCGCGTCATCGTCGATCCTGCCTTCCCGTTGAAAGTTTCGTACGACGACTCCTCGCGCGGCGCGCACACCGTCCGCGCCGAAGGCTCGCTGAACGGCGGCGGCGAGCTTCTCCGGCTGCGGGCCATGGCCGGGAACATCCAGTTCGTGCTGAGCGACAGCGCCAAACAGATTGAGATTTACCGGCAGCAGATGGAAAAGCTGCAACAGCAGCTGCAATCGCAGTTGCGCATGGCCGGAGCGTCGCCGCCGTCCGGTGACGGTTTGCCGTAACGTTCGAGTTTTCTGTCGGTGATTCGGATTCGCAATCGCGGTTAAGAGGCGTGCCGTGAAAAAGACGACCAGCAGTCTGCTGTTCGGGGCCAAGTTGCAATCCCGCTCGACACTGTTGACGCGAACCGTTGCGCGGACGTTCCTTCTCCTCGCCGTCGCGCTCTGCCTCGCGCTTCCCGGCTTCGCGGATGAGCAGGTCTTCGAGCAGACGTATCCGCTCTCCTCCGGCGGCCAGTTCGTGCTCCAGAACGTGAACGGCTCCGTGCAGGTTGAAGGCTGGGACCGCGACGAAGTCGAAGTCCACGCCGTCAAGACGTCGCAGAACGATCCGAGCGACCTCGAGCGCGTGAAGATCGAAGTCGAGAGCCATCCCGGCGAGGTAGACGTCCACACGCGGTATCCCGACGGGCCGGGCGTCGAGGTCGCGGTTGAATACGTGATCCACGTGCCGAATCGCGTCCTGCTCGGCAGCATCGGCACCGTCAACGGAAGCGTGCGCGTGCGCGGCGTGGAGGGCCAGGGGGAATTGCGCTCGGTTAACGGCAACGTCGAAGTTCTCGAAAGCTCCGGCCGCTTCAACGCGCGCACAACGAACGGCAACCTGCATCTCGAGCTGCGGCATCTCGGCAACGGCGCGCCGATGAACCTCGAGACCGTCAACGGTTCGGTGGTCCTCGGGCTTCCTTCGAACGCGAGCGCCGACCTGGAAGTCCGCAACATGAACGGCGACGTCCGCTCCGACGTCCCGGTCACCTCCACCGCCTCGCTTCCGGGCCTGCAAGCCTTCCACGGAAGGCTGGGCCACGGCGGCGGCGAAATCTCCGTCCGCACCGTCAACGGCGGCATCCGCCTGCTCCTCGAACGCCCCGGCGTCTGAAAAAATCGGCTTGGGGGGCCGCGCCAGCCTCTGCTGCGACGAACGCCCGGAATCTGGCGGGATTCGCGCAGAATGAGCCCGCTAAGGGGCCCAAAAGTGGCCAAAATTGTCACCACCGCGAAAGCACTTCGTGCTTCAAACTCGAAGGAATTTCAGGGGTATTTCAGGCGATTTCAGGCGGGCGGGTGCCGCCGCTTCCGGTCTTGAAGGAGTGCGCGGGTTTCTCGGATGAACCCTGGAGCGCCGCTATGGAATGGGGCACCTGCACTTCATTACGTGCGGTTGTGCCCGCCGACGGAGAGACCCTGAAAGCAACGCTACCTCGCGCACCCTTCGGGGAAACGAAGGGATGCGGCACCCCTCAGATGTTATCCGCGGCTTGAATGAACTCGGGTGTGAGGCACTCATGCGCGACTGAAATTTGCGACGTGCAAAGACACCGCGAAGGGTGCGCCATGCGCCCGGGGCACAGGGGTGTGCAGAAGGGAACAGATATGGATTTGCCGAGGCCCTAGGATGCAAGTGAAGGGCGGAGTTCAACATGATTTCCAGAGCCCAATTCGCGTGGTCGGGTCTTATCTATCTCGCAGCTGCGGCATGCGTTTCGGCTCAGACGCAGGGTACGGCTCCAACAAACGAAGACATCATGGCTCAGATGACGCAGGCTCAGACCGAGAACCGCACTCACGTGCGCCCATATATCGTCACGCGCGACTACAAAGTGTTTGAAGGCGAAGATCATAATCGGGCCAAGTCCAGCATTACTGCTGAAATAACCGTCGTGCCTCCGGACTACAAAAAGTACACCATCGAAAGGTCCAACGGATCAGGCCTGGGAGAAAAAATCATTCGCAAAATGCTGGACGGTGAAGTGGATTTCGCGAAAGATTCCGGCCCGACCGACATCACCCGGGACAACTATGATTTCCTGCTCGTCCGTGAGGACGAAGTGGATGGTCAACGCTGCTACGTGCTCGACCTGCTTCCCAAACGGAAATCCAAGAATCTACTCCGGGGGACCATTTGGGTGGATGCCAATACCTACCTGCCTCACCGCGTCGAGGGCGAACCTGCAAAGAGTCCGTCATGGTGGCTGAGGGATGTGCGCATTGTCCTCCTCTATGGCTCTGTCGGCCCCATGTGGTTGCAGACGTCTTCGCAAGCTACCGCCGACGTCCGAATACTCGGCCAATCCACCGTGGTTTCGCAGGACGTGAGATATCAAATCAGGGGACTCAGTCCGGGCGCTCCATTGGCGGAGACGACCGTGTCAGTCGGGGAGATGACTGCCGAGGGACAACGGTAGGGTGGGCCAGCGGTCGAAAGCAGATCCCTCGTCAGCCAAAAATCGGGCTCGCTCCCTTCCTTCGTCAGGGCAGGCGGGATGACAATCCTCATCGGATTGTCACTCGCGGACGATTTCTGCGTTGGAGCCAGGGGCGACGATGCGGATGAGGCGCCGGCCTTCGAGGTAGAGATCGATTTCAAGGTCTTCGGTTTTGACGCTGAGCTCTTCAAGTTTCTTGCCGCTGACATCCTGGCTGCCGAGCGATTCGACCGTGACGGTTCCCGGCGTCAATTCCTGCGGCACGAGCACGGAGAAAGTCTGCGCGCCCTTCTTCTCCCAATCGTAGAGGCGGGCGAGCACGGCGTACTGGTGATACAGGTTGTTGTCGAGGACGACGATCTGCGGCGAGTTGAAGGTGAACTGCTGCGTAAACGGCCGCGCGCCCTCCAGGCGCAGTTCGATCGTGGCGGTCGAGCCGGTGAAGTTGATCGTCGCGGCGGCTTTCTTCGCGCCCTGCGTGGACCATTCGTAGCGCACGGGTGTGCCGTCGGCGTGGAGTTCGAGCGTTCCGGAGACGTGCGTCGCGCCATCGGGCGCCTGGATTTCGGAAGTGCCGCGAGCGATCCAGTTGTCGCCGCTCGGGCCGATTTCGAATTCTTCCTTCCCCATCGCCTGGCCGTTCACGAGAATCTTGAAGCTCCCTTTTTCCGGGGCGAACGGCGATGGATTCCTAGAGCTTGCCGAGCCCGCGGCGACAAGAAACGCCACGGCGCACGCCGCGAGGATGCGTTTTCTCGTTCCGCTCACACGGTCACCCTGGGAAAAATTCCGAGCGCGAGAATCTGCTCGACCACGCGCGGGGGCTCGGCGTCGCTTTCGACGCGGTAGTCAGCAAGTTCGTAGCCCGGGAGGCGCTCTTGATAGAGACGGCGGAAACTGGCTTCGTCCCGGAAGAGCGGCCGGTCGGTGACCTGCGCGCAGCGGTGCAATAGTTCCTCGATCGGGCAGTGAAGCCAAATCAGGATCGCGCCGGCTTCGCGCAGCAGGGCTAGGTTTTGCGGCTGCGCGATCGTTCCTCCGCCGAGCGAAACGATTCGCGGCTTCTGGGTCTCCTCGTATTCGGCCACGGCGCGCGCGAGCTGTTCGTGCTCGATGCGGCGGAATTCCGGCTCACCCATGCGCGCGAAAATCTCGGGGATCGAAAGGCCCGCCGCTTCGGTGATGCACTTGTCGAGGTCGGTCCTGAGCCACCCGAGTTGGCTCGCCAACAGCCGCGCGACGGTGGACTTGCCGCTGCCCATAAATCCGGTGAGGCAGACCAATCTGCGGAGGCGGGTTTCGTTGGGCATCGGGTTCGAAGCGTTTTGAATCGCCGGGCGGTGCAATCAATTCCGCTTCAGGACGTTGATTGTACCATCGAAGGAACTCAACTGAACGCTGGCGCGGCCGGAGTTCAACGTGCCGAAGAGCGCGTTGCCGAATCGCGGCAGGAAGTGATGGTGCGAGGGCGGATTGAGCTTTGCCTCGTTGTTCACCTTGCCCTTCAACGAAGTGGCGCTCAAATCGAACGAATCGCCGGGCGAGAAGCGGACTTCAATCACACCGCTGTAGTTCTTCAGGCGGTAGGTGGCGTTGGGAAGAAACTCGCCGTTGAAGAGGATGTTCCCGTTGGAGGTCTGCGCGCGGACGTAGTAGCTGCGGGTGTCGATGAAACGGAAATTGCCGCTGATCGAGGAAACTTCGAGGCGGCCGGCGCAGCGCACGCACTGGAACGAGCCGCCGACGGTCTTGATCGTAAGGTAGCCCGCGGCATCTTCGAGATCGACGCCCGCCGCGATCGTTTCGACGTTCATGTCGCCGAGCACGTTCGAAACGTTGACCCCGCCGGAGTCGTCATGGATCTGAAGTTCGGCGTCTTCGGGGACGCTGATTTCAAAGTCGGTGCGGAAATCCTCGGGCGCGGCGGTCTCGGAGACCCCGCGGGTGAGGATATCAACGCGGTTGCCGGTCTGCTCGGCGTCCACCGCGACACGATCGGTCGCCCGGTTGGCGACGACCATCACTTCCGCCTTGGTCCACGCGCGCACGGTTACGGTGCCGTTGGGATTGTGGATGGTCACTACAGGGTGCGCCTCGACCTTGAAATGCTGGACCAGGCGGTCCGCCGAAGCGGATGTCGCGCCAAAGAGCAAGAGGCCGGGCACCAGGAGTCCGGCAGTTCTCCAATGGCGCGGCGCTGGCAGAGTGGGCTGGGTCCTCATCGGCCGTCGCCTCCGCGTTCGCTCATCTGCGCGAGCAAGTCAGCCTTTTGCTGATAGGCGTCGTACAGATAGTCGCGCGCGACTTCGTTTTCGGGTTCTTCGCGAACGCTTTTTTCACACAAAGCGATGTAGTTGTCAACGATGGCGAGGTTGTCATGGAGGGAAGCAGTCACGACGGGATCGACTTCTCTGAGGGAGGAAATCGTGTCCCGCTCGGCCGTGTCGAGCTGCGCGCTGAGCGGCTGCGTGGAACTCTCCGTCCCGCTGATCCACCGCGCCTCGTTCGCATGCCGCCCGGCCGGCCCGCTGAGGGCGATGCCGATCGTAATCAGGGCCACGAGGTACGCTCCGGCAAGCGCGGGACGCGGCACCAGGGCGAATGTCTCGCCGAGCCAGCCCGCGAGGTCGTGCGCCCAGCCGCGGCGGCCGGTGCGGATCAGACCTTCCTCGACGAGCTGTGCGCGCAGCGAGTGCCAGACGCGCGGCGAGGGTTCGGCATCAATGGCGAGAGCCTGCGCGGTATGCTGGATGGTTTCGAGGTCGCGGACGAGCGCGCGGCAGCGCGGACAATCGCGCAGATGAGCGCGAGCTTCGGAGGGACGCTCGCCCTCCATCCACTGGTCGAGACGATTCAGGAATTCGCTACATGGAAACGCACTCATCGCTCAGTCCTCGCCGCCCGAAGCGCTTCCGGCGGCCCGGCGCTCCTCGCGGGCTTTCTCGCGCACGGCTTCATGCAGCAGATCGCGAAGCCGCATGCGAGCTTTGTGCAATTGCGATTTAGAGTTTCCGATGGAACAGCCCATGATTTCCGCAATCTCGTTGTGTTCGTATCCCTGCACATCGTGCAGGACGAACACCGCCTTATAACCCGGCGGCAACTGCTCGACCGCCCGCTGGAGGTTCACGCGATCGATCGAACCCGTCAGCTTCAAATCGGGCCCGCCGAAATCCCTCCGCGGCGTTCCGGATTCCTCGTCGCCCTCGGTGACCTGTTCGAGCGAGGTTTCTTTTCCGGACTTCTTCCGGAGCTTCATCAGGACGACGTTGACCGCCAAACGATGCAGCCAAGTCGAAAACGCCGACTCGCCCCGGAATGTGGAGATCTTACGGAAGAGCTGGAGGAACGCTTCCTGCGTCAGATCCTCTGCCTCGGCCGTATTCCCCACCATGCGAAGGCACAAAGAATAGACGCGACGGCTGTGCAACTGGTAAATGCGCTCGAATGCCGCCGCATCGCCCTGCTGGGCGAGCCGGATCGCCTCCGGTTCCGGTATCTCGCCAGTTTCGGTTCGTCTCGGTCGGGCCACGCTACCCGTCGGGACGCATCCTTCAATGCGATGCGTCGGCCGCTGTAGAAGTTGTACTAGTGTGTTGCTCCCGCGTTGGTGTACCGCCTCCGGGCGGGTGGTGGCGGCGATTGCGGGGAAGCGCCCAGTTAGATGCACGGGCGGCCAGCAAGCATTCTCTATTGTCGTCAGAATGGCACTCCGCGTCCAGTTGGTTGGACTAGGCGGGGGCGCGAGAGAGGCGCGGTTTGACTCGAAGGCGCCTTGCGGGCGGAGGAGCATCCAGCTCGCCGGCCAGGGCGGAGAGTTGCTCCGCGGGCAGGGCGCGGAGGAAGCACTTCAGGACGATTTCGGTTTCCCGCAGGCACGTGCTGAAGTCGTAGTGAAGATTGTCAAGCTTCTTCCAGCAATCGGCGGGATTGATGGAAAGTCCCCTCGAAATGTCACTGCCCGCTTCGCGGAATTCGCGCTCGATCTGCTCGAGCGTATCGGACAGAATCCGGACCTTGTGGAAGAAGCGCTTGCGGTCGCCGAAGAGCAGATGGTGAAGGATTCCATTCCAGGAGGCAGCGCTCTGTCCCGTATCGCCGCGGAAGAATTCGGTATTGAGCGGTTCCACGGCGGGTAAACGATTGATGTGCCGCCCGCGAGAGGACAGGGTATCGCAGAAGGAAACCAGGGTGCCGGTGATCCGGCCGAGCAGATCGGCTGCGACTGAAACTTGCTGCCGGGCGCAGACCAACTCACCGCGGGCGCGGAGCGAAAGCGCGCCGTCGAGCACTACGCTCATCATCGCGTAAGCGCACTCCCAGCGACGGACTACCGCCTCGAAGACCTGGCTTTTCTCCCGTGGCAGAGCCGTGAACCAGTCGTCCGTGACCTTGCGGCCTTCGGAAGAAGGCCGCACATTGCGCCTAGAAAACAAAACCGCCCCCGAGATACTCGCTGCATTATACCATCGGATCGAAGGAAGGCGTTTTCTTGACGGTCTCGGAAGCCGCCCGTTATACTGCCGCCCGGTCCGCGGAAGGGCCCTCAGCTTTGAAAGGATCGTCCCGTTGGAATTTGAACCGCTCGACCAGTTTCTGCAACGCCGCAAGAAGCTGAGCGAAATTGAGTCCCTGGGACACGCGGCCTACCCCCACAGATTCGACTGGACGCACACGCCGAGGCAGATCGCCGAGAAGTTCGGCGCGCGGACGGCGGAGCAGCTTGCGTCCGAGCGCGTGGACGTGCGGGTAGCGGGAAGGATCGTGGCGCTGCGGCCACACGGGAAGGCCGCGTTCGCGCATCTGGCGGGGGACGGAGCACGCCTCCAGATGTACGTGAAGCTGGACGTCGTCGGCGAGCAGGCGTTCAAACTGTTTCAACTCCTCGATTTGGGCGACATCATCGGCGTCTCCGGCCATCTCTTCCGCACGAAGACGAACGAACTTACCGTCTGGGTCGAGCGGCTCGACCTGCTGAGCAAAGCCCTATTGCCGCTGCCTGAAAAGTGGCACGGGCTGGCGGACGTCGAGCAGCGCTACCGCCGTCGATACCTGGATCTGATCGTGAACGAGCGCGCCCGGGAGATTTTTCTGCGCCGCGCGCAGATCGTCCGGGAATTGCGGCGGTTTTTCGACGCGCGGGGTTATGTGGAAGTCGAGACGCCGATGATGCATCCGATCCTCGGAGGCGCGACGGCGCGGCCCTTCGTGACGCACCACAATACGTTCGACATGGACCTCTATCTGCGCATCGCGCCCGAACTGTACCTGAAAAGGCTCGTCGTCGGCGGACTCGACCGGGTGTACGAAATGAACCGGAATTTCCGCAACGAAGGAATCGACGCGATCCACCAACCCGAATTCACGATGCTCGAGTTCTACCAGGCGTACAGCAATGCGGCCGATCTGATGGACCTGACCGAAGAGCTGTTCCGCGAACTCTTTCACCGCATCTGCGGTGATTCTAAAGTCACATACGGCGAACACGCTCTTGACGTGAATCGCTTCGAACGCCTTTCGATGCGCGAAGCGATCCGGAAATACTGGCCAGCCGCGGCGGGCGCGCCGCCGACCGCGGCCGAGCTTTCACAGAAGGACGGCCCGAGCGGAGCGGCTGAGCGCTATAACGCTTTCGCGCGATCAAGCGGGGCCGACCTCATAGCGGATATGGTGAAACGATCCGCCGGAGAGGTGACGGGGGCGCTTTTCGAGGCGATCGCCGAGGCGCACCTCGTCCAACCCACGTTCATCTACGACTTTCCGACCGAGATATCGCCGCTTGCGAAGTGCCGCGAGGACGATCCTTCGCTTACCGAGCGTTTTGAACTGTTCATCGCGGGCATGGAAATCGCGAACGGCTTCTCGGAGTTGAACGATCCTGACGACCAGGAGCGGCGGTTTCGCGCGCAGGTGGAAAAGGGCGGACAGGAAGCGCCGAAAGAAGTGGATGCCGACTACATCCGGGCCCTCAGCCACGGCCTGCCGCCGACCGCCGGGGAGGGAATCGGAGTCGATCGCCTCGTAATGCTACTCACGGATTCGCATGCGATACGCGAAGTGATCCTGTTTCCGCTCCTGCGAGCCGCAGCAGCGGAAGGCTCGGACGCGGCCTCCTCCGAAACGGGGGCCGAAGCGCCGAGTCCGTCCGGTGACGCGTCGAAGCGCGCGTCGCGCGAAAGACCGAAATGACATTCGAATGGCTGGTGGCGCTGCGATACCTGCGGTCGCCGAACCGGCCGGCGGTGCTGCGGCTGGTGACCGCTCTGGCGGTGGTGGGCGTCGCCGCGGGGGTAACGACCCTCGTCGTCGCGCTTTCGATGAACACCGGCTTCCGCCAGGCGATTCGCGACCGGCTGTTGAGCGTGACCGCACACGTAAACCTGAAACCGCTCAACCCCGAAGGAATCCAGAATTACGTGGAACTGGCGGAGCGCCTGAGAGGCGCGCCCGGCGTGCGCTCGATCGAGCCGGCCATCTATAACACCGTCCTGCTATCTTGCGGAGGCCGCGCGCGGGGCGTCGTACTCAAAGGCGTTGAACCGGACATCGAGCTTCGGGCGGGCGGAGCGCTGCGGCATCTCTCGGCCGGGTCCGGCAGTTTCGAACCGGACGCGGACGGCATTCCGGCGTTGATGGTGGGGCGCATCCTCGCCGAAGAGCTGAAGATTTCGGCGGGCGATTACGTCACGCTGACCAGCCCGCAGGGGAATCTGACGCCGTTCGGCATGCTGCCGCGGTCGCGGCGGTTTCGTGTAGAGGGAATCTTCGATTCGGGCTTTTACGACTACGACGCCAACTGGGGATTCGTGACGCTCGCTTCGGCGCAGGGACTTGCCGGGGTGGGCGACGTGGTGAGCCTACTCGAAGTGCGAATCTCAAAACTCGACGATGCGCGCGCCGTGGCCGACGATCTCGTCCGCCGGGCGGGGCCGGGCTACACAGCCACGACGTGGATGGACGAGAACCGCGCGCTCTTCCGCGCACTGAGCCTGGAGAAACTCGTGACCGCGCTTTTCATCGGGCTGATTACATTCGTCGCCGGCCTCAACATTCTCGTGGTGCTGACCATGACCGTGACGGAGCGCGCGCGGGACATCGCGGTGTTGATGGCGGTGGGCGCGCGTCGCCGGCAGGTCCGCAGGATTTTCGTTTTGCAGGGGCTGGCCGTCAGCATCGCCGGGACAGCGGCAGGCCTCGCGGCCGGATACGCCTTTGCGTGGATCGCGGATCGATGGCGGCTGATTCCTCTGAATCCAGAGGTGTACGCCATTCCCTACGTTCCGTTCCATGCAAACGGTCTCGATGCGATTTGGATTGCGGCTGCGGCGCTCGCGATCAGCGTGGCGGCGACGATTCTTCCCGCTCGCTCCGCGACGCGCATTCTTCCCGTTGAAATTCTGCGTTTCGAATAGCGCGGCGACGAGGCCGCGATATGCGTGCCGGGGAAGCGGCACGCGCGGTCTCGATCAATTAATCGACTCCATTCGATAGCCTTTTCGATTCGTTCCCCAAGCTGCCAACATGTTAGAATGAAACAGCACTGATACGATGTTGCCATTAATTGGCATTCGGCCAGGGCGGCGGTGGGAAGAGTCGTGGATAAGTGTGAAATGAATTGGCCTCGATTCCTTCTTCCGGGCGATTAGTCGTATGTAAACGAAGGACATATCTACCGGGTATTTCGGCATCTAAAGTGTGAGAGAACCGGCAAGGGAATGCGGAAACAGGCAAATACGGGTGTAGCGGTGGACGACGCGAGTTTCGGGGTCGTCTCAGCCTCCGGCGAAATTCTGCGCGCGGAAAATCTTCGCAAAATCTTCCATTCGGGTTCGCAAGAAATCACGCCGCTTGACGGAATCGATCTTTCGATCGAACGCGGTGAGATGATCGCGATCGTGGGACCGTCGGGCGCGGGGAAGAGCACCTTTTTGCATCTGCTGGCCGCGCTGGACACTCCAACAAGTGGTGCAGTATACTTCGCCGGGAATTCGCTCCGTTCGCTTCGAGAGGCGGAGCTGGCAGAGTATCGCAACCGAGCCGTGGGTTTTGTCTGGCAGCGGCATCATTTGCTGCCGGATTTCACGGCGGCGGAGAACGTGGCGATGCCCCTGCTGGTTCGGGGCAAAGCGCCGGGCGAGGCGCTGCGCGCAGCGGAGGATTGGCTGGCGGAAGTCGGGTTGGGTGGCCGCGCGAAGCAGCGTGCGGGAGATCTCTCGGGAGGCGAACAGCAGCGCGCGGCAATCGCGAGGGCGCTCGTGAACGAGCCGGTGCTGCTCCTGGCGGACGAACCGACGGGAGATCTGGACGAACGGAGCGCAGAGATCATTTTCGAACTCATGCAGCGGCTTCACGAGTCTCATCACCTGACCTCGATTCTCGCAACACACAATTTGTCGTTGGCACGGCGCGCGGGACGTGTTCTAAACCTGGAGCACGGAAAGCTGACGCCGGGCGCAGAGGTACTCGCAGGCGCCGCAGCCAGTAGTGCGGCGTGGTCGGCGAGTGCTGGGGCCAGGACCCCGGGAGGGCGCGGGTAACCCGTGTTCGAACGCTATACAGAGAAGGCCCGGCGCGTGATCTTTTTCGCGCGCTACGAGGCGAGCCAGTACGGCAGCCCGTACATCGAGACGGAGCACTTGTTGCTCGGCCTGCTGCGAGAAGACAAGGCCCTCGCCAACCGTTTTCTGCGAACGCACGGATCGATCGAATCGATCCGCAAAGAAATCGAATCGCGGATCACCGTTCGCGAACGCATTTCCACTTCAGTGGAGGTTCCTCTCAGCCAGGAGTGCAAGCGCATCCTCAACTACGCCGCCGAAGAGGCGGAACGACTCGGACACAAGCACGTGGGAACGGAACACCTGCTCCTGGGAGTTTTGCGGGAGGAGAAATCCTTTGGCGCCGAAATCCTGCTGGAACGGGGATTGCGGCTTTCCACCGTGCGCGAGGAACTCGCGCGCAGCACGGGAGAGAAGGTGCCTGTGAACCGGCCTAAAGAAGCATCACTGCTCGCTGAATTCAGCCGCGACCTGACGCAAGCGGCCATGGAAGGACAGCTCGACCCGCTCGTGGGCCGGGACCGCGAACTCGAGCGCGCCATCCAGATCCTCTGCCGGCGGACGAAGAACAATCCCGTCCTGATCGGCGAACCAGGCGTGGGCAAGACGGCCATCGTCGAAGGGCTAGCCCAGCGGATCGCCGACGGCGACGTTCCGCCGTTCCTCGCGGACAAGCGGATTCTTTCCCTCGACCTCTCACTGATTGTGGCCGGGACAAAGTATCGCGGCCAGTTTGAAGAGCGGCTTAAGACGATCATGAAGGAATTGATGGAGAGCCAGAACGCGATCGTCTTCATCGACGAGCTGCACACGCTGGTGGGAGCTGGCTCCGCGGAAGGTTCGCTCGATGCCGCGAACATCCTGAAACCCGCGCTGAGCCGCGGCGAAATTCAGTGCATCGGCGCGACGACGCCGGGGGAATACCGGAAGTCGGTTGAGAAAGACCGCTCCCTCGAGCGGCGGTTCCAGTCCGTGAAAGTTTCCGCGCCGGGCGAGGACGAAGCGATTCGCGTGCTACAGGGCGTGCGCGACCGCTATGAAAAGTTCCACGCCGTCAGCTACACCGAAGACGCGATCCGGTACGCCGTGTATCTGTCGAACCGGTACATCCCGGACCGTTTCCTGCCGGACAAGGCGATCGACCTGCTCGACGAGGCGGGCGCGCGCGTGAAGCTGCGCCAGGCCATGCTGCCCGACGAGGTCTCGGAAGTGCAGAAGCGCGTGAAGTTCATCACGCACCGGATGGAAACGGCGATCGCGAACCACGAGTTCGAGAAGGCGCGATTCTATTCCGAGGAAGAGCGCAAGGAAAAAGAACACTTGCGGGTGCTGCGCGAAAAGCTGAAGATCGACGACTCTTCCACAGGCGTGGTGACGCGCGAGGACATCGAGGAAGTGGTGGCGCGCTGGACCGGCATCGCCGTCACCTCGATCAAGGAAGACGAGCAGCAGAAACTGCTGCGCATCGAAGAAGAGCTGCATCGCCGCATCATCAGCCAGGAAAAGGCCATCACGGCGCTTGCGAGAGCCATCCGCCGGAGCCGCGCGGGCCTGAAAGCTCCGGGACGCCCGGTGGGGTGCTTCCTGTTTCTTGGCCCGACCGGCGTCGGCAAGACGGAAGTGGCGCGGCGGCTGGCCGAGTTTCTGTTCGGCAGCGAGAAATCGCTGATCCGCTTCGACATGTCCGAGTACATGGAGAAGCATTCGGTGTCGAAACTGATCGGCGCGCCTCCGGGATACGTCGGCTATGAAGAAGGCGGCCAACTGACCGAGCGCGTGCGCCGCACGCCTTATTCGGTGATCCTGCTCGACGAAATCGAGAAGGCGCACCCGGATGTTTACAATATCCTGCTGCAAGTCTTCGAGGACGGCCAGTTAACGGACGGGTTGGGCAACACCGTTGATTTCCGCAACACGATCATTATCATGACGTCGAACCTCGGCGCGCGGCAGTTGCAGAAGCAATCCGGTCTCGGCTTCCAGTCGGCGGATGAGCTTGCCGCGACGAAGAGCCAGGACGACATGGTGATGGGCGAAGTGAAGCGCGTGTTCAATCCGGAATTTCTGAACCGGTTGGATGAAGTGATTCTATTTAATTCACTCACGGACGAAGATCTGCTGCTGATCATCGACCTGCTCGTGGGGCAGATGAACGAGACGCTGGTGCACCGTCAGGTGCAAATTGCGCTTCGGCCCGAAGCGCGCCAGTGGATTCTCGAGAAGACCTGCGGTGACCGGAATTACGGCGCGCGGCCTCTCCGGCGCGCGTTGCAGAAGTACGTCGAAGACCCACTGTCGGAAGCTCTCATCCAGGGCGAGCTGCAACGGCCGGCGACGCTGGAGGTCTATCTCTCCGGCGACGGCCTTGCCTTCCGTCCTGTCGTGGAAGCAACCCCGGTGGCCCACTAAGAATCCTACACGCGCGAGCCGGGTAAGACCAATCCGGCGGGGGAGCAAAAAAAATTGGGCGGGGGACTGCGGCCTTGACCAGAATCAAGGCCGCCAGCAGGGAGATATTTCCGCGCTTATTCGAAATCCTGGTCGTTGTGTGCTTGGTCTTCCTTGCCGCCGGTGAAACCCTTTGGGCTCAACAGGCCGGTGGCGCGCCGCAGTACGTGATCCAGCGCATCGAATTCCCCGGAACACGTCGGATACAACGAGATACTCTGCTTGCGCGCATATTTTCGCGTCCGGGCGATCCCTACAATCCAGACGCCCTGCGGCGTGACTTTCAGGCCTTGTGGAACACGCAGTTCTTCGAGGACATTCGCCTCGAAGTGGAGGACAGCCCGGATCAGCCGTACGGGAAAATCGTCCTGTTCTACGTGACTGAACGGCCGATCATCCGCCGGATCGAGTACAAGGGGAACAAGTCCATCACGGAATCGGATATTCTCGACGCGTTCAAACAAAAGAAGGTTGGGCTCTCGGTGGAAAGCCAGTTCGATCCGACGAAAATCAAGCGCGCCGAGGTCGTGCTGAAGGAATTACTGGCGGAGCATGGCCGGCAGTTTGCCACGGTAAAGCCCACATACGAACGCATTGCGGCCACGAACGCCGTCAAGCTGGTGTTCAACATTGATGAAGGCCCCAAAGTCAAAGTCGGAACGATCACGATCGTCGGCAACAAAGCCTTTTCGTCACGAAAGATCATCCGCACGATGAGACACGATCGCCCCATCGCGATCCCGCTCTGGCTCACCGACATCCCGATCATGAGCAAGACTTTCGACCGTCCCAAACTGGACGAAGATCTCGAAGTTGGCGTCCGCGGGCTGTACCAAGACCACGGTTATTTCAAGGTCGTCGTGGATGTGAAGGATCTCAAGACCATCGACGTCAACCGCGCAGGCATTCCCGGCCCGTGGCCGGGCATCGGCGCCAAGCATGGGAAGGCGACCAACATTACGATTTCGATCGAGGAGGGCGCGCAGTATCGCATGGGCAAGGTCACCTTCCGCAGCGCCGACCCGGACCAGGGGCTCATTTTCCCGGCGGCGCTTCTCCAAAGAGCTTTCCCGCTGAAGGAAGGAGATATATTCTCCGCCGACAAGGTTCGCAAGTCGCTCGAAAGTTTCCGGAAATTGTATGGGGATTACGGCTACATCGACTTCAACGCGGAACCGAGCTTCGATATCGACGACGCGAAGAAGGTCATCAATATGACTCTCGCGTTCGATCAGCAGAAGCAGTTCTTCGTAAGACGTATCGAATTCTCGGGCAACACGACGACCCGCGACAAGGTCATCCGCCGCGAGCTTCTGCTGGATGAAGGACAGGTGTACAGTAACCGCCTTTGGGAATTGAGTCTTTTGCGCCTGAACCAGCTCGGGTATTTCGACCCGATCAAACCCGAGAATGCGGAGCTGAAGCGCAACGTCAAAGCGGGTACGGTGGACATCAACCTGAAATTGAAAGAGAAGGGCAAGCAGTCGATCACGTTCAACGGCGGCGTGAGCGGGCTTGCCGGGAGTTTCGTCGGGTTTTCCTACCAGACGAACAACTTCCTTGGGCTCGGGGAAACGCTCACGCTATCGGCGCAAGTCGGCAACATCCAGACCGACATTCGGTTCGGGTTCACCGAACCGTACCTCTTCGACAGGCCCATCTCGACTGGATTCACGGTCTTTGCGGACAAATTCGACTACAACACGGCCCGGCAGGAAGGATTGTTGGTGGGCCAGCAGGTCGCGATCGATCCCGCCCTGCAGGAAAACTACAACACAAACTCGAAAGGGTTCACGGTCTTCGCCAGCTACCCGCTGCGCAGGTCCGCTTTTACGCGACTCGGGCTGCAATACGGCTGGTCAACCACGAACATTACTCCGTTCAGCCAGGCGGCGACGCTCCTCTTCGAATTTACGAAGTTCACGAGCCTGGCGGGCCCGTCCGCGCTGAATGGTATCCGCGTGAGCCAGATCACCCCGACCTTTTCCTACAGCACAGTGAATAGTCAGATCTTTCCGACGAGCGGCAAGAGCATCTACTACGGCCTGAGCTTCGCGGGCGGACCGCTTCAGGGAAATGTGGACACACTCAGCAATACATTTACGATGTCCTATTACCGGCCGAACTATCACCACCGAAACGTGATCGCCCTGCGCGTTCAGGGTGCGATGATCACGGGCTACGGAGGAAAGGAAGTTCCGCCGAATAACCGCTTCTACATGGGCGGTGAAACGGATGTGCGAGGATACGAGTTTTATACGATCTCGCCGTTCGTATTCATTCCCTATTCCACGAGCACGACGGTTTCTTTCTTCAATCCGCAACATCTGAATTCCAACGGGCAGCCGACACTCGAGTCGGTTCCCGTCAACGTGCTCGAGTTTGTTCCCACACGCCCGGGCGGCGATTTGCAGTCCTTCGCGAACCTGGAATACCGGATCCCGCTCGTGAAATCCTACGTGAGCATGAGCCTGTTCCACGACATCGGTTTCAATGGAATCCTGCGCGGATCGCAGCTCCAGCTCGATCCGTCGGCGACCGCTCTATTGCAGGAACAGTATCCCAATGCGGATTTTCCATGCCAGACGCCGCTTTCTCCCTGCGTGCACATACCCAAGAACCTCCCGATTGCTTCCGGCACGAACTTCAGACCGCACACTTCGGCGGGCGTCGAGCTGGATATCCAGATACCGATCATCCAGGCTCCGTTTCGCATCTATTATGCGTACAATTACTCGCGCCTGAATCAGACAATCACGCCGCCGTCAGGGGGCTTCTACGTTACGCCGGAGGAGCGGGAGTCTTTGGAGCAGTTGGGCGTTTACAGCACGCAGATCGTGCCGGCAATTCAAAATTTCCTGGCGCAAGCCCGGTCGTCGCAGACGATCCCGCCAGGCTTGCTTGAACCCAAGACTTCGCTCCGGTTTGCAGTGAGCCGCACATTCTAATGGCGCGGCACGGGGAGCCTGAGGCGCAGAGAAATGATCGCTACTTCGCGCACATGCGAAATCGAGCGGAAATCGCTGGAGGAAAGCTCATGAGATTGTGGGGGCTAGGAGCGGTGATCTTCCTCACCGCTGTGATCGCGGGCTGCGGAGGGAATTCCACGGCGATATCCGTGACGATAAGCGGACCCTTGCCCTCTCCCATGACGGTTCTCATCAATAACTCGGTGCAGTTCGCAGCCAACGTGACAAGCGGGACAGTGACCTGGCAGGTTTGTCTACCACCCAGCTCGACGGCGGGAGGCACTCCCCCTCCTCCGACTACAAAGCCGACCGTTTGCACGCCTATCCCCGGGGTTACCCCGCCCACAGGGACAACGGTGCTGACAGGATATGGCACGATCACGCAGCCTGGAGGGACAAGCCCGGGCGGGCTTTATATCGCGCCTTCAAGCGTGCCGACGCCCAACACGGCGTTTATATTGGCCACCAGCACGGCCCAGCCGAATGTGTTCGGCACGTTCACCGTGAACATCGATTCGGGAATAGTGGTTCGGGTCTCTCCGACGACCGCGACGATCGGTCCGCTTCAGATGTTTCAATTCACGGCGGACGTAACAGGAACAACCAATACGGCCGTTTCCTGGTCTTTGAGTAGTGGCTCGACAACGGGTCCCGCGCTTGGCTCGATCAGCGCGAGCGGGCTTTACACGGCTCCTGGGACTTCTCCCGGCGCCATAACAGTTACCGCACAATCGGCCGCCGATTCGACAAAGCAAGGGACGGCGACGGTCACGATCGGTGCCGGGGGCCCGCCGACACTTGCGAGCCTCGATCCGACCACGACAGTTCAGGGATCGGCGCAGCAGGACGTCTATCTGAGCGGTTCAAATTTCGAGAGTACAAGCGCGGTCGTCGTAACGGCCCCGAATCAGCCACAGGTCACGCTTACGCCGGTGTTCATTAGCTCGACCTTGCTTCGCATTACACTTCCGGCCAATCTGCTTGGTGCAGCGGGGCCGGTTTCGATTGAAGTTCAGGACGGGCTGAACGTTTCCGGGTCGTTGCCGCTGGCGGTTTTCGCGGCGCGACCAGCGCTCGTTGCTTCGTCCCCCGATAGCGTGCCGCAAAACAGCGCGGGCGCCAACGTCGGTCTGACCGGAGGATACTTTTCAAGCGCCACAACCGCAACGGTGAATGGGGCCGCGGTCGTTCCCACGCTCAGTAACAGCCGGCAATTGTCCGTGACCATACCGGCGGGCAGTCTGCTCGTTCCGGGACTCTACCCGATCGTCGTGCAGAACGCGGGTGTTGCACTCGGCGAACCGTCCATGTCGGCTTTGAATCTGGCGGTCACGCCGATTCCGGGCTTGATTCCGGGAGCGCCGATCGGAGGCGCGATTGGCGTTGGCACGGGGCCCACTGCCGTGGCGATTGACGAAGCCGACGGGATTGCAGCGGTGGCCAATGCGGGCGCTAATTCGGTCACGCTCGTGAACATCCGCACTGCTGCGACGATTGGTTCGGCGATTCCGGTGGGAACAAAGCCCACAGGGGTGGCCGTGGACGATCTCCTGGCGGATCCGGTCGCGCTCGTGGTGAACAGCGCCGACCAAACAGTTACGGCGATTGACCTGGTCACGTTCAACACAACGACCCTGAACGTTGCGATCGCGTCCGGCACGAATCCGCCGTTGCCCTTTTCCATCGGCGTCAATCCGCTTACGCACCGCGCGGTTGTTGCCTACAAGTCCACGAACGAAGCCACGGTTCTGGATGTCTCGGCTGCCGGTGGAACGCCGGCAATTTCGGTGGTTCAGCAGATCGGCGGGAGTTTGACAGGCTACGGCACAGGGCAGAATCCGGCGATCGCGATCGATCCGCGACTGAACTGGGCTCTCATTACGCCGGGTGGCGGAGGAGTCATCAACATCGTTGACCTCGGTGTGCACGTCAGTACGGGTGAGCCGAACGGACGTGCCCCGCAGGTGATGGGGACTCTCTCTCTTTCGATAAACACGCAGGGAGTCGGCATCAATCCCGAGACGCACCAGGCGCTTCTGACCGACCCGCAAGGGGGGACACTCACGACATTCAGCCTGTTGAACAATACGGTGAGCACAGTTTTGTTGCCAAGCGGGGTACCGGGCGCCGGCGGACCTGTGAACCAGGTTGGTTTCGATGCGGCTGCGGCGGACGCGCTCGAAAATGTCGGCATTGCCGTCAACGCGATCACCGGTACCGCGGCGATCGTGGATCTGGAAAACAGCATCGTGTTACAGACCGTGACAGGCGTGGGAAACTCGCCGCAGGCCGTGGCGATCGACCCCATCAGCAATCAGGCGGTGGTCGTGAATCAGGGCGGCAACAATGTCTCGCTCGTTTCACTTGGCCCAGCGATCGATCCGCTCCAGATCGTGGAAGCCAGCCCGGCGATCACGTACACATCGGCGACGCCGCTGACTCTGACGGTGACGGGGGGCAACTTCCCCACAGGATCGGTGGTGCGACTCGACCAGGTGGCGCTGGCGACGACGGCGCCAGTGGCCAGGACATGCACGGCAACTCTTCCCGTCACGTGCCGGCAACTCACGGCCACGGTTCCAGCGAGCATGTTGGGCTCCGCGCGCCGGTACGCCTTGGACGTCCAGAATCCGGCGAATGGCGCGGTATCGAACGTCACGGACCTTACGGTCATTCAGGCGATCTCCGTGGGCAACGCGCCGGTCGGCGTCGCCGTGGATACGGACCGCGATCTGGCCGTCGCTACGAATGCCAATGACGGCACGCTTTCCCTCATATCTCTGGCGCCAATCAGCGCCGAGTCACCCCAATCGCTTGGGCCGATTGGCCTGATCGGTCCGCCAATTCTGGTCGGGACGACTCCGGAAGGTGTCGCCGTCATTCCACGGCTGGGCTTGGCGGTAGTGGCGAATAACGGGAGCAACACCTCTACGGTCGTGGACGTAACGGGAACGAATGTTCCGGTGATAGTCGGTGCTTGCGGCGGTTGTACAGCCCCGAGCGGCGTGGCTGTGAACCAGGACACTGCGACCGCGGCCGTCACGTACACGAACCCGACGGGCACCCTCAGTACGGGCTCCGTTGGGATTTTCGCCTTGCCGGCGACCCCCATGACTGCCGCTGTCGGCGTCTCCGTGGATCAGGATCCCGTCGCCGTCGCGATCGATCCGAATCTGGATTACGCAGCCGTGGCCACAGCGTCGCAGCAAAGCAGCGTCGAGTTCGTGGACACGGCGACATCCGGGACCGTGGGGAGGGCCGCGGGAACCGGGCTGCAAGATCCGAGCGGCGTTGTGTTCGATCCGGTCAACCAGGTCTTCTTAGTGGCCAACAGCCTGCTGAACAACGTGGTCATCATCGATCCCTCCACGTTCGTCCAGACGCCGATGAGCACCGGAATTGCTCCGACGTCCGTCGACTACAATTATCAGACCAGCACGCTCGTCACGGTCAACTCGCCGAGCCGTACGATGTCCGTTCTCAACTACGTCTGCCCTCCGGGCGGCGGCGCGTCGGCATGCGTGGGTTCGGGCGTGCGAACGGTGCTGGGGGTGGGCGGGACGCAGACATCGCTTCCGGTGCTCGGCCCGAACGCCGTCGCGATTGATCCCAAGCTGAATCTCGCCGTGCTCGTGGACCCCGACAACAACCGCATCCTGCTGGTCCCGTTGCCGCACTGATGGCCAACCCCGGATGGCGGTTGGGCATCGCAAGGGACATATGAGAGCTCGCCATGGCGAGCGGGGCGCGGGCAAATCCAATTGACCGTGTTCTCGGTTCGAAGCTATAATCCACAATTTGTGTTTAGGCCAATCTTACGAATGTGTTAGGCGAGGAGTGAGAATGAAGATTCGAGCCGTAGTTCCGGTCCTGGCGTTGCTTCTGATGACCCCCGTGCTTCAGGCGCAGACCAGCGCATCAAGCGTGCCGACGAAGGTCGGCATCATCAACATGCAGGCTGCGATTACGGGCACGGCGGAGGGCAAGCAGGCCGCGGCGGAGTTGCAGTCGCAGTTTGCGCCGCGGCAGACCGAGCTGCAAAATCTCCAGAAGCAGGCCGAAGACGACCAGAACCGCATGCGCACCGGCCAGTCGACCTTGAGCGAAGACGAGCAGGCGCGCCTCAGTGGCGAATACACCAAGCTCGGGCGAACCTTGCAGCGCAAAAGCCAGGAAGCACAGGATGACTTCAACGAGGCGCAGCAGGAGATCGTGAACCGCATCGGGCGGAAGATGGTGGACATCCTCAACAAATACGCGAAGGACAACGGCTATGCCGTTGTCCTCGACAGCTCATCGCAGCAGACTCCGGTTCTCTACGAGGCGAACCAGATCGACGTCACGCAGGATATTATCCGGCTGTACGATCAGGCTTATCCCGTGAAGGCCGCCGCGTCGGCGCCAACAAAGCCGGCAACGCCGAGACCCGCTCCGGCTACGCCCGCACCTCCCAAGCCGTAGCGGAAGCGACAAGCACTCGGTGGCAAATTCCAAAGAGGCCTCGCCGGTCGTGCCGGCGAGGCCTTCGTTCTTGAAGCCGGAGATTTTCGCGGCACGCTGAGACAGGTTCAGCTATCATGGGTTCTTCCGGCGGTCTGTGGTAATGCAATTCTGCAAATTCTTCGCGAGAGCGAACCAGGAGGACGCGCATGGCACTTTCCGTGGGGGCCGCAGCTCCCGATTTTTCCTTGAAGGACCAGAGCCAGAAGGACGTGAAGCTCTCGGATTTCCAGGGTAAGAAGAGCGTCGTCATCGTGTTCTACCCGCTCGACTGGAGTCCCATTTGCACCAACGAGCATGCCTGCTTCGTGAACGACATGAAGCGCTTCGAGCAGCTCGACGCGCAGGTGCTGGGCGTCAGCGTGGATAGCGTCTGGTCGCACAAGGCGTTCGCCGAAAAAATGGGAATTCACTATCCGCTGCTTGCGGACTTCCAGCCCCGCGGAGCGGTGGGCGACAAATTCGGCGTTTATCTCGCGGACAAGGGGATTACGGGACGCGCGATCGCCATCGTGGACCGCAACGGCAAACTGGCCTGGTTCAAGAACTACGACATTCCCACCGTCCCGGACGTGAAAGAAGTCGCCGACGCGCTCGCCAAGCTGCGCTGAGCGAAGCGCCCGGCGCGATTGCGCGGGTTATGGCTGCGAAGAAGCGCCGTTCCCCGCAGGTGCGGCAAACGTGCGGATGAAGT
>Ga0181521_10000064_pt1 | contig 115913 bp, 113 predicted proteins | sample PEATcosm2014_Bin_32_FD_119764 | JGI IMG/M metagenome (GOLD analysis project Ga0181521, IMG submission 119764) | Peatland microbial communities from MTU Mesocosm Facility, Houghton, MI, USA - PEATcosm2014_Bin02_60_metaG | ecosystem: Environmental > Terrestrial > Soil > Wetlands > Peat | place... | reverse complement strand
GCGCTTCGGCGATCTCGCCGTTAGACCACAACCCCTCAGAAGCCATCAGCACGATCCGTGCCCTCAGCGCCAGCGCTTGAGCGCTCGTGTGCCGACGCGTCCAACTCTCCAACACCGACCGCTAATCGCCGGTCAACCCGATCAAAACAGCAGTAGGAATAGGCATGACCACCACCTACCCTAACTGCCAGCGAACTAAACCAGCATGACACTAGCGAGCGGGCGGCTCTTATATTTAATTGGATGGAGTGCTCGTGAACGCTCGACGGCTGGGTGCGGATGGCCCGGCGGTCTCCGCCATCGGGCTCGGCTGCATGGGGATGTCGGGCATGTACGGTCCGGCCGATCGCGGCGAGGGGATCGCGACGATCCACACGGCGCTCGAGGCGGGGGTCGACCTGCTCGACACCGGCGACTTCTACGGGATGGGCCACAACGAGCTGCTGATCGGGGAGGCGCTGCGCGGACGCCCGCGCGAGGAGTACAGGCTGAGCGTCAAGTTCGGCGCGCAGCGCGGGCCGGACGGCATGTGGCTGGGATACGACGCGAGCCCGCCGGCGGTGAAGACGGCGCTCGCGCACTCGCTGACGGCGGTCCATCCGATCTGCGACGTGCAGATCGAGTACTCGCTGATCTCGCGCGGGGTCGAGGCGGCGATCCTGCCGGCGTGCCGCGAGCTGGGCGTCGCGATCACCGCGTACGGCGTGCTCAGCCGCGGGCTGATCAGCGGCCACTTCGCCGCCGAGCGCGAGCTCGCCGCGAACGACTTCCGCGCCCGCGCGCCGCGCTTCGACGGCGAGAACTGCGCCCACAACCTGGCGCTGGTGGACGGGCTGCGCGCGGTCGCCGACGCGAAGGGCGCGAGCGTCGCGCAGGTGGCGATCGCGTGGGTGCTCGGCCGCGGCGAGGACATCGTCGCGCTCGTCGGCTCACGCACGCGCGCCCAGCTGGACGAGGCGCTGGGAGCGGAGCGGGTCGAGCTCGACGCCGACGATCTCGCCGCGCTCGAGCGCGCGATCCCGCCCGACGCGGTGCTCGGGGAGCGGTATCCCGAGCCGCAGATGGCCACGCTCGACAGCGAGCGGGCGTAGTCCGCCTGGGGGCTCAGGCCTCTCCGTCGTAGTAGTCCACCGCGCCGTCGGTCCGGTGGAGGATCACCTGGTCATCGGGGTTGCCAGGCCACACGCCGATCTTGTCGCTGTCGGGATACACGGCCACCGCGGGCACGCGCGCGCTCGAGAACATCATGATCCGCGCGTTCGCCTCACCACCGTTGCTGACCTTGTGCGCGCCCGCGGGGCCCGGGGCAAACCGGACGATCTCGCCGCGCCGCAACGTCTCCTCGCCGTCGGGCGTGCGCACGAGCACCTCGCCGTCGAGCACCACCAGCCACTCCTCCTCGTACTCGTAGTGGTACGGGCACAGGCTCTCGCCGGCGGGAATCTCGAACACCTTCACCGCGAGCGCCTCCGCCCCGAGCATCTTTGTCACGTGGATCTGCCCCGAGCGATACCCCTCCGGGTCGCTCGGGTCGTACTCGAAGCTCTCGCTGAGGAAGCTCGCGCGGCGCAGCACGTGACGATCTTTGCACGGGAGCTCGCCTATCGATAGCCCTCGGTCGCGTATGGGTTGAGGAACTGCCGTCGCCAGAACCCCGCGCGATCGACCTTGGTCAGGGCGGCTTCGTCGCACACGTCGTCCCAATGCGTTTCGATCGTGTCGATCTGGTGGTCGACGATCTGGCGAGCGTCCGACTCCGACAGCAGGTAGGTGCTTGCACGCGCCACGCAACCGGCGATCTGGCTCATGCGGTAACCGTCCTCGCCGATCGCCATGACCTGCGCGGTCTCCCCGCCCGCGCGCGGCTGGGGGCAGATGTCGTACGCGGGTGTGAGCGTCAGCGCGGTCCCATCCCAGAACGCGGCGTGGTTGCGAGCGTGGTCGTCGTTGTTGCTCGTGAGGATGTTGAGCGTGATGCGCGAGAACAGCTCGCGCAACGTCGGGCTCGGGTCTGTGAACCTGGTGCGGATCTGTCGCGCGAGATCGGCGTAGCTCGCGTACCTTGCCGCCACCTCGTCGAGTCCGAGGACCGTCAGCGCCGAGACCATCGCGCGCCGGCCGCCGCCTGCGGGCCGGTCGAAGCGGTCGATCAGCAGCACGTCCTTGCCGAGCGCGTGCGTGAGCCGGACCGTTGCCGCATCCACGCCCGCCAGGTGCGCGAGCCGCATCGCGACGAACTCTCCCTTGACGACCGGGTAGATGTCGGTGGTCGAGCTGAACTTCGCGATCAGCTCTCGGCGCCCGTCGCTCAGCAGCGCCTTCGGCCGCGCGCCGCCGACCGACGTGCCGTGCAACAGCGCCTGGTCGAGCGCGGGCGAGAGCGGGATCCCCTGCTCGACCCGCTCGGCGGACTCCGCGAGCTCGTCGAGCGTCGCATTCGCGCTCCGCCGCGCGACGTACCGGGATGCCGACGACTGGAAGTCCAGCGCGCCGATCCGGTCCGAGCCGGACTCCAGCAGGTAGGTGAGGAGGTTCAGATCCGTGGTGTCCAGCGCGCTCAGGCCGGCGTGACGGTTCAGGATCACCCGCCGCCCCCACGCGTCCGGGGCGGCGTCGGCGATGCAGCCGGCGACGTCGCCGACCAACGGCGGGATCCGACCCCGCTCGAGCGGCAGCTCCGGCAGGTATAGAGCGATCCGGTCCTCGCGTGCGAGATAGCTCTGTCCGTACGTGAACGTGACGAGCTCGGCGGCGCTATCCAGTCGGCCAGCGACCACAGGATCGGTCGCTCCAGGCAGCCATACCCACACGAACGCCTGCTGCGGCTCAGAAGTCATCGTCCACCTTCAGCGGCTTGCGGACGAGCTGCGGCAATACCGCGAGACGGTCATCCACACGACCGGCCTCCAACGATCGCCGGGAACGATCCTCGTGGAACAACGGCACGCCGACGACGGCAGCGGCCTCGAACGCGACACCCAGCGCAACCGTCAGATCCCCGCGCTCGATCTTGCGCATCGTCACGTGCGAGATCCCTACCCGGTCGGCGAGCTCCTGGAGCGTGCAGCGGCGCTCACGGCGTGCCAGCCTGACGCGCGCGCCCAGCAGCTTGGCCGCTTCGACCGTCAGGGGCGAGTATACGCGTGGCGTCTTCATGTATAGAAATTATAGTATCCATCATGGCATGACCACGAAACTATAGTTTCGTACTGGATCGGCCGCCCCGCTGCCGCCGCGACAAGCTCAGCACCAACACCACGACCCCAACCCCCAGCAGCATCCGCCCGGCCAGCGAGCTGACCTCGCCCCACGCGTCGCCGGCGAGCAGCCCGGCGAGCACGAACGCGGCCGCCCACAGCGCGCAGCCGATCGTCGTCAAGACGACGAACGTCGCGAGCGGCACGCGCCGCGCTCCGGCGGGCAGCGACACGAACGTGCGCGCGAGCGGCAGCAGCCGCGCGACGAACACCGCGCGCGTGCCGTAGCGCTCGAACAGCCCTTCCCAGCGCTCGAGCACGACGCGCGCACCGGGAACGCCGGCCAGCAGGCGGCTCGCGCCGAGCGCGTACGCGAGCAGCGATCCGAGCAGGTTGCCGGCGGTGGCGGCGACGACGGCAAGCGGGAGGCTCATCCAGCCCTCGTCCACGGCCACTCCGGCGAACAGCAGCGTGATCTCGCTGGGGACCGGGATGCAGGCGCTCTCGGGCACCATCAGCATGAACACGCCCAGCGCGCCGAAGCGCTCGATCAACGCGGTCATGGCCGGGGGCGGCCGCGCGGCGGGGGGTGCGGGCCGGGATGCCGCGGTGGCGGCGGCGGAGCGCCGGGCAGCGGCGGTCGGGGACGGCGGTAGCCGAGCGCGGCCTGCACGCTCGACGGGCGCCAGCGCGCTCCGCCGCGCTGGGTCGGCACGCCCTCGTCGTTGAGCGCGTCGGCGATCGCCTGCAGGCTGAGGCCGCGCTCGCGCATCGCCGCGATGCGCTCGCTCAGCTCGGGCGCGCGCGCCGCCAGGCCGGGTCGGCCGCGGGGCGGACGTCCGGGCTCGGGCTCGCGCTCCCAGCGCTCGACCTCGCGCAGCGCGGCAAGCGTGCGCCTGCCCGCGGTCGTGCCGGTGTCGAGGCCGACGTCGAGCGCGATCAGGTCGCAGCCGGCGGCGGCGAGCCAGTCGAGCAGGGCGACGAGCTCGCGCGCCGAGCCGGCGACGGCGGCCAGCCGCTCGACCACGAGCGCCGCGGCGTCTCGCGCGAGGGCCTCGTTCAGAGCTTCGCCCAGGCGGCCGCGGCGCGGGCCATGCTCCTCGCGCACGATCGCCACGACCTCGACGTCGTCGGGCCATGCGGGCGGGGCGTCCCCGCCGGTTGCGCCGGGCGCGGGTGCGGGTAGGTAGGCGATAGCGGTCCGTGCGATCCCTCCACTATACGCAAAACTTTTGCGTATGCCACCGATTGCACCTCCGCCCCAGAGCTTCAGCAGAGTGGAGCAGTGTAGGGCGGGTGGCGCAGCGTAGGATGCGGCGGCGATGAGAGCGGCGGTCGTGCACGAGTACGGAGTCCCGAGCGAGGACGAGTTCCAGGAGCCCGCGGCGGGGCCCGGGCAGGCGGTCGTGGACGTGCTGGCGGCGGGCCTGAACCCGGTGGACGTGGCGATCTGCGCCGGGCGCTTCTACGCCGGCAAGCCGCCGCTGCCGTTCGTCGCCGGACGCGAGGGCGTGGGGATGCTGAGCGGCGAGCGCGTGTACTTCGATGCGCCGATCCCTCCGTTCGGCTCGATGGCCGAGCGCGCGCTGGTCGATCCGAGCGCGACGTACCCGGTGCCGGACGGCGTGCGCGACGGCGATGCGGTGGCGCTGGGGATCGCGGGCCTGGCGGCGTGGCTGTCGCTGACGTGGCGCGCGGAGCTGCGCGAGGGCGAGCACGTGCTCGTGCTTGCGGCGAGCGGCATGGTGGGGCAGATCGCGGTGCAGGCGGCGAAGCTGCTGGGAGCGGGCCGCGTGGTGGCGGCGGCGCGCTCGCCGGAGGGCCTGGCGCGCACGCTCGAGCTCGGGGCGGATGCAACGGTGCGCCTGGACGAGCCGGAGGATCTGCCGATGGCGCTGTCAGAGGCGGCGGAGGGGCGCATCGACGTGGTGCTCGACCCCCTGTTCGGCGAGCCGTTCACGGCGGCGGTGAACGCGGCGAGCTACGGCGCGCGGATCGTGCAGCTGGGTCAGGGAGCGGGCGCGGAGGCGACGATCTCCTCGGCGGCCGTGCGCGGGAAGATGCTGGTGATCATGGGCCACAGCAACGTCGCGGCGCCGCCGGAGGTCAAACGCGAGGCGTACGCGCGGCTGACGCAGGCGGCGGATGCGGGCGAGCTGACGGTGGCGGTCGACCCGATGGCGCTGCATCAGGTCCGCGAGGCGTGGCAGCGCCTGGCGGCCGGCTCGCATCACAAGATCGTGCTGGTGCCGTAACTACTTGCGCTTGGCCTGGTGCTCGAGCACCTTGCCGAAGGCGTCCTCGAGCTGTGCGGTCATACGCTGCTTGAACAGCGCGAGCAGCGCCTCGGAGGCGAGCGGCCGCAACGAGCTGACGCCGGCGATCAGCTCGTCCCAGCCCTCGTCGGGCTGGCCGGCTTCGTCGAACGGCTGCCACAGCTCGCGCAGGAACAGCTTGGTGAACGCGCGCGAGATGGACTCGCAGTCGCGGCTGACCTTCTCGACGAGCACGAGCGCGGCGTGCATCGGGATGCCGAGCGCGACGACCTGCTCGGCGGCTGTGAGCAGCGCGGGGCTGGGCGCTTCGAAGCGCCCGTCGCCGAGTGGGATGAGCAGCTTGAGCTTGCGCACGCGCTCGACGTCCTTGGCGTCGACGTCGCCGAACCTGGCGGCGAGCTCCTCGGCGGTGACGATCTCTGGAACCTCGGCCTCGAACGGCGTGGTGACGGCTCGCCGCAACCCGAGCAGCCGCTCGGCGAGCCCGTGCGAGCCGCTGAGCAGCCGCTCGATGGCGGCGAGGTTGAAGCCGTCGGCCTGCAGGTCGAGGATCAGCCGCAGCCGCGCGACGTGCTCGGCGCCGTAGTAGCCGACGCGCGCCCTGACCTCTGGCGGTGGCAGCAGGCCGCGCGTGTGGTGGTTGCGGATGTTGCGCACGGACATGCCCACCTCGGCGGCGAGCTGCTCGACGGTGAGGTCGTGGGTCGAGCCGCCGGCCTTGCCGTTCTGCTCGGTCGTCGTGCTGGGGCTCGCGCGTGGCATGTGCGGTTCCAGGGTATCACTGGAAGCAGTTCAGGGTACCTGTGTTTATGTTCCCTCATTTGAGGTAGCATTGTTTTGCGTCATGATCGGCCGGGTTCGCATCAGCTGCAGCCGGTGATCCCGCCGTCGAGGGGGATCACGGTGCCGGTCATGTACGCGCCGGCGCGCGAGGCGAGGAACAGCGTCAGCCCGGCGACGTCGTCGGGGCGCCCGATGCGCCCGAGCGGCACGTTGCTTTCGACCGCTTGGCGCAGCTCGGGGTCATCGAGCGCGTAGGCCATCATCTTGCTCTGGAACGGCCCCGGCGCGATCGCGTTGACGGTGATGTGCTCGGCGGCTAGGCGCTTGGCGAGGTGGCGGGTGAGCATGTGCACGGCGGCCTTGCTGGCGCTGTAGCTGTAGTTCTCGACGGCCGGCGGCTGCAGCCCGTTGATCGAGCCGATGTTGATCACGCGCGCGGGGTCCTCGACGCTGGCGGCCGCGCGCAGCTCGGCGAGCAGCGCGACGGTGAGGTGAAAGACGCCTTCGACGTTGGTGGCGATGACCTTCTGCCAGCCGAGCGCGGGGAACTCCTCCAGCGGCGCGCCCCACGCGGCACCGGCGTTGTTGACGAGGATGTCCAGCGACGGGAAGCGCTCTCGCGTCGCCGCGGCGAGCGCCTGGGCACCCTCCCCAGTGGATATGTCCGCGGGGATCGCGTGGCAGTCACCCAACGCGCTGAGCTCCCGGGCGGCCGCTTCGACGTCGGCGCTCTTGCGCGAGGAGACGATCACGCGCGCGCCCGCCTGCACGAGGCCGCGGGCGATCATCATGCCGATGCCGCGCGAGCCGCCGGTGACGAGCGCGGTCTTGCCGGAGATGTCGAACAGGTCGCTCATCGCTAGTCGGCGAAGTCCGCGGGGCGCTTCTGCAGGAACGCACCGACGGCCTCCGGCACGGCGTTGCCGAACGTGGCCATGATCTGCTGGCGGTCCTCGTACTCGATGGCGGTCTGCTCGGAGGGGATCTCCAGCGCGCTCCACATGCCGCGCTTGGTCAGGCGCACGCCCCACGGCGCGAGCGATGCGATCTGCTCGGCCGCCGCGAGCGCATGCCCGCTCAGCGCGTCCGCGTCGAGCACGTCGGCGACGAGCCCGATCCGCAGCGCCTCGTCGGCGTCGACCCTGCGGCCGGTGAGCATCAGCTCGTGCGAGCGCGAGGCGCCGATCAGGCGCGGCAGCAGCCAGCTGGTGCCCATGTCGCAGTTGGATACGCCGATGTTGATGAAGGCGGCGCGGAACACCGCCTCGCGGGCGGCGTAGCGGATGTCGCACCCGAGCGCCAGCGCCAGGCCGAACCCGGCGGCGGGGCCGTTGACGGCGGCGATCACCGGCTGGGGCAGGGCGCGCAGCGCGAGGATCAGCGTCGACATGTGCTGCTGGTTGGCGAGGCGGTCGCGCGGCTCGTCGCTGCCGTCGTTGCCGGGCGCGGCGCCGTAGCCGTGGAGGTCGAGCCCGGCGCAGAAGCCGCGTCCGGCGCCGGTGAGGATCACGACACGGCACGCGCGTTCGCTCGCGATCGCGCGCAGCTGCACGTGCAGCTCCTCGCACAGCTCGGCTGTCATCGCGTTGAGCTGCTCGGGACGGTTGAGCGTAAGCCGGCGGACGGCGGGGGAGGGCGCGTCGAGCAACAGCAGGTCTGACATCGCGTGCGCATCCTATGTCGTGCGCTCGGCACGCGGACGGCGGCGGCGTTCGCGTGGGGCGAGCGTCGCTCTCCCCGGGCAATCACGGGAGTGTGTGAGACTGGCGCGCGTGACAGCGAGCCGGCCGAAGGTGGCGGTGGTGGGCCATGTGGAGTGGGTGCAGTTCGCGCGCGTCGCGCATGTCCCGTGCGCGGGCGAGGTCGTCCACGCACGCGACCCGTTCGAGGAGCCGGCCGGCGGGGGAGCGGTCGCGGCGGTCCAGCTGGCGCGGCTGGCCGGCGAGGCGCTGCTCGTGACGGCGCTCGGCGACGACGATCACGGCCGGCGCTCGGTGGCGCGCCTGGGCGAGCTCGGCGTCGACGTTCGCGCCACGTTCGAGGACGCTCCCACCCGGCGTGCGGTCACGCTGGTGGACGAGGCGGGAGAGCGCACGATCACGACGTTCGGACCGCGGCTGGAACCGCTGGGCGGGCGAGCGCAAGAGCGCCCTGTCACGCTGGAGCAGATCGACGCTCTCTATTTCACGGCGGGCGACGAGGCGCAGCTGCGGTTGGCGCGGGCGCGCTCGCGTGTGCTCGTGGCGAGCCCCCGCGCCCGCGGCGCGCTCGGCCACGGCGTGGCGCTGGACGCTCTGGTGCTGAGCGGCGACGACGAGATCGAGTTGCGTGCCGCGGCGCCGGCGCTCGAGGAGGCGGACCTGGTCGTGTGGACGGAGGGCGATCGCGGCGGGCGCTACCGACGCCGCGACGGTGAGACGGGCCGATTCGCGGCGGCCCTCGTTCCAGGCGCCCGTGCGGACTCCTACGGCTGCGGAGACTCGTTCGCCGCCGGATTCACCTATGGGCTGGGCGCCGGCCTGGAGCTCGCCGACGCGCTGGCGCTGGCCGCGCGCTGCGGCGCGGTGTGTCTGACGGGTCATGGGCCGTACGAGCGTCAGCTGCGTCGGGCGGAGCTCTGACGCGACCCAACCAGTTATTTCGCTAAGACGTGTTATTTTCTAGGCGAGCGAATATGGCAGGATCAACAAAAACAGGGATTCAGCTGGCGCTTGATCGCGCGCTGGACGGACTGGCGGTCGTCGAGGCCGTTGAGACCACAGATGGCCCCGCACGGGTGCTGCTCCGTGGCCGAGCGCGCGGCTATCGCCTGCGCGCGCTGTGGGCTGGCGCCGGCTGGCCGGCGGACATCGATCGAGCGACCCGCCATCTCGACGAAGAGTGGCCTTCGGATCTTGTCCTGGTCGCACGCAGCCTCTCTGCCGGCTCACGGGAAATGCTCGACCGCAGGGGCGCGAGCTGGGTCGACAGCCGCGGTGACGCGCACATCGTCGCAGGCGATCTGCTGGTCGTACGTGAGGTGAAGCGGCAATCCGGCGTTGACCGACGAGCCTTCTCCTGGTCGCCGTCCGCCGTTTCGATCGCTGAGGCGCTTCTGAACCGCAACTCGCCGTACGGCGTCCGGACGACCGAGTTGGCGACGATCACCGGCTGGTCGACACCGCAGGTCTCACAGGTGCTGGGCGCGTTCGATGCCAAGGGCTGGACAACAAAGTGGGGTCCAAAACGAGGCTCCGGCGCGAGCCGCGAGGTCGCCGACGGCGCAAGGATGCTGGACGCCTGGGCTGAGGAGGTATCAACTGCCAAGCCTGAGCGGCGCTTCGCCGAGCGCATCTTCAACGACCCGATGCAGTTCCTTGTGGACGAGCTTGCTCCGACTCTCGACAGGCATGGCATCGGTTGGGCGGTTACCGGCTGGGCCGCGGCGGAGCAGCTCGCACCGTTCGCGACCGCCGTCCCGGCCCTGCAGGTGTACGTCGCGGACCACGCCTTCAGGGGACCGTTGACCTTGGCTATGCAGGACATCCCGGTTCGCGAGGTGGAGTCCGGCGGGCGCATCGAGTTTCGTAGCGCCGATCCGCATCTGCTGAAGCTCGCAACGCAGCGCGATGGCATACCTCTGGCGACTGCACCACGTGTCTTCGCCGACCTTCAGGCGCTCGGCGGACGTGGCGAGGACGCAGCCATGCATCTACGCGACGAGGTCATCCTCAACAACCTGCGGACGGGCCGGAGAAAAGCTATCTCCGCCGAGATGGATGCCTGGGACAAGCGCTGCCGCGACCGACTGAGGAAGCGCATCGCCGACGAGCTCGGCGACGTCGGGACCGTGTACGACAGCGGGACTTGGTCGGTCTCCTACTCGATCCCTGAGGTCGCTTTGCCGTTGGAGGAGCTGCGGGACGCCTTGGTGGCGGTCGAGGGTCGCGAGACCGGGTGGCCCCCGTGGTGGGTGCCAACGCGAGTGGGCATCCAGCCCGAGATCCGACGCGGTGCGATCGAGTGCTGGTTTCGGGACGATGCAGTGCGCAACGGCAGGCACCCGGACTTCTGGCGTGCGGAGCCCGACCTCAAGCTGTTCCTGCTGCGCGACTACCAGGAGGACGGAATCACCGGGGCTCCCGGCTCGGCGCTTGACCCGGTGCTCCCGGTATGGCGCATGGCCGAGTCGTTGCTGCACTCTGCCCGGATGGCCCGCTACGTCAACGCCGAGGACATCGAGTTCTTCGCGCGATGGGACGGCCTCGAGAACCGGGAGCTGAGAGCAGTCACCAGTGACCGGTGGGATTTCAGGCCCGGACACGTCGCCCACAACGACAGCATCGCGACGTATGTGCGCACTAGCCCCGAGGAGATCGATCGCGATCTTCCGAGCGTGGTCCGTGCGCTGGTCTCTTCGCTCTTTGAGGTCTTCGGGCTATTTGACCCGCCAGGATCGTTGTACGCGACGGAGATCGCCGCCATGCTTGAGCGAAGCCGGGGCCAGTCCGGTGGCTGACCCGATGGTTGACGAGGAGCGTTCACGGGCGGCGAGAACACGCGCGGAGCGAGCGCTGTGCACGCTTGCGGCGCACGTCGCCGACGACAACGCCCCCCTGATCGTGCTTGGCGGATTGATGCCGGAGATCCTCACCGAGGGTCGGGAGACCGGGCCACCGCACCTCGGCACAACCGACGTGGACATGCTGCTGGTGGCTCATCTCGAGCACACCGAGGATTTGAGGCGTATCGAGGCCGCGCTCGAACTCGCTGGCTTTTGCGCAGAGTCGGGCAACAACGGTTGGCGCTGGCGTGGCATCGTCGACGGCTTCGCGGTCAAGCTCGAGTTCCTCTGCGACCTCGACACCGAGCCCGAGGGCATCGTTGCGATCCCCGGCTGTCAGACACTGCGCGCCAACAACCTTCGCGGCACCGGCTACGTCGCGGCGGACTGGACGGTGCGGGAGCTGACCACCGATCTTCCCGGCTTGGGTCTGACGACCGTGCGTGTACGGTTCGCCGGCCTCGAGGGTTATCTGCTGACCAAGTGCGTCGCTGTCCGCCACCGTGGCAAGGACAAGGACCATTACGACCTCGCGTTCGTGCTGATTCACAATCGCGCCGGCGGTCCTACCGCTGCTGCACGCCAACTGCTCGACGGCAAGCTGGCCGACCGACTGCGCGCTCTGCGCTCCACGTTCCTGGAGGTGCGCGAACGGTTCTATTCGGTCGACAGCCAGGGCCCCAAGGGCTTCGCGGCCGAATCGTCGCGCGCCGATCCATCGGCGCGGGAGGACGAGAACCGCGCGCTGGCCGTAGCCGCCGTCAACGAGTTCATCGAAGCTCTGCTGGCAGGAGATGGTCATGCCCCCCGATGACAAGGCTTTCCAGGGCAGGCTGTTCTGCCACCGCGGGCGACTACACGAATAGGATGCGCACGGCCATGGACTTCGAGCAGATCACCACCGACGTGGCCGACGGCGTGCTCACGATCACGCTCAACCGGCCCGAGCGCCTGAACGCGTGGACCGCGCAGATGGGCCTGGAGCTGCGCGCGGCGTTCGACGATGCGGACGCCGACGACGAGGTGCGGGCGATCATCGTGACCGGCGCGGGCAGGGGCTTCTGCGCGGGCGCCGACCTGGCGAGCGGCGGCGACACCTTCGACGCGCGCAAGCGCGAGGCCGTCGCGGGGGGCATGCGCGACAACGGCGGCGAGCTCTCGCTGCGGATCTTCGAATCGACGAAGCCCGTGATCGCGGCGATCAACGGGCCGGCGGTGGGCGTGGGCGCGACGATGACGCTGCCGATGGACATCCGCCTGGCGGCGGACGACGCCCGCATGGGCTTCGTGTTCGCGCGCCGCGGCATCATCCCCGAGGCATGCTCGAGCTGGTTCCTGCCGCGCGTGGTGGGGATCAGCCGCGCGATGGAGTGGGTGGCGACCGGGCGCGTGTTCTCCGCCCAGGAGGGCCTCGAAGGAGGATTGCTGCGCAGCCTGCACCCGAAGGAGGAGCTGCTCGACGCCGCCCGCGCGCTCGCGTTGGAGATCGCGGAGAACACCGCGCCGGTGTCCGTCGCGCTCGCCCGGCAGCTGATGTGGAGGATGCTCGGCGCCGAGCACCCGATGCTCGCCCACCGCGCCGACTCGCGCGGCATGGTCGCCCGCGGGCAGTCCGCGGACGCGGTCGAGGGCATCACCGCGTTCCTGGAGAAGCGCCCCGCGCGCTTCCCCGACCGCGTCAGCGACGGGCTGCCGGACGTGATGCCCGGGTGGAGCGCGCCGGAGTTCGAGTAGAGCACGACCGCCGCTCTTCGGGCCCGACGCGGGCCTCGCAGGCCCTCGGGTCGGGCAAGATTAAGAGGTCACCGGGGAGATGCCGAGAGGTAAGGGGGGCTTGCCCGCTCGACCCCCGATGACCGTGACTCAGGCTAGAGGCGGATATCGCTCTGCCGAATCACTCAAACGTGGTATTTACGGCAGCGCCTGCACGAGCGACAGCACCGGCGCGAGCAGGTCGCCGCGCTCGGCCACGCGCGCGAGCACCTCGCCGGCCTCGAACGCCAGGCTGGCTGGGTCTCCGGAGTCGCGCGTCGCGCGGGCCTCGTCCCATTCCACCGGCGTGGAGACCGTCGGGCGCTCGTGCGCGCGCAGGGAGTACGCGCACACGGTCGTCTTCTTGGCGTCGTTCTGGCTCCAGTCGATCAGCACCTTGCCCGTGCGCCGCGCCTTCGTCATGCGCGAGACCACCATCTCCGGTTCTGCGCCCTCGAGCAGCTCCGCGACCGCCTTCGCGAACGGCTTCGTGCGCTCGTAGGAGGCGTCCGCGCTGTTGAGCGGCACGTACACCTGCAGGCCCTTCGAGCCGGACGTCTTCGCATAGCTCTGCAGGCCCAGGTGCTCGAACATCCCCTGCAGCTGCAGGGCGACGTGGCAGCACTCCACGATCGTGGCCGGCGCGCCCGGGTCGAGGTCGAACACAAGCGCCGTCGGGCGCTCGATCGCCTCCGCGCGAGCCAGCGGCACGTGCAGCTCGATCGCCGCCAGGTTCGCCAGCCACACGAGCGTCGCCAGGTCGTCCGCGAGCGTGTAGTCGATCGGCTTGCCTGCCTGCCTGTGCCCTTCAGGGTGCGCCCCCGAAGGGGGTGTGCCCTTCAGGGTGCGCTCGCTCGCCACCGTCGCCGTGCGCACCCAATCCGGCCGGTGCGCGGGCGCCTGCTTCTGGAAGAACGACTTCGCCCGCACCCCGTCCGGCCAGCGCGTGACCGTCAGCGGGCGCCCCGCCAGATGGCCGAGCAGCACCGGCGCGATCTCCGCGTAGTACGCGATCAGATCGCCCTTCGTGAAGCCGGCCTTCGGATACAGCACCTTGTCGAGGTTCGACAGCTTCAGCTGCCGGCCGTCGACGGTCGTCTGCGCCGACTGGGCGCCCACGCGGCGTATCGACAGCGGCCCCAGCGCCTCCTGCCCCGCGTCCGCTCGCGCCGCCGGCGCCTGTCCCTGCGGTCGGACCCGCCGCGCCGGCTTTCGCGGCCGCGCCTCGTCAGCCGGCTCCGCCGCCACCGCGTCCTCGCGCACGACCTGCTCCGCCGGCTTGTCCTCGCGCAGGCCCTTGTACGTCGCCGCACGCAGGTTGCCCCTGGAGGTCCAGCTCGCGAACTCGACCTCGACCACCAGGCGCGGCTCGCAGAAGCGGGCGCCCGCCGGCGGCCGCTCCCCGGACTCGAACGGCGACTCCGGGAGCCCGAGCGGCGCGAGCAGGCCGGACAGGCGCTCCAGCTCGCCGTCGCTGAAGCCGCTGCCGACGCGTCCGACGTAGCGCAGCCGCCCGTCGTCCTCGTACACGCCCCCCAGCAGCGCGCCGATGCTCTCGCCGCGCTTGCCCTTGCCCGGCATCCAGCCGCCCACCACCAGCTCCTGGCGGCCGACGCGCTTGACCTTCACCCAGTCGCGCGTGCGCACGCCCGGCTGATACGGCGAGTCCAGGCGCTTGGCCACCACGCCCTCCAGGCCCAGCTCCGCCGTCGCCGCCAGCAGCGCCCCGCCCTCGCCGACCACGTGCTCGGGCGTCTGCCAGTGCGCGCCGTTCAGTTCGAGCCCGGCCAGCCGCGCGCGGCGCTCGCTGTACGGCGCGCGCATGAGCGAGTGGCCGTCGAGCCAAAGCAGGTCGAAGATCGCATAGGTCACCGGCGTGCCCTTCGCCAGCTTGCGCGCCTGGACTCGGGACGCTACGTGCATCCGCTGCGCCAGCGCCTCGAAGCTCGGGCGCCCCGCGGCGTCCAGCGCCACGATCTCGCCGTCCAGCACCGCGCTGTGCGAGCCCAGCGCAGCGTTCAGCGCGAACAGCTCCGGGTAGGCGTCGCCGATGTCTTTCAGGTTGCGGCTCTCCAGGCGCAGCTCGCCCGGCTGCGAGTACGCGATCGCGCGCACGCCGTCCCACTTGACCTCATACGCCCAGCCGCCGTCCTCCCGCGGCAGCTGGCCCGCGCGCGCGAGCATCGGCGCGATCCGCGCCGGCATCGGCTCGCGGCCGGGGTCCGCCGGCGGGTCCATGCGATGGATCAGCCAGTTCTTCGGGCGCTCGCCGCCGTCGATCGGGAACAGCGCGTAGCGCGCGTCCACGCGCTCGCCGTGCAGCGCCACCTCGACCTTGCGCGGCTCCCACTTCAGGCACTCGTACGTGCCGTGGTCCCAGATCGTGATCGAGCCGGCGCCGTACTGGCCCTCCGGGATCTCCGCTTCGAGCTCCAGGTAGTCGAGCGGATGGTCCTCCACCGCCACCGCCAGGTGGTTTTCGCCGGGCGCCTGCGGCAGCCCCTTCGGCACCGCCCACGACGCCAGCGCGCCGTCGCGCTCCAGGCGCAGATCCCAGTGCAGCCGCGTCGCGTGGTGCTCGTGGATCACGAAGCGCGGCGCGCCGTTCCTCGCCGCGGTGTCCGTGGGCGCATCGGGCGCCCAGCCGGGCGGCTCGGGAGTCGCCGCGAAATCGCGTTTTGCGTCGTAGCGCTTGAGGCGGGCGGCGGGCTTGCCGTCGTCCACGTCTACCGCTTGGCGGCGGGCTTCTTCGCGGCGGGTTTCGCGGCGGGGGCTTTCGCAGCGGCTTGCTTCGCGGCCGGTTTCTTGGCCGCTTTGCGCGGTTTGGCGCCACCTGAGCCAGCCCCCGCTCCAGCGCCTTCGCGCGCCCGCACCGCGTCGAGGCTCGCCTTCAGCGCGCTCATCAGATCGGGCGCCGGCGCGGCCACCTCTTCGGGCGCGGGCTGCACGGCGATCGCCTTGCCCTGCGCCTTGCGCTCGATCAGCGCCAGCACCTGCTCGCGGTGGGTGTCGCGGAACTGCTCCGGCACGAAGTCGCCCGCGAGCGAGTCCACCAGCTGCTTGGCGATGTCGAGCTCGCGCGCGGTCGTCTTCACCTCCGCCGCCTCCGCCACCTCGTCGAGGCGATCCGGCGGCAGCACTTCGTCGGCGAACAGCATCGTCGCCAGCCCCAGCGCATCGCCCATCGGGCGGATCGCCACCAGCTGCTCCTTCGAGCGGATCACCACGCGCGCGATCGCCACCTTGTTCGTCTCGCGCATCGCCTCCAGCAGCAGCCGGTAGGGCTTGGACCCGCCCGGGCCGGGCGCCAGGTAATACGGGTGGTCGTAGTAGACCGGATCGATCTGTGAGAGATCTACGAACTCCTCGATCTCGATTGTTTTTGTCTTCTTCGGCTCGAGCGCCTCCAGCTCGCCCGGCTCGATCACCACGTAGCGGTCGGGCGCCAGCTCGTAGCCCTTGACGAGGTCGGCGTAGGCGACCTCCTCGCCGGTGGACGGATCGACCCGCCTCTGCGCCACGCGCACGCCGCTCTTGCCGGAGAGCTGGTGGAAGCGCACCGTCTTGCGATCCACGGCGCTGTACAGCTTCACCGGCACCGTCACCAGCCCGAAGCTGATCGTGCCGGTCCACATCGCGCGGGGCATGGCGTTAGTAGTACCACCTCGGCGTAACCGCGACCAGCGCTGCAAATCGCCCTGCCGAACGGGGCTCTGCCGGTCGGGCGCTCCGCCGCGGCCGATCCGTTCGCCCACGTCGACGGGTCCTTGCTCAGCGGACGCGGCGGCGACTCGTTGCCGGCCAGGCCCGCCGTGCGCTGCGCCCACCATTCGAGCGGCACGATCGCATAGGCGTCCTCGCGGGCCTCGTAGTCCAGCGCTGTCGCCAGCGCGATCGTCGGGTTGGCCAGCAGCGAGGTCAGCATCCCGTGGCGCTCCCAGAAGACGCGCTTGGATCATCCGCCGAGACTAAGCGGGATCTCGCTCGCGGCTTCGGCGGGTGTGGCGGGCGCATCGGGCGCCGACAGCCTCGCCGAGTAGATCGACGGCGCCCCCAGCACGCGCGCGAGCACCGTCGCCTCCACCACCGCGATCAGGGTCGGGACCATCAGCGCGTCGGCGTGGCGGGTCAGCTCCAGCAGCAGCACCACCGCCGCCAGCGGCCCCTGCATCGAAGCCGCCAGCACCGCGGCGCCGCCGACGATCGCGTAGCCGCCGAGCGGCGCCCCCGGCCAGATCTGCGCCCAGCCTTCGCCGAGCAGGCCGCCCAGCAGCACCCCGTAGGCGAGCGTCGGCGTGAACAGCCCGCCCGGCGCGCCGCTGCCCAGGCACGCGGCCGTCACGAGCGGCTTGAGCACGAGCAGCACCGCCAGCAGCGCCACGCTCAGCTCCGCCACCAGCGCCAGCTGCACGACCGGTTTGCCGTTGCCCAGCAGCTGCGGGTAGGCGATCGCGAGCGCGCCCAGCGCCGTGAACACGACCACCGGCGCCGCCAGCCGCTGCCAGCCGGACGGACGCAGCGCGTGCGCGCGGGCGATCAGTCGTATCCAGCCGATCGCCGCGAGTCCTGCGATCGGCCCGACGATGATCGCCCACACGATCTGCGAGCCGCTGATCGGATAGCTGGGGATCGTGTACGTGGGAGCCGTCGGCAGCGCCACCCACGAGATCGCCGTGGCGATCAGCGAGGTCGCGAGCGCCGGCAGCACCAGCGGCAGCGTCAGCGTCCCCAGCAGCACCTCCAGCGCGAACAGCGCGCCGCCGAGCGGCACGTTGTACACCGCCGCCATCCCCGCGCCCGCGCCGCACGCCACCAGCAGCCGCCGCTGCCAGTCCGGCAGCTTCGCCCACTCGCTCAGCGAGCTCGCCACCGCCGCGCCCACCTGCTGCGGCGCCGCCTCGCGTCCCAGCGACGCGCCGAGCGCGACGATCACGATCGAGTGGATCGCCCGCGCGACGCTCGCCAGCAGCGGCACCCGCGCCCCGCGCAGCCAGATCGCCTCCGACACCTCGCCCGGGCCGTGACGCGCCAGCAGCATCGTGCCCGCCCCCGCCACCACGCCGCCCACCAGCAGCACCAGCACCCGCCGCGTCGAGGACGTGCGCTTGACCGCGTCCAGGAAGTCGCCCGAGTGATACGACCACGCCACGTGCTGGACCGCGCGCAGCAGCTCGATCAGCGCCGCCCCGCCCAGGCCCGCCCCCAGGCCGATCAGCACCACCAGCATCCAGAAGCGCGCGCCGTACGACGCCACGATCCCGCGGCCCGGCACGTTCGGTTGCGGCATCCCTCGGTTCACGCGAGCATCAGTCTGACGGCGGGTGCAGCTGGCATGGAGAACCGGCTGTTACTGCACCGAGCGCACCAGGCCGCTGAGCTTTCGGGGCGTGGCGAGGAGGCCTGACGCCGCCCGCCCACAAACTGGCCAGCCAGCCAGTATCATCCGGCGCACCATTTGGGCGGACGATCGTGGAGGTTGGAAATGGCGACTGTTGGGCGCGACATACGGGCCGTGGAACTGACCGACGAAGAGCTGTGGGTCGACGGCCCGCCGTATGAGCTGTTCAAGCAGATGCGCCAGGAGTGCCCGATCCACTGGACCGAGAAATTCGAGCTCTTCCCGGAGGAGGCCGGCTTCTGGTCGGTGACGACCGCCGACGACATCCACACGGTCAGCCGCGACTGGAAGACGTACTCATCCGAACGCGGCGGCGTGCTCGCGGCGGCGGCCGGATTCCCGCTGGAGCTCGCGCAGGCGATGTTCATCGGCATGGACCCGCCCAAGCACGACCGCCTGAAGGCGCTGTTCCAGGCGGGCTTCACGCCGAAGCGGATCGCCGCCCACGAGGACGCGATCAGGGCGATCGCCGTCAGGGTGCTCGACAGGTTGGATGCCCGCGAGACGGCCGACCTCGTCAGCGACGTCGCGCAGCCGATCGTCTCGCGCGTGATCCACAGCTTCATGGGCATCCCCGAGGAGGACGACGCGATCTGGGCGCGCCTGATGAACTCGACGCTGGGCGCAGCCGATCCCGACCTCAACCCCGACGGCTTCGAGGGTGCGCTGGAGAAAGACCTGCCGGAGATCTTCGAGCGTTGCCGCAAGCTGATCGCGGCGCGCCGCGAGAACCCCACCGACGACCTCACGAGCGTGCTCGTGCATTCCGAGGTCGAAGGGCAGAAACTCGAGGAACACGAGATCGTCATGGGCTTCTTCCTGCTCGTGGCCGCCGGCAACGACAGCACGAAGGCGACCTACTGCAGCGGCATGCGCGCGCTGATGGAAGACCGCGAGCAGATGCAGCTGCTGCTCGACGATCCCTCGCTGATCCCCAGCGCGGTCGAGGAGTCGCTGCGGATGTTCCCCGCGTTCGCGCACTTCCGCCGCACCGCCACCTGCGACACGGAGCTGCACGGGCAGAAGATCCGCGAGGGCGACAAGGTGGTGATGTGGTACGTGTCCTCCAACCGCGACGAGACGCGCTTCGAGGATCCCGACCGCTTCGACCTGCGCCGCGAGGATTGCGAGCACCAGGCGTTCGGCGCCGGCGGGCGGCACTTCTGCCTCGGCACCGCGCTCGCGCGACTGGAGTTGAGGGTGATGCTCGAAGAGACGCTCAGGCGCTACCCGAACATCGAGCTCGCGGGCACGCCCGCCGCGGTGGAATCGCTGTTCATCAACCAGCTGAAGTCACTGCCCGTGCGCTTGTAACGACCTCGACGAAAGGGTCGTCCCTCAGCTGGCGGGACGGAGCGCGGGCGGGCGGCCTTGCTCCCGCGCGCGGGCTGAGGGCGTAGTTCTCCGCAGCGACCGGCCGGGAATCGCCCGATGGCGCGCGGCTGCGGCGAGCGTACGCTCGTGTTGTGATGGATGTACAGGCCGTCGGACTCCGCTCATGACCGCATTGGGTGTGGCTCTGTTGGTCGCCGCGGTCGTGCTGCTGCTGGCGGAGGCGCATATGTCGACCGGGGGGCTGATGGCAGCTTGGGCGAGCGCCGCCCTGATCGGCGGCGTGGCGCTGCTGCTGGCGGGCGCCGGCGCCGGCGCATCCGTGGTGGTGATCGTCGCCGCGTGCGTGGCGGCCGTCGCGATCTCGCTGCTGATACTCGCCAGGCGCCGCATCCTGCTTCCGCTGCTGGCGCGGCCGCGCACCGGCAGGGAGGCGCTCGTCGGTCACATCGGCGTCGTGCGCTCGATCGACGGTCCCGCTGCGGAGGTCTTCGTGGACGGGTCGCTGTGGCGCGCCGAGCCGAGCCCGATTCACCACGAGACCGAGTTGCACGATGGCGACCGGGTCGTCGTCGAAAACGTCAAAGGCTTGACCTTGTGCGTGCGCAAGGCCGAGGAATGGGAGCTGACTCCATGATCGTCACGATCCTCATCGCCGTCGTTGCCGCGCTGCTGCTGCTCAGCCTGATCCTTGCCTCGGCCTCGGTGCGCATCCTGCGCGAGTACGAGCGTGGCGTCATCTTCCGTCTGGGGCGCCTGCTCGATCAGAAGGGGCCCGGCGTCGTGCTGCTGATCCCGTTCGTCGACCGGATGGTGCGCGTCAGCCTGCGGACGGTCACGCAGCAGATCCCGCCCCAGGAGGTGATCACCCGCGACAACGTGCCGGCGCGCGTCACCGCCGTCACCTACTTCCACGTGGTCGATCCCAACCGCTCTGTGGTCGAGGTCCAGGACGTGCTCGCGGCGACGTCGCAGATCGCGCAGACGACGCTGCGCTCGGTGCTCGGCAAGGCCGAGCTCGACACGCTGCTCGCCGAGCGCGAGCGACTGAACGAGGATCTGCAGAAGATCATCGACGACCAGACCGAGCCGTGGGGCATAAAGGTTACGGCCGTCGAGATCAAGGATGTGGAGATCCCCGAGGACATGCAGCACGCGATCGCGCGCCAGGCCGAGGCCGAGCGCGAGCGCCGGGCGAAGATCATCAACGCCGAGGGCGAGTTCCAGGCGGCCGCCAAGCTCGCGGAGGCCGCGGACGTGATCAGTCGCAACCCGGTGACGATCCAGCTGCGCTACCTGCAGACGCTGCTGGAGATCGGCAGCGAGCAGAACTCCACGATCGTCTTTCCGCTACCGATCGATCTGATCGGGCCGTTGACGCAGGCGCTGAACGGTCACGGTGCCGGCGCCGTGCCGCCGCCGCGCGCGAGCGCGTCCGCGACGTGATCGACCTCGTGCTCGTGCAGGAACGCGTGGATCGGCAGTGACAGGACCTCCCGTGACGCCCGCTCGGCGTTCGGGCACGCGGCTGCTGCGCCTGCGTCGACGCGGGCGAACAGCGGCTCGCGGTTGAGCGGGCGGGGGTAGTGGATGCGCGTGGGCACGCCGGCGCGCCGCAGCAGCTCGCGCAGCCGGTCGCGATCGGGGGCGCGGATGACGTACTTGCTGAACGCATGGGTGCCTGCGTCGTCGTACCGGGGCGCTTCGAGCGTGGGGATCGCGGCGAGCGCCTCGTCGTAGCGCGAGGCGATCCGCCGGCGCGCGACGCGCCAGGCGGGCTCCAGCTCGAGCTTGTGGCGCAGCACCGCGGCGGAGATCTCCGACAGCTGGGAGTTGTAGCCGAGCTCGCCGTAGCGGCCGTCCGCGTGGCGGCCGTGCCAGCGCAGCCGCCGCGCGTGCGCGGCGAGCCGCGGGTCGTCGGTGAGCAGCGCGCCGCCGCTGCCGGGGGCGGCGAGTGGCTTGGTGGGGTCGAAGGAGAGGCAGCTGACCGCGCCGATCGCGCACGCGTGCTCGGCGCCGAGCGCCTGGGCCGCGTCCTCGACGACGGCCAGGCCGTGCTCGCGCGCGAGCGCGTCGAGCGCGCGCGGATCGAGCGTCTGGCCGAACAGGTCGACGGCGATCACCGCACGCGTCCTGCAGGTGAGCGCCGCGCGGGCGCTGTCGAGGTCGAGCAGATGGCGGGCGTCGGTGTCGACGAACACCGGCCGCGCCCCTGCGCGCACGACGCACGACGCGGACGCGATGAACGACAGCGCCGGGACGAGCACCTCGTCGCCCGGGCCGATGCCGAGCGCGCGCAGCGCGAAGAACAGCGCGTCGGTGCCCGACCCGACCGCGACGGCGTGCGCGCGGCCCACGCGCTCCGCGAGCGCCTCCTCGAAGGCGCGCACCTCATCCCCCTGCAGCGTCTGGCCGCCGCTCAGCACCGCGCCGATGCGCTCGAGCAGCTCGCGCCCGTGCGCCGCGAGCTCGCGCTCGCCGGCGAAGAACGGGATCGCGCCGGCGGGTGCGCGCAGCGTCTCCACGCGCGCGTCGAGCCCGGCGCCTGCGCCCACGCCGAGTCCGGCGCCCGCGCTCACGCGGCGACCGGCAGCGTCGCGGCGAGGTAGCGCTCGAGGCCGCGCTCGAGCGAGTGACGCGGCGCGTAGCCGAGCACGCGACGCGCGTGGGCGATGTCCAGGGCGCCGCGGCGCGGGCGGAACCCGGCGTGCTCGACGGCGTGCTCGACCGTCACCGGGTAGCCGAAGTCGCGGACGATCTCGACCGCTTCCTGCAGCGAGCGACCCTCGCCGTAGGTCATGTTGAACGTGGCTTCGGCGCCGGCGGGGCGCATGGCGGCGCGGTGCAGCCCGTCGGCGAGGTCCTCGACGAAGGTGAAGTCAAGGCGCGTGCGTCCGCCACCGGTGAGCGTCAGCGTCGCACCGCTGTGCGCCGCCTCGACGAGCCGCTGGACGAAGCGCCCGCCGAGGTCGCCGGGGCCGTAGACGGCGGACGGCCGCACGACGGTCACGGTGCGTCCGGCTTCCAGGCCGTGGCGACGCACGAGGTTCTCCGCCGCGTGCTTGAAGCGGCCGTATGGCTCGCGCGGTCTGCATGGCGCCTGCTCGGGCATCGGCTCGCGGTCGAAGTCGCCGTAGACCATGCTCGAGGAGACGAACACGATGTGGCGCAGGTGCGACGCTCGCGCGAGCGCCTGCAGCAGCGCTTCGGTCGAGCCGAGGATCTCGCGCTGGGCCTCGTCGGGGCGCTCGAACGCGCGCTGCGCGAACGGCAGGTTCGCGAGCTGCACGACGACCTCGGGGGCGCACTCGCGGATGAGCTCGCGCAGCGCGTCGGCGTCGCCGGTCGAGAGCGTGCGGACGTCTGCGCCCTCGAGCAGGCGCTCGCGTCGCCACACCAGCGTCCGCTCGCGCTCGTCGCTGGCGGGCGCTCCGTAGGAGCACCACGCGTCCGCGACGGTCACGGCCGTGCCGTGGTCGACCAGCGTTCGCACGAGGTGAGCGCCGATGAATCCGCCGCCCCCCACTGCCAGCACCCGCGTCATCGGCGGGGAATGCTGACAGAATCGTCCCGCGGTGCCGCCGTCCGCCTCGCTTGCGCCCCATGTGGGCAACGCGTATGACAAGTACGCGAGCCGCAACCCGCTCGCGACGCTGCTCACGCGGCGCTTCCTCGACACGCTCGAGGAGCTGCTCGCAAGCGCCGCGCGGGGCTCACTGCTCGACGTCGGCTGCGGCGAGGGCGTGCTCGCGCAGCGCTGGGCGCGGCGCTGGCGGGAGCTGGAGATCCTCGCCGTCGACCGCGAGCCGCTGAGCGCGGAGTGGGAGCGTCGCGAGGAGCCGAACCTGAGCTTTGGCGTGGCCGACGCGTGCAGCCTCCCGTTCGCGGGCGGCGAGTTCGACGTCGTGTGCGGGATCGAGCTGCTCGAGCAGGTGCCGGCGGCGGACGTCGCGCTCGCGGAGCTCGTGCGCGTGGCGCGTCGCGCTGTGCTCGTGTCGGTTCCGCGCGAGCCGCTGTGGCGTGTGCTGAACGTGCTGCGCGGCGCATACGTCGGCTGGCTCGGCAATCCGCCGGGGCACGTCAACCACTACTCGCGCCGGGCGTTCGTGCGCATGGCGAGCGCCCACGGGTCGATCCGCGAGGTGCGAACGCCGCTGCCGTGGACGATCGTGCTGGTCGAGGTCGGCAGGTGAGCGCCACGGCCGTGCACGAGGCGCCGGGCGCGGCTTCGCGCGCGGCGGCCGATCGCGGGCGGCTGGCGGCGTGGATCGCGTTCGCGGCGCTCGCCGCGGTCGCGCTCGCGCTGTGGATCGCCGACCCGGTGGCGCCGACGTTCGACTCGGCGTGGGCGCTCGAGTGGGGGCACCAGATCCTCGCCGGGCACCTGCCGAGCTTCGCCGCGTATCGCGCTCCCACCGAGCACCCGCTGTGGGTGGCGTTCGGGACGCTGTCTGCGGCGCTCGGCGGAGCGGGCGGGCGTGCGATGACGCTCGTCTGCGTGCTGTCGCTGCTGGCGGTCGTCGCCGGCGTGTACCGGCTCGCGCGGGTGGCGTTCGGCGCTCTGGCCGCGGCGCTCGCGTGCATCCTGCTGCTGTCGCGCTTTCACTTCGCGTTCTACGCCGAGTTCGCGTTCCTCGACATCCCCTACATCGGGCTGCTGGTGTGGGCTGCGGTGCTCGAGTCCGAGCGCTCGCGCCGCGGCGGCGTCGTGTGGGTGCTGCTCGTGCTCGCCGGGCTGCTGCGCCCGGACGCGTGGCTGTACCTGCTCTGCTACGCGGTGTGGGTCGGGCATGACGCGCCGTGGGAGCGGCGCGTGCGGCTGCTTGCGATCGTCGCTCTGCCGGCGCTCGTGTGGTCGCTGCTCGACCTGACGGTCACCGGCGATCCGACGTTCTCGTTCACGTTCACGACCGGCCACGCGGAGGAACTGGTGCGCCAGAAACCGCCGCTGCAGATCCCGGGCGCGGTCGCCGAAGGACTGCTCGACCTGGCCAAGCCGCCGGTGCTGATCGCCGCGTTCGCGGGTGTCGCGCTGGCGGCATGGCGGCTGCCGCTGCGCCGCTACGGCGCCCCGCTCGCGCTCGCGTTGGGCGGCCTCGGCTCGTTCGTGGTCACCTCGCTCGCCGGCTTCGCGGTCGTCAACCGCTACCTCGCGCTGGCGGCCGTCGCGCTGATCTGCTTCGCGGGCTACATCGCCGCGGAACTGCTGCGCGTGCTCACCCGCCGCGTGCGCGCTTCACGCGTGCTGGTCGCGGGCACGGTTGCTGCAGTGGTGGCCGCCGGCGTGTGGACCGGCGTGCACCTGCACCCGGCAGGCGCCGTCGGCGAGCTGCAGCTGCGCCTGGATGTCGAGTCCGACGTGCGCTCGCTGCTGCGCAACCCCGCGGTCGTCGCAGGCCGGCGCTGCGGCCCGATCTCGGTGCCGAACCACAAGCTGATGCCGCTGATCATGCTCGACCTCGGGACCGACAGCCTCGCGGACGTGCTCGCGCGCAGCGACCTGGAAACGGCGCGCGCGCGCGAACGCGGCGTCGCGTTCGTGATGCGCGGCGGCAAGCATGCGCTGTACGACAACGAGTACGGACCGTTTGGCAACGACAGCCACGATCCGCACTCGATCAACGACGTGCCGCGCGGCTTCCAGCCGGTGGCCAGCCTGCGCTACGTCGCGGCGTACGTTCGCTGCTGAGCACACGGCCGGTAGCCGCACCCTCGCGAGGTAAGGGACATTGCATCCCATTTATCCGACTAGACGGATGTTTGGTTTCGTTTTATTAATCTGATTTTGTGGGCAGAAGCCATCGATGTTGCGTCCATCTGAAGGCTTCGAGCAGGAGGTGTCCGATGCACCAGTCGTGCGAATGGCTGTCGAGCGGGGTTTCGGCGCGAGCGAGAAAGGCGCTTGCGATGGTCGCGACGGCCGTGCTCGCGTCCCTTGGCGCGGGCCTTGCGGTCGCCCCGGCCGCCGGCGCCGCCGGCGTCACGCCGGCGCTCACGCCGCCGGTGTCCGTGTCGGCGCTGCCGTCGAGCGAAGTGGAAGAAGTGCTGTCGGGCGTGCCGCTGAAAGACCTCTCGGCGGCGCAGCTGAGCGAAGTCCTCTCGCGGCTGCCGGGCTTCGGCGCGCTGCCGGCGAGCTCTCTGCGCGCGGCGCTCGCCAAGACGATCGAAGGCCTGGAAGGCAAAGGCGACACGCTCGGCCAGCTGCTCAGCTCGCCGGAACTGGCCTCCGGCCTGGAAGCGCAGCTGAAAAAACTGCTGTCGCTCTCAGAACTGACCGACCTGGAACTGCCGCTGCTGCTCAAAGGCGAGACGCTGTCGGGCGTGCTCGGCGAAGGCCTCGGCTCGGCGAGCGCGCGCCAGGTGCTGGGCGGGCTGCTGGCCTCGTCGGGCGAACCGAAACAGCTGCTCGAACAGGTGCTCGCGGTCGTCGATCCGAGCAAGCTGCAGGCGCTGCTGGGCTCGACGCTGAGCGGCGAGCCGTTCACGACGGGCACCGTCGAAGAACTCGCGGGACAGCTCGGAACGAGCGCGGAAGGCCTGGCCAAGGACCTGAACACGGCCAGCTCACAGCTGCCTTCGAGCGCGATGGCGCTGACGGCTCCCCTCACCGATGGCAAGACCCTGGGCGCGCTCGACGCGCTCGAAGGGCTCGATCTCGGCCTGCTGGGCTCGACCCACGAAAAAACGCCGGAAGGCGGCGGTGGCGGGTCGGGCGGATCCGGCTCGGGCGGAAGTGGCTCTGGCGGATCGGGCGGATCGGGTGGCCCTGGCGGGTCGGGCGGCTCGAACGGCGGCTCCGCGGGGACGCCGGGCGGCTTGACGGTCGTGGTCGACGGCATGTCCGCGCCGGGCGCGAGCGGGTCGGGTGCGAGCGCGAAAGGGGCGCTGGCGAAGATCAGGATCCTCAGCCACAGGGTGAGGGGCGACGTGGCGATGCTCGTCCTCGACGTCCCCGCCGCGGGCAGGCTCGTCCTCTCCGGCAAGGGCGTGCGCTCGGTGCACGAGCAGGCCGACAGGGCGGAGCGCGTCACCGTTCGAGCCGTCCTGACGAAGGCAGGCGTGGCGTCGCTGCGCAAGCGCGGCCGTCGCCTGGAGGTGAAGCTCGAGGCGTCGTTCGCACCTGTGAGCGGGCCGCGATCCTCGACGGCGACGAAGGTCGCGTTCGGATGACGTGATGCGCGGCTCGATAACGGGTAGAACGAATGTCCAGTCGTTTGTGAAGGTGGTGGGGCGCGGTGAGGCGCTCCACTACCGTGATTCACGGTCGGGCGCTACAGGAGGTATTCCACATGAGCGAAGATGCGGGTGCGGGGAAGCGCGATCACTCGGCTTTGGAGGAGCGCATGGGCTTTTTCTACATCGGTGAGGAGGCGGCGCCCGACGGTGAGGATGTCGCGGTGGTGGTGGCGGCAGGCGAGATCGACTTTGCGGCGAGCCCGCAGCTGAAGGAGCGGATCGCCGAGCACGTCGACGCCGGCAGGAGACGGCTGTTGCTGGACCTGTCGACGGTGACGTTCATCGACTCGACGGCGATCGGCGTGCTGATGGGAGCTGAGATGCGGGTACGCGAGCTCGACGGCGGCTGGCTGGCGCTGGTGTGCGGCGATGAGAACAGGCGCGTGCTGCGCATCCTCGAGATCGCCGGAATCGACAGCCTGATCGACGTCCACCGCTCGCGCGAGGAGGGCCTGTCGGCGCTGGCGGCGGCTGGTTGACATCGGCATGACGGGCGAGCGAACGGTGACGGACGGCATTGCGAGCGAGCTGCGCCTGCCGGCGCAGGCGTCGGAGCTGGCGGCCGCGCGCGAATACGCCCATGAGGCGGCGGCGGCGTTCGGCCTCGATGACGACCGTTGCTACGAGTTCGCGTTCGCGGTCAACGAGGCGGTGACGAACGCGATCAGGCACGGCCGCCCGGACGAGCACGGAGACATCCACCTGAGCGTGCGCGCGGATGCCGATCGGCTGACGTTCGCGGTGCGCGACTGCGGGACGTTCGCGGCGTCGACGTTCGACCGCGTGACGAGCTCGGAGCGCGGGCGCGGGTTCGCGCTGATGGCCCGCCTGATGGACGCGGTGCAGCTGTGCGCGGCGCCGGGGAGCACGACGGTGCGTCTGTCGAAGCTGGCATGCGAGTCGCAGCTCTCGGCGGGGCTCGGGGTCTGACGATGGTGCGTCGTTGGTGGGCGCAAGCAGGGATCGCGCTCGTCGTGGCGCTGGCGGGAGTGGGCGCGGGCATGCTCGCGGGCGGATCGGCGGGCGCACAGGCGAGCGACACGTCATCCTCGCCGCTGCTGTCGCGGGCGGGCCTGTCGCTTCCGGGCCTGGGGATCGCGCTGCCGAGCATCGGCGTGACGGTGCCGAGCGTCGGGGTGACGCTCCCGGACGTGACCGTGTCGACGCCGGCGGTCACGGTGTCGACACCGCAAGTCGGAGTGTCGACGCCTCAGATAAGCGTTTCGACGCCGACCCAGACGAGCACGAGCCCCAGCGAAGCCCCGACGACGAGCGGCGGCGGCACGCCGACGAGCCCGACGGGCGGCGGGACCGGAACGTCCACGACCACCACGCGCACGACCACGCCGCCTCCGTCGACGGGCGGGCACTCAGGCGATCTGGCGTCGGCGGCGTCCGTCTCGGGCAGCGCCCCGAACGCGTCGCGCGCAGCCGCCACGACCGGTCACCGGGGATCGACCTCTGCCGCACACGGGCGGGCTCGCGCGACGGCGACGGGAGGGGCGCGGGCACGTCGCGGCCAGCGCCACGGCGGCGGCGCGATCACGGGCGTCGCCGCGGTCAGCGCCGGCGCATCGGCGCTTCCCCCTGGGAGCCGCGCGGGAGCTGCGCGCGGGACGCTTGCGACGCATGCGAAGGCAGGCAGCTCGGGCGACCCGCTGGAGGCGATCGGCAAACGGATCCCGCTGCCGCTGCCAGTCCCGGACTGGAGCAAGCCGATCATCCTGGTGCTGCTCCTGCTGGCGATCTGGCTCGGCGTGCGCTCGCGCATGGCGGGGCGTCGCGCGGGGAGCTTGGAGCGTCAGCGCACGACGCTGCTGCGCGACGTGGGGGCGATGCAGGCGGCATTGGTGCCGGAGATTCCCGCGCGCGTGGGCGGGCTGGCGATGTCGGTCGCCTACAGGCCCGCGGAAGGACCTGCGGCGGGCGGCGACTTCTACGACGTGTTCGTGCCGGAGCAGGGGAAGGTGGCGATCGTCCTCGGCGACGTCGCGGGGCACGGGCCGCGGGCGCTGACGCGTGCGGCGCTGACGCGCTACACGCTGCGCGCGTACCTGCAGGCGGGGCTGGAGCCGCGCGCGGCGCTGGCGCTCGCGGGCCGCGTGCTGGCGGACCCCTCGGCGGAGCAGTTCGCGACGGTGGCGGTCGCGGTGTACGACACGCGCGAGGGCGTGCTGACGTATGCGAGCGCCGGCCATCCGCCGCCGATCGTCCACGGCGTGCAGGCGCGCGAGCCACTGACCGTCTGCGCCTCCCCGCCGGTCGGCTGGACGGTGCCGACGGGCCGCCGCCAGACGAGCGTGTCGCTGGACCCGGGCGCGGTCGTGTGCTTCTTCAGCGACGGCTTGATCGAGGCGCGCTACAGGGAGGGGATGCTCGGACGCGAGCGCCTGGGCGAGCTGCTGGCGGGGCTGGGGCCGCGCCCGGACGCGGCGGAGCTGCTCGAGCTGGTGCGCACGGAGACGCTCGCGACCCCGGACGATATGGCCGCGTGCATCCTCGTTCCGGAGCTGACGGTGATCGCGGGGCACACTCACATCGAGGAATTCGAGGCGGATGCCCGAGCGCTGGGTGGGACCCAGGTGCGCGACTTCCTGGAGGGATGCCTGATCTCCTCTGCGGAGATCGAGCGCGCGATCGACCACACGAGCGACATCGCCGCAGTGTGCGGCGCTGCGCTGCTGCGCGTGGAATTGGGGGAGACGAGCTCGACGGTGAGCGTCACGGCCCCCGCGTCCCGGCCACGGGGCAAGATGCCCGACCGCCGGCCGGAGCCGACCGGCGAGCCGTCGCGCGCGCGCTGAGCGAGCGTCGCCGCGCGGCGACTGTGAGCTAGGCTCATCGCAGGGTGAGCGCGGTCGCATCCCCTTCGATCCCGCCGGCGGCGGGGCGTCGCGATCAGATGAGCCTGCGGCTGGTGTTCGCGGGCCTGATGCTGGTGCTGTTCCTGGCGGCGCTCGACCAGACGATCGTGGCGACGGCGCTGCCGACGATCGTGGGCGATCTGGGCGGCCTGAACCACATCTCGTGGGTGGTGACGGCGTATCTGCTGGCGCAGACGGTGGTGACGCCGCTGTACGGCAAGCTGGGAGACCAGTACGGTCGCAAGGTCGTCCTGCAGTTTGCGCTGAGCGTGTTCCTGGTGGGCTCGGCGCTGTGCGGCCTCAGCCAGAGCCTGGACGAGCTGATCGCGTTCCGCGCGCTGCAGGGCCTCGGCGGGGGCGGCCTGCTGGTGAGCGCGCAGGCGGCGATCGGCGACGTGGTGCCGCCGCGCGAACGCGGTCGCTACACGGGGCTGTTCGGCGCGGTGTTCGGCGTGGCGAGCGTCGTGGGGCCGCTGCTGGGCGGCTTCTTGACGAGCGAGCTGAGCTGGCGCTGGATCTTCTACGTGAACCTGCCGCTGGGCGTGCTGGCGATGTTCGTGCTGGCGGCGACGCTGCCGGCGGTGTCGGAGCGCGTGCACCACACGATCGACTACCTGGGCACGGCGCTGATGGGGGCGGGCTTGAGCGCGATCGTGCTGGGGGCGTCGCTTGGCGGCACGTCGTTCGCGTGGGGCTCGCCGGTGATCGTCGGGCTGGGCGTGGCGGGCGTGGTCCTGATCGCGGCGTTCGCGGTGGGCGAGCGGCACGCGCGCGAGCCGGTGCTGCCGCTGCGCCTGCTGCGCAACCGGGTGTTCGCGGTGACGGGCGCGGTGGGCTTCGTGGTCGGCTTCTCGCTGTTCGGGGCGGTCACGTACCTGCCGCTGTTCCTGCAGGTGGTGAAGGGCGCGAGCCCGACGGGCTCGGGATTGCAGCTGATTCCGCTGGTGGGCGGGCTGCTGATCACGTCGATCGCGTCGGGGCAGGCGATCTCGCGCACGGGCCATTACAAGCCGTTCCCGATCGCGGGCATGGCGGTGCTGACGGTCGGCCTGTACCTCCTGTCGACGCTGGACGCGACGAGCAGCGTGGGAACGATCTTCGCGTTCATGTTCGTCGTCGGCCTGGGGTTGGGGATGGTGATGCAGGTGCTCGTGCTGGCGGTGCAGAACGCGGTCGACTACGCCGACCTGGGCGTGGCGACGTCGGGCGCGACGCTGTTCCGGTCGATCGGCGGATCGCTGGGGACGGCGACGCTGGGCGCGATCTTCTCCAACCGCCTGCGCTCGGAGCTCAAGCGCGTGCTGCCGCCGAGCGCGACGGCGCACGCGAACACGAACGAGGTCAACCCGAAGCAGATCGCGCACCTGCCGGCGCCGCTGCACGCGGGCTACCTGCACGCGTTCACGACTTCGCTGAGCAGCGTGTTCCTCACCGCTTCGGCGATTGCGGTGGCGGGGTTCGCGCTGTCGTGGTTCATCCGCGAGCTGAAGCTGCGCGAGACGGTGGCGACGGGAGACCTGGGCGACACGTACGCGACGCCGCGCGAGGCGGACTCGCTGGCGGAGATCGTGAACAAGCTGGGTCGCGTGAGCCGCCGCGAGGGCGCGCGGGAGATCGTCGTGCGCGTAGCGGCGCGCGCTAGTGTCGACCTGAGCCCCGCGGCGTGCTGGCTGCTCGCGCGGCTGAGCGAGGACCACGCCCCCGAGCTGGCGGCGCTCGCGTCGCGCTTCGAAATCGACGTGGACACGCTGACGGCAGCGCGCGAGGAGCTGGCGCGCGCGCAGCTGATCGCCCCGGCGGCGGGCGAGCCGTCGGCGGAGGAGCTGACGGCGGCGGGCCACGCGACGCTCGAGCGCCTGGTGGCGACGGGCGAACAGCGCCTGTCGGACCTGCTGGAGGGCTGGCGCCCGGAGGAGCACGAGGATCTCGCGCGCATGATCGCGACGCTGGCGCGCCAGTTCTTCATCGACGCGACGGCGCTGTGCGCGCCGCTGGAGGCGGCGGCGGCGCGGTAGCCGGGGCGCGCTCAGTCGAGCGTCGCCGGCCTGGTCTCGCCGCCCTGGTCAGAGTGCCCATGGGTCAAGAAGATCGACCCGTATGTCCTCGAAGTCGCTGGTGTTGCGTGTGGCGAGGGTCGCCCCAAGATTGAGGCAGATAGCGGCGATCTGCGCGTCGGCCATGCTGATGGGACGGCCGGCTTTGTCGCGATCGCTGACAAGCGCCGCATAGCGGGTGGCAGCCGCGGCGTCGAACGGCTCGACGCGGCCGCCGAGGTCGTCCTCGATCAGCCCATGGATCGCCTCGTTCAGTCGCTCCCTGCGCTTCCCGGCGGGCAGTCAGGCGATTCCGTAGAGCAGCTCTGCGGCGGTGATCGCGGTGGTCGCGACAGCGGCGGAGTCGAGCGAGTCCAGCCACTCCGTGACGCCCTCGTCGGGCTTGGGGCGGATGAGCTCGGAGAGAACGTTGGTGTCGAGGAGGATCACTCTTGCGGCGCCGTCGCACGCGGCATCTCACTGCGACTGGGCGGCTCGAGCTCCACGCCGCCAACGGCCGCGAAGCGGGCGCGGATGCGGCTGCCGAGTCCGCCCGTCGTACGCTGGGAGGGCAGCGCATCTTCGAGTATCGCCCGTACCTCGGCCTCCATCGAACGCCCGTGTTGTGCGGCGCTCACGCGCAGGCGGGCCTTGGTGTCGTCATCCAGTCCGCGAATGGTCAGCGTCGCCACCGGTATTCCCTTCTCTGCTGTCGTTGACAGCAATGCTAGCAAGAGGCCGGAAGGCTCGCTCGGCTCACGGGGTCCTCCGCCGCAGCGTCAAGGCGCCAAGCGCCAGCGACGCGAGCGTGACGGCGACGATCACGGCCGCGTCGCGCAACAGCGCGCCGGTCAGAGGGGCGGGCGCAGTAGCCCGTTGCAGCGCGTCATACGCGTAGGTCAGCGGAAGCGCCCACGAGAGGTCGTACAGCACCGGAGCCATCAGCTGGCGGGCGACGAACAGCCCGCACAGAAGCAGCTGCGGGAACACGATGGCGGGCATGAACTGCACCGCCTGGAACTCGGTGGTGGCGAACGCGCTCACGAACAGGCCGAGGGCCATCCCGAGCACGGCGTTGCCGATCGCCAGCAGCGCGATCAGCCACACCCCGTGAGGAGCGTGAAGCCCGAGCGCGAGGAAGCCGAGCGTGCAGACGACGGCAGCCTGTACGGCCGCGATGAGCCCGAACGCGATCCCGTAGCCGCCGAGCAGATCGAGCTTGGCGAGCGGCATCGTCATCAGCCGCTCGAGCGTTCCCGTGGTGCGCTCGCGCAGCATCGTGATGGAGGTGACGAGGAACATGACGATGAACGGGAACAGGCCGCACAGGGGCGGCCCGATGTGCTGGAAGCTCTGCGGCTTGCCGTCGAAGACGTAGCGCATCAACAGCAGCAGCACGCAGGGCACCGCCAGAAGCAGCGCGATCGTGCGCGGATCGCGGCGAACCTGCCACAGAACCCGCTGGGCCGTCGCGAACGTGACCCGGGCGCTCATCGCTGCGGCTCGCCCGCCTCGATGAGCGCGAGAAACGCGCGGCCGAGGTCCTGCTCGCCGGTGCGTCCTCTCAGCTGCGCCGGGGTCGCGTCGGCCAGCAGGCCGCCGTCGCGCATCAGCAGGAGCTTGTCGCACTCGCCGGCCTCGTCCATGACGTGGCTGGAGATCAGCAGCGTGGTGCCGCCATCGGCCAGCTCGTGAAAGGTGCGCCAGAGCTCGGTGCGAAGCACCGGATCGAGACCCACCGTGGGCTCGTCCAGGATCAGCAGCTCGGGACGACCGAGCAGCGCGGTCGCGAGCGACACGCGGGAGCGCTCGCCACCGGACAGCGAGCCGACCACCTGACGCTCGCGACCCACCAGCCCGACGACGCGCGCGACCTCTGCCACTCGCCCGCGCGGAGCGCCGGCGACGCTCGCGAAGTAGCGCAGGTTCTCCTCGACGGACAGGTCGGCGTACACCGACGGAGCCTGCGTCATGTATCCGACGCGGTGCCGGAGCCGTGGATCTCCAGCCGGCAAGCCCAGTACCTGGACCTCGCCGCCGGCGATCAGCTGGACCCCGACGATCGCGCGCATCAGCGTCGTCTTTCCGCAGCCGCTGGGGCCCAGCAGGCCGGTGACCGACCCTTGGGCCACGCCGAGCGACACGTCTAGGAGAACGCGTCGTCCACCGCGGCGAACGTCGAGGCTGCGAACGTCGATGGCGAGGCGGCCAGCGCAGGTATCATGGACGGCCGGGCGAGGTTTCGGGGTTGAAGGGGGGTTCATGGTCGGAGCCGAAGACCATACGCGTGCGACCGGTGACCACCTGTTCGGCCGTGGTGCCGAGTTGGAGGTTCTCGGGGAGTTCGTCCGGCGGCCTGCCGCTGGGGGAGCGCTTGTGGTGTTCGGCGAGCCCGGAGTTGGAAAGACGGCGCTGGTCGATGCCGTCGCCGAGCGCGCGGATTCCGCTGGCACCCGGGTGGTGCGTGCGGCCGGAGTCCAGTTTGAGGCGGACATGCCGTTCTCGACCCTCCACCAGCTGCTGCTCCCACTGCACGAGGAGATTGCCAACCTCGACGCTCCCCACCGAGCCGCTCTGGATACGGCCCTCGGGTTCGCCGAGGGTGGGGTGGCCGACCGGATGGTTGTCTCGAACGCGGCGTTGACCGTCCTTCGCCGGGCCGCGGTGTCGCGACCACTGATGGTGATCGTGGACGATCTGCCCTGGCTCGATCGGGCGAGCGCGGCGGTGCTGGGCTTCGTAGCACGTCGTCTCGCCGGCAGCCGCGTGGCGTTCCTGGGCACGGCGCGAACGGGGGAGCCGGGCCTCTTCGAAAGCGTGGGGCTGGCCGAGCTCGAGCTGGAGCCACTTGATGATGGCGCCGCCGAACGACTCCTGAGCACACGCTTTCCCGGCCTGGATGCGGACGTGCACGAGCGCGTGCTGGAAGAGGCACGTGGCAACCCGCTCGCGCTGCACGAGCTGCCGAGGACGCTCAGCTATGGCCCGCTCACGGCACCGGGCATGTCGGCGGTCGTGCCGATCACCCGCCGCCTGCAGGGACTGTTCGCGTCGCGCATCGAGCAGCTCTCACCTTCCAGCCGGTGGCTGGTCCTTCTGTCGGCTCTGGACGGCACCGGTGACCCGCGGATCCTCGACACGTTCGGGCCGGACTCGGAGGGGCTCCAGGAGCTTGCCGAGGCTGAGCGAGCAGGCATCGTGCGGGTCGATCCCGGGACGTATCGCCTCGCGTTTCGCCATCCGTTGATCCGCTCCGCGATTGTCGAGCTGTCGACTGCAGAAGAGCGCAAGCGCGCGCACGAAAGGCTCGCGGAGGTCTTCTCCGATCAATCCGACCGCCGGACGTGGCACCTGGGGGCGGCCACGACGCAGCCTGATGAGCATGTCGCGCACCTGCTCGAAGAGGCTGCCGATCGCATCCTCCGCCGCGGTGACGCAGTGGGCGCAGTGGCCGCGTTGATGCGCGCTGCGGAACTCAGCCCGATCGCGGGGGAGAGAAACCGCCGGCTCGCTGCGGCGGCCTACATCGGCGCCGACGTCGCCGGCGAACTGCGAAGGGCTACGCAGGTGCTGGCCGACTCGCATGGCGAGCTGGGCGGCTCACTTCAAGCGGCGGTCACCGCGGCGCATGTACTGCTGAACACCGACGGCGACGTGGACACGGGCCACCGGCTCCTCGCCAGCGCGCTCGAGCACCGGACGGGGCCCGCGGATGTGCAATCAGGCATCGTCGCCGAGGCGCTTTACACGCTGATGCTCATGTGCTTCTTCGGCGGTCGCGCGCTGCCGTGGACGCAGTTCTATTCCGCCGTCGAGCGTTGCGAGCCAGACGTACCGGATCTCGTCCAGCTGAGCGCGGCGATGCTGGCGGACCCCGCGCGCACCGCCCTTGGATCGCTCCCCGAGCTCGAGGCCGCAATAGCGCGGCTGGCCGAGGAGCCCGATCCAACCAGGATCGTCCGGACCGGCCTGGCGGCCGCCTTCGTCGACCGCCTGCCTGGCTGCCGTGCTGCTCTCCGGCGGGTCGAACGCGACGGGCGCGCGGGCGGCGCCGTCGCATCCAGCCTCATGGCTCAGATGCTGTTGGGGCGCGACCTCTTCTGGACCGGCGACTGGGACGCAGCGCGGAGCCTCGCCGAGGATGCAGTACGTCGCTGCGAGACGCACGGGTACGTCATGATGGCCTGGCCGGGCCACCACCTGAAGGCTCTGATCGCGGCTGCGCGCGGTGACTACGCGGAAGCGGACGCCGAGGCTGAGGCGATGGTCCAATGGGCGGCTCCGCGAAGGGCCGAGCTGATCGAGTGCTACGCCGCCCAGGCACGGATGCTCGCCGCGCTGGGGCGCGGTGACTTCGAGTACGCTTACGAGGCCGCCAGCACGATCAGCCCCGCCGGCGAGCTCGCCGCGTACAGACCCTACGCGCTGCTCGTTCATTTCGAGCTGATCGAGGCGGCAGTGCATACGGGGCGCCGCGACGAGGCTATGGCACACCTCGACGCGATCCGACAGGCGCGCATCGCACTGTTGTCCTCACGCTTGGCGCTGCTGGCTTCGTCATCGTCGGCACTCCTGGCGGCGGATGACGAGGCGGACGGTCGATTCGAGCAGACGCTCGCATTGCCGGGAGCCTCGGCTTGGCGGTTCGACTTCGCGCGAGTTCAGCTGCTCTACGGCGAGCGCCTGCGCCGGACCAGGCGTGCGGCGGAGGCGCGCACTCCGCTTCGGGCTGCGCTCGAGACATTCGAAGGTCTCGGGGCAGAACCGTGGACGCACAGGGCGGCCGGCGAGCTTCGCGCGACGGGCGAGTCCCGCCAGCGCGAGCGCGACAGGGACACGCTCACGCCGCAGGAGCGCCAGATCGCGTTGCTGGCCGCGTCAGGTCTGACGAACAAGCAGATAGGCCAGAAGCTCTTCCTCTCTCCGCGAACCGTCGGCTTTCACCTCCACCGCGTCTTCCCGAAGCTCGGCATCGCGTCTCGGGCTGCCCTGCGCGATGCGCTCTCCGCTGTCGCCGCGGAGGAGGGCGAGCCAGCCACCCACGCCTAGTAGCCACACAACAGGTCGTTTGACAGAAGCTGTCTGCGTGCGATACCGCGCATGCTGGGGACTGAATGCCCGACGAGGTCGTGACGAAGGTGAGCCCCTGGTCCGTGGCGGATACGGTCGCTCGGCTCTCGGCCGTGATCACAGCCCATGGGGCGAGGCTCTTTGCGGTCATCGATCACAGCGGCGAGGCCGCCGCAGTGGGCCTGGATCTGCGGGACACCAAGCTCGTGATCTTCGGCGACCAGGACTCGGGCACAGCCGTGATGGACGCTGCGCCGCTGGCGGCGCTCGACCTCCCGCTGAAGGTGCTGGTCTGGGCCGACGGGCATCAGACGAAGCTCAGCTACACGCCGCCCGCGACCCTGGCTGCTCGCTACGGCCTGAGCGAGGCGCTAGCCGGAAGGCTCGCTTCCATCGAGACGATCACCGAGACCGTGATCGACCGCTGATGGGCGCGATTTGCAGGTAGTTCTCATGGGCGCGGCGGGTTTCGAACCTGCGACCTCTCGCGTGTGAAGCGAGCGCTCTCCCACTGAGCTACGCGCCCTCGGCGGTTGATTCTATTGGGCCTGGGCGGTCTCGGCGGCTTCGGCAGGGAGTCCTCTCGGTGCCGTAGCTGCCCATTGCTGCCCATTCGCCCCAAGGAACACGGTGCCTCGTCGGTGCCGCTGACATGCTGATGGCGTGGCGAACATCGTCATTCACGAGGGACCGACGACGCTTGAGTTCCTAGGCAGCCTCGTCGTGGCCGGCTTGCTCGCGCCCGTGCTGGCGGCATGGCAGAGTCGATCGGCCGACCTGCGACGGTTTGAGCACGAGCGCAAGCTCCATGCAAGCGGTGATCTGATCGAGCGTATCGAAGCGGTGCTGACGAGCCTTGAGGAGTTCGGCGAGAGGTGCGCCGATATGCGCGCGCTGTACCTTTCGCTGGCGGCGACGGAGCCGGACAAGCTCTGGCCGCTAGTGCTCGCCGCCGAAGACGCATATCAGCGCTCGCGTGTGTCGATCGCGCGGCTCGGAATGCGTCCACACGCTGAAGGCGAGATGGTCAAGAAGGCCGAAGCCGTGGCGGAGAAGCTACTTGCGGCCGTGAGACCCGTGCGCACGCATGTGCTCAGCGGTCTTGAACCGGCTGTGCAAACCGTAATCGACAGCATCGACGAGGGGTACACACTCACACGCGAGTATGCGGCGCAGGCGCGTGTGGCGATCGGGCGGCTGCAAGGATCGGTCGACTGATACCTCTGCCTATCGCATTCCTTGTGCTCACCGGCGGTTTGGTCGAGACGATGAGTCGCTCGTACTTCCTCTTCCACAAGCATTCTCCCCGGCCCGCGTGGAAAGCGACAACCGCGTCAGCCGAACACGCGCGCTGCGGTCCGGATGTTTCCGGTGGCTCCCCCTAGATCGACCGCGATGTGCCAGTGCCCCGAGTTCGGGATCCCGATCCGATATGGGGATTGCATGACCCAGCCTCCGAAATAGCTGTATCGGCGGCCTGTGCGGTATGCGTCGAAGTTTGTGTTGTCTAGTAGCAGCACGTTCGCCGCAATGCTCAGGGTGACCTCAACTGTTTGCCCCGTCGTGAGCTGGCCTAGGTCGTAGTGGACAAAGTCCATTAGCGTGCCTGCCCGGACTCGCCGCTGGCTGGAGGTTCGTCCTGTTTGGGCTTGGCGCCGACTTGTCGTAGGCGGTCGAAAAGGCGTGGTGCGACGAACGCGGTCACGACCGTGGCGGCGGCTGCGATAACGCCTGCCAAGCCGACGATGGAGTGGTTGGTGGCGATGCCCACGCCACCGACCCCGATCAGGGCAAGTACGACAATAAATGCGTATCTCTGGCCTTGCTTGGCGAGGTCAATGGTCGCGCGGGTTTGTAGCCGCTCGTCTTGTATGCGGTGCTCGCTCTCGCGCTCGGTGAGGGCGAGGACTCGGTCTGTGAAGCCAGGGAGGATTTCCTCATACTGGCGCAGTTCGTCTGGGGCCGGGTAGGGACTACTCCGGTACTGGACCTGTTGGATCTCTCCCGCGATGTGGTGCTCGGCAGCGTCTAGAACTTTCCCCTCGGTGAGGGGCTCCCCAGAGGGCTTCTCGGGGTGGGTCAACGCCGGATAGCGGTGTGCGTGGCCGTCACGTGGCGGAGCGGTAGCCGCCTTGGCACGGCACCGTCGGTGCACCCGGTGGGCAATTGGTCTATGTCCTGCCTGGCGACGACGGCATCCCGTCCGCACCTGGCACTCAAGCCGAAGCGGGCCATGACACGGGCAAGGTCGTACGCGATCGTGGCCTCCGCATCCATAGTCCGCCAGCGCGGAGGCGGGAAAAGATCGTCGCGCCGGGTTGCTATCCCGAAGATGTCGAATGCGGAGCGCGCCCCGACCGTGTAGGCGCGTACCTTCGTGAGGTTCATGGTGGTCATCTTAGCCTCCTTCAGACTGCCAAGTTGGTCACTCCGAGCGCACCACGCCTCAAGCAAACCCAAGCTGCAGGGCGATCAACGCGGCGATGCACCCCGCGCAGAACAGGTGCTCGCGGCAGATCGAGCGCGCGAGCTTGCTCTGGCGCGGGAGGGGGTCGCGGCGCGTGCCGAGCCGCACGGCGCCCGGCACGGTGTGCGCGCCGGCGAGCGCGATCGGCGGAACGGCGAGCGCGAGCGACGCCCACGGCACCCAGCTCGGCTGATGCCCGCCGGCGATCTCGACGACGATGGCGGCGAGCGTGGCGAGCATGACGAGCGCGATCAGGCGGCTCATCGGCCGCGCGGCGGCGGTCACGCGCGCGTAGTAGCCGGCGATCGACGCGAGCGCCTCCTCGGGCAGCTCGCGTCCGCGATGGGCGAGCGTCTGCACGTCGAACATCAGGTCGAGCCACAGCACCGCCAGCAGGAAGCCGGCGCCGGCTGTGACGAACGCGCTCACGCGTCGAGCGCGCTCATCGGTCGAACGCGCTCACGATCCCAGCCGCACGCCCGCGTGCGGGCGCAGCCGGTCGTTGGCTTCCGAGTACGTGTCCGCCACCGCGTCCACGTAAGCCTGGGTGAGCGACGCGCCGAACGCGGCGGGGCCGCCGAGCGCCTTGTAGCCGGCCAGCAGCCGCTTGCCGATCTGCCCGAGGCCGTAGTGGGCGTCGTAGACGCTCTCGATGTACAGGGCGACGTTCGCGCGCGCGAAGCGCGCGGCGGCTGGGGAGCCGTGCTCGACCGCTTCCGCGGCGGCGCCGATCAGGCGCCAGCCGCGGCCGGCGAGGAGGTTGAACGCGCGGAAGGTGCTTCCGATGCCGGAGCCGGGCCCGGTGATCGCCGCCGCTTCGCTTTCGTCGAAGATCGTCGGTAGCGCCAGCGCGGCGGCGCGTTGCACCGCCGCGCGGATCGCGGGCTGGGAGGTCGTGCTCGCGCCGGCGGGCAGGCCGTTGACGACGAGCGGCCACGCCGCCTTGGTGGCCGCCACCTCGCTGCGCACCGACGGCTCGGCGCTGGCGAGCGCGTGCGCGACGGCGACCAGGTCGGCGCGCTCCAACGCCAGCGCCTGCGGCCTCGGCGGCTTGCCGGCGCCGCAGCCGGCGACGGCGAGCGCGGCGCCGCTGAGGATCAGCAGCGCCGCAGAGCGGCCGATCGTTCGGGATCGGCCGGCGCCACGCGGTGCGGTCTTGCGCCGGGCCGCCGTCGGTATGCCTAGACGCCCAGCAGGTCGACCACGAACACGAGCGGCGCGTTCGCCGGGATCTTCGGCGGTGAGCCCGCCGCGCCGTACGCGAGCGCGGCCGGGATGATCAGCTCACGACGTCCACCGACCTTCATGCCGGGGATGCCCTGGTCCCAGCCCTTGATGACCTGGCCCTTGCCGAGGACGAACGTGAACGGTTCTTTGGTTTCCCAGGACGCGTTGAACTCCTTGCCGCCCTTGTACAGGACGCCCACGTAGTTGACCGTCACCGTGTCGCCGGCCTTGGCTTCCGCGCCCGTGCCCGCGATCAGTTCCTTCGTTTCCAGCTTCGCCGGCGCCGGACCGGAGGGCGGCGTGACCTTCGGTTCTTTGGACAGCGGGCCGCTCGTCGGCGTTGTCGCCGCAAGCGCGCACGGTTCGGGAGTGCCGGACGGGCACTTCGTGCTCGCCGAGCTCGATTTTTCGCCGGCCTTGATCAGCGCGTTGTCGGCGGTGTTCTCGTTGCCGAGCGTGATCGTGCTCGAGCCGCCAGAGCCGCAGCCGGCGATCACGACCGCCGCGCCGAGGGCGGCGATGGCCAGGAGGATGCGGCGAATGGTGGAGGGGGAGGAGTTGAAGTAGGTCACGGCCGGGCAGCCTATCGGAACTCGGCCGCTCCGTGTGCGTTACGATCGGTCGTGGACCGTGCTAGGCGGGGAGGTAGCGGCGCCCTGAATCCGCAATCCGCTCTAGCGGGGCTGAACTCCCCTCCGAGGGGTTCCGACCCCGGTTGCTCCGCTGTCCGGGGCGTCGATGGTTCGGGTCCCGCGCGGTGTCGGCTTGCGAACCAGGTCAGGTCCGGAAGGAAGCAGCCTTAAGCGATCACCGGCAGGCGCAGCGGGAGCTCCCGGACCGGAGTCGCGGGTGGCGATCGGCGCCGGGTGCCGCGAATCTCGACGAGGGGTGCACGGTCCACTACGTACAGCGCTGGAAGATCAGCCACGAGCTGTTGGCGGCCGACTCGCTGAACCCGGGCGGCACGCTGACGCGCTCGACGGGATCGTGGGAGTCGAGCACGTAGTCTTCTTCGACTTCCCTGCTGGCGGGGTCGACGTAGACGCCGGAGGCGATGTGGCCGGCTTCGGGGCTGACGATGTTGCGCGGGCTGGTCTTGAGGTACAGCGACAGCAGCGGTACGGGCGCGTGGTTGGACACGCCGATGGGACCGCAGCGCAGGTTGATGGCGTGGTCCTCGACGAGCGCGACGAGTTCGTCTTCGATCGTGTGCGTGCGCGCGAGTTTGTCGAGTTGCCGATGCGCGGAGCGGTAGTCAGACGGCGCGTACGCGATCAGCGCCACGATCACCACCGCGCTGGCGGCCATCCACCAGCGCCGCCGTCGATCGCCTCGCGGCAGGCGCGTCCAGCCGAACGCGCCGGCGCCGGCGAAGATGCACAGGATCGCGGCGGCGAGGAACGCGTAGCGGGTGTTGATCGGCAGGCCGATCGAGGCGAATGCTGCGTACACGACGACCGCCACGACGCCGGCGATCGCCCCGAGCAGCGCGCGGCGGCGCAGCCACAGCAGCGACAGCACGCCCCCGAGCGCCGCGCCGAGGAGCACCGCCGGGCGCAGGATCTCGCCGATGCGTCGGGGGATGTACTCGGGCACGTTGGCGATCCCGGTGACGCGATCGAACAGCGAGGCGGTATTCCGGGTGTGCGTGAGCGACCACAGCGGGTCGCCGGTGATCGCGAGATCGCTGAGCACCCAGATGAGCGGCGCGGCGGCCGCGAGCAGCGTCAGGCGCACGACATCGCCGCGAGTGCGCGGCTGCCACGCGATCCCGCCGCGCGAGGCTCCGCGCGCCGAGCTCCCGCTGCCGTGCAGGCGTGCGCGCAGGAAGCCGGGCAGCAGGCCCATCAGATACAGCCAGTACAGCCCCGAGAACACCCACGCCTCCGGGCGCAGCAGGCCGGCGAGCGCGAGCAGCACGAGCACGGGCGCGCCGGCCGGCCCGCCCGCCGCGGCCGCGGCTTCATCGCCGCCGCTTCGCCGGCTGCGGGACTCGACGAGCAGGGCGCTGAGCACGAGCAGCAGGTATGGCAGGTCGACGTACGCGCGCACGCCGTAGGAGAGCACTTCGTTGCGGGTGAGGAAGATCATCGCGGCGAGCGCGCCGGCGGCCCAGCCGAACCATTCGGCGCCGAGTCGGTAGATCACCCAGCCGCACGCGGACAGCGCGAGGAAGCCGAGCGCGACGGTGACGTTCTCGACGGCGTGCGGCCCGAGCGGCGCGAGCACCACCCCGAGCACCTCGACGAGCGGGTGCGGCGTGGGGGCGATCGGCACGTCGTAGGCGGGGGTGCTGCCGCGCGAGAGCTGTCCGCCCCACGCGAGCGCGTACAGCGTGTCGTAGTTGGCGAAGCCCACGCCGGCGATCACGCGCAGCACGACCGCGCCCGCGGCGATCGACAGCGCGGCCACCACCGATCGCCGCTCGGCCAGCTTGGCGGCGCGCTTGACGGCGGTGTCCATGAGCGCGGACGCTACCCGCTCGGGCGGGTGGTCGAGCCGGCCAGCGCCCGTGGGTAGACTCAGGCGAACGGTGTCCCCAGAGGAGCAGTCACAGGATCAGCAGCGCTCGCTTTACCGCAGGCACCGGCCGCGCACGTTCGCGGAGGTGGTCGGCCAGGAGCCGGTGGTGCGCACGCTGCGCAACGCGGTGCAGCGCGGCAAGGTCCACCACGCGTACCTGTTCGTGGGCTCGCGCGGGACGGGCAAGACCTCGATGGCGAAGATCCTGGCGGCGTGCCTGAACTGCGAGAACGGCCCGACGATCGAGCCGTGCGGCGTGTGCGACTCGTGCGTGTCGATCGCGCGGGCGACGTCGCTGGACGTGATCGAGATGGACGCGGCGTCGAACAACTCGGTCGACGACATCCGCGAGCTGCGCGAGAGCGTGGCGTACGCGCCGGTGAGCGGGCGGCGCAAGGTGTACATCCTGGACGAGGCGCACATGCTCTCGACGGCGGCGTGGAACGCGTTCCTGAAGACGCTCGAGGAGCCGCCGCCGAACACGGTGTTCGTGCTGGCGACGACGGAGGCGAACAAGGTGCCGGCGACGGTCGTCGACCGCTGCCACCGCTTTGACTTCCACCGCCCGACGGTGGAGCAGATCGCGAGCGTCGTGCGGCGCGCGGCGGCGGCGGAGTCGATCGAGATCCCTCCGGAGGCGGTGGCGGCGCTGGCGCGCTCGGCGACGGGCAGCTTCCGCGACGCGCTCGGCACGCTCGAGCAGCTGGTCACCTACAGCGGCTCGGAGATCGCGCTGGCGGACGTGCTGGCGGTGCTCGGGGTCGCGGACGCGCGGCTGCTGGAAAGGACCGTCGACGCGATCGCGGCGGGCGACGCGAAGAGCGCGCTGCAGGCCCTGGAGGAGTGCGTCGAGCAGGGACGCGACGCGGGCTCGTTCGCGTCGGATCTGGAGGTGCGCGCGCGCGAGCTGCTGGTCGTGCAGACGCTCGGCGAGCTTCCCGCGGAGCTGTCGCTGACGCCGGAGGCGGACGCGGCGCTGAGCGCGCAGGCCGAGCGCGTGGACCACGCGACGGTGGTGCGCCTGCTGGAGCTGCTGGGCGAGGCGATGGAGGGCGTGCGCGCGGGAGCGGACGCGCGCACCCGCCTGGAGCTTGCGCTGGTGAAGGCCGCGAGGCCCGAGGTGGACGGCTCGATGCGGGCGCTGCTGGCGCGGATCGAGCGGCTGGAGCGCGAGCGCGGCGTCGTGTCCGCCGCCGCGGCAGGCGCGGCGGCGGCGGAGGTGGCGCCGCCCGTTGCCGAGCACCCGCCGGCGCCCAGCGCCGATCCCGCGCCGGCTTCGCCCCCGGAGGCGCAGGCGCGGGACCTGGAGTCGGTGTGTGCGCTGTGGCCGGCGGTCGTGGACCTGGTACGCGGCGAGAACGCTCGGCTGGGCGCCGCGATCGAGATGTCGCGACCAGTGGAGGTGGAGGGCAGGGAGCTGACGCTGGCCTTCAGCTCGTCGTTCCTGAAGAAGCAGGCGGAGAAACCGGAAGATCGAGTGACGATCGCCGAGGCGCTGCGCGCGATCATGGGCGGGCGCTGGCAGCTTGCGTACGAGCTGCGCGAGGAGCAGGCCCCGGCGGATGGACCGGCTCCGCCGCAACACTCCGAGGAGGAGTGGGTGGCGCGCTTCATGCGGGAGTTCGACGCGGAGGAGATTGCCGTCGAGGAGTCGCCGGAGAACGAGCGCGGCGAGCAGGCCGTGACCAGCAACGAGAGAGGCGCGTGATGCCAAAGCAGCCGCGGATGCCGAACGTCCAGCAGATGATGGCGCAGGTCCAGAAGATGCAGAAGGACATGGAGCTCGCCCAGGAGGAGCTCAAGAGCGAGGTCGTCGAGGCCGCGGCGGGCGGCGGCATGGTGAGCGTGAAGGTGAGCGGCGACCTGGTCGTGCGCGAGGTGCGGATCGATCCCGCGGCGGTCGACCCGGAGGACGTGGAGATCCTCGCGGACATGGTGCTGGCGGCGGTCAACGAGGCGCTGCGGGCGGCGCAGGAGCTGGCGGAGCGGAAGATGGGCGGCGCCACCGCGGGACTCGACCTGAGCGGCCTCGGCGGCCTGGGCCTGCCGGGCCTGTGAGCACCTCCTACGCGCCGCCGGTCCAGCGGCTCGTGACGGAGCTGTCGAAGCTGCCGGGCGTGGGCAGCCGCACGGCGCAGCGGCTGGCGTTCCACATCCTGCGCGCCTCCGGCGAGGACGCGACGGCGCTGGCGGAGGCGATCGTCGAGGTGAAGGAGCGGATCAGGCTGTGCGAGGTTTGCTTCAACCTGACCGACGAGGCGCGCTGCCGCATCTGCGAGGACCCGCGCCGCGACCACGGGCTGATCTGCGTGGTGGAGGAGCCGAGCGACGTGATCCCGATGGAGCGCACGCACGAGTACCACGGCGTCTACCACGTGCTCGGCGGGGCGCTGTCGCCGATCGACGGCGTCGACCCGGAGGACCTGAAGATTGCCGAGCTGTTCGCGCGCGCGAGCGCGCCGGGGGCGACCGTGCGCGAGATCGTGCTGGCGACCAACCCGACGACGACGGGCGAGGCGACGGCGCTGCACCTCGCCGAGGAGCTGCGCGCGCGCGCGCCGGAGGTCAGGGTGACGCGTCTGGCGAGCGGGCTGCCGGTGGGCTCGGACCTGGAGTACGCCGACGAGGTGACGCTCGGCAAGGCGCTGTCCGGGCGCCGCACCGTCTGACTGCGGGACGCTCCTGGTCGGAAACACTCCGCGCCGGCCGTGGCAAGGCTGGAGGCCGGTGGAGCGGTCAAGCGGCTCGGGGCCAATATCCTGAGTGCGATGCCGGGAGTGATCGTGATGAAGTTCGGCGGCACGTCGGTTGCCGACGCCGAGCGCGTCAAGCGCGCGGCGGGGCGGATCGTGCGCAGGCGCGAAGAAGGCCACCAGGTCGTGGCGGTGCTCTCGGCTCGGGGCAAGACGACCGACGAGCTGATCGCGATGGCGCAGGAGATCTCCGACGCGCCGGACCCGCGCGAGATGGACATGCTGCTGTCGACCGGCGAGCGCATCTCGTGCGCGCTGTGCGCGATGGCGATCAACGACCTCGGTTACCGCGCCATCTCGCTGACCGGCTCGCAGGCTGGGATCGTGACTGACGAGTCGCACACGAAGGCGCTGATCCTGGACGTGCGCGCGGAACGCATCCGCGCGGCGCTGGAAGAGGATCACATCGTGCTGGTGGCGGGCTTCCAGGGCGTCTCCGAGAACGCCAGGAACGTGACGACCCTGGGCCGCGGCGGCTCGGACACGAGCGCGGTGGCGGTGGCGGCGGCATTGGGCGCGGAGGTGTGCGAAATCTATACGGACGTCGCGGGCGTGTACTCGGCCGATCCGCGGATCGTCCCGAACGCGCGCAAGCTGGACACGGTGTCGTTCGAGGAGATGCTCGAGATGGCGGCTTCGGGCGCCGGTGTGCTGCAGCTGCGCTCGGTCGAGTACGCACGCAACCACGGCGTGCGCATCCACTGCCGCTCGTCGTTCGACGAGCAGCCCGGTACCTTTGTGGTCGCAGAAGGAGAAACGATGGAGCAGCCGCTGATCACAGCCGTCACGCACTCGACCTCGGAAGCGCGGGTCACGCTCACCGGCGTGCCGGACACGCCGGGCGCCGCCGCGCGCATCTTCGACTCGCTCGCGCAGGCGAACATCAACGTGGACATGATCGTGCAGAACGAGCCGGTGGCGGCCGGCGGGCAGGCGGAGATCTCGTTCACGGCCCCGCGCGAGGACCTGCGCGTCGCGCGCGCGGCGCTGGAGCCGCTGACGGGCGAGGCGTTCGCGCAGATGACGACGCACGAGGACATGGGCAAGGTGTCGATCGTGGGGGCGGGCATGCGCTCGCACCCGGGCGTTGCGGCGAGGGTGTTCGGCGTGCTCGCGAGCGAGGGCGTGAACATCGACATGATCTCGACCTCGCCGATCAAGATCTCGTGCGTGATCGACCGCGACCGCGTGGAGGACGCCGTACAGGCCCTGCACAGCGCGTTCGAGCTCTCCGGCGAGGGCACCGTCACCGTCGAATAGCCCGCCCCGGGCGCGGCGGGCCCCTCGAGCGCATGCCCGGGCGGGTCGCAGCAGCGGCGCGCGCGCCGGTGGGCGTCTGTAACAATTCCTATCCATAACTCCGCTTCCCTGCACGAGGGAGAGCGCTTGAAGACATGCCCGCTACACGCACAGTGAAGAGACCACGCCGCTACGTCGCGCGCCATTGGCTGCTGCTGATGCGTCCGTTGCTGCGCTACAGCTCCTCGCGCAACGCATACGTGCTGCGCGGCGTCGGCCGCCACGTCGGGCCGGTCCTACGCGTCAATCGCCGAATGACACGCCGCGCGCGGTCCTTCGAAGGCGTCGAGCGCCGCGGCGGCGCGCGCACGGCGTAGTCGCGCACGGCCCGTCCGCCGGCGCCGCGCGCCCTTCCGCGGGCGCTGAGCGGCATCTCGCGCGCGGCGCTCAGGCGTCGAGCGAGCGCTGCAGCGCCTCGAGCACGCGCACGACGCGCAGCCCGCTGAGGCCGTCAGAGCGCGGCGTGGCGCCGGTGCGCACGCAGTGGACGAAGTGCTCGCACTCGATGCGCAGCGGCTCGACGTTGGGTATCTGCGGCGAGAACGTGTCGCCGGAGCGGGTTATGTACTCGCCCCACGAGCGCGTGTCCTGGTCGAAGCCCTTGTCGTAGATCGTCAGCTTGCCCTCGATCAGCATGTCGTCGAAGGTGGCCATGCGGTCCTTGCCGACGACGGTGATGCGCCGCTCCTTGTGCGGATCGAGCCAGGAGAGGTGCAGGTGCGCGACGATCCCGGACGGGAAGCGCAGGTAGCAGAAGACGACGTCCTGCACGCCCTCGCGCACGTAGCAGGCGCCGTGTGCGACGCACTCGCTCGGCTCCTCGCCGATCAGGTGCAGCGCCACGGAGACGTCGTGGGCGCCGAGGCTCCACAGAGCGTTCTCGTCGGCCCGCAGCTTGCCGAGATTGAGGCGGTTGCCATATATATAAAAGAGGCGGCCGAGCTGGTCGGAATCGACGAGCTCCTTCAGCCGCGTGACCGCGGGGTGGTACTCGAGCAGATGGCCGACCATCAGCGTCTTGCCCGCCCGCGCGGCGGCGTCGACCGCGCGTTGCGCGTCGGCGGCGTTGGTGGCGAGCGGCTTCTCGACGAAGCAGTGCTTGCCGGCGTTCGCGACGGCGACGGCGAGCTCGGCGTGCGTGGGCACGGGCGTGGCGAGCACGATCGCGTCGAGCTGCTCGTCGTCGAGCAGGTCCTGCAGCTCAGCGGTCGCGCGTGCGGCCGGGAGCGACGGCTCGAGCTTGGCGCGCGCATGCTCGTCGGCGTCGCACAGCCACGCGACCTCGCAGCCGGGGATCGCGGCGAAGTTGCGCGCGAGGTTCGGGCCCCAGTAGCCGAGGCCGACGACGCCGACGCGGATCGGGCTCACGCAGCCAGCCTCGAGATCGCCTGCACGCAGCGCTCGGCGGCGTGCCCGTCGCCGTACAGCTCGGGCCGCGAGGCGGGAGGCTCCCGTTCGACCGCCGCGAGCGCGGCGATCGGATCGAGGTCCACGAGCGTGTTCCAGTGGGTCTCGACCGTCTCGATCCACTCGGTGTTCGCGCGCAGCGTGACGCAGGGCACCCCGGCAAGGTACGCCTCCTTCTGGACGCCGCCTGAGTCGGTGAGCACGGCGCGGGCGTCGCGCAAGAGCGCGCTGAACTCGAAGTAGCCGAGCGGCTCGGTCAGCGTCAGCCCGTCGCTGCGCTCCAGCTGCTCCAGCAGGCCGGCATCGCGCAGGCGCGCGCGTGTGCGGGGATGGACGGGGAACAGCACGGGCGCCGGCAGCGCGAGCACCAGCTCGACGAGCGCGCGGAGGCGCTCTGGGTCGTCGACGTTGCCGGCGCGGTGGGCGGTGAGCAGCAGGTAGGAGCCGGGCTGGAGGCCGTATGCGGCGGGGATCTCGCGGTTGGCGCGCGCGTCCGGCAGCCAGCGCAGGGCGACGTCGACCATCACGTCGCCGACGACCTCGACGTCGCCTGCGACGGACTCCGCCCGCAGGTTCGCCGCCGCGGTGTTCGAGGGGCACAGCAGCAGCTCGCTGAGATGGTCGGTGAGCACGCGGTTGAGCTCCTCGGGCATCGTGCGGTCGAAAGAGCGCATGCCGGCCTCGACGTGCACGACCGGGATTCTCGCCTGCGCCGCCGCGAGCGCGCCGGCCAGCGTCGAGTTGGTGTCGCCGTACACGAGCGTCGCGTCCGGCTTGACGTCGAGCAGCAGCGGCTCGAGCGCGGCGAGCATGCGCGCCGTCTGCGAGGTGTTGGAGCCGCCTGCGATCCCCAGCTCGTGCTCGGGACGCTCCAGGCCGAGCTCCGTGAAGAACACGCGCGAGAGCGAGTCGTCGTGGTGCTGGCCGGTGTGCACGAGGATCTCCTCGTGGCGGGCGCGCAGCGGGCCCGAGACGGCGGCGGCCTTGATGAACTGCGGCCGGTTGCCGACGACGGTGAGGATCCGCACGGGCGGAGCCTAGCTGCCGGCGGCGCCGGGGCCGGCCTCGCCGCCGCCGCTACGCGGCCGCGGCTGCGACCACGGATGTCGACCAGTCGATCACCGACGTCGGGCGCACGACGTGGCGGCTCAGCCCGAGCTCCTTGGGGTCGAGGCCGAGCGCGAGGCCGACGAGCTGCGGCAGGTGCAGCACGGGCATCTTCAGGTTGCGACCGACGACCGTCTCGGCGAGCGGCTGCTGCAGGTCGAGGTTCAGGTGGCACAGCGGGCAGGGAGTGACCAGGCAGTCGGCCTCGGCGTCGACGGCGTCGCCGAGGTGGCGGCCGGCCTGCTTGAGCGAGGCCTCCTTGTTCATGGTGATGATCGGGAAGCCGCAGCACTTGCGCATGCCCGCGTACTCGATCACGGTCCCGCCGAGCGCGTCGATCACCTGCTCCATGTAGCGGTCGCGGGGGTGCTCCGAGTCGATGCCCAGGCGCTCGCGCGGACGCACGATGTAGCAGCCGTAGAAGGGGCCGACCTTGAGGTTCGTGAGCGGCCGCTTGACGCGGGAGCGCAGGCTGTCCAGGCCGATCTCCTCCACGAGCAGCCACAGGAAGTTCTTGTTCGTCAGGCCCTTCTCGTAGCTGAGGCCCTCGTTCGCGAGCGTCGTGTTGACGTGCGCGCGGTACTCGGCGTTCGCGTCCAGGCGTTCCTGGCACTCGCTCTGCGCGCCCTGGCAGGTCGAGCAGATGTTCATCATCAGCTCCGCGCCGTCGACCTGCTGGGCGAGCGCGAACGTGCGCGCGTTGAGCGTGTCCGCGAGCTCCTGGTTGTGCTCGGCGATCACGCCCGCGCCGGTGCAGCAGGCGCGGTCGAGCTCGACCAGCTCGATGTCCAGCAGCGGCGCGACCTTGGCCATCGAGCCGTGCAGCTCGGGCGTGAAGCCGCGGCTGACACAGCCGGGCCAGTAGGCGACCTTCATTGCTCGTCGCTCCCTTCGGTGCTCGTCGAGGCGTCGGCGGCCTCGCCGCCGGGGCCGACGCCGACGGCGGCGGCGACCGGCGCCGGCTCTTCGTCCTCGCCGACGATGTACAGGTTCAGCTCGTAGCGCTCGGGGCGGCTCTCGATCTTGTCGTAGATCGCCTGCACGGCCTTCAGGTCGGCGCTGGGGATCTTGTGGCCGAAGATCGCGATCTTCGGATTGAGCTTGCCGCGCAGCACGCCCCTGACGATCACCGGCAGCGAGCTCAGCAGCTCCTTGCCCGCAGCCGGCGTGAACTTCGCGAACCACGAGTTGCCGCCGTAGGAGCGGGGGATCAGCTCGGCCTCGTGCAGGAGCCCGTAGTTGCGGATCAGGCCCACGATCGCCGCCTCGTGGCGCTCGCCGTTGTTCTGGTCGACGATGTGCTGATCGCTCGTGGCGATCCGCCGCAGCCGCATGATCTGGCCCATCGGGTTGACGTCCTTGGGGCATGCCTGCACGCACTTGAAGCAGTGGGTGCAGTCGAAGATGCCCTGCGGGTCCTGTGCGAGGTCGTTGAGCCGCTCGAACTGCTCGTCGTCGCGCGGGTCGCCGACGAAGCGGTAGGCCTTGGCGAGCGCCGCGGGGCCGATGAAGCCGGGGTCGACCTCCATCGCCAGGCAGTCCGACACGCACGCGCCGCACTGGATGCAGGCCATCGTCTGCGTCACGTCGACCATCGACTCTTTCGAGACCAGGTACTCGCGCTCGGGCACAGGCTGCTTGGCCAGTAGCCACGGTGTCACGCGCTGGATCTTCTTCCAGTGCACGGCGTCCATGTCGACGATCAGGTCCTTGATCACGGGCATGTTGCCCATCGGCTCGATCTCGATGACGCCGTTCTCCGCGCCGGCCTTGGCGGCGTCCAGATGCGTGTGGCAGGCCAGCGACGGCTCGCCGTTGACGCGCACGCCGCACGAGCCGCAGATCGCCTGCCGGCAGGAGCAGCGGATGCCGATCGAGCCGTCGAAGCGGTCGCGCGCCTGCAGGATCGCCTCCAGCACCGAGCGGTGCGGCTCGAGCTCGACGGTGTGCTCGTCCCAGTAGGGCGCGTCGCCGGACTCGGGGTCGTAGCGGCGCAGCTTCAGGGTGAACTGCTCCGGCGGGCGGTCGTGCGCTTCGGCCATCAGCTGCGCTCCTGCGGTCGCGGGTGGGCGTGGCGTGCGATGCGGCGTCGCGGAGCCATCAGTATTTGCGCTCCTCCGGCTGCCACTGGGTGATCGTGACCGGCGAGTAGCCGACCTCCGGAGCGCCGTCGGCGCCGCGGGTGATGTCGATGTGCTTGAGCCACTCTGCGTCGTTGCGCTCGGGGTAGTCGGTGCGGAACTGCGCGCCGCGCGACTCCTTGCGCTCGAGCGCAGCCACGACGGTCGCCTCGGCGCAGTCGACCATGTAGCCGAGCTCGATCGCGCCGAGCACGTCCTGGTTGAAGACCGTGCCGCGGTCGTCGATCCAGGCCCTGTCGGCCTCCTCGCGCAGGCGCCCGATCGTCTCCAGCGCGCTGTGCAGCCCCTCCTCGTCGCGGAACACCGCCGCGTGGCGGTTCATCGTCTCGCCGAGCTCGGTCTTGATCTCCGAGACGCGCCTGCCGTCGCGCGGGCGCGCGACGATCGCGTCGATGCGCGCGGCGTCCTCGCGCAGCGCGGCGTTCGCGTCGACGCTGGGCATGCCCATGCTGGCGGCGCGCGCGGCGGCGTGTTCGCCCGAGCGCCGGCCGAAGATCAGCGTGTCGAGCAGCGAGTTGGCGCCGAGGCGGTTGCCGCCGTGGACGGACACGCACGCGACCTCGCCGGCCGCGTACAGGCCCTCGATCGGCGTGCGTCCGTCGACGTCGGTCTTGACGCCGCCCATGATGTAGTGCTGGCCGGGGCGGATCATGATCGGTTCGCGCGTGATGTCCACGCCGGCGAAGTCGCGGCCGAGGTTGACGATCTCGCGCAGCGCCTCCAGCGTGCGCTTGCGCGGCACGACGGTCACGTCGAGGAAGATGCCGGCCTTGTTCGGGCCGACGCCGCGGCCCTCGTTGATCTCGATCTGCTCGGCGCGCGAGACGACGTCGCGCGAGGCGAGCTCCATCTTGTTGGGCGCCGATTTCTCCATGAAGCGTTCGCCGTTGGCGTTGAGCAGGTGCGCGCCCTCGCCGCGGGCGCCCTCGGTGATCAGGATGCCGGTCTCGACGAGGCACGTCGGGTGGTACTGGACCATCTCCATGTCCATCAGCGGCGCGCCCGCGCGGTAGGCCATGGCGATGCCGTCGCCGGTCACGATCAGCCCGTTGGTCGTCGGCTTGTACGCCTGCCCGGCGCCGCCTCACGCGAGGATCACGTTCTTGGCGGTGAACGCCTCCATGCGCCCGCTGCGCACCTCGCGCGCGATCGCGCCGGCGCAGCGCCCGGCGTCGTCGCGCAGCAGCGAGGTCGTGAACCACTCCTCGTAGCGCGCGACCGTCTCGTGGTGCTTCATCAGCTGCTCGTAGAGCACGTGCAGCATCGCCTGGCCGGTGATGTCGGCGACGTACGCGGTGCGCTTCATCGACGCTCCGCCGAACGCGCGCAGGTCCATCTCGCCCTTGTCGTTGCGGTGGAACGTCACGCCGATGTGCTCCAGGTGCATGACTTCGCCGGGCGCCTCCGAGCACATCACTTCGATCGCGTCCTGGTCGCCGAGGAAGTCCGAGCCCTTGACCGTGTCGTAGGCGTGCGAGCGCCAGTCGTCGTCGACGCTGATCGCCGCGTTGATGCCGCCGGCGGCGGCGACGGAGTGCGAGCGCACGGGGTGGACCTTGCTCATGATCGCCACGCTCGCTCCGGCCTCGGCCGCCGCGAGCGCCGCGCGCTGGCCCGCGAGGCCGGCGCCGATGATCAGCACGTCATGTTCTGGCATGGGGCGAGACTCTATAACGACGCTCAGGTCGCGGGCCGTGCGGGCTGCGCGGGGCGCAGCGCATTGCGGACCTGCGCGAGCGTGACCACCCCGCGCAGGACGCCGTCGCTGTCGACCGCCACCATCGCCCCCAGCCGCCCGAGCCCCTCCGAGCCGAGCAGCGATTCCAGCGGGGCCTCTTCGCCGATCCGCACGGGCATGTCCTCCTCGAGCACGTCCACGACGGTCAGCGCCGGCCGCCCCGCGGAGATCTCGCCCTCGACGCGCTGCTGGCGCACGACGCCGAGGAAGTGGCGGGCGGGGTCGACGACGGCGAACCATGGCCAGCGGTAGCGCAGGAAGAACTGCTCCTGGGCGTCCAGCAGCGTCGCGTCGGCGGGGATCGTGACGGGCTCGCGGTCCATGATGTCGGCGACGGTGATGTTCTTGATGCGCCGTCCGAGCGCGCCCTGCACGACGGCGGCGCTGGCGGCCTGGTAGAAGAAGAACGCGAGCGCCATCGTCAGCAGGCCGAACAGGGACCCGCTGCTGGCGAACACCCACAGCCCGAGCAGCCCGACGATCAGCGCGAACGCCTGCCCCGAGCGCCCGGTCGCCTGCGTGGCGCGGTTGCGATCGCCGGTGCGCCACCAGATCAGCGCGCGCGCGATCCGCCCGCCGTCGAGCGGGAACGCGGGGATCACGTTGAACACGAACAGCAACGCGTTGATGAAGCCGAGCCAGCCGAGCAGCGCGAGCGCGGGCGAGGTCCTTTCGCCGGCGCGCGTGAGCGCGACGTCGGACACCGTGCCGCTGCTGGCGAGCAGCGCGATCGCGCCCAGGCAGAGCGCGAACAGCGCGAGCGTGACGGCCGGGCCGGCAGCCGCGATCTTCAGTTCCTCGCGCGCGCTCGCCGGCTCGCGGCGCATCTGCGAGAGCCCACCGAGGAACCACAGGTCGATCCCGACGATCGGGATGCCCTGGCGGCGCGCGACGAGCGCATGCCCGAGCTCATGCAGGATCAGCGACGCGAAGTAGCCGAGCGCGCCCGCCACCGCGACCACGTACGCGGTCGTCTGCGACCCGCTCATCACTTCCGGGAAATATTCGTGGGAGAGCCAGTAGATGAGCAGGAACAGGAACACGAACCAGCTGGCGCTCACGCCGATGCGGATGCCGAAGATGCGTGCCAGCTGCATGTTCCTGCGCACGGGCATGTCTCAATGGTAGGCCCACGAAGGGCCCGGCTCGTCAGGCGTGAGGCTGCGAGCGCTCGATGATGCCCTGGAAGTCTGTGCCGGCGGGCAGCGTGCCGTACTCGAGACCGGCCTCGCCGGACAGGCGCGCCGCGCAGAACGCGTCGGCGACGGCGGGTGGGGCGGTGCGCACAAGCAGCGAGCCCTGCAGGCACAGCGCCATGCCTTCGACCACGCGCCGCGCGCGCTGCTCGAGCGTCGCCGGGTCGGTGAACTGCGCCTTCAGCTTCGTCACGCTCGCGTCCAGGCGCGCGTCGGCGCCGTGCGCCTGCTCGACCTCGTCGAAGAACACCTCCAGCGAGCGCGGCGAGCGCGTCAGCGCGCGCAGCACGTCGAGGCTCATGACGTTGCCGGAGCCCTCCCAGATCGACGCGAGCGGCGCCTCGCGGTACAGGCGCGGCATCCCCGACTCCTCCACGTAGCCGGCGCCGCCGAGGCACTCCAGCGACTCGAACGCGTGGTTGGGCGCGCGCTTGCACGTCCAGAACTTGCCGACGGCGGTGGCCAGGCGCTTGAACAGCTGCGCGTCGCTCTGATCCTCGCCGGCGTCTGCATCGATGTGCGCCTCGTCGTAGGCGCGCGCCAGGCGCATCGCCAGCGCGGTCGTCGCCTCCGACTCCAGGCACAGGTCGGCGAGCACGTTGCGCATCAGCGGCTGGTCGATCAGCGTCTTGCCGAACGCGCTGCGATGCGCCGTGTGGTGCAGGGCGTTGACGACGCCCACGCGCATCCCCGCGGCGGAGCCGATCACGCAGTCCAGGCGCGTGTGGCCGACCATCTCGATGATCGTCGGCACGCCGCGCCCTGGCTCGCCGAGCATCCGCGCCCACGCGCCGTGCAGCTCGATCTCAGACGACGCGTTGGAGTGGTTGCCGAGCTTGTCCTTCAGGCGCTGGATGTGAAACGCGTTGCGGCTGCCGTCGGGCAGGATCCGCGGCAACAGGAAGCACGAGAGGCCGTCGTCGGTCTGCGCGAGCACGAGGAACATGTCGGACATCGGCGCCGAGCAGAACCACTTGTGCCCGACGATCGTGTACTCCGCCCCCGCGCCGCCGCCGTTGACGGGCGTGGCGAACGTGGTGTTGGCGCGCACGTCCGAGCCGCCCTGCTTCTCGGTCATCGCCATGCCGGCGATCGCCGAGCCCTTCTCCGCGGCGGGGATCAGCCGCGGGTCATACGTGGTGGCGGTGACCAGCGGCTCCCACTCGGCCGCCAGCTCCGGCTGGGCGCGCAGCGCGGGCACGACCGCGAACGTCATCGTGATCGGGCACGCGAAGCCCGCCTCGGCCTGCATCGCGGTCATGTACAGGGCCGCGCGCGCGGTGTGCGCAAACGGCTCCTCGCTCGTCCACGGCAGCGAGTGCAGCTCGTTCTCGACGCCCATCTTCATCAGCTGGTGCCACGCGGGGTGGAACTCGACCTCGTCGACGCGGTGCCCGTAGCGGTCGAACGTGCGCAGCACAGGCTTGTTCTCGTTCGCCAGGCGGCCCCACTCCTGCTGCGGCCCGCCGGCCGCGCCGACGAAGCGTCCGAGCTCGGTGGCGCGCTCGCCGATCCAGCCGGCGCCCTCGCGCTGCACCGCCTCGACCAGCGGCAGGTTGGCGGAGAAGACGTTCACGTCCTGCAGCGGCGGCACCTGGTTGAAGACCGTGTGCGTCTGCCACGGCGCGTCCCCCGTCGAAGCTCTCGACATAGTGCTGGCCATCACATGACAGTCAAGCAGAGAGTAGCCTCCGGCGCCATGCCCAGGCCATCCGCAGCCTGCACGGCGCTGCTTGCGACGATCGTCGTGTTCCTGTCGTCGAGCGCGGGGACAACGGCGGTGGCGAGCGCGTCGGCAATACCGGCGGCGCGGGGTGCGGCAGTGGAAGCCTCGCCGGACCTGGACGAACCGATCTCGGCACTCCAACCGCAGCAGCCGCGGCTGGCATACCTCACCGAGACCGCCACGTCCACGCCGAAGGTGTGGCTCGCGTCGGCCAGCGGCGGCGAAGCGAAACTGCTCGGGCCGGGCCAGGAGCCGCTGCTCGCGCCCGACGGGCAGCTCGTCGCGGTGTCGCTGTTCGGGATCACCCCCGGCCCCGACGAACACGGCCCGGCGATCGGCCTGTACGCGGCCTCGGGCGCGCCGGTCGTCGACTACCTGAAACTCGAAGCCGGCATCGCCACGCCGCTGGCGTGGTCGCCGGACTCGACCTACCTCGCCGTGTACGTGCAGTCGACCCAGACCGTCGGAGCCGTGGCCGCCTCGAGCCTGGACGTGATCGACACGCAGACCGGCACGGTCACGACGATCGCCAAAGGCGCGCTCTACGGCGTCAGCTTCGCCCACGACGGCAGCGACAGGCTGGTGTTCGGGCTGTCGCACTCGCAATCGTTCGCGGGCGGGGCCAACCTGTACACGAGCGAACCAGACGGCGCCGGCCTGCGCCGTCTGACCGGCGACGGGCGCAGCCTCAACCCCGTGTGGGGACCCAGGTACATCGCGTATGACCGCGAGCGCTCGCGCCACCTGTCGCCCGAATACCAGATCTGGCTGGCTACGCCGAGCGGTGGCCCACCCGTGCGCAGGGTCACGCACATTCCCGTGAACTCCCTCGCGCAGGGCCTCGTCCCGCTCGCGTTCTCCGCCGACGGCAACAGGCTGCTGGCCGAGTTCGAGGGCCAGGACCAGAGCGACGCGTACGCCGTGAACGTCCTCACCGGCCGCGCGCGTGCGGTCACCGTCCACGGTCGAGCGGTCCTCGGCGCCGGCATCTCCGCCGGCGGTGGCACGCTGCTCATCGAGGAAAACGCGCTGTTCGGGCCGCCGTCCGGCGCGCGCATCGCGACGATCCCGTTCGCCGGCGGGCGCTCGCACGTGATCGTCGCGCACGGCTCGCAGGGCAGCTGGAACGACTGACTCTCACGTCTCGGCTCACGCCTGAGACGCAAGCTGTCGTGACCGGCGCCGGCAGGGCTGTAGGGGGGCCAGCGAACGTGTCTCCCGAAAATCGTCGATAGCATCGGCCACCCGTCCCGGCAGCGCCCAGCGCTCCCCGCCTCCAACGCAGCCACCCCAAGGAACCGCACATGGCCAAGATCAAGGTGAAGAACCCGGTAGTCGAGCTCGACGGCGACGAGATGACACGGATCATCTGGTCGTTCATCAAGGAGCAGCTGATCGTTCCGTACCTGGACGTGCAGCTGGAGTACTACGACCTCGGCATCGAGCATCGCGACGCGACCGGCGATCGGGTGACCGTGGAAGCGGCGGAGGCGATCAAGCGCCACGGCGTGGGGGTCAAGTGCGCGACGATCACGCCCGACGAGGCGCGTGTGCAGGAGTTCGGCCTGAAGGAGATGTACCGCTCGCCCAACGGCACCATCCGCAACATCCTCGGCGGCGTGATCTTCCGCGAGCCGATCGTCATCGCCAACGTGCCGCGGCTCGTGCCAGGGTGGACGAAGCCGATCGTGATCGGACGTCACGCCTTCGGCGACCAGTACCGCGCGAGCGACATGGTCGTCCCCGGCGAGGGCAAGCTGACGCTGACCTTCACGCCCGCCGACGGCAGCCAGCCGATCGAGCTCGACGTGTACGACTTCCCCGGCGCGGGCGTGGCGATGGCGATGTACAACCTCGACGACTCCATCCGCGACTTCGCGCGCGCGTCGCTGCGCTACGGGCTGGAGCGCGGCTACCCCGTGTACATGTCCACCAAGAACACGATCCTCAAACGCTACGACGGGCGCTTCAAAGACATCTTCGAAGAGGTCTACGAGGGCGAGTTCAGGAGCGACTTCGAGGAGGCCGGCATCACCTACGAGCACCGGCTGATCGACGACATGGTCGCCTCCGCGCTGAAGTGGGAAGGCGGCTACGTGTGGGCGTGCAAGAACTACGACGGCGACGTGCAGTCCGACACGGTCGCCCAGGGCTTCGGCTCGCTCGGGCTGATGACCAGCGTGCTGATGACCGCCGACGGCAGGACGGTCGAGGCGGAGGCCGCGCACGGCACCGTCACCCGCCACTACCGCCTGCACCAGCAGGGCAAGCCCACGTCCACCAACCCGATCGCGTCGATCTTCGCGTGGACGCGCGGCCTGGCCGCGCGCGGGCGCATGGACGACACGCCCGAGGTCACCCACTTCGCCGAGACGCTCGAGCGCGTGTGCGTCCAAACGGTTGAAAGCGGCAAGATGACCAAGGACCTCGCACTGCTCATCGGTCCCGACGAGCCCTGGCAGACCACCGAGCAGTTCCTAGCTTCGATCGACGAGAACCTGAAAAAGGAGATGAGCTTGTGAGCAATCCAGTACGAGTCACGGTCACCGGCGCCGCCGGGCAGATCGGCTACAGCATCGTCTTTCGCATCGCCAGCGGCCAGCTGCTCGGGCCCGACCAGCCGGTCGACCTGCGCCTGCTGGAGATTCCCCAGGCGATGGGAGCGCTCGACGGCGTCGCCATGGAGCTCGTCGACTGCGCCTTCCCGCTGCTCGCCGGCCTCGACCTGCACGACGACCCCGCCGGAGCGTTCGACGGCGTCGACATCGCGCTGCTCGTCGGCTCGCGTCCGCGCACGAAGGGCATGGAGCGCGCCGAACTGCTCAGCGAGAACGGCAAGATCTTCACCGTCCAGGGCAGGGCGCTCAACGACCACGCCGCCAGCGGCGTCAAGGTGCTCGTCGTCGGCAACCCCGCCAACACCAACTGCCTGATCGCCATGAACAACGCGCCCGACATCCCGCGCGAGCGCTTCACCGCGATGCTGCGCCTCGACCACAACCGCGCGATCGCCCAGCTCGCCAACAAGCTCGGGGTCCCCGTCACCGACGTGACGCAGATGGGCGTGTGGGGCAACCACTCGCCGACCATGTACCCCGACCTGTTCCACGCCCACGTCGCCGGCAAGACCGCCGCCGGCGTCGTCGACGACCAGGAATGGATCGAAAACGAGTTCCTGCCGAATGTCGGAAGACGCGGCGCCGCCATCATCGAGGCGCGCGGCGCCTCCTCCGCCGCCTCCGCCGCCTCCGCCGCCATCGACCACGTGCACGACTGGGTGACCGGCACCAACGGCGGCTGGGTGTCGATGGGCGTGCCCTCCGACGGCTCCTACGGGATCGACGAGGGCCTCATCTGCGGCTTCCCCTGCACCTGCGAGAACGGCCAGTACGAGATCGTCCAGGGTCTCGACCTCGACGCCTTCTCCCGCGAGAAGATCGACGCCTCCGTGCTCGAGCTGGTGGGCGAGCGCGACACCGTCGCCAGCCAGGGCCTGATCTAGAGCCCAGCCCCCGGTCGGGGGGGGGCAGATTTAGAGGAAAATAAAGGGGCGTGGTCATTTCGACCACGCCCCTTTATGTCAACTTATCGAAATGCCGGAGACGAGAGGGAGTCCGGCAAGTTCCCAGCCCTGGTTCGCTTTATCGATCCGCGCCCCGGTTCTGGGAGGTAAGGGCGACGAATCGTCGTTCCTGAGAAGGACGCAGGGAGCGTGGCGTGCTTTGCACGCGAGCGACCGAGGACGCCCTCAGGGACGACGAGGCTAGCCCTTGGGGTACCAGCCTCGGCCTTTCTTCTCTACCTTGCCTTCTTGCTCCAGTCCCGGGAGCACCCTGTACAGGTAGTTCTGCTTGATGCCCATCTTGGCGGCCAGCTCGGGGATGGTGATGCCCGGCTGTCCCTGCACGAACGAACGCGCCTCGGCCGCCCGGGTGCCGCTGCCTTTGCGCCGTCCTGCACGCCTTTTCGCGGGCCGGCCGGGTTTGGCGGCTACTTTGGGCGCCGCTTTCGGCGCTGCTGCTGCGGCGGTTGCTTTTACTTTTGCGGCTGCTTTTTTGCGGCCCGAGCCGCGCGGGCGGCCGGGTCCACGGCGGCCGGTAACGACCGCGGTGGCGGCTGAGCCGGCGTCGGACGCAGCCGAGCCGATCACCCCCGCCAGGGCCGCCGCTGCGGCCTCCAGGCGGTTGAACTCGTCAACCAGGGGCTTGAGCTCCTTCAGCCGGCCCGTGATCTCTTGGCGCTTCTCGTCAAGGAAGTCGGTCACGATTGAATCCTCTTCACTAGTGTCGATGCGGTTTTGAGCTCACATCACTTGTCGCTTCACCTTACACTAGTTCCGTTCCGTCACCCGCTCCAGGTGTGCACGGAGACGTTCAAGTGTGCGTATCGCCTCCCGCTCGGGCATGCCGCCGACGAGCGCGCGGCTGACGAGCGCACCGACCGGTCCCAGCGGCGGGCGGAACTCGTTGCGATAGTCAAAGCGAGTCCCGCCGTCCTCCGCGCTGAGGATGTATTCGCTGTGTGCGTGCGAGCGCGCCGGGCCGCGTCCCTCCCACACAGCGAGCTCGCCCGGGCGACACTCGACCAGCGTCCAGTGAACCTCCAGGCTGACGCCGCGCATGTGGATCTGCTGGTCCATCGTGTACCCGGCGCGCGGCGGACCGTCGTCGGCGTGGACGAGCTTGCGGTGAATCGTGACCCACTCACCCAGGCAGGCGGGGTTCATGACCAGCTTCCACGCCTCGGCGGGTGGCGCGGCGATGTGGATCGATGCGGTGACGACGCTCATCGGGCGGCCAGCGGCTCGGACTGCAGCCACTCGGACAGCGCGTGTTCGACAGCCGAGTCGAATGAGTGCAGCCGCACGCCGAGCAGCTCGGCGGCGTGGTCGTCAGCGGGCAGCAGGTCGCCCTGCAGTCCCTGCATCAGCGCCACCACCAGCTCGGGGTCCTCGCCGGCGATCGCCGCCGCCACGCGTGCTGTGACGCCTGTCAGATTCACCCCGAGCGTGAGCTCCGGGCGGTTGACGAGCAGCAGATCGGCGATGCGCCTCAGCATGTCGCCATAGGTGAGCACGTCGGGGCCGCCGATGTCGAGCGAGTTACGCGGCAGCTGTGCGCTGGCGCACGCGACGAGCATCTCGGTCACGTCGCGTGCGTCGATCGGCTGCGTGCGCAGCGCGTGCCAGGCCGGCAGTGTGAGCACCGGCATGCGCTCGACGAGATGGACGAGCAGGCGGAAGGAGCGCGAGCGCGCGCCGATCACTATCGACGCGCGCAGCGCCACCGAATCGGGGATCGCTTCGAGCAGCACCCGCTCCACGCGCTCGCGGCTGGCGAGGTGGCGCGAGATGTGAGCGTCCATGTCCGCGCCGGCGTCTGCGCTCGCCGGCGCTGCGCGCGTGCCGCGCCTCGGTGTGAGGCCGCCCAGGTAAACGATCCGGCGAACGCCCGCGCTCCTCGCCGCCGCGGCGAAGTTCTCGGCGGCGAGCAGCTCGCGCTCGGGGAACGGCGCGTCGCCGCGCGGCGAGCGCTCCATCGAATGGATCAGGTAGTAGGCGACCTCGACGTCCGCAAGCGCCGGCGCCAGCCCTTCCGCGCTCAGCACGTCTGCGCGCACCACCTCCGCTCCGTCTCCGTGGGATCCCCGGCCGGTGCGTGCGAGTGCCGTGCGCACGCGCTCACGGTCGCGGCCGAGCGCGCGAACCTGGTGCCCGTCTGCGCACAGCCGGGGGACGAGCAGCGAGCCGACGAAGCCGCTTGCGCCGGTGACGAGGATGCGCATCTGGCGCAGATCATGACGCCGCGGCGCCCCCGGTGCCGGGAACTCTCGGAAAGTGCGGCGTGATCGGCGCGATTGTCACAGGAAAGTGACTGCCTGCCGGCTATTTCCGCCTAACAGGATTTCCCTGCGATTTGCGGAGTGGGCCGGCGCCCTCCCTTGAGTGGCCCGTCGAATGGTGCTTTGATCGCGGCCGTCCCATCCAATCCATTCGCGTCCGGGGGTAGGTGCTGGTGCAGGCAACGCAGGCGAAGCGAGCGTCCAAGCGGGCGACGAAAAAAGTGAGCTGTGAGGAGTGCTACTTCCGGGTCAATCTCCTGTGCGCGCTCGAGCTGGCCGAGCCGTGTGCGACCTTCCGGCCCAACGACGCCCAGCTGAAACCGCCGCAGCAGCTGCGCTTCGTGTTCCGCCAGGAGCGCCGCACGCGCGCCGCGTGGTCGTTTCCGTCCGCCCAGGAGCAGGCCGCCCTGCACGCGTAGACGGGCATCGCCGCACGCCCGGAGGGGTATATTGAGTCGCAGACCTGCAAGCTTTCGGCAGAGGCGGTGGCGACAATGGCAGCGAAAGACAGAATCGGCAAGGCCGGCGAGGGGACGCTCGCGGCGCAGGGAAGCCGCTACATCCAGCGTCTGATCGAGGACGAGGACCTTCGCTCGAGCCTGCTCTCGGCGTACGCAGCTGGGCGCAGCGCCTTCGGGCGCATGAGCGACGGCACGCCCGCCACGCAGGCGCTGTTCGAGGATCGCAAGCTGCAGCAGGAGCTCGCGGATGCGGCGAATGCGCTGCGTCAGGCCGCCGGTTCGCTGCGCGAGCCGCTCAAGCCCGTCAAGCCGGCGAGGCGCCGCGGTGGGCTCGGACGTTCGCTGCTGCTGATCGCCGTCGGGTCCCTGCTCGCGATCGCGCTCAGCGAGAGCCTGCGCGCGAAGGTGCTCGACCTGCTGTTCGGCGCGGAGGAGGAGTTCGACTACAGCCCGACCACCGCTCCGGAGACGCCCGCGCCCGCGGGTGTCGCCGGCAGCTGAGCCGGGCGCCAAGCGGGGAGCGATGAGCGCGATGGATGCAGCTGTCATAGAGACCGAGACGGTTGGCGAGGGGGCGGAGGCACGGGCGCGTTCGACCGACGGGCGCGCCCGCTCGCTTTCGGGCGAAAAGGCGCAGAGGATCATCGACGCGATGCGCCAGAGCGTCGCCCAGCGGGGTACCGCCGCGTCCACGTTCGACCATGTCTCGCGTGCCGCCGGCGTCTCGCGAGGGCTGTTGCACTACTACTTCGGCACCAAGGAGCAGTTGCTCGCCGAGGCCGTCAGGCGAGACTGCGATCTGCGCCTGGAGCGGCTCGAGCAGCAGCTCTCGACAGCGAAAACAGCCGACGACTTCATCGACCTGATGGCCCAGAGCCTGCGCGAGACCGTGAGCGAGGACCCGGACTTTGTCACGCTCGTGTTCGAGCTGTTCACGCTGTCGCGACGCAACGCCGACATCGCCGTCGAGTACGCCGGGCTCATGCGCAACACGCGCGAGCACGTCGCCGACATGCTCGCCGCCGCCCAGCGCGAGGGTGTGCTGCACCTGCACGCCGAGCCCGACGCCGTCGCCGAGGTTCTGTTCTCGATCGGAGACGGCTTCGCGTTGCGGATGCTCACCGAGCCGCACCGTGACTTCACAGCGACGATCCGCGCGGGCATCGCCTGTGTGCGCACGCTGCTGACCGATTAACGCTCGCCGCCCACCGTCCAGTTGCTCGCCGTACCCGCGATTGCCCGATTGACGCTCCTATAATCGTCAACCCCGATGCCGATCTACGAGTACAGACGACCGGACGGCACCACGTTCGAGATCCAGCAGTCCTTCAGCGACGACGCGCTCGTCGTCGATCCCGACACCGGCGTGCCGGTCGAGCGTGTGCTGCATGCGCCTGCCGTTCACTTCAAGGGCAAGGGCTTCTACAACACCGACTACGGCACGCGCAATCGCCAGCGCGAGACCGCCGCCGCGGCCGAGAAGTCCTCGTCGGAGAAGTCCTCCTCGGAGAAGTCCACGGCTGGCAAGTCCTCCTCCGACGGATCTTCGTCCTCCTCCGCCTCCTCCTCGGACGGCAAGGGCGAGAAGGGCGCGGCCAAGTCGGGCGAGTCCAAGCCGGTCGCGGCCAAGAGCTGAGCCTCGGGCTCTCAGCCGCTCATGAAGCGGGCGACGTCGGCCCGGCGCGCTTCTTCTGAGATCGTCAGGCCTTCTTCGCCGCTGGGCAGGGTCGTCTGCCCGGTCGGCAGCAGCACGCGTGTCGGCGGCGTGCCCGTGGCGGCGAGCGCGGCGAACATTCCCAGCAGTTCCGTCCCGCTCATGTCGGAGATGATCGCCGGCGGGGCGTGCCAGGCGATCCACGGCAGCCGGAAGAAGCTCGACGGGGAGAGCAGCTGCTTCTTCATGTCCGTGAACAGCGCCTGCTGGTGTTCCTCGCGCTGGATGTCCGTCTCGTTGGACGCGCACAGGTTCTCGCGCGTGCGGGCGAGCGCCAGCGCTTCCTTGCCGTCGAGGTGGTGCGTGCCTGCGCTCAGGCGCAGGGTGAAGCCGCCGTTCGCCGCACCGCCGTCGAGGTCGGAGATGATGCAGCCGCCTGTATATGTGACGCCGCCCATCGCTTCGATCAGCTGCGGGAAGTTTTCGAAGTTGACTTCCACCACGTGGTTGATGGGGATGTCGAGCCAGTGCTCGATCACCGACACCGACAGCGCCGGTCCGCCGAACTCGTGCGCGGCGTTGATCTTCTGCAGGCCGTGCCCGGGAATTTCGATGACCGTGTCGCGCGGGATCGACAGGCGCGCCGCGTGCCCGCCTCCGGTGCGGATCAGCATGATCGTGTCCGAGCGGCCGAAGCCCGTCGTTTCGGCGCCCGGTTCCTTGCTGTCCTTCTGACGCCGATCGGAGCCGAGCACGAGGATGTTGTTGACCGACGTCAGCGGATAGCCGGCCGGGTCGAGCACGCTCGCGACGTTCGTCGGCAGCGGCGTGCGCTCGAAGTGCGAGCTGATCAGGAACAGCACCAGCGACAGCGCAAGCCAGGCGATGACGAGCGAGAGCAGGGTGAGCAGGACGCGCTTGGGCCTCGTCCAGCGACGCCAGCGCTCGCTCGGCTGGCGGCCGCCGCGAGGAGAGCCGGACCCGCCGTCGCGGCGTGCGCCGGACGCGTTGGCGCGGCTTGCACCCGCGCGCCCGCGCGTCTGCGGCTCCGCCAGGCGCCCCGGCCGGATCGGCTCGTCCTCGCGCCGGGAGGGCAGGCGCGGGCGGGCGCGGTAGCGCGTGTACTGCGGCGGCTCTTCGCGGTCTTTGGCCATTCGGAGGGACCCTATGTTCGCGCGGTGACCGCCACGGAGGCGCCGGTCGTCCTGCCCGCGGTGACGAATCTGATCGACCCACGGTAGCGTGGGAGCCATCGTGTCCTTCTATGTGACCACCCCGATCTACTACGTCAACGCCGCCCCGCACCTCGGGCATGCGTACACGACGATCGCCGCCGACGTGATGGCCCGCCACCACCGCCAGCGCGGCGAGGACGTGTTCTTCCTGACCGGCACCGACGAGCACGGCGAGCCCGTCGCCGACGCCGCGCATGCGCTCGGCATCGAGCCGCAGGAGCTCGCGGACCGCAACGCGGAGCGCTTCCGGGCGCTCGCCCCGCAGCTGGAGGCGAGCAACGACTTCTTCATCCGCACCACCGACCGGCAGCACGAAGCGATCGTCAAGCAGGTGCTCGAGCGCGTGCGCGAGAACGGCTACGTGTACAAGGGAACCTACGAAGGCTGGTACTGCCCGCGTTGCGCGGACTTCAAGGCGGAGAACGAAATCGACGAGGACCGGCGCTGCCCGATCCATCACATCGAGCTGACGCGCGAGCAGGAGGACAACTACTTCTTCAAGCTGTCCGCGTTCCAGGAGCGCCTCGAGCAGCTTTACGCCGAGCGCGAGGACTTCGTCGCTCCGCGCAGCCGCTACAACGAGGCGCTGTCGTTCATCCGCTCCGGTCTGCGCGACGTGCCGCTCACGCGCCACAAGCTGACGTGGGGGGTGCAGGTGCCGTGGGACCGCGAGCACGTCTTCTACGTGTGGTTCGACGCGCTGCTGAACTACTACACGGCGCTCTCCTACGCGCCCGCGCCGGCGGGGCTGTCGGCGGGCGGCGGGGACCTGGTCGAGCGCTTCTGGCCGGCGAGCTACCACCTGATCGGCAAGGACATCCTGCGCTTCCACGCCGTCTACTGGCCCGCGCTGCTGATGGCCGCCGAGCTGGAGCTGCCGGAGCACGTGTTCGTCCACGGCTTCCTGCTGATGGACGGCGAGAAGATGAGCAAGTCGCTGGGCAACGTGCTCGACCCGTTCGCCGTGATCGAGCGCTACGGCGCCGACGCCCTGCGCTTCTACCTGCTGCGCGACGCCCCCTTCGGCCAGGACGGGTCGGTCTCGACGGCGTCGTTCGAGCTGCGCTACGACAGCGAGCTGGCCAACGAGCTCGGCAACCTCGCCAGCCGCACGATCGCGATGGTGCACCGCTACCGCGACGGCGTGCCGCCGGCGGCGACGCCCGACCCGGAGCTCGACGGCGAGTTCGCCGGTCTCGCGCAGGAGGTCGAAGCGCTGATCGACCGCGCGGAGCTGACGGCGGCGCTCGACGTGATCTGGCAGCGCGTGCGCCGGCTGAACCGCTACGTGGAGGAGCGCGCGCCGTGGCAGCTGGCCAAGGACGAGGCGCGCGCGCAGGAGCTCGACGGCGTGCTCTGCACGCTGGTGGCCGGCCTGCGCGTGCTCGCGGTGCTCCTGCACCCGTACCTGCCGGCGAGCACCGACAGGCTGCTGGCGGCGCTCGGCTGCGAGGACCGCTCGCTCGCGGCGGCGCGCTGGGACTCGACGCAGGCGCTGGGCGGGCGGATCGGGCAGCTCGACTCGCTGTTTCCCAAGTCCCAATGAGTCGCGCGCGCCGACGGTGATCGACTCTCACACGCACCTGCACCTGTGCGAGCCGTCGCCCGCGGAGCTGGTCGCGGCGGCGGAGGCGGTCGGCGTGACGCGCATGCTCACCGTCGGGATCGACGGCGCGTCGTGCCGCGCGGCGCTCGCGACCGCTGAGGACTTTCCCCAGGTGTATGCGGCGATCGGCCGTCACCCGAACGCGGCGAAGGGCTTCGACGACGCCGACCTGGCGGAGCTGCGCGCGCTGGCGGCGCACGAGCGCTGCGCGGCGATCGGCGAGACCGGCCTTGACTTCTACCGCGACAGCGTGCCGCCATGCGCCGACCAGGAGCGCGCGTTCGCGGCGCAGATCGAGCTTGCGCGCGAGACGGGCAAGCCGCTGGTGATCCACACGCGGGCGGCCGAGGAGGAAACGCTCGCGCAGCTCGCCGCCGAAGCGGACGGTGTGAGCGTGGTGATGCACTGCTTCTCGATGCCCGAGCGGCTGGAGGAGTGCGTGCGTCGCGGCTACGCTATCTCGTTCGCCGGCAACGTCACGTACAGGAACGCCGCCGACCTCGCGGACGCGGCGCGGCGGGTCCCCGAGGAGCTGCTGCTCGTGGAGACCGACGCTCCGTATCTGACGCCGCAGGCGGTTCGGAAGGAACGCAACCAGCCCGCGTTCGTCGTGCACACCGCCGCGTTCGTGGCCGAGCTGCGCGGCGTCGGCGTCGACGAGCTGGGCGCGGCGGTGACGCGCAACGCGGCGCGCGTGTTCGGCTGGGCATCACCCATAGCGGGGCACCCCCCCTGCGGCGGGGCAGGAAGGTGAGCGCCGTGGCTGAAGGCCCCGTGCAGCCGAGCTTGCGACGGATGCGCCGCTTCGGCGTGCGTCCCGACCGCGATCTCGGCCAGAACTTCCTGATCGACTCCAACATCCTCGGTGTGATCGGCCGCGCCGCCGATCTGCAGCCGCAGGATGTCGTGCTCGAGGTCGGCGGCGGCCTGGGCGTGCTGTCGGAGTACCTCGCCGAGCACGCCGCGCACGTGCACGTGGTCGAGATCGACGAACGCCTGCGCGAGGCGCTGGGCGACGCGACCGACGCGCACGCCAACGCGACCGTGCACTGGGCCGACGCGATGACGCTCGATCTCGCCGCGCTGGACCCCGCGCCTGAGAAGGTCGTCGCAAACCTGCCCTACGGCGTGGCCGCGGGCGTGCTGCTGCGCACGATCGACGAGCTGCCGGGCGTGAGCTCGTGGGTGGCGATGGTGCAGCGCGAGGTCGGCGAGCGGCTGGCGGCGGGTGTGGGGAGCGGCGCGTACGGCGTGCCTTCTGTGCTCGCGCAGCTGGCGTGCGAGGTGGAGGTGCTGCGCGCGATCCCGCGCACGGTGTTCCATCCGGTGCCGAACGTCGACTCGGTGCTCGTGGGGATGCGCCGGCGGCCGGCTGAGGATCACGTGGGCGGGGACGGGGGCGGTGGCGGCGCCGCGGGCGAGGCGGGGCCGCCGACGGTGTCCCCGGCGCTGCGCGCGCTGGTGGCGGGCGCGTTCGCGCACCGGCGCAAGACGCTGTCGGGCTCGCTCGGGCTGGCGGGCGGGTCGGTCGGCCTTCCGCCGCGCTCGCGCGGGCAGGTGCGCGAGGCGCTGGTGCGGCTGGGCCAGCCCGCGGACGCGCGCGCGGAGCGGCTGTCGCCGGAGGATTTCCGCGCGCTCGCGCGCCTGCTGGATCTATGAGCGCCGGCCGCGCTTGTCCGGGAGCCGACCGCGGCGCGCTCGCGCCGGGCGTCCATCGCGCGCTGGCCCCGGCGAAGATCAACCTCGGCCTGTTCGTGGGGCCGGTGCGCGCGAGCGACGGCAGGCACGAGCTGGCCAGCGTCATGCAGTCGATCTCGCTCGCCGACGAGGTGACGTTGGAGGCGGCGCCGGCGGGCAGCCGCGGGGATGAGGTGTTCTGCCCGGGCGTGCCCGGCGGGGCAGAGGAGAACCTGGCGGCGAAGGCGCTGCGCGCGTTTCGCGCGAGCACCGGCTGGCGCACGCCGCCGCTGCGGCTGAGCGTCGTCAAGCGGATCCCGGTCGCGGCTGGCCTGGGCGGCGGCTCGGCCGACGCCGCCGCCGTGCTGCGCCTTGCCAGGCACGCGTCGGGGCTCGGCGACGAGCGGCTGCTGCGCGAGGTCGGCGCGAAGCTGGGCGCGGACGTTCCCGCGCAGATCTCGCCGGGGCGCTGGCTGGCGACGGGCGCCGGCGAGCGCCTGCAAGAGCTCCCGACGGCAAGATCGCGCTTCGGCGTGCTCGTGCTGCCGCTGGCGGCGGAGCTGTCGACGGCGGCCGTGTACGCGGAGGCCGACCGGCTGGCGCTCGTGCGTTCGCGCCGGGAGCTGGAGGAGCGTGGCGCCGAGCTGCGTGCGGCGCTCGCGCAGGGCGCGCCGCTGCCCGCGGCGACGGAGCTGCTGCACAACGACCTGCAGCGTGCGGCGGTGTCGCTGTGCCCGCAGATCGCCGACGCGCTCGCGCAGGCGCGGGAGGCCGGCGCGGAGCTGGCGCTCGTGAGCGGCTCGGGGCCGACCGTGATCGGCCTGTTCCCGCCTGGCCACGTGGCAACCGCCTCCTCCGCACGCGCCGGGCACCCGCCGGAGAGCGGGCTCGTGCTGGCGCATGCCGCGGCGGCGGCTCTGGCGGGCCGCGTGCCGGAGCCGATCTGCGCGGCGCCGGTGGACGGCGCGTTCGCGCGCGCGGTCACGCTCGGCGCGGGCGAACGACGTCTGCGTGCGTCACAATCCCCGCAGGTTCCATGAGCAGGTCGCAAATCAACGAGCTGGTGGCTGCGGGCGCCGGGGTGGTGAGCCTGGTGCTGTTCGCCGTGCTGATCCTCGTGCCGGCGTGGTCGTCGTACTCGCGCCTGTGGGAGCGGGCGGCGGCAACGGTGCTGTCGCTGTACGTGCTCGCGGTGCTTGTCGGGGTCGGGGTGGTCGCGGCGCTCGCCGCCGTCTACTTCTGGGGCTGACCGGCGTGTCAGACCTCGCGGCGCTCGACGCGATCACCGAGGCGGTCGAGTCGGGCGCGGGCCTGCCGGAGGTGGTGCGCGCGGCCTCGAGGGCGCTCGAAGCGAGCCTCGCGGTGACGGACGCGTGGGGGGCGACGCTCGCGGTCGCGGCGCGCTCGCCGGCGGAGGAGCGCTCGCTGCTGTCCCAGGGGAAGGGCGTGAGCAGCGCGCCGCTGCGCGTCGCCGACACGGTGGTGGGGACGCTGCACATGCGCGCGAAGACCGAGCCGAGCGCGTCGATGCGCCGCCTGCTGCTGACGATCATCGCGTCGGAGGTCGAGCGCGTGCGGGCGCCCGAGCGCGTCTCGGAAACGGCCTCCGCGGACTTCCTGCGCGCGATCCTCAGCCGCGAGCTGACCGGCCGCGAGGAGCTGCTCGCGCGCGCCAAGGAGCTGTCGCTGCCGATCGAGGACGGAGCGAGCATGCTGGTGGCGCGCGCGCATCCGCAGTCGCCCACCGACGAGGGCTGGCGCGGACGCGTGCGCGCGGTCGCCGAGCGCGGCGCGCGCGCGGTGGCGAGCCGCTCGATCGCGGCGCTGTCCGAGCGCGACGGGATCCCCGGCGCGGAGGTGCTGGTGCTGGTGCCGGGCGGCGACGAGGCGACGGCGGCGCGCGCGGCGGAGGCGGTGCTCAGCGAGATGCAGGCGAGCCTGGCGGGCTACACGTTCGCGCTCGGACGCAGCCGTGTGACGACCGAGCCGGCGGAGCTGCCGCGCGCGGCCAGCGAGGCGCTGCTCGCGGCGAACGTCGCCCAGGGCTCGTCGGAGAGCACGGCGCTGGCGTTCGACCAGACCGGCGCCTACCGGCTGCTGCTGTCGGCGATGAGCGAGAACCCGAGCGAGCTGCAGCGCTTCTACGCCGAGACGGTCGAGCCGCTGGTCGCGTATGACGAGCAGTACGAGACCGATCTGGTGCGCACGTTGGAGACCTTCCTGGAGGCGGACGGCAACGTCGCAGGCACCGCCCAGCGCCTGTTCACCCACCGCCACACGATCTACTACCGCCTGGAGCGGGTGCGCGAGCTCTCGGGGCTGGACGTCAGCTCGAGCGACGGCCGCGAGAAGCTGAGCCTCGGCCTGAAGTCGATGCGCGTGCTCGGCATCGCCTCCGCCGGCGGCCCCGCCTCGGAGGCCGGCGCCGAGGGCGGGCGCGTGCCTCGCCGCTCGGGCAGGCGCTCATAGCGAGCCGGCACGCGCGACGGACCGGGCGTCCGGCTCTCGCTCAGTAGCGCGCGCCGAACTCGATCGCGTACGTGGCGCCGCGGCCGCGCGTGTGCAGCACCGCGGGCACCGCGGGCGTCACCGCGACGCCCGCGTCGCGGTACTCGCCGCCGAGCATGATTTCGCGGTGCGGGGCCGACGCGAGCCATTCGGCGACGATGTGCGCGGGAGTCGTGTAGCTGCCGGTGCCCCACGCGATGTTCTGCCCGACGACCACCTGAGCCGCGTGCGCGGGGTAGCGCGTGACCGCGACCAGCGACATCGGCGTCTGCCCGGACGGGCCGACGTCGGCGAAGTAGTCGCGGCGCACCATGCTCGTGACCTGGCGGGCGGCGACGTGGCCGAGGGCGCTGTTGGCGTGCAGCGGACGCAGCCCGTGCGCGCTGCGCTCGAGGTTGACCAGGCACAGCGTCGCCGCGTCGACCGCGACGAGATTCCTCGCGCTGGGGCGCAGGTTCGCGCCCGGGCAGGAGGCGGCGGCGCCGGCTACGCCCGTGGCGCCCGCCGCCAGCACGCCGGCGCATGCGAGCACAGCCGCGGCGAGCGCGCTTGCGCACGCGAACAGCGCCGCGGCCGCCCCGGCTCCCAGCTTGCTCCCACGTCCTGTCGTCGGCCCCGGCAAGTGCAGGAATACTTGCAGGGCCTGCGGTTGGGTGCGTTGCTGCATTGTTACCGTGGTTATCGGCAGGGCCCGGCGGTTCCGTGCGTCGACTGCGATCAACGTGATCGCATGCGACGATGTGACGCCGTTGGGGAGTGGGGTAATTGGCAGCCCGGAAGACTTTGGCTCTTCAAGTTCTGGTTCGAGTCCAGGCTCCCCAGTAGGAGGTTGCGTCCCTGCTAGATGCGGCTAGCGCCGGGACGAGGGCCGCGCTGGAATAGCATCTGAACGGTGAGCGCCCCCACCGTTCTGATCCTCGCCGCGGGCAGGGGGACGCGCATGCGCTCGAGCATGCCGAAGGTGCTGCACGAGGTGTGCGGGCTGCCGATGGTGCTGTGGCCGGTGCGGGCGGCGCTGGAGGCGGGGGCGGGCAGGGTGGTGGTGGTGGACTCGCCGGAGCGGGCGCTGGAGCGGGTGCTGCCGGAGGGCGTGGAGCTGGCGGTGCAGGAGCGCGCGAACGGCACGGGCGGCGCGGTGGCGGCGGCGATGACGACGCTCGCCCCGGCGGCGGACCCGGCGGCGGCGGTGCTGGTGCTGAGCGGCGACGTGCCGCTGGTGAGCGCGGCGGCGATCGGCGAGCTGCTGGAGGCGCACCGCGAGAGCGGCGCGGCGGCGACGATGGCGACGACGATCCTGGAGGACCCGAGCGGGTACGGGCGCGTGGTGCGCGACGCGGCGGGCGCGGTGGAGCGGGTGGTGGAGACGAAGCGGCAGGGCGACTCGACGCAGGCGGAGCGCGAGATTCGCGAGGTCAACACGGGCATCTTCGTGTTCGCGGAGCACGCGCTGCGCCAGGCGCTGCCGCGCTTGAGCACGGACAACGCGCAGGGCGAGCTGTACCTGCCGCAGGTGCTGGACGTGCTGCGCGCGGACGGGGCGGCGGTGGCGGCGCACGTGGTGGAGGACGAGCGGCTGGTGCTGGGCGTGAACGACCGCGTGGCGCTGGCGCGCGTGCGCAGGCTGGCGCAGGCGGCGATCAACGAGCGCCACATGCTCGCGGGCGTGACGATCGTCGACCCGGACGCGACTGCGATCGACGTGGACGTGCAGATCGGCCAGGACACGACGATCGAGCCGTTCACGACGATCCGCGGCGCGACGAGCATCGGGAGCGAGTGCGTGGTGCGCCACTCCTACCTCGTCGACTGCGTGCTGGAGGACGGCGTGAGCGTCGGCCCGTTCGGCTATCTGCGCCCGGGGACGGTGCTGCGCAGGGGCGCGCGGGTGGGGACGTTCGTGGAGGTCAAGAACTCGGACGTCGGCCCGCAGGCGCGCATCCCGCACCTGTCGTACATAGGCGACGCGGACGTCGGCGCGGGGACGAACCTGGGGGCGGCGACGATCACGGCCAACTACGACGGCCGCTCCAAGCACCGCACGACGGTCGGCAGCGGCGTGCGCACGGGGGTGGACACGACGCTGGTGGCGCCGGTGAGCGTCGGCGACGGCGCGTACACGGGCGCGGGCTCGGTGATCACCGACGACGTGCCGCCGGGCGCGCTGGGCATCGCGCGCGAGCGCCAGCGCAACGTGGAGGGCTATGCGGCGCGGCGCGACGCGGACGCCGACGCCGACGCGGGCGCGGCGCTGCGGGACGGCGACGCGGCGCATCAGGGCGGCGACGCATGACCGATCGGACGCGGACGTTTACACTGCCTGAGGAGATGAGTGCGATCGACACGCGCACCCAGTACTCGCGGGCGAGCCTCCCGATCGATTACAACAAGCGGCTGATGCTGTTCAGCGGGCGCGCGAACCCGCAGCTGGCGGTGGACATCGCGGACAAGCTGGGCGTGGATCTGGGGCCGGTGGAGCTGAAGACGTTCTCGGGCGGCGAGGTGTACTGCCGCTACGAGGAGTCGATCCGCGGCGCGGACGTGTTCATCGTGCAGTCCACGTGCGGCAACCCGCAGACGGGCGTGACGGCGAACGACTCGCTGGTGGAGCTGCTGTTCATGATCGACGCGGCGGTGGGCGCGTCGGCGCACCGCGTGATCGCGGTGACGCCGTGGTTCGGCTACTCGCGCCAGGACAAGAAGTCGGCGCCGCGCGAGCCGATCTCGGCGCGCCTGGTGGCGCGCATGCTGGAGGCGGCGGGGGCGGACCGCGTGCTGACGATGGACCTGCATGCGGGCCAGATCCAGGGCTTCTTCCAGAAGCCGGTGGACCACATGACGGCGCTGTTCATGCTCACGCAGTACTTCAGCGACCTGGGCCTGCCGGACCTGGTGGTGGTGGCGCCGGACGCGGGCAGGGTGAAGCTGAACAAGAACTTCGCGTCGAAGATCGGCGCGGAGCTGGCGATCCTCGACAAGGAGCGCCCGGCGCAGCAGGTGGCGGAGATCGGCTACGTGATCGGCGACGTGAAGGGCAGGACGGCGGTGATCGTGGACGACATGATCGACACGGCGGGCACGCTGAAGGCGGCCGCGAAAACGGTCATGGAGGAAGGCGCGGCGCGCGTGTACGCGGCGGCGACGCACGCGGTGTTCTCGGGCAACGCGTTCGAGAACCTGGCGGAGTCGGGCCTGGAGCAGATCGTCGTGACGGACACGATCCCGATTCCCGCGGCCCGTCCGGACAACGTGCGCGTGCTGCCGTGCGCGGAGCTGCTGGCCGACTCGATCCGCCGCATCTTCGTCGACGACTCCGTCAGCGAGGTGTTCGGCGGGGAGAACCAGCTGTTCTGAGCGCTCGCGAGCGCGAGGCGGCGATCCTGCGGAGGGTGCGCGCGATCCCCCCGGGGTTCGTACGCACGTACGGCGACGTCTCGCCGGGCGCGCCGCGCCTCGCCGGCCGCGTCCTCAGCCAGACGGACGCACCGGACGTCCCGTGGCACCGCGTGGTCCGCGCGGACGGGTCGCTCGCAAAGGGCACGCGCCAGCGCCGCCTGCTGGAAGCCGAGTCGGTGCCGTTCCGCGGCGAGCGAGTGCTGCTGGCACGCGCCCGGCTCGACGATCTCGATGCGGTGTGAGCATGTGCCCACGCGTCATCATCCCTCCACGATGTCCACCTCGACGGCGACTGGAGCGGCGGGCGCGAGCGGTCCGCGCGAGTGGTGGCGGGGCCTGCCGCCGCGCCAGCGCCGCATCCTGCGGACGCTGCTCGCCGTGGGCGTCGTCGTGGTGCTCGTCGTCGGCGCGCTGCTGGCGCGCTTCCTGAGCGTGGAGAACGCGGAACGAAGCGACGACGCGGCGCTCGTGCAGGCGGAGGCGCGGGGCGACCTCGCGGGGATGCTCGCGCAGCTGAGCGGCTGCCGCGAGAGCCCGTCGTGCCTGGCGACGGTGAGAGCCGACGCGAGCGATCCGCGCGTGCGCCGGTCGGGCGCCGTGAAGATCCTGCAGCTCGAATCTCCCACCGCATACTCGCTGTCGGGCGCGACCGGCAAGACGCGCCTGGCGTGGACGGTGATCGGCACGCTGCCGGTCGTGCAGTGCGTGGACGTGCGCCGCACGGGCAACTTCCTGTCGGGCATCCACGTGCAGCTGATCGGCATCGGCGCGCCGATCTCAGGCGAAGGCACGTGCTCGAAGCCGACGGAGCTGGAACAGGAGGAAGAAGAAGCGGCGCGACTCGAACAGGGAAAGAGCTGACGGTAGATGGTTGATTCCACGGTCGCGCGGCCCTGGATGGCACGTATGGCCTTCGCGGGCCTTTGTCCTCGGGCTCGCCCTTGCCACCAGCAAGGGCTTCGCCCTGCGTCCGCGGCCCACTCGACCCTCCGCACCCCCAGAGCAACAGCACACGACCGTGGAATCAACCATCTTGGCGATTGCTACAGTCTGCAGTCGCCCATGGCCGACTCGACCACCAAGCTGAACGTCAACAGCCGCGATGCCGCCGGCTCGCGCGCCGTGCGTCGCCTGCGCCGCAGCGGGCGCGTTCCCGGCGTGCTGTACGGCGGCGGCGCCGAGCCGCTCGGCTTCGACGCGGACGAGCGCGAGCTGCGCCACGCGCTCGCCGGCTCCGGCGCGGTGCTCGACCTGAGCGTCGACGGCGGCAAGGCGACGCCCGTCGTCCTCAAGGAGGCCCAGCGCCACCCCGTGCGCGGCGAGACCGTCCACGTCGACCTGCTGCGCGTGCGGCTGGACCAGGCGATCAGCGCCGTCGTGCCGATCGAGCTCGCCGGCGTCGACGACGCCCCCGGCGTCAAGGAAGGCGGCATCCTCGAGCAGATCACGCGCGAGCTGAACGTCGAGGCGCTGCCCACGGCGATCCCCGAGTCGATCGTGCACGACGTCGGCGACATGCAGATCGGCGAGACGATCGTGCTCGGCGCGCTCACGCCCCCTGAGGGCGTCACGCTGCTCGACGACCTCGAGGAAACCGTCATCGCGACGCTGTCGCCGCCGCGTCTGCAGAGCGAAGCCGCCGAGGAAATCGAAGCCGAGACAGAGGTCGTCGGCGAGGGCGGCGCGGCGGCGGACGCCGGCGAGAGCGCATCCGGCGAGGAGTAGCACCCCCTGCGACGCCCGTTCGGCGGCAGCCGTGGAGGCGGTGGCGGCGGCGGAGCCGTCGACTGGCTGATCGTCGGGCTGGGTAACCCCGGCCGCGAGTATGCGAACACGCCGCACAACATCGGCTTCGCCGTGGCGAATGCGCTTGTCGAGCGCTGGGGGCTGGGAGCCGCCAGGGACCGCTACCGCGGACGCATCGCCGAAGGCCGCGTGCGCGCGGGAGCGCCCGGCGCGTCGCTCGGCGACGGCGGGTCCGCCGGCCCCGCGTCGCCCGCGCCGCGCGTGGCGGTGCTGTGCCCGCAGACGTACATGAACGACGCCGGGCGCTCCGTCGGGCCCGCGCGCGGCGCCTTCAAGCTGCCGCTCGAGCGCGTTCTGGTCGTGCACGACGAGATCGACCTGCCGTTCGGCGACGTGCGCACGCGCCTGGGCGGCGGGCTGGCCGGCCACAACGGGCTGAAGTCGCTCAAGCGCGAGCTCGGCGGCGCGGACTTCATGCGCGTGCGCGTCGGCGTCGGGCGGCCCGACTCCACCGACCCCGAGATCGTCTCCGCGTACGTGCTCGGACGCTTCCGCCAGGACCACGCGCAGGTCGACGAGCTCGTCGCGCGCGCGAGCGAGCAGGTCGAGCGCGTCGTGCTCGGGCAGGAGTCGTGATGGCAACGAGCGTCGGCGCCCTGCGCACGCTGCTGGGCCTCGTCCAGGAAGACGAGCAGGCGCTGCGCCTCGCGCGCGAGGGAGGCCACGCGTTCGTGTCGAGCTCGCTGCGCGCGTACGTGATCGCGGCGCTCGCGGAGATCGACACCCCGCAGGGGGGCGCAGGCGAGCGGGCGCGGGCGCGCCCGACGCTGGTGGTCGTCGGCGACGATCGCGCCGCGCGCGACCTGGCGGGCGATCTCGGCGCTTGGCTCGCGCCGCGGCGCGTTCGCTACTACCCGTCGCGGGGCGTCGCGTACGAGTCGCACCTCGCGCCGCCCGCCCACCTGGTGGGGCTGCGCGTGGCCGCGCTGGACGCGCTGCTCGGCGCCGGGCGCGTCGGCCCCGGCGGGGACTCCGCCGCGGCGGGCGCCGGCGGGGACGCCGAGGCCGACCAGCCGGTCGTGGTGGTGAGCGCGGTGGCGCTGTCGGAGAAGGTGCCCGACCCACAGCTGCGCCCGCGCTCGTTCACGCTGCGCGTGGGCGAGCTGCTGGACCTGGACGAGTGCGCGGCGGAGCTCGTCAGCGCCGGCTACGAGCGCACCGATCAGGTCGAGGAGCGCGGCCAGTTCGCGTTGCGCGGCGGCCTGCTGGACGTGTTCCCGGCGACCGAGGAGCGCGCGGTGCGCGTGGACATGTTCGACGTGGAGATCGAATCGCTGCGCTGGTTCTCGACGTTCACGCAGCGCTCGCTGGGAGACGCAGAGGAGGTCGAGATCGCGCCCGCGGCGGAGCTCGCGCTCGAGTACAGGGAGCTGGCGGAGATGGCCGCCGAGCAGCTGCCCGCCGGCGCGCTGTCAGCCGCCGCGGTGGGCGCCGCCTGCGAGGGCGCCGACGCGGAGCGGCCGGACATCACCGAGCTGCTGCCGCTCGAGCGCTTCGGCGCGCTGCTGGACCTCGTCGGCGAGGAGACCGAGCTGATGGTCGCCGCCGAGGAGGACCTCGCGCCGGTGCTCGGCGATCTGTGGAGCGACGTCAGCGCGGCGTTCGGCGAGCAGGACGCGCACCACCTGTACATCGACCCGCAGAGCATTCGCGCGACGCTCGACGAGCGCGCGCGGATCTGGCTGTCGGCGCTGTCGAGCGGCCAGCAGATCGAGCTGCGCGCGCAGTCGGCGGACACGGCCGCGCGCTCGCTCGGCGAGGCCGAGCCGGAGCTCGAGAAGCTCGTGCGCTCGGGCTACCGGACGGTCGTCGCGTTCCCCCGTCGCGGCGAGGGCGAGCGCGCCGCGTACAACCTCGGGCGGCTGAAAGCGACGTGGCTGGCGGACGACCCGGACGCGGGGCGCTCGTCGATCGGCGACCAGCCGCTGGAGCCGTCGCTGCGCTTCGCCGCCGCGTCGCTGCGCGAGGGCTTCGTCGCGCCGCAGCTGAAGCTGGCGGTGTTCCCCGAGCATCGCCTGCTGCGCAGACGCCGCGGTGATTTGAGTCCCGCCCACCCCGGCGCGGATCGGCCGGGCCGCGGCGGTCCGGGGGGCGCGCGAAGGGGCGCGCTGCGCTCGTTCACGGAACTGCGCACCGGCGACATCGTCGTGCACGAGGACCACGGCGTGGCGCGCTTCGCGGGCTTCGAGACGCGCACGGTGGCCGACGTCACGCGCGACTACCTGTACCTGGAATACCAGGGCGACGATCGCGTGTTCGTGCCCACCGACCAGCTGGCGAAGATCTCCAGATACGTCGGCGCGGGCGCCGGCGCTCATCCGCCGCTGTCCAAGCTCGGCGGCACGCGCTGGGAGACGATGAAGGCGCGCGCGCGGCGCGCCGCGCAGGAGCTGGCGGGCGAGCTGCTGAGCCTGTACGCCGAGCGGCGCAGGCGCAGCGGCCACGCGTTCGGCCCCGACTCGGACTGGCAGCGGGAGTTCGAGGAGCGCTTCCCGTTCACCGAGACGCCCGACCAGCGCGAGGCGATCGAGCTGGTGAAGGCCGACATGGAAGCGCCGCGCCCGATGGACAGGCTGATCTGCGGCGACGTCGGCTACGGCAAGACCGAGGTCGCGCTGCGCGCCGCCTTCAAGGCGGCCGCCGAGGGCAAGCAGGTGCTGATGCTCGTGCCCACGACGATCCTCGCGCAGCAGCACTACGGCACGTTCGCCGAGCGCCTGGCCGACTATCCGTTCACGCTCGAGCACGTCTCCAGGTTCCGCACGCCGGCGGAGCAGAAAGAGGCGATCAAGGGCTTCGCGGAGGGACGCGTGGACATCCTCATCGGCACCCACCGGGTGCTCTCGCGCGACGTGCGCGCGAAGGACCTCGGCCTGCTGATCGTCGACGAGGAGCAGCGCTTCGGCGTCAAGCAGAAGGAGCTGCTGCGCCAGCTGAAGCTGAAGGTCGACGTCATCTCGATGTCGGCGACGCCGATCCCGCGCACGCTGCAGATGTCGCTGGCGGGGCTGCGCGACATCTCCGTGATCGAGACGCCGCCGGAGGGGCGCCGGCCGGTGCGCACGTTCGTGGGCGAGTACGAGGAGGAGCTGGTCAAGCGCGCGATCGTGCGCGAGCACGAGCGCGGCGGACAGGCGTTCTTCCTGCACAACCGCATCGAGTCGATCGACGAGACCGCCGAGCGCCTGCGCGCGCTGTGCCCCGGCGTGCGCTTCGCGGTCGCGCACGGCCAGATGGGCGAGGGCGAGCTGGAGGCGGTGATGATGGACTACCTGCGCGGCGGCGCGGACGTGCTGGTGTGCACGTCGATCATCGAGTCGGGCATCGACATCCCGCAGGCGAACACGCTGATCGTCGAGCACGCGGACGCGTTCGGCCTGGCGCAGCTCTACCAGATCCGCGGACGCGTCGGGCGCAGTCGCGAACGCGCGTACGCGTACCTGCTGTACGACTCCGCCGCCTCGCTCACGCCCGAGGCGGCGCAGCGGCTGTCGGCGCTGTCGGACTACACGGAGCTGGGGGCGGGCTTCAAGATCGCGATGCGCGACCTGGAGATCCGCGGTGCGGGCAACCTGCTCGGCGACGAGCAGTCCGGGCACGTCGCGGCGCTCGGCTTCGAGCTGTACATGCAGATGCTCGATGAGGCGGTGGCGGCGGCCGAGCCGGAGGAAGAGGGCGAGCCGCTGCCGGAGCCGGTGCGCCTGGACGTCAACGTCGACGCGTACGTGCCCGCCGACTACGTGCCATACGAGCAGGCCAAGATCGAGGTCCACCGCCGGGTCGCGGGGGCGCTCGAGGTGGCCGACGTCGAGCGGCTGCGCGAGGAGCTCGTCGATCGCTTCGGGCCGCTGCCGGAGCCCGTCGAGAACCTGCTCGCGCTGCAGCGGGCGCGCATCAAGTTCGGCCAGGCGGGGGCGCGAACGGTGAGCTTCCGCGGCGATCGTCTGGCGGTCGTGCCGATCGAGCTCGACTCAACCAGGGCCAGACGCCTGCGCGAGGAGTTGCCGGAGGCGCTGTACGAATCGGGCCGCTCGCAGGTCTCCGTGCGCGTTCCGAAGGACGGGACCGAGCGGTTCCCCAGCGTCGTGAAGGCGGCGGATGCGCTGCTGGCGATCGTGCGCGAGGCCGCTTAAGAACTCGTTAGGCATCCGTTATGCGCCGCTCATCGCTTTTCCGCTAAAGTGCCCGCGTCGTGTCAAAGACTCTCAGGTCCCTCTCGGCGCTAGGCGCCGTTTTGTTTGCCCTCGTGGGGATTTCCGCGTGCGGCGGCATACCCGGCGACGCCGTCGTGCAGGTGGGCGGGACGGCGATCACGAAGACGGCGTTCGAACACTGGATGTCGGTGGCGGCCGCCTCGAGCGCGGCCGGCACGGCCGAAAAGCCGGCGATACCGGAACCGCCGAACTACACGACGTGTATCGCGCATCTGGCCAAGACCGCGCCCAAACCGGCCAAGGGCCAGTCCGCGCCGACCACCAAGCAGCTGAAGTCCGAGTGCGAACAGCAGTACAAATCGCTGCTCACAGAGGTGCTCGGCTTCCTCATCTCCTCGCAGTGGGTGATCGGAGAAGCGTCGTCGCTGAACGTGAAGCTCAGCGACGCGGAAGTCAAGAAGGAATTCACGAAAATCAAGAACACCCAATTCCCGAAGGCCTCCGAATTCGAAAAATTCCTGTCGTCGTCGGGGCAGACGGTCTCCGACCTGCTGCTGCGCGTGAAGCTGAACATGCTCTCGTCGAAAATCCAGAAGCAGATCGTCAAGGCGAAGAGCACGGTGACGCAGGCGCAGATCGCCAAGTACTACAACGAAAACAAGTCGCGCTACGGCACGCCTGAAAAGCGCAACGTACGGATCGTCCTCACCAAGACCGAAGCGGCGGCCAGCGCCGCCAAGAAGGAAATCGAATCGGGCAAGAGCTTTGCCAGCGTGGCAAAGAAGGACTCGATCGACCCCACGAGCAAGGCCAACGGCGGGCTGCTGAAGGAAGTGGTCCAAGGCGAGGAGGAGAAGGCGCTGGACACGGCGATCTTCTCCGCCGGCAAGGGCGTGCTCGGCGGACCGATCAAGACGCCGTTCGGCTACTACATCTACGAAGTCGTGAGCACCACGCCCGGCACTCAGCAGACGCTCGCACAGGTGCAGTCCACGATCAAACAGCAGCTGATCGCCACCGGCCAGCAGACGGCGCTCAGCAAGTTCGTGAAAGAATTCAAAAAGAAGTGGACCGAAAAAACGGAATGCCGCTCGGGCTACTTGGTCCAAGACTGCAAGTCCTACAAAGCGCCGAAGACGAGCTCCACCGGCGCCGTCACGCCCACCGGCTAACGAGGTGTTCCCGGCGCCTTCGGCGCCACCCGACGTGAGGCCCGCCGCATGAGCCAGATCGAGCGAATCCACGCCCGCCAGATTCTCGACAGCCGCGGCAACCCGACGGTCGAGGTGGAGATCGAGCTGCGCTCCGGGGCTCGCGGGCGCGCGGCCGTGCCGTCGGGTGCGTCCACGGGCGAGTTCGAGGCGACGGAGCTGCGCGACGGCGGCGAGCGGTGGGGCGGCAAGGGCGTCTCCAGGGCAGTTGGAAACGTTGACGGTGAGATTTCTCAAGCGCTCGCGGGCATGGATGCCGCCGGCCAGGAGGCCGTCGACGCGGCTCTGATCGAGCTGGACGGCACACCCAACAAGTCGCGGCTGGGCGCCAACGCGATCCTCGGCGTGTCGCTGGCGACGGCGCAGGCGCAGGCGGCGGAGGAGGGGTTGGCGCTGTGGCGCTACCTCGGCGGGCCGGAGGCGTCCGTGCTGCCGGTGCCGATGATGAACGTGCTCAACGGCGGTGCGCACGCGGACAACAAGGTCGACTTCCAGGAGTTCATGATCGTCCCTTGCGGCGCGCCGACGTTCTCGGAGTGCCTGCGCATGGGCGCGGACGTGTTCCACGCGCTGAAGGGCACGCTGCACGAGCGCGGGCTGGCGACGGCGGTCGGCGACGAGGGCGGCTTCGCGCCGGACCTCGGCTCCAACGAGGAGGCGCTGGCGATGCTCGTGGCGGGCATCGAGGCAGCCGGCTACCGGCCAGGGGAGGATGTGGCGATCGCGCTCGACCCGGCGTCGAGCGAGTTCTACAAGGACGGCGCGTACGTGCTCGAGCACGAGGGCCGCACGCTGAGCGCAGCCGAGTTCACCGACTACTGGGCGGACCTCGCGGCGCGCTATCCGATCGTCTCGCTGGAGGACGGCATGGACGAGGAGGACTGGGACGGCTGGCGGGTGCTGACGGAGCGCCTGGGATCGACCTTGCAGCTCGTCGGCGACGACATCTTCGTGACCAACACCGAGCGGCTGCGCCGCGGCATCGAGACGGGCGTGGCGAACTCGATCCTGATCAAGGTCAACCAGATAGGAACGCTGACGGAGACCCTGCAGGCGGTCGCGATGGCACGCGACGCGGGCTACACCGCGGTCATGAGCCACCGCTCGGGCGAGACCGAGGACGTGACGATCGCGGACCTCGCGGTCGCGACCGGATGCGGGCAGATCAAGACGGGCGCGCCATCGCGTTCGGACAGGGTCGCCAAGTACAACCAGCTGCTGCGCATCGAGGAGCAGCTGGGGCCCGCCGCGCGCTTCCCCGGGCGCAGCGCGTTCGGCTGACGGTCGCCGGTCAGCGGCAGGATGTTCGCCGCGATGCGCGAATCGGGGTAGGCATGTCCTCGATCTCGGCATCCCGCCCCGGCTCGAGCCGCACGCCCGGGGCGCGCGTGCGCTGGGACCGCTTGGGGCGCGTGGCGATGCTGTGCGTGCTGGTCGCGCTCGTGTACCTGTATGCGAGCGCCGGCGTGCACATGCTCTCGACGTGGCGTCAGTCCCGTCACGACAACGCCGCGGTGGCGAGCATGGAACGCGAACACGCGCTGCTGGTGCACCAGCGCGAAGCGCTCACGGCGGCGGGGACGCTCGAAACCGAGGCTCGCCAGCTGGGCATGATGAAGAGCGGCGAGCAGCCGTACGTGATCAGTGGCCTGCCCGGCAACTGACCGCCGGGAGTCTCCCGGCGCCGCCGCGCGCCGCGTCTCGGGCGCCCGCTCGGCGCTGCTAGCCTCGGCGCGTGTCGTACGAGACGGCGATCTACCAGTGGCAGCAGGGCGAGCGCCGGCTGCAGGCGGCGCCCGCCGAGCGGCGTCCGCTGCTCGAACGGGTCGTCGACGCCCTCGTGGCGGAGCTGCGTCGGCGCCTGGGCGGCCGCTTCTCAGCGGACGAGCTCGTGAGCCTGTACGAACAGGGCGCCGCGTGGTGCCTGCAGATCGCGATGAAGCTGGCGCCGGAAGACCCGTGGGCATGGGAGGCGGGCCTCGTCGTGGACGCCGCCTTCGCCCGCTACCTGCGCGAGGCCGCCGACTACGCCGGCGGCCGCAGGACGCTGTCAGAGGCGCAGTAGCGCCTCACTGCGGGGCTCTACTCCTCCGTGCCGGCCCGGCGGATGATAATGCGGTCCTCCTCGACCTCGACCTCGACGGGTCGATGGCCGGCCCAGTGCTCGGCGTAGATGGGGTTCTCCTGGATGGCGGGGTCGAGCCACAGGCCGTAGCCCTCCTCGCCGTGATCGAAGGTGCCCTCGAGCGGTCCGGTGTTGCGCGCCCCGGAGCGCCGCCCGCGCCCGCCGCGGCGACTGCGCCGACGGGTGCGTGTGCCGCTGGAGACCTCGCTCTCCTCCTCGGGCTCCTCGCCGGCCTCCTCGGCTTCGGCCTTGGCGCGCTCGGCCTCGGCTTCGGCGGCCTCGAGCTCGGCGGCGATCAGCGCGTCGTCCTCGGCGCGAAGGTCGATCTCCTCGGGGTAGTCGGCGGCGCCGCCTGCGCCCTCTGGGGCCTCCTCGTCGCTGACGAGCTCGTTCTGGCGCTTGAACTGCTCGATGTCGCGGACGGTGACCTCGAGCTGGTGGGCGATCCAGGCGTCGGTTCGGCCCTGACGCACCCAGGCACGGATCTGGTTGAGGTGCGGGCGCAGAGATTTCCGGGGCATGGACGGTCCGGGAGACTAGCGCAAGCGCTCGCTCGACGCGGCGGGCTCGCACGACGGGGGTCTCGCGGGGGTCGATCGGCGCCCGGGGTTGAGAAATTGGTATCGCGTTCCCCCGGTCCTGTGACTATGCTTGGCGTTCCGGCGGTTTGGGGTTGCGCCGGGTCGCCAATCGGCAAAGAGGAAGGTGCACCCAAATGCTGGTTCTGACGCGCAAGTCCAACCAGAGCATCATGATCGGGGACGAGATCGAGGTCTCCGTGCTGTCGGTCATGGGCGAGAAGGTGCGCATCGGCATTCAGGCCCCGCAGCGGGTGCCCGTCTTCCGCAAGGAGATCTACCTGGAGATCCACCGCGAAGCCGGAGCGGCGGCGCCCGCGAAGGACGGCGCGACGCCCGAGCACGCAGCCGCGGGCGCCGTCGAGGAGTCGCTGCAGGACCTGGGCGACAGCAGCCCCGCCTAGCCGAAGCGGCAGCGCCGCTTAGCCGAGCAGCAGGTACAGGGTCCGGAACATGACGATCGTGACGACGGCGGCCGTGAGGATGAGCGTGAGGACGAGCAGGGCGAAGCGCACGGAGCCGCGCTTGTGACGGCGCTCGACCTCGCGCTTGAGCGCGCGCTGCTCGGTGGTGCGCCGCAGGGAGTCGCGGCGGCGACGGTCGAGCGTGGCCTCCTTGGCGAAGGCTCGCTCCCACTCGGCGAGGCTTTGACGCATCTTCATCGCTGGCGCTCCCTTGCTGCGGCGTCGGTCGCTCAGCCGGCGGGCGTCTTGGCGCGCTCGTAGACGGCGACGAAGCGCAGGAAGTTCTCGGCGATCTTGCGTGCGCCGGCGGCGCGCTCGATCTTGCCGTCGACGTAGGCTTTGAGCGGGTCCCACCAGATCGAGCGCCCGATGGCGAAGCCGATGTAGCCGTCGACGGGCGCGGCGGCGGCGAGCCACTGGTCGACCTTGGCGTCGTCGGCGCCGCGTCCGAGCACGACGCACTTGACGTCGTCGCGTCCGCCGCTGCGCGTCTGGGCGGCGAGCATCTCGCAGTCGGATCGCTGGTCGACGCCCTCGATCTTCCAGATGTCGACGACGATTCCGGCGTCCTGGATTTCGGCGATGGCGCGGCGCATGAGCTCGGGGCGCAGCTCGGCGTCGTAGCGCTCGCTGTCGCCGCCGACGGACTGCAGCTGGGCGTCCTCGGCGGGCACGAGCAGCTCGAACAGGAACTTGCGGTCGTGCTCCTTGAGCCAGTCGCTCAGCCGCAGCAGCTTGGCGAGCTGCACGCGATTGGCGTCGGCGTCGCCGTCGGGGTTGTAGCGGACGAGCACCTTGGTGTAGTCGGGGCTGAAGCGTTCGATGTGCTCGCCGAAGTCCTCGCCGTACTGGAAGTCGAACATGGCCTGCCCGGAGCGCTCGGCGGGCATGGCGAGTTTGAGCCCCTTTTCGTGCGCCTCGGCGGGCACGGTGGAGCCGAACTGCTCGTCGACGAGCACGCCGGTGACGGACGGGTCGGCGCCGGCGCCGACCGCCTGCAGCATGCCCTCGAAGATCAGGTGCTTGGCGTCGGCGATGATGGCCGTCTGCTCGGAGTCCGGCTCGCCGTCGATCCCGAAGAACTTCTTCTGGAAGGAGCCGCGATGGTCGAACGCGAGGATGTAGAGCTTGCTGTCGGTTCCGGAGGGGTTCATGCGCTTGAGTATTCCAGAGCCGTGCGGGCCGGGGTCGAGAGGTCCTTAGAATGGGTTGGCGATGACCTCCGGTGCCGACCTGTTCGTGGTGTGCAAGCAATGCGGCTCGGAGGTGAGCCCGTACATCACGGAGTGCCCGTACTGCGGGCATCGCCTGCGCAGGCGGGCGCCAAAGCTGCCGCCGGCGAACGCGCCCACCCGCACGACGCTGCGCGGCCGCGCGCGGTCGCTGCTGGGTCGCTCGAAGCCGGCGCCGGTGGGCGGCCTGGCGCGCACCCGGCCGCGCACGCACGCGCGGCCGAGCCGGTGGGCGGCGGAACGCCCGTACGCGACGATCGCGCTGGTGGCGATCAGCTGCGTGGTGTGGGTGGTGGAGCACGCGGAAGGCGGGCTGTACGTGCACATGGCGGTGCTGGGGCCGCTGCACGGCGACTGGTGGCGGCTGTTCACGAGCGAGTTCGCGTACCTGAATGGCCTGTACGCGTTCGTGGCGATCGTGACGGTGGCGGTCTTCGGCTGGCTGCTGGAGCGCCGCCACGGGCCGGCGGTGGTGCTGGCGCTGTTCCTGGGCGCGGGCGCGACGGGCGCGCTGGTGGCGAGCGCGGTGTACCCGTACCCGATCGTGAGCGGCGGCAACGCGGCGGCGCTGGCGCTGCTGGCGGCGTGGGCGGCCCCGGACCTGGAGGCGGCGCGCACGGGCGAGTACCGCGAGGGCGACCTGCTGGGAGCGGGAGCGCTGGCGGCGCTGCTGCTGGCGCTGCCGTTCGCGCGTCCGGAAGCGAGCTGGCTGGCGGGCGTGGTCGGCGGGCTGCTGGGCCTGGTCGTCGGGCTGGGCATCTACCGGCTGAGCGGGCAGGAGGCGTAGGATGGCGCTTGCATGACGATGACCAACGCGGTGGTGCTGATCGAGGCCGAGCGCGATGCGCTGTCGAGCCTGGGCGGTGCGCTGGCGGACATCGACGGCGTGGCGGAGGCGTATTCGGTGACGGGCGAGTGGGACTTCGTGGCGATCGTGCGGGTGCCCGACCACGAGCAGCTGGCGGACGTGGTTACGGGCCAGATCGGCGGCCTGCCGGGTGTCTCGCGCACGCAGACGATGGTGGCGTTCGCGGCGTTCTCGCGCCACGATCTCGAATCGCTGTTCTCGATCGGGGAATGATCGCCTGAGCGCGATGGCGGCGGTGCCGATGAAGCCGGAGTACGGGCCGACACTCGGGCGGCTGCTGGCTCCCCGCTGGCATGCGGCGTCGCGCGTGGCGCGCGCGGCGACGATCGCGGCGGGCGCGCTGGCGCTGCTGGTGGTGGTGGCTGCTGCGCCGACGCTGGAGAACGCGTCGTACTCGCACGGCGGCAGCGTGCCGTTCAGCTTCAGCTACAGGGACCTGTACCGGACGGCGCCGGACCCGGGCGGCTACGTGAGGATCGAGAGCCGCTGGCCGGACGGCGTGCTGAAGTACTCCTACGCGGTCGACCCGCTGCTGCTGCCGGCGTACTCGGATGAACTGACGGCGGAGATGCCGCTGTTCGCGACGCGCTTCATCCCGACGTTCGCCCGACGCTACAGGGACTTCGAACTTCGCGGCGAGGGCAAAACGAAGATCAACAACACGCTCAAAGGCTACGGGATCCTGTTCACGGCGGACGTGGAAGGCGGGGACGTGTACGGCCGCGCGGTGATGCTGCTGCCTTCGCGCCCGCGAGCGCGCGAAGGCGTGATCGTGGTGATGCTGACGTCGACGACGGCGAGCGCGCAGATCACCTCGCCGGTGGAAGTGGGCACGACGGGCGTGCTGCTGAAACCGCTGAAGACGTTCACGTTCGGCTAGCGCCAGCGGGCGGGCGTCGTCAGCGCCAGCGGCGGGCGTCGCGGCCGAGGCCGCGACCGCCGTGGCGGACGCCGTCGCGATCGCTGGTGTGGGCTACCACTACGGTTTCGCCGGCGGGGGCTTCGGTGCCGCCGGCGTCGGGTGTGCTTGGGGCTTCGGAGGTGTTGTGCGTGGGGGCTGGTTCCCCGCTGGACGCGGGCGGCGAGGTTTCGGTGTCTGGTGCGGACGGCGTTTCGCCGGTGGGGGTCGTGCCGGTGGGTGTGGTGGACGTGGGCGGCGGGGTGGCGGGCGTTGTTGTCGTCGTGGTGGTGGCGGGCGTCGGCGTCGACGACGTCGTGGTCGGGGTGGTGGTCGGGACGGTGGTGGCGGAGGCGGGAAGTTCGGTGGTGTTGGTGGTGACTTCGGCGACGGGCTGCGGATCGGCGGGCTTGGCGGCGGGCGCGGTGGTGGTCGCGGTGGAGACGGGGGACGTGGCGGGCGCCTGGGGCGCGAGCTTGGCCGGCTTGGCGCGGTGATGGCGGCGCGCGGCGGCGAGGCCGGGTTGGGCGGCGGGGCCTCCGGCGGTGACGGGCTGCAGCGCCTGGTGGACGACGACGGGTTCGTAGGCGTGGCTGGAGACGCTGGCGGAGGCGATGGTGGGCGGGCGATGGTGGTGGGCGACGGCGTGGTCGGCGGCGACGGCGCTGGCGGCGACGATGGCGGCTGCGGCGAGCCCGGCGACGGCCTTGGTGGCGAGCGCACCGGCGCCGGCGGTGACGATGCCGCCGGCGACGCTGCCGCCGGCGCCCGCTGCGGCTGTGGCGCCGGCCCCGGCGGTGGCGCTGACGGTGGCGCCGGCGCCACCGGCGACGTGCGCGCCTCCGGCGGAGGCGGTGGAGCCGAGCTTGGCGAGCAGCAGCTTCTTGACGAGCAGCAGCGGGCCGACGGGCATGATCATGGCGAGCGCGTGGTTGTTGTCCTTGAGCTGCTTGCGGAAGAAGGCGCAGCGCTGGCAGCCGCGGACGTGGCGGCGGGCGGGCGTGCTGAGCTTGCCGAGCCCCTCGGCGACCTCGCCGAGCTCGAGGCGGACCTGCTCGCAGCTGAGCTTGCGCGCCTCGGCGGCCTCGGCGAGCGAGATGCGCGCGCGCACGAGCAGCGACTTGACGGACGGAATGGTGGTTTCCATGGCGTCTGCGATCTGCTCATAGGAGAGGGCGTCGATCTCGCGCAGCAGCAGCGCGGTGCGCTGGGTCTCGGGCAGCTCGTGCACGTCGGCGATGAGCTCGCGGAAGCTCTCGCGGCGCATGACCTTGTCGCCGGTGGAGAGGCCGTGCTCGGAGTAGTGGACGTCCATGGAGTCGACGCCGATGGCGGAGGCGCGGCGCAGGTGGTTGAGCGAGCGGTTGCGCGCGATCCGGTACAGCCACGGGCGCACGTTGATGTCGCGCTCGTCGGCGAGCACGGCGTTGAAGGCGGCGGCGAAGACCTCCTGCAGCACGTCCTCTGCGTCCTCGCGGGAGGCGAGCATGTGCCGGCAGAAGGACAGCAGGCGGGACTGGTAGCGGGCGCAGAGCACCTCGAAGGCGGCGTGCTGGCCGCGACGGGTAAGCGCGATGAGGCGCTCGTCCGACTGCAGGCGCAGCAACGCAGTCGGGCCGCGCAGGCCCGGGATGCTGCTCGGATGTGAGAGAGAGGAGACCTCCATGGACAGTCCGGTAGCTGCTGTCTGCTCCTAACGACACCGTAGCAGCGCGAAAGTTGCGCCAGATAAAGGGATCCGAAGGGCTTTTTCCCGGCGTGGACGGGGCTCAAACGGGCGCCGATACGTACGGGCGCGTGCGTACACTGGCGCGGCCCGGGTGACGAAATAGGTAGACGTAATCGACTTAAAATCGATTGCCCCGCGTGCGGGGCGTGTGGGTTCGAATCCCACTCCGGGCATGTGGCCGCGGCGAACGGATAGAGTCGCGGCGATGGCGACGCAGGAGGGGCAGGAGACGAGGACGTTCCACGGCGGGCGGCTGGTGGCGCGCCGGCTGAAGGCGCACGGCGTGAGCAAGCTGTTCACGCTGTCGGGCGGACATCTGTTCTCGATCTACGACGGCTGCCGCGAGGAGGGGATAGCGATCGTGGACGTGCGCCACGAGTCGACGGCGGCGTTTGCGGCGGAGGGCTGGGCGAAGGTGACGCGCGAGCCGGGCGTGTGCGCGCTGACGGCGGGGCCGGGCGTGACGAACGGGATGAGCGCGATGGCGTCGGCGCAGGCGAGCCACTCGCCGATGGTTGTGCTGGGCGGGCGCGCGCCGGCGCTGCGCTGGGGGCAGGGCTCGCTGCAGGAGATCGACCACGTGCCGTTCGTGCGGCCGCTGGCGCGGCTGGCGGCGACGCCGCAGAGCACGGAGGAGATCCCGGGCCTGGTGGACGACGCGTTCGCGGCGGCGTGCGCGCCGCACGGCGGGCCGGCGTTCGTGGACTTCCCGCTGGACTACGTGTTCATGGAGGCGGAGGAGCCGGAGAGCGAGTACCGCCCGCCGCTTGCGGGCGCGGCCGGGACGGCGGCGTCGGGCGACGCGCTGGAGCGGGCGGCGGCGCTGCTGGCGGCGGCGGAACGCCCGGTGATCATGGCTGGCACGGACCTGTACTGGGGCCATGGCGAGGAGGCGCTGCGGGAGCTGGCGCGCACCCTGCGCATCCCGGTGTTCCTGAACGGCCTGGCGCGCGGGTGCGTGGCGGCGGACGACGAGCTGTTCTTCTCGCGCGCGCGCTCACAGGCGCTGAAGGGCGCGGACGTGGCGCTGGTGGTGGGCGTGCCGATGGACTTCCGCCTGGGCTTCGGGGCGTCGTTCGGCGAGGACACGGAGATCGTGGTGATCGACGCGGCGGAACCGGAGCGCGACCATCCGCGCCCGGTGGCGGCGGAGTGCTACGGGTCGATCGCGCGCACGCTGGCGGACCTGCGCACGGGCGCGGGGGCGAAGGCGCTGGCGAGCGAGAGCTGGCTGGCGGAGCTGCGGGCGAGCGAGAGCGAGCGCAGGGAGGCGGAGCGGGCGGAGTTCGAGGACGAGAGGGCGCCGCTGCACCCGATGCGGCTGTACGCGGAGCTCGCGAAGGTGCTGGATCGGAACGCGATCGTGATCGGCGACGGCGGCGACTTCGTGTCGTACGCGGGCCGCGTGGTGGACAGCTACGAGCCGGGCTGCTGGCTCGATCCGGGGCCGTTCGGCTGCCTGGGGACGGGTCCGGGGTATGCGCTGGCGGCGAAGCTTGCGCACCCGGAGCGCCAGGTGGTGCTGATGGTGGGCGACGGAGCGTTCGGGTTTGCGGGGATGGAGTTCGACACGCTGGCGCGCCACGGCGTGAACGTGGTGGCGGTGATGGGCAACAACGGCATCTGGGCGCTGGAGAAGCACCCGATGGAGTTCCTGTACGGGTACTCGGTGGCGGCGGACCTGCGCCCGGGGACGCGCTATGACCAGATGGTGGAGGCGCTGGGCTGCCACGGCGAGCTGGTGGAGCGCCCGGCGGACGTGCGACCGGCGCTGGAGCGGGCGTTCGCGTCGGACAGGCCGGCGCTGGTGAACGTGCTGACGGATCCGACGGTCGTCTACCCGCGCAAGTCGAACCTGGCTTGAGCTAGCCGCGGGCGAGCTGCAGGGCGCCTCCGTAGAGGATGTCGTGCTCGGAGACCTCGACGTGCTCGAGCTCGAACGCGCGCATGGCCTCCTCGAGCAGGATCATGCCGGCGACGATGGTGGGCGCGCGGTCGGGGTTGAGGCCGACGACCTGGCGGCGCTGGGGTTCGGTCATGTCGGCGAGGCGGGCGAGCAGCAGTTCGACGGTGCCGAGCTGCAGCGTGTAGCCGTGCACGCGGGCGGGGTCGTAGGGGTCGAGCTCGAGGTCGATGGCGGCGGCGGAGGTGGCGGTGCCGGCGACGGCGATGCCGTGCCTGACGGGTGCGCGCTGCTCGGCTGGCAGCCCCTGCAGCAGCGTGGCGCGGACGTCGAGGGCGAGCTCGTTCAGCTCGCTGGGCGCGGGCGGGTCGGTGTGGATGTGGCGCTCGCTCATGCGCACGACGCCGGCGTGCAGGGAGGTGTGGAAGGCGGCGGCGCGGCCGACGCCGACGACGAACTCGGTGGAGCCGCCGCCGATGTCGATGACGACGGTCGGCTCGGTGGGCTCGGGCCGCCCGGCCATGGCGCCGAGGAACGTCAGCTGCGCCTCTTCGTCGCCGCTGAGGACGCGGGCGTCGAGACCGAAGTCGCTGCGCACGCGCGCGGCGAAGTCGGCGCCGTTGCTGGCGTCGCGCACGGCGGAGGTGAGCACGGCGAGGTTGGCGGCGGCGCCGTTGGCGTCGATCTCGGCGCGGTAGCCGGCGAGCACGGCGAACACGCGCTCCATGGCGTCGGCGTCGAGCGCGCCGGTGGCGTCGACGCCGTGCCCGAGGCGGGTGACGTTGGAGTGCCGGACGAGCTCCTGCACGGCCCCGCTGTCGGGGTCGACGTCGGCGACGAGCAGCCGCGTGGAGTTGGTCCCGATGTCGACGACGGCGACGCGCACGGGCGGGATGGTAGAGGGGAGCGTGGGGCGGGCGGAGATCGACGGCGGGCGGGCGAAGGTCGGCGGCGTTGGCGCTGCGGGGGCGCGGTGCGGCGGGGGATCCTCCAGCACGCCGGGAGCCCGGCCACTTGTGCGTTTCTTTGCTAGAACATAAGGAGCGACGCGGGGTGGAGCAGTCTGGTAGCTCGTCGGGCTCATAACCCGAAGGTCGCGGGTTCGAATCCCGCCCCCGCTATTCAGCGAAAGCCCTGGAAATCCAGGGCTTTCGTGGTTCTAGGGCTCGGGCGCTGGCGGAGCTTCCTCCCGAGATTTCCTCCCAGGATCGGGGTCGGGCTCGGGCTGGGGGCGCTTCGCGTCTGCGAGCAGCGACGCCGCCCAGCGGCTTGCGCTCCCGGCCGCTGCGAGTGCGGCGGCGCGATCGAATGCGATCGGCTCGTCGTAGCGGAGTTCGGCTGCCCACGGCGTGAGCCACGCGGTGTCCAAGATGTCCTGTGGAGGCTCTGTGCCCGCCTCGCGCACCTGGCGCACGAGGTACTTGAGATCGTGGGTGAGCGGGAGGTCGGCGTCGACGAGCACGAGTGCGACCTTCATGGCCTTCTCGACTGTCTGCTGAGCGTGAAACCCGACGATGTTGTCGTCGATGTCTGCGTTGTCGGTGAGCACTCGGCAGGCTTCGAGGTCGCCGTTGGCCCGGCGCAGCAGCAGCTCGGCGTACTCGATCTGTTCAGGACTCGGCGAGAACACGACCCTCGCGCAGGGCTCGGTGCACCATCGTGCCCCGTACCTTCGCTCGCCGTTCGGCGAGTGCTGCGTCCATGACGATCACGTCGACGGGTGCGTTGAAGTCTCCGAGAGCGTCGCGGAGCCTGACGGCCTCGGCGAGGCGATCCGGGACCGTCTCCTCGATGACGAGGAAGTCGAAGTCGCTGTCCTCGCTGGCGTTGCCGCGGGCGTGTGAGCCGAACAGGATCACCTTGGCCGGCGCGGGCGCAGCGTCGATGAGCGCACGGCCTGCGCGGTCGATCATCGCCTCTGCGGTGACCGCGTTCATCTTCGCCGCTCCTCGGCTGCGGTTCGATCCAGCGCGGCTGGTGTCGATGTACGCATAACGCGCTCGATTGTAGCCCGGCCCACGACGGCCCCATCGGTCTGAGGGCGGGCCAACGAGACCGCCTTCGAGCGGTCGGGGTGTGCGGTGACGAGGAGGGCGTAGCCCGACGCCTCCGGTGCAGGCAGCGGCGGCCACCGCGCCGCAATCGGTAGCGGTGTGTGAGGGTCGCGGCTACAGCTCGGGCTGCCGCTGGGTCGGGCGTGCCGGTTGGCGATCCATCGTCCCTCGATGCCGTCGTTGACGGCGCTGGTGGTTCAGATGCGTGCGCGGTGTTGCGGGCCAGACAGCAGCGCCTTCTACGCTGCCCGGCGGCTATGCGTGCGATCGAGCGGAGAGGACGCGATTCGGTTGTGTGGCGGCGTCGTTGCTCGGCTTACCTGTGGATGACTCTCCGCCCGGCACCGAGGCGAGTTCTCGGCTTCTGCTGGCCGCGTCGCTGGCGCGCGCCGCGCAAGTTCTTGGCCGGTTCGGCGGAGTTGGGGTCATTAACAAGAGAGAGGGCCGGATGCGCGCAATTTGTGCGGGGGTATCGCGGCTCGGCTCTCGATGTACAGGTGTCGGGCTTTTGTGAGCGACAGGAGCGTGAGTTATGGCTGGTAGAGCGAACGTGAGGCCGGCGCAGTCTGATCCTCGTACCGGGGGTCGGGTTGCGCGGGCGCGAGGAAAGGAGTCCGGTATGTCGGGCGATGGCGAGATGGTGTCGTTGTCGGAGCCGCTGCTCGATTGCGTGGCCGCGGCGGCGTTGTTGAACGTGCGGGTGTCGTGGGTCCGCGACGCGGCGCGGCTTGGGCATTTGCCGTGTCTGCGGGTCGGGCGGCATCTGCGTTTTACCCGCGCGATGCTCGAAGACTGGCTCGCAGCACAGGCCGCGACCAGGCAGGCGCCGGCGGCTGGCCGCGGGAGCGCACAGACGGCGGGCAAGGCGCGGGCCGGCTTTAGGCGCAGTACGCAGGCGGCGTTGCTGGCGAGCCTTGCGGAGGCCCCGAAGCGGGAGGGAGGCGGGCGTGATGGGTAGCGATCCGGGTCGTGGCCGTTCACGTGGCTATGGGGGCCGGCTGGATCGTCCGCCGGGCTGGGCGGATACGTTGATGGCGGGCCGCTCGCGTGCGGACAAGGAAGCCGACCAGGACGCGCGGATGAAGGCGCTGCTGCTCGTCGGCTCGGCCGTGGCGCTGCTGATCCTGGCGTTGCACGCGATCTTCTCGGTGGTTGGCTTGCGCTTCGGCTGGTGGTCGGCGCCGGTGTTCGTCCCGGTGTTTGCGTGGGCGCTGTGCTCGGCGGCAATGAACCGCGTGTTGCGCCCGGTCGAGCTGGACGGGTGGCGCTGGCCCCGGAGGTTGAAGGGCGCCGGGCTGCTCGCGCTCCTGCTGTGGTTCAGCTGGGGCCTGTGGGCAGGCCCGGTCGCGCGGGCGTGGAAGACGGCGCACGGCGGCTTCAACGGCATCGCGACCGATGGCCCGCGGTATCCCCTGCACGCGATCCTCGACGCGTCCCCGGTCATGATGGGGCTCGTCGCGTTCCTGCTGCTCGCGCTGGGCATGGTGCTCGCGCCGAATGTCCGTAGCCGCGAGCGGGAACCACCACGGCCGCCGGGCGACCCCGAGCCGCTGCGGGCGCCATTGGTCAGCGAGCGCCGGCCGCCACAACCTCGGCGCTGGCCATGATTGCGCTGCTCCTGATCGCCACGAGCTTCGCCGCGTGCGCGACCGCCGGCCTATGGGTCATCCGGGGCATGGGTGGGGCGAGCAGGCCGAGCCGGGCGCGTGCGCTGCCGCCCGCGGCGCCTGATGACCCGTGGGTTGCCCACGCTGCACCGTCGACGGCGGGGACCAGTGTTTGGGCTGGGCACGCCGACGGTGGCGTGCTGCGCACTCCACCGGACTGCGCGGCGATCATCGTCGGACCACCGAAGGCGGGCAAGACACGGAAAGTGATCGCGCCGACACTTGCCGCCTGGGCGGGGCCGGCACTCGTCACCTCGACCAAGGGTGACATCTTGGCGAGCGCCGGGCACCGTTCGAGGATTGGTCCGGTTGCGGTCTACGACCCAACCGGCTCACTCGGGCATCCCGAGGCGAGTGTCGGGTTCTCCCCGCTCTCGCGCTGTCAGACGTGGGACGGCGCGGTCGAGGTCGCCGCCGCGTTGCTCTCGCCGGCCTCGGCGGATGAGACGGTCCGCCACGGCGAGCACTTCGCGATCGCCGCGCGGGCGCTGCTCGCGCCGCTGTTTCACGCCGCCGCGCTCTCGGGTGGCGGGATCGATCGTGCGCGTGGGTGGCTTGGCCGCTCGGAGTTCTCCCAGCCCGCGGAGATCCTGCGCGGCGCGGGGGCGACGATCGCGCTTGAGGAGCTATCCGGTGTCGCCGCGCAGGCGGTCGGGGACTACCGCACCTCCGTGCTCGGTACCGCGCAGGTCGCGCTCGCGTGGGCCTCCCGCGCAGCCGTCCGCGCATCCAGCGACCCCGCCCTCACACCGCAGATCGACCTCGGCGAGCTGATCGCCAAGAACGGCACCCTCTACGTCGTCTCCCCGTCGCGCATCCAGGAGGAGCTCGCGCCACTGATCGCAGCCCTCCTCGATGCTCTGTGCGCGCAGGCGATCGACGTTGCCATCACTTCGCCTACCGGGCGCCTCAAGCACCCGTTGCTGCTCGCGCTGGACGAGGTAGCGAACATCGCACCGATACGCTCACTCCCCCGCTTGCTGAGCGAGGGCATCCAGCAAGGCATCGTCCCGGTGCTGGGTGTGCAGGACATGAGCCAGGCCCGCGCCCGCTGGGGCGAGCACGAGACAGCGACGATGTGGTCGACGCCCGCGCTGCGGCTCGTGCTCGCGGGGGTCGCCGATCCTTACACGGCGCAGCTCGTCTCAGACGCCTGCGGCGAGCAGCTCGTATGGCGCCCGCAGGTCAGCGAGAACACCTCGACCTCACATCAGGTCGAGCGGGCCGGCAGAACCTACACCGGCGGCGACAGCCACTCCTACGCCCAGCAACGCGAGCGGGTCATACAACCCGCCGACCTCCGGGCGATGCCCGCCGGCCGCGCGCTCGCGCTGCCACAAGGCCGGGAGCCGATCCGGGTCGACTTGTCCCCGGTGCTCCCGGACTCACCGACTGCGACTGGCCCGCGCTATGCCATGCTGGGCGCGCGCGGCTGTGCCCTGACTGCCGCGTTCGCTAGATCGTGGAAGTGTCCGGGCGTCTAGCGCCTTGAGGTCGCCGGGTGCTCGTTCGGACGCTCGACGGGAAGTTGCCGCTGACTAGAGCCCAGGGCATGCAGTAGTGGCCGTGCCGCCGGGGCGAGCGGGGGCAGGGAAGCGTCCGGTTGAGCGGGATTCTTGCGTTGCTGAAGTCCTCGATCCCTGACTAACTACCGTTGCTCTGCGGAGGCGCGACTACGGGGTGGCCCGTGACGCTGCCTACGTGGGTGCCGGACGTCATCAACAGGCCGAGGCCGAGTACGACCCAGATACCTCCGACGGCGATGAGTGGTTTTCGCCAAACACCACGAGCGCTGACAATGGCCCACGCGAGCGTGGCCAACCCGACGACCGCAAGGCCGAACGGGCGAACCGGCCCGCGATTCGTTAGGGCGATCAATATCAACGTGCCGAGTGTGACCGCCACCAACGCGACAACCCATGGCCACATGCGTCTGAGGAACGTCATGACACGCATCTTCACTGTGCTGTCCCCTAATTTGAGCGAGGTCGTATCAAGCGCGTTGAGCTACTAGGCCATCGAAGCTGGGCCTAGTGGTCCGTTTTTCTAGTTCGTTGGTGATTGCTGAGACTCTCTGGCCCATCGTTGATCGTGGTCGAAACATCTGATAGACCAGCGAACATCACAGATGAACCAACTAGTAGCGAAGGGTCGCGTACATACATATTGGACCCGGTGGTGGGCGAAGAGAGGACTCCGCCCACCACCGCACGTTTATCCGCTGAGCTTCTCCCGTCGTTGCTTTAGCCGTGTTCCCACTTGTAGCCACCGTTGCCGTAAACCGTCGTGCGGATCCATGGCTGCCAATATTCGACGCAGCCAGCCCCCGGGATGTCAAGGCAGAAGTTGCCCTGACTGAAAAGCTGCCAAAACGATGAACCGCTACCTCCGCTTGAAACCTTACTCAGTAGGCCTTTGTATTCCCAGAAGGTTCCCTGGACGGCTCCAAACGGTTCACCGGGGCCGTGGTACGTGATGATGCTTCCATTCTCGCACCAGTAGATGTGCTGGTAGAAGTGGGCAAGATTTTCGCCGAGTCCGTTTTCGATGTAGACATACGGCTGCCATTCGTAGCATTTCGTACTTGCCGGGGTTGCGTTTGCAGAACGAATCGCTTTGGCGGCGGCTGGTGTCACGGGAACCGGAACCGGAACCGGCGCAGCTGCCTGAGTACTTGCGACGGTTTCCGGCGGCCTGGTCGCGGCAAGGGCATTCGGCGTGCCGCCAACTACCAGCAACACCGCAAGAGGGACCAAGAGTCTGACTCTGCTAAACATTGGGCCATCTTTCGAGGGTTAGAACATAGCAAGCTACCCACGGAGCGGTACGAGTCTTCGTGTTGGAACTGTCGGAGCCTATCACACGACATGGAAGCGCGGGCGGCTTCGCGCGGCGGCAAACAGCGCCCGCGCGCGAACCGTACGATTGAGGTGTGGCAGATCGCCTTGCCGTGCGACGAGACCGCCTGCTGGCGCAGGATCGAGCCGCGCAATCTCGTCGACGGGTACACGCGCGAGGCGCCGCGATGCCCGCGGGCAAATCGCGCGCTGGCGATGACGCGGTTCGCGTCGTCCCCGCCTGGCAACGAGCGCTGTTCTCAATGCGATTTGCGCCGCGAAAGCGGCCCCGAGCGCATCTCCCGGGCACGCGGGCCGGCTGCGGCCTGACGGTTTTGGCCACGAGCTAGATTGGGCCGGGGCGCCGCGGGCGAACCCGTTCGTTGAGTCCCTCGACGGCCGGCCGCGACGAGCTGCTCAACATCGAGGCCTAACGGACCTCGCCGAGGAGTGCCCGCGCCATGCCGACTGAGGGCCGCCGCGGCTGGCCTTCGGCTATGTGATCCAGTCTGACGGCGGTGGCCCGACGGCGAAGCGCGCGGCGGTCGGATCGCTCGCATGGGAACGTTGGGCGCGACTTGGACGCCGCGGTGGTGCCCGAGCTCTCCGGGGCAGACATGCTCGCGGTACTGCATCTCTCTCGGGGGAGGCGGCGGAACTGGAAGCGGCAAACAGGGACTCGAAGAAGTAATCGAAAAAAACGTCCACGAATTCGAAGGCGGACTCGGTCACATCTGGAACGAAATCACCGGCGGTGGCGGAGGCAGCCTGCCAAAACGAGAAGGAGACGACGGGAAGCTCCATGGCGAAATCCCGAGCCATCCTCCGACCGGCGCGACCAGAGAAGAACTCGAAGAGACGCTGGAAGACCTTGAACACAGCATGCCGATACGCGAAGAAGAGCTTTTGAAGAAAGGCGAGGACAAAGAACACCGGAAACAGCTTGAAGAAGAGCGGAAACTGCGCCGGCAGATTGAAGAAAAGCTAAGGTGTGGGTGGTGAGCGACGAGTACTCCAGCCGGCGCGGTGACGAGCTGCTTGCCCGGATCCTGGCCGGCGATGGAGAAGGCAGCGGAAATGACCTGCTTAAGGAGTGTTGGCGAGGCTTTCCGGTCGAGCGTCTTAGCCCACTACTGCGAAGCGACGTCGAGAGTGCCGTCAAGGCAGGGGTTTTCATCACGTCGGAGTTGGCCGAGCGGTCTCGTCCGCTCTTGAGCGATGTAGAGCCCCTGCTCAACCACCCAGACACATGGGTGCGAACGGACGCGATCGACACCGTCAACCTAGCGGCCACCGCTGCCGACGCAGAGATCGTTGCGCGTGCGATCGAACGCATCACTGACAGCGATCGCTCCGTAGCTTATTCTGCGTTCCAACTTCTAGCGGCCGCCAGCCGGGAAAAGCTAGAAGCGAGTTGGAGTTGCATCCATGATGTCACCATAAAGCAAGCGCTCCAATCGGTGCTTGACGAAGAAGCTACGGTATCGAGCGCCGCGATCCGAGCCCGCTTGGCAGATGACTCCCAGCTTGTCCGCCTTTTTGGGCTCCTGAGCGCAGCGCGGATCAGCGACCGCCGAGCTGATGACCTTCTCGCCGCGATTGAGGCTGACAACGAAGAAATCCGACTCTTTGCTTTCAGGGAGGCGCGGAGACGTAGGTTGGTTCCACCGACCAAGTTTGAGGATCGTGGCGGCTCTTGAGGGCGCCGGGCGCCCAGACCGCCGCGCCGACAGCTTCATCTGTGGTCCCAGCGGGATGCCTGTCGAGGAGCTGCCCGACCTCATAGCGGCGGAGCTGCGAGACGTGGATGCCGACGTGCTGGGCGAGCGTGCCCCGGTGGCCAGCGGCTGCGCCGCCGCACCCGAGCGCCCGTGGTCACGCCTTGGCGCGCTCGCGAGGGCTGCGCCTCTTGGTTGGTGTGGAGCGCCGGGCGGCGGGTTTGGGCGTTTTGGGTCGGAAGGCTGCTGAGAGTAGTTGGGCGTCGTCGGCGCGGCTCTTGTGGTGCAGATATCGCATGGTCGTTTGGATATCCGCGTGTCCCATCCACGCCTGTACCTGGACGATGCTGGCGACGTTGATGCTCAACGATCCGAAGGTATGGCGCAGGTCGTGGAAGCGCAGCCGTCGCAGCCCCGCGGCGTCGAGCGTGGCGTGGTAGCGCCGCCGCAGGGCAGAGCCGTCGACATGAGTGCCCTCGCGGCTGACGAATACGAGGTCGCCCTTGGCGGTGTGGGCGCCACGCGTCTTGAGGGCGCCCAACGTGTCGGCGACCCTGTCGACCATCGGCAGGGTGCGCGACTTGCGTGACTTCGGCTTGCCGGCGCGGTTGGCGCTGTAGCCCTCGAACACGCGGATCGAGGACTGCTCGAAGTCGACATCTTCCCAGCGCAGCGCGAGCAGCTCGCCGCGGCGTAGGCCGCTGAGCGCAGCCGTCAGGTAGATAGCGGCGTCCTGGCGATCCTCGACGGCTCGTAGGGCGTGCTCGGTGTCGCTCACGGCCGGGCGGCTCGGGTCGCGGCGGGCGCCTGCGGCGGCGGTGGCGACGAGCTTCTCGATCTCCGCGGGGGAGTAGAAGTCGAAGCGCGCCGCGTCATAGGACTCACGCAACCGCTTGACCTTGGCGACCGGATTGAGGATCAGGCCGTGGTGATCGACGGCGTGCTGGAAGATCGCGTGAAGCTGGGTGACGATCTTGTTGACCGTGTGCCGGACCCGCGTGCCGTCCTCGGCGAGACCGTTGCGCCAGCGCTCGATCTGCTTGGTGGTGATCGTCTCGACGCGTTTGGTAGCGAACTCGGGCAGCAGATGTGCGTCGAGCACCGAGCGATAGTCCACCTGCGTGCTGGCCGACCAGTCGCGCTCGAAGCGCCCGCGCTCGAACCATTCCTCCGCGACGTCGGCGAACGTGACGCCGGTGCGCTCCTGGCGCAGTTGCCCGCGGCGCGCGTCGACGAGCAGCGCATCGAGTAGCGCCTGCGCGTCGCGCTGGCGCAGGAAGCCCGACGGAGGCGTCCCTTTGCCGGCCCACGCCGTGCCGAGGCGCTTCTCGTGCTGTCCGTGCTGGTCGCGCCACTTGGCGCACCAGGTGTTGCGCCGCTTGCCCTCGTACAGCCACACGTGGCCGCTGATCGAAGCGTGCGGATCGAGGGTTGCGGGTGGCATGACGGGCTCCTTCCGTGGGGGGCTGGGGCCGCGGAGGAGCGGTGCAGACTCAAGAACCGTAGCGCGTCGTGCGGACGGATATTTCCTCCCGAGATTCCTCCCCAAACAGCCTTGCCTTACTCGATCTATTGCACCAAAACGGCTTGAATACACGGCATATGTGCCATATCACGACTGGCTTGAGCTAGCTCATAACCCGAAGGTCGCGGGTTCGAATCCCGCCCCCGCTACTTGAAAAAGCCCTCCAAATGGAGGGTTTTTTCGTCGGAGGGGAGGGATGGGAGGCCTTGAGCGGGGTGCAAACGGGGTGCAATCTAGAAAAAAAGGTGGGCGAAACTGGGTGCTCGACGCACCTCTCGGTGGCGCTTTTTCTGCAAGCCGATCTCGACGTTGCGGCAGCTCCCGTGTCTTGCCGCTCTTGACTTGACGGACTTGACGGGCTGGCGAGCTCCGTCCTTCCGGTCGGCCCCGCCGCAGGATCTCAAGGGGCTTGAGGAGTTCCCCGAGCTCGTGCTGCGTGCCGGCGCCGAGGTTGATCGAATCCACTCCGCCGAGCTCGGCGCGTGGTGCTTCAACGAGCGGGACACCTGGCGGTTCAACCGTTGCTCCGTCACCGCTCTCGGGGGCGTGCTGCCTCGCCGAGCGCCCGGTGGCCGGTCTGCTGGAGATCTACCAGGGCGTGACCGTGGTCGATGAGCAGGACCTCGCTGGCAAGGCCCACTTCACGGCCTCGCGGCAGGCCGAGGTTCGTCTGGCCGACTGCTGCGTTCGCGTGGCGGGCGAGTTCGGCGCAGGCGGCGAGATTCACACCACGGCCGACTATGGCCTGACGCTGGGCTGGGCGGCGGTGCTCGCCCAGGCCCGCTTTGCGGGGTTGCGCTACCTTTGCCGCTTGGACCCGGCGATGTCCCTGGCCGGCTACGTGTTCTTCGACGCCGCCGGCGAGGCTGGGCACGCCGAAGTCCAAGCGCTCCTCGCGCGCCCTGCCGATGGCCGATCGGCTCGGCGGCGAGCTCGAGCGCCACTTCAAGCGCTCGCTCTACCAGGGCGACGATCACCTGGTGTTCTGCCATCCGCAGACGGGCGAGCCCTACGACGCCTCGCAGATTCGCAAGCGCTTCTACGCCGCGATGGAGGCCGCCGGGATGGGACAGCGCTGCGGGCGCGAGGGCGCAATCACGTTCCACTCGCTGCGGCACACGTTCGGGACGCGGATGGCCGCAGCCGGCGTGCCGATGCGCACCTTGCAGGAGTGGATGGGGCACCGAAACCTGGCTACGACCGAAATCTACGCCGACTACGCTCCCGATCCGGCTTACGGGGCGGCGTTCGCGGAGCGGGCGTTTACGGCGAAGGCGGCGAAGGGTAGCGGGGACGGCCAGAGCGCCGCGGAGAGCCATGAAGACGTGGCGAGCGGCGAGGACGCGGGTACGGGCGAAGCGGCCTGAGCGTTCTACAACGGCTGCCAGCCAGCTTCTGGCTCCCATTTGTGGCTTGTGACCGTGTCTGCGAGAAGCGGGTCGAGGAACGCCGCCGCCGCTTGGTGTCCGCTGGTGAGCGTGGGCGGTATGGGCAGATTCGCCGCGAGCTTTGACCAGGTGCCGGCCCAGTTCCGGGGTGGCGGCGGCAGCTTCGAGGGGACCGGGTGAGTGGCACGCTCAGCGAAGACGGTGTCCAGTGCTGCTCGTAGCTGGACCGAGTCGACCCGGGTCGTGGCGGCGATGACGTCTATGTCGACGAGATCCTTGACGCGCGAGCTCGGCCGATCGCCGGCATAGGTGCGGGTGTAGGCGTGGACCTTCTCAGCGACGTGTTGCTCGATCGCGAGCGTCCTCACCTGCACCTAGCCGAGACCGGCGAACGCGAGTAGCCCGAAGGACATCACCGTGTCGGGTGCGAGGACCGGCTCCGTCGCGAACGTCACATCGATGAGGATGCGCTCGAACTCGCGTCCGTCGAGCAGCGCGATCGCGCTCCAGCGCTGGGCGCCGCCCTCGAGCTGTTCGTCCGGGTCGGCTCGCTGCAGGCGAAACTCGAACATGTCTCCCGCGTCCAGGTTTGCCGCGTCGAGCAGTATCTCGGTCGCGTCCTCCTCCCCCAGGCGCCAGTCGACGTCGATGTCCTTCGTGCTTCTGGACAGCTCATCGAGGCGCAGCTCGAGCGCGAAGCCGCCCTTCAGGACCCACTCGCCCGAGGCATGTGCGGTCAGGCGAGCCAGCAGCCGCTCGAAGACCACGCGCTTGCGCAGGCGCGACAAGCCCACCTGCCCGTTCTGCGCGTGCTTGAGGCGATCCTCCAGCGCGGTGCGGAACGCTTCGGGTGTCGCGTATCTCACTGGATGACCCTCTCCAGTATCGCCGCGAGGTGGTGCTGGGAGGTCTTTGGAAACGCTTCGGCGGTGCTGGCCAGTCGCCGACGGGTCGTCAGGCCGCGCCGCAGGGCTTGGGCGATCGCGAGCTCGATCTGCTCGTTTGGGCCGCCGTCGCGCAGAACGTCGAGGATCGTCCGCTCCGGTGAAGTGACAGGGACGCCGAGCATCTCGCGGCGTTCAGTGGGGAGGATCGGCAGCTGAGTGACGTGCAGGGTCAGCCCGGCCACGGCCTTGCGGCGGCGGTTGCGGGGAACGCTGACATGGATTTGATCGGCGATGATGTCGGAGAGATCGTGCAACTCCAAGGCGCTCTGATGGGAGACCACCGCGTCGGCGGATGGAGGGGTGCGCAACCATCCCGCCACGATGTGCTCGTGGGGGGATGGCGGGAAGTTACGCAGGCGATACACGCCCCTGGACACCGGCTGCAGCCGCCCCCCCGGACGGGCATGATGGGCGAGAGTCGATCGAGGCATTCCCGTCGCCACGGCCTGGCGCGCGGTGAGATAGCCGGCCTGGCGCTCGGCAAGCCGATACAGAACATCGGGACCGAAAAGATCACCGATTCGTTCGACTTTCCCGTTCATTACGGTGACAGTATACAGACAGCGGGCGGCAGCTATGGGCGAGGCCACACCCGACGGCCTTGATTGGGAGCGGAGAGACGGCCGGCCGAAGCGGCGCTGGAAGGCGCGGTCGAGCGCGCCGGGGAGCAGCTTCGATGGCGCGGCGATCGTGTGGTGGTCATTGGAGATGGCGGCCATCGCCGGCTCATTGCCCCTCCGAGGGCCTGCCTATGAGCACTCGCCACGGTACCTCCTGGCCGGCGTTTTTCAAACAAACCTCAAGCGAGGAGGAGGATCTGTGGGTGCAATCTGCGGGATCGACTGGGCCAGCGAGTGGCACGACGTGCACATCGCCGACGAACCGATCCGTCTCCAAGAAACCCGGGACGGTTCAAGGTGCATCTCTTTGTGCTTGACGGTGACCTTGGTGTTGTAGGCGGGCGTTGCGCCAACCTACGCACAGCCGCGGTCGAATCCAGCATCCAGCGCGGTGATCGTGAGCCTTGCTACGTGCTTACGGCCATTTGACGCAGCCGTATTGTTCCGGGACGCCGATCTCCAGGGATCGGCTGGCGGCGATCTCCGTCTCTGCGCTCATCAGTCCCCTCAGAAGGCTAACGTGCTCGGATGTGGAGCCCTCAGGATTCAGGCCGTTCGCCCACCTCGCGACACCCAACGTCGCGTTGTATCGGCGGGTGATGGGCGAGTTCGTCGCCGCGAAGCGGCGATTCGTTGTGCACCTGCGCACCGAGGACCTCCACGAGGCGCTCGCCCGGGCTGAGCCGAATGGGCACGTCCCAGTGGAAGCGCTCGCCGACGCGCTCGGGCAGTTGGTGGAGTGGGGCAATCTTCGCGCCGACCCCGATACGAGCCGGGTCACGACAGTCGAGGATTTCCATCGCGCCCGCTTTCTCTATCAGCTGACCCACGCGGGCGAGGCCGCCGAGCGGGCACTTGGAGTGTATGAGGAGCAACTCGGCAAGCGCGGCGCCCTGCAAGCGGTTGCCCTCGCGGACATCGCCACGCAGTTGCGCGCCCTGCGCGAGCTGGCGGGCGAGGCCGATCCCGATCCCGCGCGCTTGGGACTGCTGTTGCGCGGCCTGGTCGATCGTTTCGAAGATCTCGCCGACAACGCCCAGGCGTTCATGGGCTCGTTGCGGCGCACGATCGAGCTTCACGACGCCGACGTGGACGCTTTCCTTGCCTACAAGGACCGGCTCGTCGACTATCTGGAGCGCTTCATCAAGGATCTCGTCACCGTTGGCGCGGAGATATCGGGATTGCTAGCCGATTTTGAGGATGGGGAGGTGACACGTCTGCTCAGCATCGTGGCCCGCCGCGACGCCGAAGACGCCGCCCCGGGCGGCGGGGTGGGCAGGGGCCGCGCGGACGGGCAGGGCGGCGGTGACGGCCAGCGCGAGGACAAAGTCACGGGCGAGCGTGATCCTCGTGAGGTCGCCTATCGCGCCGGCGTGGCGGCATGGCGGGAGCGCTGGCAGGGCCTGCGCCAGTGGTTCGTCTCCGAGCCCGGCCACCCAAGCCAGGCGAAGCTGCTGCGCAGCCGCGCCCGTCAGGCTATCCCCGACCTCCTTGCCGTGGTGGCCAGCCTCAACGAGCGTCGCTCCGGACGCTCCGATCGCTCGGCCGACTTCCGTGCTCTGGCGCAGTGGTTCGCCGAGGCGCCCGACGATGCCGCTCTGCACCGGCTGTGGCGCAGTGCGTTCGGACTGTACGGCTCGCGCCATCTGATGCTCGACAGCGACACGCGCACCGCCCGCGAGGAAAGCCCGGTGCAACCGTCCACGTCGTGGCGCGACGCTCCGCCCCTGCACATCAGCCCGCGCCTGCGGCGCACGGGCAGCTATGAGCGTCGCGGCCGCCCCAACCGGATCGCCAACCGCGAGGAGGGCCGTCGCCTGCTGGCGCAGCTCGCCGCCAGGCAGAGCGAGCAGACGTCGGCCGCGCGGGCGCGCCTTGCGACCGGGCGGCCCACCAAGCTGGGCGAGTTGGGTGAGCTTGACCCCGACGCCTTCGGCCTGTTCCTCTCGCTGTTGGGCGACGCCCTCGCGGCGCGCCGTCCCGACCGCCGCGAGGTCGCCACCACAACCGTTGACGGGACTCTCGGCGTGCGCTTGGTCGCGCTCGCGGATGCCCCGGACGTGGAGATTCAAACTCCGGCCGGCATATTCCGAGGCCCCGACCACGTGATCGAGATAGCCGACCTCAGCCTTCCCGTGAACGGTTCGAGCGCGGCATGACCGCGCTCATGCCCGACCCGCGCTCGAACGGCACAGGCGAGTAGACCACCATGGTGTTGACATGAGCCACGCCCTCGACAGCGCCCTGGAGGGCGCCAGGGAGGCTAACCTGCGGCGGGCTGTGCGCGCACTGTTGCGCCGCCCCCTGCTGCGAGCCGGTGGCGCCCAGGCCGAGGAATTTCGCGTCGTGCGCCGCTACGCCGCTGAGCTTCGCTCTTGGTTCGACGCAAACACGGGTTGGCGTTTGATCGTCGACAGCGAGGTGGCAAGGCTGGTCAAGCTGGCCCCCACCACCGACGACCCCACGCACCCGGCTTGCGATCCACGCTCGCGTGCACCGTTCACCCGCCGGCGCTACGTGCTCACATGCCTGGCCCTGTCGGTGCTGGAGCGCTCAGACGCCCAGATCACCTTGGGCCGCCTGGCCGAAAGGACGATTCACGCCGCCGCCGACGAGCAGTTGGCGAGCGCCGGCCTAGTGTTTGGCCTGAGCGGCCGCGAGGAGCGGGGCGACCTGGTCGCGGTGGTGCGCCTGCTGCTGGAGCTGGGCGTGCTGGCCAGGGTGGCGGGCGACGAGGAGGCGTACCTGCGCGACAAGGGCGATGCGCTCTACGACGTGCAACGACGGGTGCTGGCCGGCGTGCTCGCGCCCTCGCGTGGGCCCTCCACGATCGCCGCAACCGAGTTCGCGCAGCGGCTCTCCCAGCTCGCGGCCGATCCGCTGCCCGAAGCGGAGGACTTGCGTAACCGCGCCGTGCGCCACAACCTCACGCGACGCCTGCTCGACGATCCGGTGCTCTACTACGAGGAGCTGGACGCCGAGCAGCTGGCATACCTCACGGGACAGCGCGCTGCCCTGACGCGACGCGTCTCGGAGCTGACGGGGCTCGTCGCTGAGATTCGGGCGGAGGGGATCGCGATGGTCGACCCGGACGATGACCTGACCGACGTGCGCATGCCCGACGTGGGCACAGACGGGCATGTGACGCTGCTCTTGGCCGAACACTTGGCGCGGCGGCTCGGGGGCGGCGCAGTGGCCGAGCAGGGGGTCGAGGTCAACCCCGAGGGACTGCGACCCGTCCCTGAGGACGAGCTGTGCCGTCTCGTGCGAAGCTTGGCCGAGGAGCACAAGGCGTACTGGCGTCGCGGCACCCAGGAGCCGGGTGCCGAGGTGCTGCTGGTGGCGACGGCGCTCGAGCGGCTCGCAGCGCTTCGGCTCGTGCGGCGTGGGCACGACGGCGTGGCGCCATTGCCCGCGCTTGCGCGCTACGCGCTCGCGGCCCCGGCTATTGCCGAGGGACCGGAGCAACTGGAGCTGGCAGGGACGCGACAGGCTGGGTCCGAGCGAGCGGGTTCTGGGCCGAACGGGCCGGCAGAGCCGGCGCGGTTGGGGCTCCCGACGTGAACTGGCAAGGCCCCCCGCAACCCGAGCGCGAGCGGTGGCAGCCCTTGCGCGCTGGCCTGGTGGATGTCTTTTACTACGACCAGGAGGAGTTCCACTTTCGCGACGGCCGGCTCCTGTTGCGCGGCAACAACGGCACCGGCAAGTCCAAGGTGCTCGCCCTCACGCTCCCGTTCCTGCTGGACGGCGAGCTCTCGCCCCACCGTGTCGAGCCCGACGCCGACCCGAAGAAGCGCATGGATTGGAACCTGTTGCTCGGTGGCGAGCACCCCAATCCTGAGCGGCTCGGATACACGTGGCTGGAGTTCGGCCGGCTCGATGCCGACGGGAGCGCCCACTTCTGCACACTCGGCTGCGGCTTGAAGGCGGTCACTGGCCGCGGCATCTCCGACCACTGGTTCTTCATCACAGACCAGCGCGTCGGCGAGGACCTGACGCTGGTCGACAGTGCCCAGATCGCCATGACTCGAGATCGCCTGGAGGACGCGATCGGTGCGCACGGCGCCGTGCATCGAACCGGGCGCAGCTACCGGCGGGCGGTCGACGAGGCGCTGTTCACCCTCGGCGAGCAGCGCTATGGCGCCCTGATCGACCTGCTCATCAAGATCCGTGCGCCCCAGCTCTCAAAGCGCCCGGACGAGCGTCACCTCTCCGCCGCACTCACCGGAGCTCTGCCGCCGCTCGACCAGGCCCTGATCGCCGACGTCGCCGAGGCCTTCCGTGGGCTGGAGGAGGAACGCGACACGCTGGCCGCGATGGTGCAGGCACGCGACGCAGCCAACGCCTACCTGCAGACATACCGCCATTACGCGCGGATCGCCTGCCGGCGGCGCGCCACCCCGACCCGCCGCTCTCAAACCGCATTCGACCGCGTCAGTCGCGAGCTGGCCGAGGCGCAGGAGGCTCATGGCAAGGCGCGTGCCGAGCTGGCCCAGGCAACGGACGCGCTCGCCGGCCTGCGCTCCGAGCAGGAGCGTCTACGCGCACGCGAACGCGCACTGCACGAGAGCCCGGAGGCGCGCAGCGCACGTGATCTGGAGGGCGCCGCCGAGGACGCCCGCCGCGCCGCCGAGCGCGCAGCGGGGGCCAAATCCGCCCACGAGCAAGCACTCGGTCGAGTCGAGCACCACAAGCAGCGGCAAGCCGAGGCCGACTCTGGCGCGAGACGGGCAGAGCAGGAGTTGACGGGTGTCCGGGCAATCGCCACCGAGCAAGCGCACGCGGCTGGCATCGCCACCGTCTACGCCGAGTCGGTGGACAGCGCGATCGACCAGTCCTCCGCCACGGATGTGCCCGAGCTGCGCCTCCGCGCCGAGCAGCTCGTCGAGCGCCAGCAGCGGGCTGTCGGCCATCTCGGGACACTGCTGGCGGCGTCCGTCGATTGCCGGCGTGAGCTGCTCGTCGCTCGCGAGCGCCAGCAGGAGCGTGCAAGCGAAGCCGTAGCGCTGGCCGAGCGGCGCGAGCAGGCGGGCGAGCTCGTGGCTGAGGCCGCTCGCGGCCTGGTCAGGGCGGCTCGCGCATACGTAGAGGCAGCCACAGCCTTTGTTGTCGCCGACCAACCGGAGCTGCTCGCTGCCCTGGAGCTGTGGGTGGAGACGCTCAGCGGCCCCAATCCGCTCGCCGGTGGCGTTGGCGTGGCGGGCCGCCACGCAAGCGCGGCAATCGCGCGAGAGCAAACCGAGATCGAAGCGGGCGAGCGCGAGGCGACCCAACTTGCGAGCGAGCTCGACGCCTCGATCGAGCGGCTGCGGGCCGGCGAGCACGACGCGCCGCCGGTCCCGCACACACGTGACCCCACCGCGCGTGAGGGACGCGCCGGTGCCCCCCTTTGGCTGCTCGTCGACTTCCGCTCGGGCGTGCCACAGCAGCGGCGAGCCGGGATCGAGGCGGCGTTGGAGGCGTCGGGGATACTCGACGCGTGGGTGAGCCCAGACGGGGAGCTGCTCGCGCCCGGCACAGCGGATGTGCTGCTTACACCGGGCGCGGCTGACGGCTCGCCCGCGTTCGATGCCTCGGAAGGTCCAACAGCGCCCGGAGCCGGCGACGCCGGCGCGCGCTTGAGCGACGTGCTCGAACCGGCGCTCGATCCGGAGGATCCTCACGCGCGCGCGGTGGGCGAGGAGGCTGTGCGCCGCGTGCTTGACGCGCTCGCGCTCGCGCAGGACGCGGGTCCGGTGTGGGTGACCCCAGAGGGCGAGTTCCGCAACGGCGCGCTGCGTGGCTTCTGGAGCAAGCAGGCGGCGGCGTTCATCGGTCGCGGCGCCCGCGACGCGGCGCGCCGAGCCAGGCTGGCCGAGCTGGAGCGGCGCCGCGCCGAGGTGCGGCGCCGGCTGGACGAGCTGGCCGCGGATCGCGAGCGCTTGCACGCGCGCGACTTGGACCTGGACGCGCAGCTGCGGGCGATGCCGGGCGATGAGGCCCTGCGCGACGCCCACAGCAAGCTCGCCGGCCTCGACGCCGAGAAGGCGCGGCTCACCGAGCATCTCGCAAAGGCGGCCAGGCGATTGGAAGAGGCCGAAGTGGGGATGGCTCGGGCGGAGAGCGCCGTGCGCGAGAGTGCCGCCGAGCTGGGCCTGCCGCAGGAGCTCGAGGGGCTCGAAGGCGTGCGCACGGGGTTGCAGTCGCTGGGGGTTGCCCTTGCCGGACTGTGGCCGGCAATCGTCGCACTCGATCGTGCCCGCGATGCGGCCGTCGACGCCGGCAAGGACGTCGAGAGCGCAGCGCGAGAGCTGCTGGAGCACGACAAGCGTCGCGGGGCGGCTGAGCGCGAAGCGGCCGAGCGCGAGGAGCGCCATCACACACTCGCCCAAACGGTTGGCGCGGCTGTGGCGGAGCTACAGCATCGGCTCGCCGGTGTCGCAAGCGAGTTGCGCGCGAACGCCCGTGCCCAGGGCGAGGCGGATGAGCGGCGCTTGCGTGCCACGCGCGATGAGGGCCGGGAAGACGGTCGGCGCAAGGAGCTGTCGGTGCAGCTGGAGCAGGCGACCGAGCAGCGCCTGGCGGACGTGGACGCGCTGCGGCGCTTTGCGAGCACCGGCTTGATCGCGGTTGGGCTTGGCGACGTCGAGCTTCCCGAGGACGGCGAGGAGTGGAGCGTCAGGGCTGGGCTTCGCGTGGCCCGCCTGATCGAGCAGGAGCTCGCCGACGTGCCCGATGACGAGCCCGCCTTCCGGCGCGCCTCCAGCCGCGTGACCGACGAGCTGAACACGCTCGGTGACGCGTTGCGCCGCCACGGCAACAACGCGTCGGCGACGATGCCGGAGGAGGGGATCGTCGTCGAGGTCGTCTTCCGCGGGCGCACGATCACGGTGCCCGAGCTTGCGAGCGCCCTGGCCGAGGAGGTCGGCGACCGCGAACGCTTGCTCGACGAGCGCGAGCGGGAGATCCTCGAGAACCATCTCGTGGGCGAGGTCGCAGGAACGCTGCAGGAACTGATCTCCGATGCCGAGCAGCGCGTCCGCGAAGTCAACGGCGAGCTGGCCGACCGCCCGACAAGCACGGGCATGCGCCTGCGCTTGCGCTGGCGCGTCGCCGAGGACGGCCCGCAGGGCCTCGCCGAGGCACGTGAGCGCCTACTGCGCCAGTCCGCGGACGCATGGTCGGAGGAGGATCGCGTGGCCGTCGGGGCCTTCCTGCAGGCACAGATTCAGGAGGTGCGCTCGCGCGATGTGGCCGGAACATGGATCGAGCAGCTCACCGAGGCACTCGACTACCGCAGGTGGCATCGATTCGCGATCGAGCGCCATCAGGGCGGCGCTTGGCGCAGCGCTACGGGCCCCGCCTCCGGCGGGGAGCGCGTCTTGACTGCGAGCGTGCCGTTGTTTGCGGCAGCGTCCTCCTACTACAACTCAGCAGGCAGCCCCAGCGCGCCGCGCCTGGTGATGCTCGACGAGGCGTTCGCCGGTGTCGACGACGACTCGCGCGCCAAGTGCTTCGGGTTGCTCACCGCGTTTGACTTGGACGTGGTGATGACCAGCGAGCGCGAGTGGGGCTGCTACCGCGAGGTGCCCGGTCTCGCAATCGCACAGCTCGCGCGCATGGACGGCATTCCGGCGGTGCTCGTCAGCCACTGGGAGTGGGACGGCGCGACGCGCACGCAGGTAGAGCGGCCCGTGGCGACTGTCGTGGCGGGCGCGGCGGTGACGGAGCCCGAGGGCGAACCTGTTATCGACATCGAAAGCGCAGTGCAGGCACGCGACGTTGCATCCGTCCGCGCGGACGGGCCGGGGGAGCCAGAGGATCTCCAGCCAAATGGGGAGGCCCCATGGGGGACACCGAGCTCAGGCACTTGAACGGCTCGTCCGCGAGCGACGAGCGGCTTGGACGGCTGCTCGGCGATCCTGCCCTTGAATGGCTGCTCGCGCGGGTGCGGCGCCGGATCGAATTCGGTCAGCCGCTGCAGGGCGTGGTTACGCTCGCGGACGCGTCGACTGCTCAGCGCCGTGCGGCCCAACGCCTGCTCGGTCGTCCCCCGCGCGCGGGGCGTGCGCTCAGCGTGTCGTTGCAAGCCGTGGACGAAGTGCTGCGTCGCTCAGGGGCCTGCGCGGACGGCCTCGAGGCGGCGGTGGTGGCGCTCACGGGCCCTGTCTTGGTGCGTGCGGAGGCGCTCGCGGCTGAGCGGCTCGCCTGGGAGCAGTCGTTTGCGCCGCTCACCGATCTTGTGAGCAGATTGGTACAGGCCGGTGCGCCAGGAGGCGAGGAGCTCGCCACTTGGCTTGAGCGACTGCGCGGCTCGGGCGCGGTCAAGCGCACAGCGCCCAACCCGCAGGCCGCTCAAGCCCTGCTTGCGCATCTCGCGGCGGTGCTCGAAGCGCTCCCAGCCGACGGCCAGCCCTTGGCTGGCTTCGCCGCGCGCGTCGCCGGAGGCGCACACGCGCTCGACGAGGGCCGGCCGCTGGCCGCGCTCGCGCTCGGCGCGGTCAGGGCGCTCGCGAAGCTCGCGAGTCCCGGTCCCGACGAGTCGCACACTGAGGCGCGTCGGGAAGCGTGGGCCAGCGTCGGATTGCTGTGCGACGAGCTGTCAAGCTTCGTGCTCGCGTTGGGCCTGCCCGGCGAGCAGCAAACCGCGTCGGGCCGGATCCTGCGGGTCGCGCGAGAAAGCGGACAGCCGGTCTGGTTGACGCTGCGTCAGCTTGTGCGCGACATGCCGAGCTGGACGAGCGCCTCGCGCGAGGGACTGTGGCGGCAGACGGTGTACATCTGTGAGAACCCCGCCGTCGTCGCCCTTGCCGCCGACCGCCTTGGGCCCGAGTGCGCCCCGCTCGTATGCACCAGCGGCCAGCCGAGCGCCGCCACGATGCTGCTACTGCGGGCGCTCGGGGCGGCTGGCGCGCGGTTGGTCCACCACGGCGACTTCGACTGGGGCGGGATACGCATCGGCAACGTGCTGCACCGCCGGCTGGCGCTCGAGCCATGGCAGTTCGACACCGAGGCATACATACGCGCGGCGGACGCCGTGGCATCGTGTCAGCCGCTCGTCGGCACTCCGGTGCGCGCGAGCTGGGATCCGCGCCTCAGCGAGACGATGCGCCATGCTGGACGGCGAATCGAGGAGGAGCTCGTGCTCGACAGGCTGCTCGTCGACCTCACGGCCTGATGAGCCGACGATCTGGGCGACACGTTCACAGGTCAGGCCACTGGACGGCTGTCTCTACGGCTACCCAGAGCTCGCCAATAGGAGCGAATCGTCCTCCTGCTATGCGAACTAGCCCCGCGAGGGTGATCTCGATGTCTCGCTTCCGACGGCTAACCGCCTCGTGGCTCGCTTCGAGGAGCTCGGGCTGTTGCGCGAGATGACGAGATAGCGTCGCTCAAGACTCTTCCGCTACGAGCCCTACCTCCAACTCTTCGATGAGCCCGCAACGGTAGATAGCGGACAGGTGCCGACGCAGTTGACCGGTGCCGACGAGGTCGCCTGAGCGCTCAGATCGTCAGAGCCTGCTGCCCTCACGCCCCTTGGGTGTGAGCCCTCACTGAGGGTGCATGTGTCCAATGAGGGTAGATGCGCTTGTCCCGTGCATGCCACGCCGTGGAAGGAGTTTGTTCCATAAACTCGTATAAGGGCAGCATGGGGAACATGAACCTAACCCTGGCTCTCGATGAGAAGGACGATCGGCTTCGCGTCCTTGCCCGGATATTCGACGTTGCCCCCGAGGATCTTGAGGATCTCGCAACCCGCCTGGCGCGCGCCGCGCTCGATGAGCATCTGGACGTGTTCAGTGGCCGCCGCACCCAGTCGGGGATCCGCGACGTGCGCGAGCTCCGTCTCTGCCTCATGTACAAGAGCCTGCCGCCGGGCAAGCCGACTGACGAGCAGGTAGCCGCGCTGTTCAGGCTTACTCGCACTCAAGCGACGAATCTTGTCTCGGGCGCGCGCGCCCGGTATGGAAGCGACCTAACCGAATGGCTCCATCGCGAAGCTCTGGCCGCGATCGACAACGGAGATGAGCCGGAAGCGGGCAAGAAAACGCTGCGCATCGAGGCGTCTGCGTCGCTTGCGGCATACCTAGCCCGGAGCGTGCAATAAGGGCGTGGATGTGACTGTGGGCTCGCGCTCGGTGGTCAGTGGTGGTCGAGCGTGGCGTAGTTGGGTGTGCTGGCGGTCGTCGCTGGCGGTTGCGGGGAGTCGCGGTAGCCGTGTTGCTGGTTTGGGGTAGCAGTGATCGCGGCTGTGGCCGGAGGGCTGCTTGGTGGTGTGGGTCGGCCGGTCGCCGCTGTCAGCTGGCGGGGGCTGGGAGCGCTTTGAGCTTCGCGAACGCTTCGACGAGCTCGGTGGCCCAGGGCCAGGTTTTCTGTAGGTGGAGCTTGGCGCGCCGTCCGGAGAACGCAAGGCGTCCGGCGACGTGTAGGAGCCGGTAGCGCAGCCGCTTGGGCTCTGCCTTGGCGAGCTCGCCTGAGAGCAGCAGGGCCTGTGTCCAGACAATCAGGTCGTGCGCGAGCATGACGATCTCCAACCACACCTCGTTGAGCGCGAACTCTTTGAACGGGAACTTCGCAAGGCCGGTGTCCTTGTCGTCGCGGATGCGGTCCTCGACGTGGGCGTGCTGGCGGTGACGGCACTCGATGCTCGCGATGTCGGGTTCGTCTTGGTCGGTGAGGATCGCCTGGAAGCGGTGGCCGTCATGGTCGGTGAAGGACAGCTGCGCACCGGGGTGCGGGCGCTCGCGCCGCACGATCAGCCTGCAACCCTGCGGCCACGAGGACAGATCGACGCCCTCGGTGATCTCGGCGACCTGCCCGTTCGCCCGCTCCCCTCCGTCCTGGTCGAGCGCCGAAACCCAGTCGTTCTCGGGGATCTTGAGGATCGCGGCGCGGACGGGCTCGGTCAGCTCATAGCCAATCGAGAAGCGCATGCGCTGCTCGCGGCAGTAGTCGGCCAGCCCGTGCGTAGCGCCGGCGGAGTCCGCGCGCACGAGGATCCTCATGCTCTCGATGTGCTCGGGCGGGATCTGGCAGAGCGCCAGGTCGAGCACCTTCTGATGGTCGGCGGCCGTGTTCGAGCCGGCGTTGCCCGGCCGCAGCAGGCCGCCCAGTGCCTCGCGAGTCTCATCGGCATAGGCCTGCAGCGGGTGAAACCCGTAGCCACCCTTGTAGTTGCCGGCCGCTCCCTGCTTCTCCGAGTGCGCGGTGATCAGCGTCGCGTCCACGTCGATTGTCAAGGACTCGGGCACGCCGTGGTGCTTCCAGAAGCGCTCGCGAGCCTTAGCGCGCGCTGCGCGCAGCGCCTCCAGCAGGCTCGGCTCCGAGGCGATCTTCTCGATCACGCGGAACGCGGTCGAATCGGAGGCCACCGGCCCGAACAACGCCTCCTGGTCACGCACCGTTCCGAGATCCGACACGCACTCGCCGCCGTCAGCGAGCATCACCGCCACATCGCGGATCACCCGCCCCGGATCATGACCACGACGACGCCGCTTGACGCCAGCCAGTCCCAGCGACAGCGCCCTCGTCAGCCCGAGCTCATCGGCGACCTCAGCAAGCAGCGCGCTGCCCGCGTGCGAGACCAGGCCCGCTCCGTCCGCACCGACTTCTACGGTTATCCGGCGTCCATCACGCATCACCTTCAAGGTGAACCTCCAACGGTCGGGATTCCAGGATCTGAACACCCCAAGAATCCCCACCCCACCGGACGTTTCCGCGCCCCCGGCTCACGGGGGCGCGGCCGTTAACGCACGCTCCGGGCTAG
>Ga0181521_10000063_pt1 | contig 117319 bp, 166 predicted proteins | sample PEATcosm2014_Bin_32_FD_119764 | JGI IMG/M metagenome (GOLD analysis project Ga0181521, IMG submission 119764) | Peatland microbial communities from MTU Mesocosm Facility, Houghton, MI, USA - PEATcosm2014_Bin02_60_metaG | ecosystem: Environmental > Terrestrial > Soil > Wetlands > Peat | place... | reverse complement strand
ATTACTGGCGCAGAATCAGGATGGATCCGCAGATCGGCGTCTACCTGCGCGCGGCCGAGCAGATGGGTATCGACGCCCAGATCGGGTACGACGTCCTCGGGAAAATCGCTCTCCGCCCGTACAAGGCGACCCCTCTTGAGTCGCGCAAGTACACGCAGCCGACGAAGAAGGAGCCGGTCCCGAGGCTCTACGCCAACCAGCGTGACCGCGACGAGACCCCCGAGGAGTACGGCGAGCGGTGCCTGGCGGCCATCGTCGCGGAGCCGGACGCGTACTACCAGCGCGCGCTGCCCGTCCGGCTGTTCGAGGAGCAGCGAGACGGCGCGGTCGACGTCTGGCAGACGGCGCAGACGATGCGAGACGCTCACCGGCTCAACGTCTTCCCCCGCAACCCCGACGCGTGCTTCTCGTGGGGTCGCGCGTGCGACTTCCTCGCGGCGTGCTGCGGGGACGTCCCGATCGACGACCCGATGCTGTTCAGAAAGCAGGAGATCGAGCACGAGGAGCTGGAGGACAAGTTCGAGACCGACCGCACGATCCTCACGCAGTCGAGCATGCGGACGTTCCGGGCGTGCCCGCGCCGCTACCAGATCCGCTACATCCTTCGGATCCGCGCCGTCATCAAGTCCGACGCGCTGCGCATGGGGTCGAGCGTGCACCGCGGCGTCGAGGTGCTGAGGAAGGGCGGTTCGCTCGAGGACGCGCTCGTGGCGCTCGACCACGAGGACCCGTACGACTACCAGCGCGAGCGAGCGATGATCGTGGGGTACGTCGCGCGCTGGGGGGATCCGACCAAGGGCATCGTGGCGGTCGAGCGGCAGTTCGAGGTCGACCTCATCAACCCGGACACGGGTAAGGCGTCGCGCACGTTCGCGCTGGCCGGCAAGATGGACGCGATCTTCGAGGGTGATGAGCGCGATTTTATCGGCGCTGTCGGGCAGCGACCGACGGGTTCGACTCCCGTCGCCGGGACGGAGGTAGTGAGTGATGGCCATTGATCTGAAACGAATCGTGAAGGGCAAAGCAGAGAGACCGCCGCGCGTGGTCATCTACGGCTTCGAGGGAGTCGGCAAGAGCGGATTCGCGGCCGGCGCGCCGAATGTCTTCTTCCTCGACGCCAATCAGGGGAGCTTCAAGTACAACGTCGAGCGCGTCGTCCCAGAGTCGTGGACCGAGACGTTCGAGTGGCTGCAGGCCATCGAGGCGGGTCATGTCAAGTGCGACAACATCGCGCTCGACGTGCTCTCCGACTTCGAGAACATGAGCCACGCGCACCTATTCCCGGGGACCACGATCTCCAAGTACGAGGGCGGGTACGGCAAGGGCGACGACGTCGCTGTGATGGAGTGGCGGCGCCTCCTCGCCCAGGTCGAGCGCGTGTGGCTGCGCGGCAAGGGGATCATCTTCGTGGCCCACGCCGCGGTGAAGAAGTTCGAGGACCCGACGGGTCCCGGCTACGAGCGGTTCGAGCTCGCGTGCAGGAAGCCAATCGCTGCCATGCTCAAGGGCTGGAGCGACTACGTGTTCTTCGCTCGCGAGAACGTGACGCTCGCGAGCGGGGAGAAAGGGAAACCAGTTAAGGCGACGACCACCGGCGAACGGTGGATCTATACCAAGCGCATGCCCGCCTACGACGCCAAGGCGCGCGGTACAGCACTATTCCCGGACAAGATCCCACTCTCGTGGGACGAGTTCGCGCGCGTCGTCCGAGAGGACGACACACGCGGCGAAGAGATGAAGCGCGATCTTGAGGCGATGCTCGCCGAGATCGGGGACAAGGCGTACGAGAAGCAGGTCCGCGACTTCCTCGCCACCTACCCGCCCGACAAGTTCCCGAGCAGCCTGGTCGACTCGTTCAACAGGGTCCAGATCCGCCTCAACGAGAAGAAGTCCCCCTCCGCCGACGCGGAGAAGAAGTCGCCAGCGCCCGCGGCGGCGTAGCGAGAAGAGTGTCTGTTTTGTGAAAGAAGGAGAAAGAGACCATGAGCAACGTGCCCCCCATCCCCCAGGCGCCGCAGGCGCCGTCCCCGACCGCGAAACCGATCGACCCGAAGGAGGGTCGGTACAAGGCCAAGGCTGCGCCGCCGGAGGGCGGCGACAAGCCGCACCTGCCGCACGAGTTCGGCCTGAGCAAGCAGAACACCCCGGAGCTGCTCGTGCACCTGTACGTGCCGGATCTGCAGCGCACGTTCGTCAGCCCGCTGTACTTCTCGAAGGAGGCCGCCCCGTACTCCGAGGAGCGTCTGCGCGCGCTCGGGTGCACGGACCTGACGACGCTCGCCGGCATCGACTCGAACGAGGTCGACGTCGAGGTGAAGTACGACTGGTACGACGGGTCGTGGAGGATGAAGGTCCAGATCATCTCGGGCGGCGGCGTGTTCCACACGTCCAACCCGGTGGCGGGTGGCGGCAAGGAGTTCGCCGCGATCGTGGCGGCTACGCTCGGGCGCCCGCCCAACCTCGCGGGAGGCGACGCGTCCGGCGCGAACGGCACTGGCGGCGCAGCCGCACCCAAGCCCCCGTTCTGATGGGTCGGCGCAAGAAGGAGGTCGACGTCACTAGAGACGTCGACCTCCTCGAGCGCGTCCTCGACCGGGGCGACCTCGACGCGTACGAGTCCGGCGCGTTCGAGCACATGCTCGAGACGCTGCGCCAGCGCGAGGAGGAGTACGGGGAGAGGGCCTACGGCCTCTCCGACCTGCAGCGGGAGTGGGCCGAGCGGGTGGCCGCGCGCGTGAAGACTCGGATGACCGGAGAGGAGTTCGCAGTAGTGGTGCGGGAGACCATCGGAAGGGACTTGAGACTGTGACGCGATCGAGGAAGTCCAGGGTTGCAGCGGTGCGACATGCGGTGCGCGTGGGCGAGCGCGAGGCCGTCGTCGGGTTCCGCTACCCGGAGAGCAAGAGCGATCCGGGCGAGGGTGACAACGTCGTCCGGGACGGTGAGGTGCGCGTCGCGAGCCACTGCGTGGCCGTCCTCGGGGCGCCGTCCAGCCTGATGTATACCTGGGACAGCGAGGCTCCGGCCGCGTTCATCGCAGCGGCCATCCCGGCGGCGCGCGTCGTGCCAGTCCAGGCAGGCGAATGAACCAGCCCGCCACCAGCCTCGCCGAGGCGGCCGCCGCGCCGTTCCTCAAGATGCCCGGAGGCAAGCGCCAGCTGCTGCCCGAGATCCGCGCGCGCGCGCCCGCGTCGTTCGGCCGATACCTGGAGCCGTTCGTCGGCGGCGGCGCTGTCTTCTTCGACCTGTTCGCTTCCGGCCTGAAGTCGCCCGCCTACATCGCCGACGCCAACGCCGAGCTGGTCGCGACCTACAGGGCCGTCCAGGGCGACGTCGATGGCGTCATCGCGGCGCTGCGGCCGCACGAGCGGCAGCACTGCGCGGAGCGCTACTACGCCGTGCGCGCGCAGCGCCCGCGGTCGGAGGCCGCAGTCGCGGCTCGGATGATCTACCTCAATCGCACGTGTTTCAATGGCGTCTATAGGGTCAACAAATCCGGCGGGTTCAACGTGCCGATCGGGCGCTACGCGAACCCCACCATCTGCGACGCGGACAACCTGCGCGCGTGCTCGCTGGCGCTCGCGGGCGCGGAGATCGCGTGCGCCGACTTCGCCTCGGTGATGGCCGTCGCGAAGCGGGGGGACTGGGTCTACTGCGACCCGCCGTACCTGCCCGTGAGCGCGACGGGGGACTTCACGAGCTACACGGCGGCCGGCTTCTCGCTCGCCGACCACGAGCGGTTGGCCGGCTGCGCGCGCCGGCTCGTGGAGTCTGGCGTGCACGTGCTGCTGTCCAACGCGGACCTGCCGGTGGTCCGACAACTCTACGAGGGCTTCGAGATGCGAGTCGTGAAGGCGAGGCGGAACATCAACAGCAGGGGCGGCAAGCGCGGCGACGTCGGCGAGCTGCTCATCTGGGGAGGGGCGTCATGACGGGTGAGCAGTTGGCAGAGGCGATCCTCAAGTACGCGAAGGAGGTCGCGCCCGAGGCGACGGTGATCGTCTTCGCGACGACGGCGCCCGACGGCGACGACGAGAGCCTGGCGATGGTGAACGCGTCGCCGTACGACCTGACGACGGTCGTGCACATGGCGACCGACTGGCTGCTCGAGGACATGGACGGCCTACTCGGCGAGGTCGAGGCGGCGAAGGCGAAGGCGCCGGCGGAGAGGCCGTCGTGAGCGCCGCGAAGGTCGTCGTCTTGCGCGACTGCGCGGTCTGCGGCGACCCGGTCTACGACCGGCCGCACCAGGACCCGTCGGCGCGCGCCTGCGGCCCGGCGTGCGCCAAGCGGCTCGCGGTCCAGGAGCACCCGGAGCTGAACCTCGTGGCCGCGCGAGAGTCGGGGGCGTCGTGAGGCTCCGCGGCGTCGAGTTCGGCCGCGTCCGCGAAGGAGGGAGCACCGTGATGGGTCGTGTGACTAGTGAAGAGTGGGCCAAGGCGAAGGCCGTCTGGGCTTCCATGCCGGCCCGGTGCGACGCGTTCGAGCAGGACCTGCGGGACCTGCTCAGGGACAGGCGCGCGTCCGTCGGTGACGTGTGGTTCTGCTGCCACGGCCTGCTCTGGTCGGAGTTCGTGCGGGCGATCCACCCGGTGGGCATGCGGCTCATCCGGTGGATCGACCGCGCGGAGGCGCGGGTCGAGGGGAGGTATGCGCGATGAGTGGCCCGAACTTGCGCCCGTCCGACGTCGAGCGCCGGCGCGTGATCGACGAGACGATGGCGATACTCGAGGAAGTCGACAAGAGGGTGGCGGCCGAAAACCTGGCAGGGGCGATCCGCCAACTGCTCCGGGCCAACCGGAACCTGCTCAGGGTGATCAGCGAGATGGGTGAGGACAGGGGGTCGACGTGAGGCAGCTCGAGGAGAGGTTGCGGCGCCTGGGGATCGTGAGCCTGAGGCTCTCCACGCGCGCGGGCGAGCACACCGTCGTCGCGCGCCGGAAGGGCGGCCAGACGGCGGTCGTCACGAGCCGCACGTCGCTGGAGCTCGCGATCGGCCGGACCGTATCGGTCCTCGAGCTCGCGGCGTCGGCAGGTGGCGCGTGAAGCTCGCCTGGAAGAAGCAGAGTCACCAGCGCTACAGCGCCGCGTGCGGCCCGGGGCGCGTCGAGGTGCGCAAGGTAGGTATCGCCGACGTCGACCGGCACTGGGTGGTGGGCGAGGTGTTCGGGCTCCACTACCACGACGCTCGCGAGTACCCGTGCCCGAGGACGATGGGGCTCCATGAGGCGCAGGCGATGGCCGAGCGGGTGGCGGCCGACATGATCGCGGAGTTCAAGAAGTCGCCGCTCGGGCGCGGGAGGAAGTAAAATGCCGAAAGCCTCACGAGACGCGCTCAAAGCGAAGGGCAAGGTCGACGTCTACCTCTTCGACCCGGACGACGTCGTCCTGGTCACCGACGAGGGCTCCGCGCTCTACGACGAGCGGGTGCACAACACCTACAGGGAGTCGCTCGTGCTCAACATGATGTACGCGCCCGACGGCCGGCTACAAGCTCGCCCGCGAGGAGCCGGCCGTCGCGAGGCAGAAGCTCGCGGAGCTGCTCGAACATGCCCCGCGCACGCCCGGCAAGCGATCGAAGAACGCCGCGAGGGCGCGCGCGATCGTCGGCGGCAAGGAGGGCAAGCCGGCGGCGGCGGTCGAGTCGACGGCAGGCCACAGGCGCGTCGAGGACCAGGTGGCGGCCGCCATCGCGGACTGGATCGAGCGGACCTGGAACGACGCGGACTGGGACGGGTCGGCGACGGCGGTGCCGGTGAGGATCCGGGCGGGCGAGTGGCGGGTGAAGAAGTCGGGGACTGCTGAATGAGACACGCCTGCATCGACGACCGGAACGAGCGGTGCTCACCCGATCACTGCGTCGTTGCGGGCTGCCCGCTCAAGAGGGGCCCCGAGGTGTGCCACGTGGCCGACAGTACCCAGGTCGTCGAAGCGGCGCGTGCTGGCATCCTCGCTCACGGCGTCCGCTTCACGCGCTGCGGCCTGACTTGGCCTCCGCGAGATTGGCCGAGGGGCGTCGGGTGGGTCGCGTCGGAAGAGCACTACGTGGGTCAGGATCGCTGTCCTCGATGCTTCCCCAGTCGAGCCGGAGAAGGAGGTGGGGCGTGAGGCGAGTCCTGATCGAGAGCCCGTACTCGAGCGGCACGGTCCGACCGATCCGCGATGTGATCGAGCGCAACGTCCGCTACCTGCGGGCGTGCCTGCGCGACTGCATCCTGCGCGGCGAGACGCCCTACGCGAGTCACGGCCTCTTGACGCAGCCCGGCGTCCTGCGCGACGACGTCCCCGAGGAGCGGGCGACGGGGATCGAGGCCGGGTTCGTGATGCGCCGGGTGATGGATGCGACGGCCATCTACACGGACCTCGGCTGGAGCAGCGGGATGCTGGCGGGGCAGGCGGACGCGGAGTCCCTCGTGGAGAGCGTCGAGGAGGCGACGCGGCTGGCGGCGCGGGAGGGCCTGATCCACCCGAGGGGGCACGTCGTCGAGGAGCGGCAACTCGGCGGTGAGTGGGCTACCTGTCGATGCAAGCATTCGATAGTCGGAGGCGACCGCCACGCGTACGAGTGCCCGATGTGGAGAGCGGAGGCGGCGCGATGAGCGACACGACGAAATTCACACTCGTTACGCGAGTCGAGAAGGGCCGCAGCGGCGGTTCCGCGTATTGGAACGTCGAGGTGGAACTCAATGGTTTCGATGGTCACGGCGACGGTTTCCACCTCGGCTACGCGTTTGACGAAGCCTACGAAGACGTGATGGCGAAACTCGCCGAGGGCACGTCGGCCAAATGAGTAAAATTCAGCCCATCCGCCTATCGAAAGACGTCGAACTCCTGCCCGACGCGGTCACGCAGACGTTCGCGGTGCTCGGCAAGCGCGGGAGCGGAAAGACCAACACCGCCAGCGTGCTCGCCGAGCAGCTCATCGAGCGCGGGCTGCCAGTTGTGTACGTGGACCCCGTGGGCGTCACATGGGGACTGCGTCATTCGCGGAGCGGCAAGGGGCCGGGCCTGCCGGTTACTATCCTGGGCGGCGAGCACGCCGACGTGCCGCTCGAGGAGACCAGCGGGGCAGTGGTGGCTGGAGCGGCTGCCCGAGGGGCAGGCCGCGATGCTCCGGGCGGTCGCCGCCGCGTACCCAGGCGCCATCGCGCGCGAGGAGGCGGGCGGCACGACCGACTACGCCCGGTCGACGCGAGACAGGCTCCTGAAGGAGCTGCAGGCCGCCCAGCTCGTGACGTCCCCGCGCAGGGGGTTCGTGGTAGCCAGCGAGAAGTTGTTCGATTGAAAGACAAGGAGACGATCCATGGTAAAGAAGACGAAGTCCAAGGCGAAGACGAAGGCGGTCAAGACGGCAGCCCACACGGGCAAGCGCGGTGACTCGGTCGTCGGTAAGCCGCGCAAGTGCAGCTTCCCCGGGTGCGGTCGGCGCGGGCACAACAAGCGCAGCCACGAGAACGGGCGCTTGAAGAGTGACGGGACGATCAAGGCGCGGTGATGGACAGCGACACGGTTGGATGCATGCCGGGGCGCCTCCTCAAGCCGGTAACCCTCGAGACGATCCGGACCGTGCTCGTCGCCCTGAAGGCGATGGGTGCGCGCGTCCACCACGTCGAGCTCGGCTACGAGGCGTGGGTGCGCCTGCGGCCCGAGCTCGCGAAGTGCGAGCTGCGCGACGACGTCGGCTATGGGAGTCATCCGGCGACGCTCGACACGCCGGCCAAGAAGGTGCCCATGCTCGAGGGCGTCGTGCTCGCGCCCGACATGCTTCTGCCGTGCGGCGAGCAGTGGGCCGTCGTGTTCAGCGCAGGCGGAGACGCCGCGACCGACTACGCGCTGACGCCGGAGCACCGGGCGAGGTACGCGAGTGCGAGGTTCAAAAAAGGAGACGAGACGACATGAACGAGAAAGAGGCGAAGGATCTCTGGGTCAAGTTCGCGTGCGCGGCCATCGCCGGCTACGAGGTGCCGGCCGACTTCGACGGCGACGAGGAGGAGCTCGCCAACGACGTCGCGGACGTCGCGGAGGCCGTGGCCGACGTCATGCTCGAGACGGTCGAGCAGAAGTTCCCAGAGAGTGGGCAGCGCGGCGGCCGGCGGTCCAAGCGGCCGAAGCGCGGGCGCGAGCGTGAGTCCGAGGACTGAGGCACGGTTCGAGCGGGCCACCGTGGCGGTGGCCTCGGTCATCGAGTGGCTGGAGCGGGTGCGGTTGGCGATCGGTCGAGTCACGAAGAGGATGAAGATGAGTCACATCGTCGACGGACAATTCAAGAGCGACAAGTACGAGTGGTGCGAGCCAGGCTTCGTCCCGCTCAAGCTGACCGACCCCATGGCGCAACCGCTGCTATGGCAGTACGCGCAGACGCGCCGCGCGGTCGACCCGGAGTTCTCGGGCGACCTCGAGACGGCGCTGCGTGCGGCCGGATACGCGCCGCCGGCTCACGTCTGTTTCGCGTGCCAGTCGTCAATGATCGGCGAGACGCGCTCCGAGCTCGCGCCGGTGCCGACCTGCGCCCGGTGCGGCGAGCCGTGCACGGGCGGGTGCTGGGTCGTACAACCAGAGAAGAGGTGAGACCGTGGACGTGACCAAGAAGGTGCTGGATCTCATGAAGCTCGCGCTCGACGCGCGCACTCCGCCGAAAGAGGCCGAGAACGCCGCGTTCGGGGCGCTCCGACTCATCGAGGAGTTCAAGCTCCTGGCGACCAAGAAGCGCGTCGACGTCGCAGCCGACGTCGTCGACAAGATCATCGCCATGACCAACCCCATCTTCGCCGAGGAGGTCGCGAGCCGGGCCGAGAAGATCGTGGACAGCTTCGACCGGGTCGCCGGAGCCTTCGGCCGGCTGGCCGACAAGTTCGCGCCGCGCGCCCCGGCCGAGCGCTCCGGCGGGCGCAAGCGCAAGTACGGGAGCAAACGGTGACGGCCGTGGATCGAGACTCCCGCGTCGCCGAGCTAGTGGGCGCGATCTCAGACTACCGAGACGGGTCCCCGTCGCAGCTGCGCCTGGTCGCCGACGCCCTGCGCGACGAGTTCGCCGCCGGCTACGCTCTCGGCCGGAGGGCGAGCCTCGACGAGAGCGACGTCGCCGCGGGGCTGACCTCGGCGACCGCGCGGCTCATCGGTCTCTCCAAGCGCGACCGGCGGCTCGAGGCGATCGACCACGGGGTCGTCTTCCTGACCGAGATCGTCAACCGCCTCGACGGGTTCGCGGGGATCTGCGGCTCGGACACCGGCGCCGAGGGGATCGTGGTCGTGCTCCGGGAGATGGTCGGGTACCTGAAAGCGCGCGACTACGACGGCGCCTCGGCGGCGCTGACCCGGCGGCTCGCGGCGGGAGCTCGGGCGGGCGCGCGGCAGGTCGTCGTCGAGCGCCTGGCGCGCGACGTCGTGGCGGCGGAGGACGCGGTGGCGGAGGTGGCTGACGGCGACGGCGCCACCGCGTCGGCGGTCGACCGGCGCTGCGAGGCCGCGTGGGCGGCGTTGCGCGAGGCGCTCGGGGTGGAATGCGTTTCTAACACATAATAAACGTTTGCGTACACCGTCGTCGCGGGCTACCCTCTGTGTGTGCCCGATCGCAACCGACCCAGGTTCCAGCGCTCTGGGTGGTCCTTCGCGTGGGACCCCGACAAGGCGGACGAGAACTTCAAGAAGCACGGCGTCACCTTCACGGAAGGCGCGACGTCGTTCCTCGACCCGCACGGTCTCGACGGCGTCGACTCGGAGGACCCGTCGCGCGAGAAGCTCATCGCTCACTCGGACCAGCAGCGGCTCCTACTGACCGTTTACCTGGAGGTCGACGGCGACGTCATCCGCATCATCAGCGCCCGCAAGGCGACTCGCGCCGAGCGCCGAGCGTACGAGGAGCACGCCCGCAAGGGCGGTAGGGTCCTCGAATCGACGTTGACGGCGCTCGACGGCTACCAGTGGGGTCCAAACCCGTACGCGGCGTCGCTCCGGGAGACGGGCATCCGGATATCGGCATGGGCGACGCCGCGTGGCGCCAGGACGTTCGAGGACTGGAAGAGCAGGCGCACCCGTCGACCTGCGGGGCCAGGCTGATGGCGCGCCCGCGCAAGGCCGCCGCGAGCAAGCGGTCCGCGGCGGTCGTCCTCTACCTGACGCCAGCCGAGAAGAGGCAGCTCGAGTCGCTGGCCCGCCAGGCGGGTCTCCCCGTGGCGACGTTCGCGAGGCTGAAGGCGCTCGGCGCCCAGGCGGCTGGCGCATGACGGCTGCTACTACTGCCAGCGCCCGGCTCAAGTCCCGAAGAGTGCGTCCACCTCGCGCCGGATGTCCGCCATGCTCTCCTCGAGCACCACGCGCTCGTCGCGACCGCGCTGCGTGCGGCGGACGGCGGACGACGGGTCTCGACCCTTCGCGCCGTTCGCCTTGTGCGGCTTGCAGAACAGGCAACCGGCACGTGCGTTCTTGGGTCGTCCGCGCTTGTGGTTCATCGGTCCCGCGCCTTGGCCGCCCGCCGCTCGTGGCGGTTGGTGGGGCCGATCTTCGGCGGCGGGTCGGGCAACTTGCGCGGTCGCGGCGACAGAATCTCGATCGGGATCCACGGCGTCGACGGCGGGGCGCGGGTCTGCGACGCCGAACGGCCAGAGCAGCTGCCAGCAGTGCGCGATGGCGGCGAGCGCGTCGACGTCCCGGTGGGTGAGCGGCCCGAGGTCCCAGCCGCGGGCCTCGAGCCAGCCGAGGGCGCTCTGGCAGTGGGGGACCGGAGCAGTCATCGAGGTTCCCCCGAGACCGAGGCCACGACCAGCCCGATCGGTGTGGGCACGAACGTCCCCCAGCTCTCTCCCGGCTCGGACACGATGGCGCCGAGCCCGCGCGCGACGAGCCCCTGCGCCTTCGCCCACTCCTCGGGCGTCGCGGCCCGCGGCGTCCGGTCGAGGATAAGTCTCCTCTCTGTCGCGTCCACACCTCTCACTTGATCGTCTCCGGTTGCTGGGGCACCAGGAGTCCTGCCATGATGAGCGCGTCGACCGCCAGGTCCGCGCACCGGCGCGGCCGGGTCTCGTCGCAACTCCAGAGGGCCTCCCGGACGACGCGGCGGGCGGCTTCCTCGTGAGTGTTGACGCTGGCGCGCTCGCGATCCTGCTCCGCCTCGGCCCGCGCGCGAGCGAGGGCCTCCTCGAGCGAGTGCGTCACCTGTCCCATTCCACTGGTGGAAGCGCCTGGCGGAACCCAGGTACCCATGAAGCAACCCCACCCGCGGCTCCGGAGCCACGCCTCGTCGCTCGCTAGTGACTGCGGGAGTTTCTGCTCGATGGTCATCGTTCCTCGTTGGAGTCTGGGGAGTCTTCTTCGATCCATCGGATGCCGGACTCGCCTTTGATCTCGACGAGCACGACGTCGACGCTGCGCGCGCGGCCGTCGGGGTCGACGAGCCGCGACGCTCGTTCGATCGACTCGGCCTCGACGATGCCGTCGCTGCGGCCCCAGGGGAACCGGGTGACGACCCGGTAGAGGTTCACGGCGGTACGCGGCGTGCCGTGCGCGCAGCGCAGGAACTCCCGCAGTCCGTCGACCACCTGCCGGTCGTTCTCGACGAGCGCGCCGCGCACGAAGATGTCGCCATTCGGGCAGAGTCGCAGGACCTCGCGGTGGGTGACGCTGCCGATCCAGATGGACCCGTCAGCAGCCGGATCCGCGCGTGCCGCGTCGCTCTCCTCGATCGGGACGGGGACAGTGAAGGCGATGTCGCCGACAGCGTTGGTTTGCGTTTCCATGGGTCTTACTCCTTGATCAGGTTCATCTTCGCTTCCAGCTCCGCCCACTGCCGGAGCAGCTCGTGCAGCGCGCGGGTGTGCTCGGCGACCGCCGCGACGGCGTTGGGCAGCCTGTTCCACTCCTCGGACTTGCTCGTGCCAGGCACGAGCCTGTGAAGCTTGTCTCGGATATCGCTCACCTGCTGCCAGAGACGACCGTACTCGCTCATCGCTGTACCTCCTCGTCAAGGATGTGGTCGATCGCGGCCAGCACGCTGGTCAGCTCGAGTGGGTCGCAGTCCATGGCCGCGAGTGCGCCCCGCAGGGCGGCGGCGTGGTCGACGAGCGCGCGCCGGGCCACCTCGAGTTCCTGGCGCCTGGCGCCCGCGTCGGCGACCGGGTGGCGCTTGCCGGCCGGCGCCACCGTCGGCGTCAAGTCGGCGGGCGCCTTGAGCGACGCGACGCGCGGGACCTGGACCGAGCCGGGCGGCGGGGAGATGGCGCGGCGGGTCATCGCGGGTCTCTGAGAACGCGCCGTACCTTGACCGCAGCAGCGTCTTTCTCCGCTTGCAGTCCGCTCGGTCGGCACTTGTTGGGGCAGCAGCCAGTGCAGGGGCTGCGGCAGATGAGGTCTCCGAGGTCCCAGGCTGGCTCTAGGGCATCGCACCCGTCGAGGTGACCGGATCCTTCGCATTCGACACATTCCTCATCGGGATGAACGCGGTGGACGGTCATGATTTACCGACACCTCCGCGCGATCTCGCTCGCGTTGGACGTCACCGGTCCTCGACGACCTCGAACGGCACGTCCTCGTCGACGGCCGCCTGGATCGCGCTCGCTGTGCCCCGCGACCGGCCGTCCCAGAACGCGTAGAGGAAGTCCGACGAGGCGACCATCTCGCGGTTGCGCAAGGGTCCAGCGCGTCGGCCGTAGCGCGGCCAGTCGGCCGGGCAGACCTCGACCTTGAAACCCAGATCGCGCGCGACCGCGTCCGCGCGCGCGTCGACCCCCGCGGCGCCGCCGTGCACGATCGTGAGGTCGCGCGGCAGTGATGCGATCAGGCGGTCGACGTTGTCGAGGTGCTCGTAGCTGCGAGAACCGGAGACGCACACGCGACCAGTCGACTTCTTGGCGACTGGACGGGTCACGGCGTCTGCTCCAGACGTTGCGCCCACTTGCGGGCAAACGCGGCGCGTTTCTCGGGGTTGATGGCGCATCCAGGCTGTACAGCGAGCTTCTGGAGTTCCTCGACGAGATTCACCTTACGGCGCAGGTGCGACCGGACGAGTACGAGCAAATTGTGTGCGGCGCACTCGCCGGACGTTGAGCGAATGCCGGCGTGCGCGTTGATGACGTCGTCGATGAGTGCGTGCTGGACCGGGTTGAGCAGCGGTGACTTGGTCGCGATCCGGGCGACCCACCGCGGGGTGGTCTGCTTCGACTGGAAAAACTCGAGGTCCGTGCGGGTCGGGAAGGTCATAAAATTCTTAGGCTGCCAGCTCGGAGAGCCCCTCCTTGATGAGCGCCGCGAGCGGCTCGCGGCCGACGCGGTCCCCGAGGCCGTCGACGAACGCGCGGACTCTCGGCAGTGGCCAGCCCATGCCCGCGAGCGCGGTGACCAGGCGCCCGCGTTCCAGGTCGTCGCTGGGTGGCGGGACGACCCGCAGGTTCGGGCGGGCCGGGAGTCTGGCGGCGGGGGTCGCGCGCGGCCGTGCAGCGGCGGCGGCCCGCAGGGCCATGGCGGAGGCGAGCCGCACGAGAGCCGCGCCGAGCTCGAGGGCGGCGGTGAGGAGGGAGAGGGCGGCGACGTACAGCTTGGCGGTAGCGGTTTTCGGGGTCATTTGAGGGTCTTTCCGGTCCGGGCAAGACACAACCTAGCAAGCCGATGGCGAATGTCAATCTAACGTGTGTTTTTTAGTGGCACGTATGACTCATATGAGTTAGGCTACATCTATCACTCGGGAAAAGGAGATCCCCACCACCATGCGCACCTGGAGCAAGTACCAACTCGCCGTCTTCGACAACGTCGCCAACGGGACCGGCCACACGATCGTCAACGCGGTCGCCGGATCGGGAAAAAGTACGACGATCGAGAACGCCGTCGACTACATCCCCGCCGGCTGCTCGACCATCTTCGTCGCCTTCAACAAGCCGATCGCCGACGCGCTCGCGAAGCGCATGGCGGGCAAGCCGGTGGAGGTCTCGACGCTGCACTCCTACGGCCTCAAGTGCATCACGCGGACGCTCGGTCGGCTCACGATCGACAAGTACCGGGTCGCCGACTGCGCCGAGCAGTCGTACCGCTCGGAGGTCGAGGCGCTGAGGTTCACCATCGCGAGCGAAGAGAGCGCGGACGACGTGCAGCGCGCGCACGAGCGCCTGGACGCCATCGACGACCGATGCGGCCTGCTCGTCAAGACGGTCTCGCTCGCGAAGAGCGCTCTCGCGCTGACCCCGAAAGCGATCGACGACGTCATGTACCGGTTCAACATCGAGTTGCCGACGCTAGGCGACGACGACGACGAGGAGTACGACGAGGAGGCGGCCGACGCGGATCGCGCGAAGTTCGTGGAGGAGGTGCTTGGGCTCTTGCGCCGGTGCTGGAGCACCGAAGACGGTCGGATCGATTTCGACGACATGATCTGGCTGCCGGTCGTGAGGAAGCTCCCGCAGCGCAAGTTCGACCGGGTGTTCGTCGACGAGACCCAAGATCTGAATGCCGCGCAGATCGAGATGACGCTGCGCGCGTGCCGCGAGGGTGGGCGCATCCTCGCCGTGGGTGACACGAAACAAAATATCTACGAATTTCGAGGAGCTGACGCGCGCGCGTTTGACAACGTCCGCGAGCGACTCGACGCCGTCGAGCTGCCGCTGTCCATCTGCTACCGGTGCTCGAAGGCGGTCGTCAAGCGCGCGCAGGTGATCGTACCCACCATCGAGGCGGCGCCGGACGCCGTCGAGGGCGAGGTGCTCGGTGTCTCGCGCGAGCAGATGGAGAGCGGGGTGCGATCCGGCGACTTCGTCCTGAGCCGCACGAACGCCCCGCTCATCGGCCTCTGCATGAAGTTCCTGCGGGACGGCCGGCGCGCCAACATCCAGGGGCGCGACGTGGGCGCGAACCTCGCCGCGTTCGTCAAGAAGAGCCGGGCGAAGACCGTCGAGGCGCTGCGCACCTACGTCGAGGACTGGTCGAAGAGGGAGTGCGCGCGGCTCGCCGCGAAGAAGCGCGACGCGCAGGAGGTCGAGGACCGCGCGGCCTGCCTGATGGCGCTCTCCGACGGAGCGGACAGTGTCGCGGGCGTGATCGACCACATCAACGAACTGTTCGCCGACAAGAGCGAGGGCGCGTGCGTCACGCTCTCGACGACGCACAAGGCCAAGGGTCTCGAGCGCGAGCGGGTGTGGCTGCTCACCGGGACCTACCGGCCAGGTACCTCCGCGGAGGAGTCGGCGCTCCTCTACGTCGCCCAGACGCGCGCGAAGCACACGCTCTTCCTGGTTGAAGGCTTCGAGAAGAAGCGCCGAGAAGATTCGGGGGAGTCGTGAGCCGCGGGTTCGTCGAGGTGCCCGCCGACGTCCTCCGACAACGGTTGACGGCGGCGGGCTTCCACCTCGCGGCCGAGGCGCGAGGCGAGGAGGTCTACGAGCGCGCGCACGACCGGGATGCCCGGTACACCGTCAAGGTGTACTCGTCGATCCAGCGGGGTGCTGGCGAGGCACGCGGGTGCGGCGAGGACGCGATCCGGGTGGTCGCGCTGTTCGCCGACGCGTGCCACCAGTGGCCGGCCAGGGTGATCCCGATCTTCAAGGCGACGCGGGTGCACCGGACCGGGTCCGTCGAGGCGGTACTCGATCGGATGGTCGACCGAGCCCGGGAGGCGTACGCGGCCTGCAACAGGCACCGTAGCGACGGGGCGGAGACGCAGCGAGCGATCGAAGCGCAGGGGGTAGAGGAATGAACACCGCAGAGAAGAATGAGCGAGACCACTTCGAGGAGTGGTTCATGTTCGAGTTCGGCGGGCGCCCAGAAGGGAACCCAGAGCAACTCCGAGAGGAAGCTTCGGAGCTACAGGCGCAAGCGAATCGGATCGAGATCTGGGAGGCGGAACATCGCGCGGCCATGGCGGCGTGGTCTGAGAAGCACCATCGGTCGAAGAGGGGCTGGCAATGAGCACCGCGAAGAAGTCCAAGACCCACGCCGGCCGACTCCACACCGTCGCGGTTGAGTGGCTCAAGGACCGGGCGAACCCCGAACATCAGGGCGGCATGGGCGTGTTCGCGGACACCCGATTCTGCGTCGACCTCACCCGCCTCCTGCAGCGCGTGGAGCGAGCCGCGCTGCGCGGCAAGCGGTACTCCGTGAAAGCGATAGAAGAATGACCATCAGAGATGGACTGTGCCCGTACTGCAAGCTTGTGGTCCGGTACGACGACGAGGAGAAGACGATCGCGCACGAGGGAGTTCGTGGCGCGCATCGCGAGGGACTTCCCGCGCGTGCACGCGAAGTGGCTTGTCGAGAAGGCAGGAATTGAGGGGAGACGATGAACACCGCGAAGAAGAGCCGGCCGGAGCCGACCGTTCACACGTTCTCGATCACCGTCGAGATCGACCCGTTCTGGGTCGAGTACCTGACGCAGAACGTAGACATCTTCGGCCAGCAGTACGCCGGCTACTGGCTGCGCGGCGTCGAGCGCGACCCGGAGCTCGGGTGGCTTGTGTGGGAGGACGACGAGAGGCACGAGTGGGGATTCGAGCCCAATCGAATGGTGGCTCGTAACGCGTGGCACGCGGGCGCCGCGCTCCCCGATGGCTGGTACCGGCTCGACCGAGCGGCCGCCGTGCGCGCTTGGGAGGAGGGCGTCAAGCGTTGGGGGGTCGGCTGGTACGCGCAGGTCGACGCGCCGCGCGAGGATCTGGTGCTGCAGCTCGCGCTGCTCGGAGAGGTCAGGTACGGCTGATGGCTATCGAAGCAAAGCGTGGCTGCGGCTATCGCAAGGTGGGTGGCCTCTACCTCGTCGGCGGCGCCCTGTCCGCGCCGTGTGACCGGATGCCGTACCGCCTCGACCGCTGCCGGACGTGCGGTGGCGGGGTCAAGTTCACGCGCGGGCACACGTGGCTGCAGCCGGACTTCTTCCCGATGCACGAGCACTGCCACGATCCGGGCCCGTGCCCGGTCTGCGGGTACGTCGGTGCGGACAAGGACGGGTGGGTACCTGACGACTTCGGCCCGCATCTGCTCCTCTGGGTCGGCCGCGGACACTACTCGCCGGACGCGTTCCTGAAGGAGTCGCGCGAGCTCGGTGTCAGCCGGCGGATCGCGGCGCTCCCGAAGGGGTTCGTGCCGGGCGAGACGTGGGTGCTGCTCGCGCACCTGGACGCGGTTCCGGCGAAGGAGGATCGGATCTGTGCTCGTTGCAACAGTGATCGAGCGGCTCACACATACGCGGGTCAGGAGGTGGAAAACGTAGACGGTAGCAAACATCGGGTCTGCGACGAGTTCCAGGCCCCGAAACCGACTCCGGGGATCTTCTGCTCGTTCGTCCCGCGCGCCGTCGAGCTGATCCTGAAGGAGTCGGACGCGACGCCTGAGCGGATCGCCATGGAGGCCAAGCGCGGCGTCACTGTCGTCGAGGTGCCCGACGACGACCGCGACCACCAGGGGAGTGTCTGGGACAAGGACGATAAGGACTCGCAGCCGGAGTTGCCGGGGGTGGCGCCATGAGCGGCCAACTGTACAAGCGCGTGCGCGCCGACATCAAATCGGTCGACAAGGTCGAGCGCGAGTCGGGGATCCGGGCCTACTGCGAGCAGTGGAAGAGTAGCTGGGCGCTGCAGGTTCGTGGGCCCATGCGCCTTCGCAATGGCCGCGAGGGCAAGGACTTCATCGTGGCGACCGCGTTTCTCGATCGCGAAGAGATGCGGGCGCTCCGGGATGCGATCGATCTCTTGTTGGCGGACGATGACCTGCCGGCGTCGCTCGACGACGCGAAGGTGTCGCCGTGAGGGACAAGAAACCCATCGCGGTCGACAAGATCCGTTCCGGCGGCGTGGACGTCGAGGTCTTCTACGACTTCCGCAACCATAATTTCTTCTTCGAGTGTCCAGGTACCCGTGACCGAGAGAGCGCCGAGACTTTCGTCGAGGTCTGCCGTCGACTCTACGAGGTCTACGAGAAGGCCGAGCCGCTCTGCTGGACACCCGTGATCTTGGTCACGCTGCACAAGGCTTACGACGAGGAGGACCACCCAGTTCGCAGCAAGCCCGTGGAGGGCGCGTCCGTCAGCCTCAGATTCCGTCGCTGCGAGCTGTCGCCTCGGCCTGATCACACCGAGGTCGTGGAGCGGATCGCCAGCGAGCGTGAGCGAGACGATCGGCTCGGGCGTCACCGGTCCGACCGTGGGCCGATTGAGCGCGAGGGGTATCTCGAGCGCGAGCACGCCATCGACTTCGAGGCGCGTGATCCGAGTGACTACGACCGTGAGGTGCGCGCGAAGGCTCTCGATAGGCCATCGACCTACGACAATGACGAGGATGATGTGGAGCTCCCTTATGACGAGGACACCTGGCGTGGCCTCTGCGCGCTGAAGGTCGCGATCGACGAGCTGCACGCGAAGGTCAAGATGCTGATCGGGCTCGCTGACTTCAGGGACCGGTTGAAGCGGTTCGCGCGGGGCACGCCGATCCCGCTCCTGCAGGAGGTGGCCCGTGGCTGACGTCAGACCACCGGACCGGTTCATCTGGGCCGACGGGGCCATCGGCGGTACGCTCCACGCCGTCGTCGAGCCGCAGATCGCGACCGAGCAGGAGGCGTTCTGCGAGCGGCCCCCGAGTTTCCGGATCTGGAGTCGCGCGGACCGCCGCGCGCTGGCGACCCAACCGAAGTGCTCGACCTGCGTCCTGGAGACGCGCGGCCTCATCGACGACACACTCAACGGGATCAGGTGGGTGGAGACCGGGGTAGACGCTGATGAAGAAGATGAAGGAGAAGCGCTCGATGACTGACAAGAAGAACGTATCCGCTAAGGAAGCCAAGGAAGAGGCCATCAACGTGCGCTGCACGGCGCAGCAGAAGAGGCTCCTCGAGAACATCGCTTCTCGTGAGGGGCTCGGGGTGAGCACTTGGCTGCTGCATGTGGGGCTGCGCGTTGCGCAGGACAGATCTGGCGGAGGTGGACCGTGAGTGTCTACTTCGCCCAACGACGCAAGAGCGGTCTCATCAAGATTGGCTACAGCCGCAACGTCAAGCCTCGTATGCAAACGATTCGAGCGAAAGTGATCGGCGCCGTTCCTGGCGAGCGGGAAGTCGAGAAGAAGCTGCACAAACGGTTCGCGCATCTTCGCGTGCGCGGCGAGTGGTTTCGGCCCGAAAATGATCTCTTGGAGTACATCTCCGTCAAGGCACAAAAACACGAGCCTGACTTGACGGACGTGCAGACAGCGATCCGTGTACCAAAATCGTGGCTTGTGAGGCTCGATAAAATAGCGGATCACATGCGTACACCAGCCATTCGCTTCAACAGAAGTAGGGCAATTCGAATGGCGATATACCGTGGAATCGAGGTGCTCGAGGCGAAGGGGAAGAAGAGATGAGCGTCCACCTGTCTCGCACTGAGATCGCGGCCAAGAAACGCTTCGTCCGCGCCGTCGAGGCGCTCCTGCTCGACATGGACGCCGAGTCGGTCGGCCGCATCGCCGACCACGTCGGCGAGCACGGCACGAGCGGTGACGGCGGCGCGCGCGAGGATGCGATCATCGTGGAGCTATTGCGGCTCATCGTCGAGAACCATTCGGGGAACGAAGGCCGGTCGGTCGCGTTCAGGGGGCGGTGATGGCCGAGTCGAGCCTGAAGTGGATCGCCGCGCGCGCCTGGCACGACCGCACTAATCCGGACGTCGAGTACCGGGTGCGCGAACTGGTCGGATCGGACGTGGGTGCCAGCGCCAAGGTCGCGCGCGTCGTCGACTGGGTCCGGTCGCTCTGCTCGAACGTCGACCCGACGACGGCGGAGACGTTGGCTGGGTTACCGGAGATGCTGGCCAGTGGGGTGGTGTTGGCTCCGATGGACGCCGACGACGCGGTGCTCGCCGCCGCGACGGCGTGTTCGGCCGCGGGCATCCCCGTCCGCGTCGTCGGCGCCCGGTACGGGCACTGCTGGACGTGCTGGCTCGCCTACCGGGACGAGGCCGGGCAGTGGGTCACGGTGGACGTGCTGGGCGGCGAGCGGGCCGGCGAGCGGCGCGAGCCGGACGAGCAGGTTATCGTCGACTGCCCGCCGGACGGCCCGCGCGGTCCCAGCTCTGATCGTTGGGGGGAGCGATGAGCGGATACATCGCGAAGATCGACCGCATCGACGCGCCACAGAGGGGCAATCGACTATGGGTCGATCTCTTGCTCGACAAGCGCACCGGCGTCTTCTTCGCCCAGGTCAACGGCAAGCGCGTCGAGGCGAAGAGCAAGGACGAGGCGGTCAAGCTCGTCCAAGAAGCGTTGGCGGCGGTGACGCAGGTGGCTTGGCGCCAGGTGCTCCTGATCCGAGTGCGGGAACGTAATCGAGAGGACCGCGACGACGGGGGGTCCGAGAACGACAGAGCCGTCTTCTCGGCCTCGTGTGACTTCGTGTACCTGCGGCGCGAGCGCGCCGCGAACCCGCTCAAGCCGAAGGAGACGATCGAGCGCGACCACCAAGAAGACTTCGAGGTGAAGGTGAAGGCTGCGCGCGAGCGCGAGGCGTACTTCGAGCGCACACCCTCCGAGAAAAAGAAACGATCGGACGCTGTGGAGGCGCGCATGCGCCAAGAGCGCGACGCACTATCTCATGTGGGGGCGGTCTGGGACCACTTCAACAAGGGCACGACCGAGTACGAGCTGCCGTACACGCCCGAGGCGTGGGCTGGCGTCCGACGCATCGCGCAGACCATCCACGAGACGCAGGACAGGCTCGACGCGTTCGCTCGGACGGCGACGCCGGATAAGTTGCTGGCGCTCGCTACGGGCGGTGCTGGTCCGCTACTGCTTGCGGTTGCCGCCATGGAGAAGAAGTCGTGACCACATTCCTCACCGCCGACCAGCACTACGGCCACGCGAACGTAATCCGCCTGTGCGACCGCCCGTTCCGGGACGTCGACCACATGGCCCACGAGCTCATCGCCCGTCACAACGCCGTCGTCGGCCCCGAGGACGAGGTCATCCACGTCGGGGACTTCTCCCTCGACGAGAAGCGGGTGCCGGTCATCCTGCCGCGCCTCCACGGTCGGCATGTGCTCGTCGTCGGTAACCACGACCGCTGCCATCCGTGCCACAAAGACTGGCGGCGCTCGCGCGAGCGCTACCTCAGTGCCGGATTCGCGAACGTCTGCGAGCGGCTCACGCTCAATGGGATGCTCGTCCACCACATGCCCTACGAGGGCGACGACCGGGAGAAGTACCACCAGTACCGGCCGAAGGACGAGGGGCTCGTGCTCCTGCACGGGCACGTGCACGATCTCTGGAAGGCGCGCGGGCGGATGGTCAATGTCGGCGTCGACGTGCGCGGCTACGCGCCGGTGGCGCTCGAGGCGATCTTCGAGGAAGTCGGGCGACTCCCGTGAGTAGCCGCCAGACAAACCGCATGAAGCGCCGGCAGCTCGCGAAGTTGCAGGACCGGATGGCGGTGCTGCAGCGCGAACTGCTCGACAGCAACCGGCAGATCGAGTCGGTTGACCGGGAGATGGTCGAGGTCACATCGGGCGCCCACCAGACGATCGAGCGGTACGTCGACTCGCTGGCGCAGATCGCGAACCTCGACGACTCGCGCGTCGAGCCCGGCGCCGCGGTGTTCGACAAGCTCGTGTACTGGCGTTGGCACGGAGTCGAGACCAGGGAGCAGGCTAGCGAAGAACTCCTGCAGGAGGTCGCGATCCGGAGCGTCAATAAGACCGACCTCGCGCTCCTCCTGTCGTCGATCGACCACACGGCGATCCTGCTGTGGGCGAACCTGCCGGAAAGTCTGCGCGGGCTGCACGGGGAGGCGCTCGTCGAGGCTGGCGTGGAGAGGCTCACGCTCGAGGACTTCGAGCAAGAGCTCGTTCGGGACGCTCGGTGGACCGAGATGCGCATGCGGTGGATCCGGATGGGTTGGCGCGGAGCCGCGACGGAGTGGGAGTTCTCGCGCGCGTTCGTCCGGGCGGTCGTCGAGCGCGTCGCGCTCATCCAGGACGCGCAGGGCGACGACATCGTGCGCGGCGGCCTGAGTCTCCTGCACGACACGGTCATCGACGAGCAACTCAACAAGGCGAGGCCCGAGGCGCGTGCGCTGATGGAGCGGGCGTTCAAGGAGCGGTTGGATCGCGAGTTCGATCAGATCCAGTCGAGGCGGCCGCCGAAGATGTCGCACGAGAGGGCACTCGGGGTGGTGACCCAGTTCCTGGCGGACACGAATAACGTGGCGGCGACCGAGGCGTTGGCCACCGTCGAGCGTATCCTCGACCCGCTGACGCAGGACGATCGTAAGATCGTACTCGACAGGGTGGCGGCCACCATCACCAAGACTGCAGTGCGATCGGTTTACTCCGACCACGCGCTCATGCGCCACGGTCGCGATCTCTGGGAGGACACGTACAAGGATGGGAACTCCGACGAGGAGGTCCGCGGCGCGCTCCGGGCGGTCAGCAGCGAGCAGTGGTCGGACGCCGTGTCGATGTTCGCTGCGAAGTGGGCGGTGCACGCGTTCCAGCGCCTGATGACGAGCCACACCTTCGCGGCGGCGCTCATGTGCTCGGACGTTCAGAAGGAGGTGCTCGAGGGGATCGAGAGGCAGTGGGACGGCTTTCTCGTGCTCGTCCCGAACGGGATGCTCGTGGCCGGCGGCTTCGAGTTCTCGCGCGTGCTCGTCGCTACGTACTCGTACGGGGCGTGGCTCGGACTGCTCGCGCCGGACGGCGTCGGGTTCCGGCTCTTGGACGACGAGGCGAAGGACTTGCCGTCGCTGCTCGCGAGCGACGAGACGGACCTCGCGCAGGACTCCCCGTCGCAGCGCTGCCTCATCTTGGCCAAACGCCTGGTCGCCGGCCTGCTCCTGAACTTGCAGGACGCGGGTACCCATAAGGTCCGCAAGGTCGAGGCGCGCCCGAAGAGCCGAGGGCGAGAGGCGGAACCCGAGCACCGCATCGTGACCATCGGCCAGCCGCTCGAGATCGACTGCCGGGACGCCGTCAGGGAGTACGTCGAGAGGGGGACGCGCAGCTCCGAGAAGACGGGCAGGCACAACAGGGGCATGCCGACGGTGCAGTGGATGGTCCGCGGGCACTACGCGATGCAGCCGCACGGCCCGCGCAGTACGTTGCGGAAAAAGATATGGCGGAAACCGTTTTGGAAAGGGTCTGAGGCCGCGCTCATCCAGACGCGGGCGAGGGTGCCTTCATGATGGTCGGTGCGGTGAAGCACTGCGCGTGCGGACGCTACTTCGACGCCGACGGGTGGCAGCAGTTGCCGCTGGTCGGCAAGATGGACGACGGCGACGGAGGCGAGCTGGAACTCAGAAACTGTAGGTGCGGGTCAAGTATCTCGGTACCGGTCGAGAAGGAAACGGAGGCGCCGCCATGACGTGGGGTCGACTCGACACGGCGCAGGCCGAGGCGCTCGCGGCGGTCGTCCGCGGCCGGACGATCCACGACCTCGGGTGTGGCGACCAGGTGCTGTCGGATGCGCTCGTCCAGCTCGGGGCCGCCGCGGTCATCGCGGTCGACGAGCACCCGGTCGGATGCCCAGGGTCGTGGGTGAATACCGTACGGACCACGTTCGCAGAATACGAGACCCGCCAACCGATCATCGACGTCGCGTTCGTCTCCTGGCCGGTGAACCACAACGAGCCGCCACTACTTGACTTGCTGTATCGAGCCAAAACGATCGCGTACCTCGGGAAGTGTACGGACGGGACTCTCTGTGGCTGGCCGGGCCTATTCCGGTACTTCCTCGGTCTGGAACTCGTGGCCCACGTGCCGCACCCAGCGAACACGCTCCTCATCTACGGGACTCCTGTCGCCGCGCCTCGGGTCGGTGAGTGGGAGGAGCGAGCTGGACTCGATCACCGATTCTCATACCCGTACTTCGGGTCGGTGCCCTTCAAGGTGACGCTGTGACGGTCGCCGCTATCCTCAACCGCCTGATGCGTCGCGAACCGATGCGGGACGACGAGTTGTTGTTCCTGCTCGTGGAGATCGACGCCGGGCGCCTGACCCCGGTCCAGACGGCGGGTCTATTGACGGCGCTGCACCTGCTCACCCGGGCATAGGTCGCTTGACGTACAACGTACAGGCGCTATGGTTCACGAGTGATTCGATCATTCCGGTGCGCGGAGACCCAGGCAATCTTCGAAGGAAGGCGGTCCAGGCGTTTTGGCAACATCCAGAACGTCATTGAGCGGAAACTCGCCATGCTTAGCGCCGCCACGACTCTTACCGACCTGAAGTCGCCACCAAACAATCAACTGGAAGCACTCGACGAGGATCGAGTGGGGCAGCACTCGATTCGAGTCAACAAGCAGTTCCGCCTGTGCTTCCGGTGGACGCCCACCGGTCCAACAGAGGTTGAGGTCGTCGATTACCACTGAAAAGGTTCATCATGTCCACCCCTCGAAACAACATGCGTCCCATCCATCCCGGCGAGGTCCTCCGCGAGGAGTACCTAGTCCCGCTCGGAATGAGCGCGAACGCGCTCGCACACGCCCTCGATGTGCCGGCGAATCGCGTCAGTTCGATCGTGGCGGGTGACCGCTCGGTCACTGCCGACACGGCGCTGCGTCTCGGGCGCGCGTTCGGCACGACGCCGGAGTTCTGGCTCAACATGCAGCAGAGCTACGACCTACGCGTGGCGGAGTTAGCCGCGAGCGCGACTGATCTCCGTCACGTCCGTCGCGTGGTCACGGTGCAGCGGTGAAGCGAGAGTTCACCCCAGCCGGAGCGTCGTGCAGTTCGGATGCACTGGTGAACCCGACGACGTTCGCCGTGCAGCGCGGTCCGGAGGTATACGTCTACGTGCTCGGCCGGCTGGTCATGAAGCGTCACTTGGACGCGGGGGTCTCCGTGACCTTCCACGTGGCCCCGAGGGGTGTCCGGTGGTAAGCGCCGCCCCGACACTCCGCGAGGTCGCCGACGCGGTCGACGTGGCTGGGCTCGAGGCGATCATGATTGGCAACGCCGGGGCTGCGCTCCTCGGGGCCCGCGTCACGACGGAGGACTTCGACTTCATGATCCGCGAGTCGCCCGTCAACCTCCGCAAGTTGCGGAGGGTCGCGGACCGCCTCGGCGCCGTCCTCTTCCAGCCGTGCCGTCAACAACTCGTACTACGAGTCGGTGCCCGAGATCGCGGCAGCCTACGCCGTCTATATCGTCCAGGGGCACGTCTTCATGGACAGCAACAAACGGAGCGGGTGGGCCGCGCTCTCGACGTTTCTGGAGGCAAACGGTGGGAGTTGCGGCGTCTCTGTGGAGCGGCGATGGAGTGCGATGACGGAAATGCAGACCCGATCCGAGAATGGCGAGCGAACGGATACACTCATCGCGTGGCTCGTGCAGACTCTTGATCTGCGATGATCAGTGACTCGAAGCGCACCTCCGACCTCAACCTCCTCGGCGAACTGCTAGGCAAGCACGCCGACGAGCTCACTGACCGCGAGACGGAGGCGTTTGCCAGCATGCGCTTCGACCTGCAGGCGTACGGCGGGATCCTGGACGGGACGGACGCCGGTAGGCCGTTCCACCAGCTCTCGGACAAGCAGCGCGGGTGGGTCACCAGCGTCCACGGGCGCGTCGTCCCCGCCTACGCGAACCTCGTCAGCCGCGGACTCGCGCCGCGCGGTCGTGAGGTGCCGACGCCGGCGGTCCTGCAGAACTTACCGAAGAGACCACCACCGAAGAGGAGAGTCGACGAATGACGGGCGCGTGCGGGTTATTTGGGTGCGCGGGGTGTTCCGGCTGCGATCCAGACAGGTCACCCGTGGAGGAGACCGATCTCCAGCGCATGCAGCGACGCAAGCGCGAGGAGGATGCGCTGCGCGCGGCGGGCAAACCGACGCTGCGGACCACCTTCGGGGACGCGATGAGGGTGCGACGTCGGGGCGACAGGTGAGACCCATCTGGCGCCCGATCGCGGGTTTCCCAGGCTACCGCGTCTCCCGCGGCGGCCACGTCCGGCGCGGGCGCCTCGCGCTCCTGCCGCAGTGGCGCGGCGGCTACCTGAGGGTCCGGCTGGTGTCGCCCGACGGCCGGCGGGTCTGGCGGCCAGTCCACGCGCTCGTGCTCGAGGCGTTCGTGGCCCCGCGACCCTCGACGCGCCACCACGGCGCGCACTTCCCGGACAGGGACCGCGGCAACAATCGCGCGGGCAACCTGCGCTGGGCGCTGCCCGAGGAGAACGAGGCCGACAAGCGCGTGCATGGCACGCACCCACGCGGTGGACCGCGGAAGGCGACGGGCGACTCGGTGGTGGCTGCCATCCGCGAGTCCGCGCAGGCGGGCGAGTCGTTCACGGCGATCGGGCGGCGGCTCGGCTTGCACCGGACGTCGGTCGCTCGGATCGTGGCCGGGACGCGCAGGAGGTCGGGATGAACGACCCAACTCAGGGACGAGGTTACTGCAAACGGTGCACCGGAGAGGACAAGACCGGCCTTTCGTAAAACGCGCGTGGCCGCTTCCCAGGACGGCACTCGTTTTTTGCGATCTCTCCCGACGACTCAAGGGCTACGGGCTTTGCTGTCGTCTGCCCTGCCGGGCACTTGCAACCCCCGAAGGAATCTCACGCGCTCGTGAACTGTACCGCACGCCGCGCGTACCGCAATCGGTCGATCGCACGATCGCGTGCTAGAGTCGTCCGCATGGCCAAGAAACCCGCGCGAGCTCGTACGAAGGCGAAGCCCGCCGCCGAGCCGGCCCCCGAAGATCTCGAGCTGCCGAAACATGTCACCATGAGCGAGTTTCGCAAGGAGGTGGGCGAGTACGTGCGGGCAGTCTCGCGCGAGGGGCGTTCCTTCCTGCTCCTCAAGTCGGGCAAGCCCCTGGCGCTCCTCGTCCCGATCGAGTGGGCGAAGACATGAAGAGGATCGATCGTTCCAAACGCGCGCTTGGTGTGGGGCCGCCCGCCGACGTCCGCGTGTGGCTGGCGCAGCTTGTCGAAGCGCGGGGGACTGCGACCGTAGCGAGGGAACTCGGGCTGAGCCGAGAAGTTGTGGCCCGTGTGATCGCGGGGCTTGGTGTCCGTCCGGGCACGCTCGCCTTACTCCGTGAGAAAGCGCCGGCCTTGCGATGAAAGCCCTCAGCGGGCGTCAACCGTGGTGGTGGGCGATTCTCCACGCTGGCAAGCGGATAGAAAACCGCGTGTGGAACACGAGCTATCGCGGTCCGATCTTGCTGCACGCGGCGAAGGGCTGCACCAGGGATGAGTACGAAGACGCGATCGTGTGGATGGAGAACGCCGGCGTGATCGCGAGCCTTGCTGACGTCCCCCGTCTTCAAGCGATGCAGCGCGGAGGCGTCGTCGGCCGCGCGCGCATCGTCGACGTGATCCGGCCATGGGTTCCGAGCTTGCGCGTGGGAGGCGAGCCGCCCGGAGCGCCGCCGTTCCGGTCGACCCTGGACAGGTTCTACCCCGCGGGCATCGACCACCGATGGCACATGACGGAGCAATACGGATTTGTGCTCGCCGACGTCGAGCCGCTCCCGTTCGCGCCGTGCGCCGGTTCGTTTGGCCTCTTCGAGCTGCCCGACGTCGTGACCGCCGGCACACGATGACATGCGCGCGAAGGAGGACGATGTGACGGAGTCGAGCGAGTACGTCTGGAAGGTTGGCGACTGGGCCCACGTGGTGGGCGGTCCGCATTGCGGCGCTCAGGGTCGCATCGATTTCATCGACTGGACGGGCCCGTCTGGCGCGCGCGCCCTCGTCGATTTCGGTGGCGGACGCAAAGGTGGATTGACGTGGGTGCCGTTGACCGACTCACGTGCGTACTAGTGCGCGCGCGCGCGTAGAACTGGAGAAAAGACGTGCCGGTAGACTGGAAGACGCTGACGCCGCAGGAAGTGTGGGACGCGCTAAGAGCGGCTCCCAAGGTGGCCGGGCCGTGGTGCCGATCGCCCAGGCCCGCGTTGAGCGGCGTCACCTACGAGTGGCGCGACGCGTCCCCGGTCGGGGTGGCCGCATGGGTCGGTCCGGACGACCGCAACTACGACGACGACGACCCAGACCCGGTCTGCATCGGCTACTTCGCCTCGCGGGAGGAGGCCGACGAGGCTCTCCTGCTCAACGGCTGGTTGCTGGTTTGACGGGCTCGGCGGGGGAGTTTATCTTTGGCCCCATGAAGCGAGTTCATTGGCTGGGTGCAGTCGCGCTGGTCGGTTCGGTCTACGCCTCCTCGGTCCACTGCGGGTCGACCCCGGCTCAGGTCTCCAGCATCGTCACCGAGATCATCGACGTCGCGGACGCCGCGTGCAGCCTCGCCGAGCAGCAGCCCGACCCGACCTGGGTGTACTACCTGTGCACGGTCGCGGGCGCGCCGCCCGGCGTCGCGACGCAGTACACGGTGCGGGTCCCCCCGACCGAGAGCGCGGCCTTCGCGGCGGCGCACGCCAAGAAGAAGGCGACTCCGTGAGCCTGCAACTCAACGGGACCGCGCTCCAGGTCGTGACCGCCGTCGACGTGGGCGTGGTTGCGGCCTGTGTCGCGGTCGGGCAAGCGTTCTCGGCGTGGCAACCGTGGCCGACGATCGTCGCCTACGCCGTCGGCGCGGTCGGCACGGCCCTCGGCGTGAGCCAGCAGGTGACGCAGGCCCGAGCGCGGTCCCGCGCGCGCCGAGCGCTAGCCGCCCAGAAGGCGGCCTGAAGGTGGCGGACCGGTCGAACCGCGGCTTCGCCTCCATGGACGAAGCCAAGCAGCGCGCCATCGCGAGCAAGGGCGGCAAGGCGGCGCACGCGCAGGGGCGCGCCCACGAGTTCACGCCCGACGAGGCGCGGGTCGCCGGCCGCGAGGGGGGCAAGAAGGTCGCCTCCGACCGCGCCCACATGGCGGAGATCGGTCGGCGCGGCGGGCAGGCGCGCGGGAGGAACCGAAGCCGCCAGGCGGCCGGATGACCTCCGACCAGCTCCGGCTCGCCCGCCAGCTGTTCATATTCCTGACGGCGCTGGCGGGGCTGCTCACGGCGCTCTTCAAGCCCCAGAGTCACGAGGTGACGAAGGTCTCCTACGAGCAGCTCGCGGCGGGGATCGAGAAGCTCAACGTGGCCGTCGCGCAGAACCACGACGACGTCGTGACGCTCCGGGGGTACGTCGCCGCGAAAGACGGCGAGCGGCTGCTGGCGCCGGTCCTGCCGGTCGCCGACGCGGGGACCGTCGTGCGGTCGCTCGGCGCGGGCGCGGGCGGTGCTTACCCGTGGCCGAAACGGCCCGCCCCCGCCGGGGCCGCCGCGCTGGCGCCGCCGGCGCCCTCCGCGGCGCCCCCTCCCGTGCACGAGGCGGCGCCGCAGTACCATCCCCCCAAGTTCGACGCAGTCCTGAAGATGGCGGACTAGAACCCAAACGCACCACGAGGTGACCCGTGACCGACACCCTGACGACCGAGACGCTCCGAAAGGCACTCCGACCCTTCTACAAGAAGTCCAAACGATCGCTGCGCGAGCACCTCCGGGCGCACGTCTCGGGCGAGGGGCCGTGGACGGTCCCGGGGATCCTGAAGGCGTACGGGTTCGAGGCGGGGTCGTTCTTGAACGACCCCGGCACGGTGGGGATCGTGGAGCTCGGCGGCGGCTGGGTCCTGTCCGACATGACGCAATACTTCGCGAGCATCGGGCAGCCCGTCCCGACCATCACGGACGTGTCGGTGGACGGCACGACCAACGCCGGCGCGAACGGCGGCGACGCCAGCGTCGAGGTTGCGCTCGACATCCAGATCGTGGGCGCCGTCATCCAGTACCTGACGGGGAAACAGGCCACGATCGTGGTCCTGTGGTCGCAGGACATCAACACGGCCGTCGACAAGAGCGCGAGCCTCGGTCACGCGGCGTGCTCGTGCTCGTGGGGCGCGGCCGAGTCGCAGTGGGCACCCGCGGACCTCGCCGCCTGCCAGGCGTCGATCGCGGCGGCCAACGCGAGGGGGACGACGTTCACGGCGGCCGCGGGCGACAACGACGCGGACGACGGGGACGGTACGGGCAAGCCCGCGGTCGACGCGCCGGCGTCGTGCTCGAACTCCCTCGCGTGCGGCGGCACTGCGACGTCGCAGGACGGGACGTCGAGCATCTGGAACGACACTCCGGGGCAGGCCAGCGGTGAGGGGACCGGGGGTGGCTTCTCGACCGTCTTCCCGTTCGCCGCGTGGTGCACCGGCCCGAAGGGCGGCGGTCGCTCCGTGAGCGACGTCGCCGGCAACGCGGACCCCAACACGGGGTTCGACATCGTCCAGGGGGGCCAGTCGCAGGTCGTCGGCGGCACGTCCGCGGTGGCGCCGCTCTGGGCGGGGCTCATCGCGTCGCTCGGGGTCAACGGTCCCGGCTCCATCGACCAGAAGCTCTGGGGCAACCCGAGCGCCTGCACGCCGGTCGGCGGGAGCGGGACGAACGGAATTTACCCGGCCGCCGTGTGCTGTGGGCTCGGTACCCCCAACGGGGCGAACTTCTCGGCGCTGCTCGGTGCGCCGGTCACGACCTCACCGGCCCCGCCCGCACCGACCCCGGCGCCGCCGAGTCCCGCGCCGCCGGCGCCGAGCCCGACCTGCGCCGACGTCGTGCAGGCCATCGCGAAGGCGTTCGCGCCCCACTGGCTGCTCTTCGAGCCGGAGGCCGTCAAGCTGGCCTCGGCAGCCGCCTCCACGCTCCTGTCGGCGACGACGTCGCCGACGCTCGAGGCGGTGGACGCGACGCTCGCGAAGGCGTTCACGGCCGTCAATTTTCGCCAGGAGGCGATCGACGCCGCCGCCGAGGCGATCGACCCGCTCTGGTAGGCGCAGGTTCGCGGTCGCGGGGGGTCGCGGTGTCGTTGTAGGATCGCGGCGTCGTGACCCCTCCCCGCAAACTGACGGACAAGGACCGCGAAGAGATCGCCCAGCTCACCCGCGAGTACGTGGGCGCGGACGACCCGGGCGCCGCCATGGCCCGACTGCGCGACCGCGACAGCACGGACCCCATCGCCATCGCGCACGAGGTGCGGGTCTACTCGGCGTCGCGCCCGCCGCCGCCGGCGCTCGTCGTCGTGCAGGAGCGGGTGCGAACGCGCGAGCGGACCGACACCGACCGGTTCGACATCGAGGAGCTGCAGCGGCAGCTGCGCGAGGCGACCGAGCGCGCGGCGGCCGACAAGATCGCCGAGGCGCGCGAGCGCGCGATCAAGGCGGAGGCGGAGAGGGCCGCGCTCGAGGCGAGCGTGGACAAGCGCGTCGAGAAGGCGGCCGACCGGCGGTGGGACATCCTGCTAGCGGTCGTGGCGGCCCTCGCCGCAGCGGCGGCCGGGCACTATCTCAAGTGAGCGCGCGAAGAGTCCTTGCCGGTCGGTCGGGGCTCAGCATAGTCTTGGGACGTGTCCGCAGCGGTCGAGTCGACGGTGACCCAGTCGCCACTTCTCCAGGGCCGATCGCGTGACTTCCCGCGCGCCGGCCGCCCGACCGGGCGAATTTTCGCCCATCTGGGACAAAATTCGCCGGCGCGACGCGGGCCGTCTCGGCTAGGGTGGGTCGTCGAGCGATGACCGGAGGTAGCGACAGAGACGACAAGGTCGCCGGACTGCCGCCACCGCTCCCGCTGTCGGTCCCGGCGGCCCCGCCGAGGCCCGTCATCCCGGACCCAGCCGCGACGCCGCGCCGGCTCCCGCACGACGACCTGCACGACGCCGAGACGCTCCCGGAGCTGCCGGTCACGCTCGAGATGATCCACGCGCGGCAGACGCACGAGATCGCCGTCATCGAGACCCTGGCCGCTCGCGTCGAGAACAACGACAGGGAGTGGGCCGCGAAGCTCGCCGAGATCGGCGAGGAGAGAAAGAGGCTCATGGAGATCGCGACGCGCCTGAGCGAGTCGGCCGTGAAGATGCTGACGGCGCGCGCCATCCTGGCCGTCGTGCCCTCCGCGTCGCGCCTGGTCACGCTGCTCGTGGGCGCGACGCTCGGGGCCTTCGCGGGGGCGTTCACAGCCACGTGGATGTGGCTCTCGCTGCACCCGCCCACCCTGCACTGAGGCGCGCGCCTGAAGTGAGCGACGACGCACCGACGAACCGCGGCCCGTACGGGATCTGGTGCCGGGAGACCTCCCAGTGGCTGACCAACCTCGCCGGGCAGATCCGGCGGTACAGGGTCGTCTACGGGCCCGAGATCGACCCCGACCTGGCCGAGCAGCGGGCCCTTAGCAGGGGCCTCACGTTCGAGGTCCGGCAGATCCTGCCGAACGGCAAGCCGTACGGCGGCGGGTGACCCCGGTCAGATCAGCGTGATCGGTTGCGCGACGACCGGGGCGCCGAGCACGAGCGACAGCGTGCGGGCGTAGAGACCGCTCAGGTTCGCCGGCTGCGGGTTGCTCGCCAGCGTCCTCGGGTTGACCACAGTCGCGGTCGCGCCGGACGTCTTGCCGACGACCGTCTCGCCCCGCATGAACCCGCTCTTGAGCGAGCCCGAGGCGAAGGCGAGCGTCCCGGACGCGTCGGCGCCCTGGTCGTCGTAGAGCACGGTGGCCGTGCCGCCGCTCTTCTGCCCCACCGCGGTCTCGGTCGGCGTGAACGGGCCGCTCTCGGCAGAGTACGTCAGCGCCGGCACCGTCGACTGCGGCAGCGTGAACTCGCTGAGGGGGGTCAAGAGGTGCGCGTCGTCCGGCGGCGCCGCCTGCGAGGGGGACACGAGGACCGCCGAGGTCACGACCCCGTCGGTCCGGTCGCTCACGGACTGCGCCGGGCTCGGGTCCTCCGCGGCCGGCGCGAGTTCTGCGTGCGACAGGCCCGTGTACGGCGTCGTGAGCTTCACGAACGTCGCGCTGACCGACGCGATCTCGTACTGCACCCCGGGCTGGGAGGCGAACTCCAGGACGTTGGTCGCCGCCAGGACACTGAGCTGACTGACCGGCGTCAGCACGGTCGGCGACCCCCGCTCGACGACGAAGTCGCCGGCGAGCTGCGGCGCGCTGTTCTGCTGCTGCGCGAGCGCGAAGTAGCTGGGGGGCATGTAGACGAGCGGCCGGGCGATCGTCAGTTGTGCGGCGTCGGTGAGCGCCGGGAAGTCCTCGGGCGTGGCGGTGGCGGGGATGGCCGGCAGGGGGGCCTCGAGCGCGCAGAGGGTGATCTGGCCGACGGAGTTGCCGAACGCGCCGACCTGCTCGATGAAGCACTGGGTCACCTGCGCGACGTCGACGCTGCCGCCGGCGAGCGTGACCGGCGCCGGGAACTTGCCCATCAGCTTCGCGAAGACCGCGAAGGGGCCGGCGCCGGTCGAGTCGTAATACTCGAGCGCCATGATCTGCGCGCCCGCGCCGGCCGGGATCGCCGGGGTCGTCGAGACGCCGTCGGTGTCGAGCTCGGAGGACGAGTAGAAGGCGACGTACTGCGCGGGCGCCGGGGTCGTCACCGGCAGCTGCGTGTAGCGGTTGATCGTCGTCTGCGTGAGCGTGTACGGCAGCTGCGGCGGGGCGTCCGGCGGCGGGTCGACCGGGCCGGTCGGCCGGCACGGCGACGGCGGCGGGGCGTACGGGGAGGTCAGGGCCGTCATGTTGAGCACGAGCACGCGCGTCGCTCCCGGCGTCGTTGGCGTCGGCCCGCCGAGGGCGGCCGCGTTGTTCACGGTCGCCGTCGCGCCGGACGTGCTGCCCGTGATCGTGTCGCCGTGCGCGAAGGTGCCGACGGCCGTGCCGAGCTCGAAGTAGAGCACCCCGTCCAAGTCGAGGGCGACCGTGGCTGTCCCGCCGCTCGGCGAGTCGGTGACCGTCTCGCCCGGCAGAAACGGCCCGCCCGCCTCGCCCGTGTACGTCACGCCGCCGTCGGAGACGATGTCGTCGACGACGGTGAGCCCGAGCGCTTGCCCGAGCACCGGGTCGTTGCCGACCGACGCGAAGAGCGGGACCGCGCTCAGCTTGGCGGCGGCCTGCGCGGGCGTGTAGATGGTGCTCGCGGTCGCGACGGAAAAGGCCAGGGTGATCTGGTTCGCCATGGTCGGCAGCGTAGCCGGTTTCGGCGGCCTAGTGGGCGCGGTAAGAGCCGTGGGAGGTTCGCGCGGAGAAAAATCGTACGCGAGCGCTTGACTCAGCCTGCAGCAGAGTGCATCATCCGCTCGACCCTCGTAGCTCAGTTGGAAGAGCACCGGTCTACGGAACCGGGGGCCGCACGTTCGAGTCGTGCCGCAGGGTCCTTCTTGGGAGCGACAGAGTCGTGGCACTCGGCGGGTCCGCCGAGTGCGGGGCGTCATTTTGACCTGAGTGAGGGCGGCGATGGATTTCTCAGTGTTCGCTAGGACGGTCGCGGAGTCATTCCAGCAGCTGACGAAGTCCCAGGACGTCTTCGTCGCGGACGTCGGCTCGCTGTACGAGGAGTACATCGCGGCGTTTCCCGCCGGCGCCGACTCGATCTTCAAGAAGTCGACCGAGCACGACTGCCGCTGCTGCCGGCACTTCATTCGCCGGGCCGGCGCTGTCGTGACCATCGGCGACGACGGCGTGCTGAACACGGTCTGGGACCGGGCCGCCGTGGAGGGGATGGGCGTCTACCAGGTGGTGGCGACGTATCTGCAGGACGTCGTGCGCGCCGCGAGCGTCTGCGACCTCTTTCGCGTGGGCGAGAGGGAGGTGAGCTTCGGCGCGGCCCTGTCGCGGTCGCTCGACAGGGAGACCGGCCGCGCTCTCACGTGGCAGCACCTCTACACGGGGGAGATCCCGAGAAAATTGCGGTCGGAGACGCCCGACCAGGTGCGCGGCGACTACCGCACGACGGTGCAGGTCTTCGAGCGCGGGCTGGTCGAGCTGACCCCGAGCGCGGTGGAGACCGCGCTCTCGCTCGTGGAGGCTGGCGCGCTCTATCGCGGCGAGGAGCACAAGTTCGCGATCGTGAATTTCATGGCCGCGCAGCGCGCGTACCTCTCGAGGAGCGAGGGTCGCGGGCGCTCCCTCTTCGCGTGGGCGAACGCGGGTCACCCCGCTGCGCGCTTCCGCAACACCGTGATCGGCACGCTCGTGCAGGACCTGTCCGGTGGCCAGGACGTCGAGCAAGCGGTGCGCGCCTTCGAGACGAAGGTCGCGCCGCAGAACTACAAGCGCACGACCGCCATCATCACGCCCGGCATGGTGAAGAAGGCGATGGAGACGATCGAGGTGCTCGGCCTCGAGTCCGCCCTCGAGCGGCGGTTCGCCGTCATCAGCGACGTGTCCGTCAACGACGTGAAGTGGGTCGACGGGACCGTCAAGCCGCTGATGAAGGGCGGCATCGGGGATGTGCTCATGCAGCACGCGACCGCGGTGAGCCGGAGCGCAGAGCACGACGCGGAGCGCGCGGAGCCGATCGGGATCGACGATTTCGTGGCGAGGGTGCTGCCCGAGACGACGAGCCTTGAGCTGTTTTTCAAGAGCGAGCACGTCGGCAACCTGGTGTCACTGACGGCTCCCGTGCACCCGGAGCCGAAGCAGCTCTTCCGGTGGGACAACGACTTCGCGTGGTCCTACGGCGGCAACGTCGCGGACAGCATCAAGGAGCGCGTGAAGAAGGCCGGCGGCAAGGTGGAGGGCGCGGCGCTGCGCGTGTCGCTCTCCTGGTTCAACTTCGACGACCTCGACCTGCACGTGCACGAGCCGCCGGGGCGCGGGCGCCACGCGTTCGAGGACCACATCTACTTCCGCAACAAGCGCGGGTGGACGGGCGGCACGCTCGACGTCGACATGAACGCGGGCCACGGCACGACCCGCGAGGCCGTCGAGAACGTCGTGTGGTCGGCGCCGCCTCCGGACGGCGCGTACCGCGTCGTCGTCAACAACTTCACGCAGCGCGAGACGAGCAACCCGGGGTTCGTCGTCGAAGTAGAAAGTGGCGGCAAGCTCTCGCACTTCTCGTACAACAAGGGCGTTCGCGGTCAACAGGACGTCGCCGTCGTGACCCTCCACGTGCGCGGTGGCGTCGTCGAGAAGGTCGAGGTCGGCGACCCGGGCATCACCGCCGCCAACATCTCGCAGGAGAAGTGGGGTCTCACGACCGAGCAGTACGTGAAGGTCAGCGCGGTCATGTTGAGTCCGAACTACTGGGGCGATAGCGCGGTCGGCAACAAGCACACGTTCTTCCTCATCGACGGGTGCAAGAACGACGAGCCGACGCGCGGCTTCTATAACGAGTTCTTGCACCCGCGCCTCGAGCCGCACCGCAAAGTCTTCGAGGTCATCGGCGACAAGACCAAGTGCGCCCCCACCGAGGGGCAGCTCTCGGGGCTCGGCTTCTCGTCGACCAAGCGCGAGTCGTTCATCGTCCGGGTCCACCAGGGCCGAAAGCAGCGAGTGTTCAACATCAAGGTCGGCGCGTGAGCCGGCAGAGGAGTGAGACCATGGTCACCGACATCTTCGCGTACGCCACCCGCAACAAGCTCCGGTTCCAGTCCGTCAGGGGGGAACTCTCCACCGAGCAGCTCTGGGACGTCCCCCTGCGGTCGAAAGACGACTTCAACCTCAACGCCGTCGCGAAGGCCGCCAACAAGGCGTGGAAGGACCTCGCCGAGGAGAGCTTCGTAGAGACCGCTCGGACGCCGGAGCACGACCGGCGCAAGACCGCGCTGGAGATCGTCAAGTGCGTCATCGACGCGAGGCTCGCCGAGGAGGAGGACGCGAAGAGGCGGGCGGACAGGAAGGTCAGGAAGGAGAAGCTGCTCGCGATCCTCGCCGAGAAGCAGGACGGGAAACTCTCCAACCTCTCGGAGAAGGAGCTGCGGCGCCAGATCGACGAGCTCGACGAGTAGACTGCGGGGCGGGACCCCGACCAGGAAGGCGCAAAGATGGAAGTCGACCGACCCACACTCATGCGGATCGCGCTGGAGGCCCAGCTCGACCCGCGCACCGTCAAGCGCGCTCTCGAGCACGGGATCTCCGTGCTCTTGAGCGACCACTCCAAGGAACGCCTGCGCAGCGCGCTCAGGAAGTTGAAGCGAGAGGACCTCATCAAGTGACCTCGAGAGGAGAACGCTAGAATGCTGGTCTACAAGTGGGGGATCGGTCCGCTGCCGCTCGAGGCGCGCCAGATCATCGACCGCGAGGTGCGCGCCGCGCACCGCTACCGAAACCGCCTCGTGGAGATCGAGCGCTCGCGCCGGGCGGCGTACCGCGACCTCCGAAACTCCCTGTCGCCCGAGCTCGCGCACCTCCACGCCGCCTACGCGGCGGCCGACCGCGCGGTCGTCGAGGGGCGCCGGCTCTTGTCGGGCGTGCCGCGCGCGGAGCGCGCGCGGCACCCGGTCGCCGCCGAGGTGCGCCGGTTGAGTGCAGCGCGGTCGGGCGCCTGGAAGGCGTACGCCGAGGCGCGCGACCGGACGACTGCCGACGTGTTCGGCGCCGCCGATCAGAAGTACCGCGAGGCGAAGCAGTCCGTGACGGCCGCCGTGGGCTTCGCGTGCGCGGTCGCCCGGTTCGCGCGCGGCGCCGACCCGGGGCCAATCGGCCCGCACGTGCTCGCGGCGATCACGGCAGCGGTGCGCGAGCGTGCGCTCGCCGACCCGGCCGTCGGCGAGCCGTGGAAGGCAAAGACCCGGTCGCAGATGGAGCACGAGGCGCTCGCCAAGCGCGCTCGCGCCGAGTGCGGGTGCGCCGTCGGGACGTACCTCGCCGTGGAGGCCGCCGCGGAGAAGTCGTTCGCTGAGTGCGCCGGGGACCCGCCGTTCTCGCGGCTCGAGTGCGAGCGCGTGGGGCTGCAGGTCCGGGGCGGCGGGCTCTCGGCCGACGACGTCGTCGGCGCCGCGGTCGGTCAGGTCCGCGTCGAGTTCCCCGCGGACATGACCGCGCGCGCGAACGGCACCCGGTACGCGGTCGTGCACCTGCACCTGTCCGGGCGCGGCGACCAGGCGACGTGGCTGCACCTGCCGGTCGTGTGGCACCGGGACATGGCCCCGGAGGCGCGGGTGCGCTGGGCGTACGTCGTCGCGCGGCGGGTCGGCCTCGTGTGGCACTACGAGCTGCAGCTGACCTGCGACTCGGTCGACCGGGCGCGGGCGCAGAGCGCGGGGGCGCGCGGGACCATCGCGCTGAACCTCGGCTGGCGCGCGCTCAAGAACGGTGACCTGCGGGTCGCGACGCCGTGGTCGGGCAGCGCCTCGCGCGCGGAGGACCGGCTGGTGCTGCCGCGATCCTTCCGCGAGGGGTCGGACCTCGCCGATCGCCTCTTGTCGTACGCGGACGAGCACTTCCTCGCGGTCAGGGACGCTCTGGCCGGCTGGTTCAAGGGGGGCGAGCGCAGCCTGTTCTCGCCCGAGCAGGTCGCCGCCTGGTCGCTCGACACGGTGCACGCCTGGCGCAGCCACGGTCGGCTCGCGCGGGTGGCTCTGGACCTGCGCAGAGATTGGCTCGAGGCGCGCGGGGTCGACGTGCCCGCGCTCTGGAAGGCGTGGCGACTCGAGCGGTCGCCGAAGCTGGACCTGTTCGGGCCGCTCGACGAGATCAAGGCGTGGCTCGCCGGGCGCGGGGTCGTGAGCGCGGACCAGGTGCTCGCGGTCTACCTCGACTGGTGGCGGGCCAAGGACCGGCACCTCGTCAACTGGGCCAGGAACAACGACCTGCGCCTGCGCCGGTCGAGGAGAGACCGCTACCGGTGCTACGCGCGCGACTTGGCCGCCCGCTACGAGCGCGTCGTCATCGAGCAGTGGAACAAGTCCGAGACGGCCGAGACGCCGGACCCCGAGGCCGACACCCGCACCGAGCAAGAGGTGCGCGGCAACAGCAACCGCGTGCTCGCGTGCGTGAGCGAGCTGGTAGACGCGCTCGAGGCGGCGTTCGGCGAGGCGAACGTGCACCGGGCGCCGAGCGAGCGGATCACGGTCGAGCACCACGGCTGCGGCGGCGAGTCGTCTGACCCGCTGCCGCAGATCCCGGTCACCTGCTTCGCGTGCGGGCAGGTCTACGACCAGGACCTCAACGCGGCCAAGCATCTCTACGACCGGCACTCGGGCGAGCCCTCGGGCGGCGTGAACGTGGGTGGGGGCGCTCGCGGGGCGAAGAAGTCGAGGCGCGTCGAGGGGTTCGGCCGGGCGGCAGAGTAGTCAACTGGCAGGTCGCGCCCGGGTCGGCTACCCGATCGGGGCGGCGCTCGCAGGCGGCCGCGCAGGTCTTTGAAAATCGGAACGTTTTTCGGCCACCTGTGGCTACGGCATCGCGGCGCCTCGGAGATCGCGACAATCTGATCGCCACAACGTCGACCGTCGTATCCCGACGTGGCTACGGCATCGCGGCGCCTCGGAGATCGCGACCCGGTGAGCGAACAGTCGCCGGGCCAGCCGCAGATCCGGTGGCTACGGCATCGCGGCGCCTCGGAGATCGCGACGCGTCCTCGCTGGCCATCCTGATGCCCCCGACGACGTGGCTACGGCATCGCGGCGCCTCGGAGATCGCGACTTGGAGCCACGAATCGAAGTGGTCGACCTCGCTCTCGTGGCTACGGCATCGCGGCGCCTCGGAGATCGCGACACCGTGTAGTCGGTCGCGTGCTTCAATCGCAATGCCGGTGGCTACGGCATCGCGGCGCCTCGGAGATCGCGACACGGCGCATCAGGTGGCTGATGCGATGGGTGACGAGTGGCTACGGCATCGCGGCGCCTCGGAGATCGCGACCCGGCGGTCCTGCAGAACTTACCGAAGAGACCACCACCGAAGAGGAGAGTCGACGAATGACGGGCGCGTGCGGGTTATTTGGGTGCGCGGGGGGCGCCTCGGAGATCGCGACTTCGCTGGGTCGTGGCGCGCGCGTGCAGATCCTGTGGCTACGGCATCGCGGCGCCTCGGAGATCGCGACACGCTCCGGCCGAGCGTCGTCTCGACGAGCGCGGCGAAGTGGCTACGGCATCGCGGCGCCTCGGAGATCGCGGCTCGGTGCATGATGCAGGTCATGACCTGCAAGGCGCGCCCGTAGTTACGGCATCGCGGCGCCTATAAGATCGCGACCGGGAGTGAGTTGATTCGTGATCTGCAGATGGCTGCCGCACCGCGGCGCCTCTTAGATCGCGGCTAGGGTAGAGGCGTCGGAGGATTTCTTCCTTTCCCGTGTGGCTACGGCATCGCGGCGCCTCGGAGATCGCGACCAAGTGGGACGAGCGAGTTTTGTACCCGTCGATCGGGTGGCTATGGCATCGCGGCGCCTCGGAGATCGCGACTTGGAGCCACGAGTCGAAGTGGTCGACCTCGCTCTCGTGGCTACGGCATCGCGGCGCCTCGGAGATCGCGACCTGATCAACCACACGGACGACCGATGCGCCCGTGCCGTGGCTATGGCATCGCGACGCCTCTGAGACCGCGACCTGCTCGCACCGTGGCGGCCTGGATGGTTGATGATGGCATCGCGGAGCCTCGTGAGACCGCGACCTACTGAACTCGCGAGGACGGACGGGTATCGCGGCATCGCGGCGCCTCGAAGATCGCGACTACGCCGACTACTGCTCCATGGTCACAGGCTGGTGTGACTACGGCACCGCGACGCCTCGGAGATCGCGGCCCGATCTCCGGTGCCGGAACAGCACTCATGCTCTGCAGATGGTTGCGGCACCGCGGCGCCTCGGAGATCGCGGCTAGGGTAGAGGCGTCGGAGTATTTCTTCCTTTCCCGTGTGGCTACGGCATCGCGGCGCCTCGGGCAAGTGCCGACTGCGGGCGGCTGTGCACGGTGCTACCCTCCCAGGCATGCCCGAATCCGCCGCCGTCACCGCCTTCCGGGAAGCGATCCGCGCGAAGAAGAAGACCGCCCGCGTGGACCCCGACCTCGCGCTCGTCGCCCACTGCGTCGCGATGGCGCTCTCGCTCAACGACCCGGAGCTCGCGGCCGTCACGGCCGGCGTGCGCGCCGGGATCGCGAAGGGCACGCTCAAGGTGAGCGTGCCCCACGACGCCGCGGGCAAGATCGACGAGACCAAGCTGCCTCCGCTACCCAAGCTGCCGCCGGTGGCGCCCCACCCGGAGCGCGCCGGGACGGCCGTGAGCGCGCGCACGGTCACCAGGCTCATCGCGACGTGCGCCACGCTGAGCCCGAAGGAGCTCACGCTCGTGACGCAGGGGGTGCGCGAGGGGCTGGCGAGGCGCCCAAAGGCGCGATGAGGCGCAAGGGGTCCCCCGTCGCTCGCGAGGCCGAGCCGATTGCGTGCGCGGTCTGCGGGAACTCCATCGCGGTGACCTCCCCGCGCAACACGAACGGCCTCATCGTGATGCTGTCGGTTGCGGACGGTCGGTCTGGAGAGCGCGCGTCGGCGAGCGAGCACTTCGACGCCTGCTCCTGGCGCTGCGCGCGCAGGCGACTGTGCGACCAGATCGCGCGACTCGACAAGCTGGAGGCCGACGAGTGAGGCTCCGCGACCTCGTCGACGCCGACGACTGCTTCGGGTTCATCCGCCGCGAGGTCGTCGACGGCGGCGAGGGCCACCGCGTCGTCGACCGCATCGAGGACGCCGACGGGGTGTGTTTCTACTGCCCCAAGTGTTTCGAGGCCAACGGCGGCCGAGTCGGCACGCACGCGGTCATCTGCTGGCGCCCGCGCGTGCCGCCCGACGTTGACCCGAAGCCGGGCCGGTGGGAATTTGTGGGAACGAGCCTCGACGACCTGACGCTCGTCGCCGGCTCGTCGAGCGTCCGGCTCACCGGGGATGGGTGCGGCGCGCACTTCCACGTCCGCGGGGGCGCGATCGAGGGGGCGTAGCTTGCGCGCTGCTCGGAGACGTGTCAGTGTTATCCCCGTCGTGCACACGTTCCGCCTATCGCAACGCTTGCGTCTTGTCCTGCCCTTATAGGGGCTGGTGACAGAGTCACGCGCGTTGGTGGCGAAACGGTATCCGCGCTGCGTTCAGACCGCAGTGACCGCAAGGTCGTGAGGGTTCAACTCCCTCCCAACGCACTCGGGCCACCCATGGTGGGGAGCCGGATTTTGAATCCGGCGAAGAGGGTTCGATCCCCTCGGCCCGGACACGCGGGGGTAGTGGGTCAGTTTGAGTTGGGCTGACGCGGCGCGTTGCGTGACCGCTCAAGCATTGAGGCTTGCAGATGTCATACGTTAGCGTTAGCCTGAACGCGTGGGCAGGCGCGGATCGGTAGATGGTGGTTGACGATGCTATTGGAAGCGGGGGGCGAACTCAGGTTCCGGTTTGACGAACGTCGAGCCGTGCAAGCTGCTGCCGTTCTCCTGCGCGAGGCTGGTGGTACCGAGAACTACACGTCCATCCTGAAGGAGCTGTACCTCGCCGACAGGCAATCGCTGATCGAGACCGGTCAGCCGATCACCGGCTCTACGTTCGTGTCCATGGCGAACGGGCCTGTTCTGAGTGAGGTCTACAACTGCATCAAGGGGGAGGTCGAGGTCGCCGACAGTCTTTGGGACCACTGCATCCGCACCCAAGGCTACAACGTCGAGCTTGTAGAGGACCCGGGCGACGATCAGCTTTCGGATTACGACGTCGGCGTTCTGACAGATCTCGCGAAGAAGTATAAGCGTGTTTCATACACGCATCTGATCGACGTGGTCCACGGGCTTCCGGAGTGGAAGCACCCCAAGCCCGCGAAGGTTGCACCATTGCCGGCCGCTGACATTCTCCGCGCGGTCGGCGAGAACGACGAAGCAATCAGCGATCGCGCCAAGCGCGCAAAGTATCTCGCAGCAGTCGATAGGTTGATCCATTCGTCGTGAGGGGAACCGTCGAGGCGGGGGATGCGTTTCTGCTCAACCCGTCGAAGACGGCGGTCGTCGATCACCTGTGGGTCGTCCTGGCTGTCTACACGCCCGACTATTCGCTCGCGGTGTGCGCCACGATCGTGAACGTCACGACGGTGGATAGGTTCGTGGACCGCTCGTGCATCCTTCGCCCCGGCGATCCGGACGCGCACCCGTTCATCACCCACGAAAGCTACGTGTTCTACCGAGGCCTTCGAGAGGTAGAGGCCGGGGACACCGATACGTTGCAACCAGGCCGCAAACAGACGTGCATTGCAGACGCGCTCCTATCTAGGATGCGGATCGGGCTCCACCGTTCGCAATTCACCCCGCGAGGCTTCAAGGCAAAGGTGCCGCAGCGTTGACCGATCAGGCGACCGCCGCGCGCTTCACGCTCCCCCACGGCTTCGCGACCGGCTTCGGCATGAGCGCGATCAATTCGCCGATCTCCCACACATGATCCGTGAGCCCCGCGGCCATGGCCGGCGTCACGCGGAGCGTCTGGTGCACGCGGCAGAAGTTGTAATGCATGAAGTGGAGCGCGACCGCGTGCGCGAGGTTCTCGCACTTCTTCGAGAACGCGTTCGTGAGCCGCGTGAACCGGCGCATCGACATCCGCATCGTGAGGTTCTGGCGTTCGACGTACGAGGTCGACACGTGCTCCATGTCCGGCTCGCCCATGATCGGGCGCATCTCGATCCCGATGCACGCGGGCGGGCTGTAGCGACCTGCGCCGGCCGGCGTCTCGCCAAACAGCTTCACGAGCATCGCGTAGTCGATATTCGACGGCCCGAACGCGTCGGCGACCGCGTTGATGTACGCCTTGTGTCCGTCGGTCGTGAGCTGCACGCGCGTCTCGATGCGTGACGCGAGGTCGGTCATGAACTCGTAGGCGCAGCCAGCGTCGCGCGTGCCGATGTGGTAGCCGGCGATCAGCTTCGTGTCCGCGTCGAGCGCGGTCCACGTCCAGATCGAGCCGCGCCCGAAGCCTTCCTCGTCGGGCAGGACATTCTTGTCCTTGGCGCCGCAGAAGGACCAGATCTCGTCGCACTGGAGCCGCTTGCAGTGCAGGCCGCGCACGTTCGCGTCGTGGTACGCGCGGCAGGCGGCGCCGAGGTCCGCCAGGAGCTTCAAGACGGTGCCCTTCGCCGCGCCGGTCATGCGGCACGTCGCGCGGATCGAGTTCCCCTCGACCAGGGCCGAGACGATGCGGGTGCGGGTGGCGGCGTCCAGCGTGTTCATACTGGACAGTATGCTTGACCGTTGAGGCTCAGTCAAGCATCCGGTTCACTTTGACTGTCATCGTGACTGCATTGCCCCTGTAGGGTCATCGACAGCGACAAATTGTCAACAGCGACTTTAAGCGCCGTCGTCCTCGCATCGAACATACCCGCCACTGATGGACAGACTGAACCGGCGTTCTGTGCGCGCACGTCGGCTAGCACCAGCCAAGCGCATCACCTCCAGAGCTGTAGCGGCGTCCCGCGCTGCATCTGTACTGTTGAACAGTTCCAGCGCCTGACTGACCTCGGAGCTGTGGCCATCCGGATTCTGGTTATCGGTCGGTCGGTTCATGGTCCCCTCTCGCGTAGCAATAGTCATTCCAGTTCCGCCGTTAGATGTAGGCTCTCCACCCGTGATTCGACCAGCTTAGACGCCCCGGGGCCGTGGGCGCCCGAGAGAAAAACGTCCGCGCGAATGTAGTACTGCCAGATCGCGGCCCACAGTTCGTCGTCTTTGCCGAGAAGCCGCACATTTAGCCCCAGCTTGGTTTTGGCCGTGTTGCCGTCGATCATTCGCGAGTGCACCTGAAAGTTCTCTGGATGCGAGAGCCCCTTGATGACCTTTGCAACCTTTTGGTTGCGCTCGGCATCGGGCTGAACATCCCGAAACATGTGCGCGGCCAGATTCTTCTCTGCAACGTCACGCGAGAAGCCCATGAGTTTCTTGCAGTGGTCAATAAACGGCAGGTTGAGCGCGGCAAGTTGTTGCAGGATGTCGCGCACGTCCGCCTTTCCATTCGCGGCGATGCGCTTTGCAAATTCAGCCTGTAGATCCAACTGAGCGTCGATAAACGACTGTGCCGAGATGTATCGAGGGATCTCGCCCACGATCACAGGCACCTGCGCGTCGATTGGACCCAATTCGGAGCAGTGCCCCATCACGATCTCATCGGCGCCGAGCGCGATGATCGTGCCCGCACTCTTTGCGCGGTTAGGGATCATTACCCGGAAAGTCTTGCAGTAGGCGCGGCACAGTTCGATCAGTTTCTCCGCCGTAGAACCGTCGCCGCCAGGACTATCGATGATCAGGTTGAGGACATCGACATCACCGACCGACATCAGGACATCGCCAAAGGCCGTGATGTCTCTGGGATCGATCGCGCCGCGGCCAATGAAGCCGATGGTGGCGGACCTCTCACCGGTCGTCTCGGCCTCGATTTTTTGAAGCAGGCCACGCCGGGTCAATCGCTGCGAAGCAAATAGATCGTGCTCGCTCAGCACGCGCTGAAATGGACGCTGATCGTCCTTGGCCGGCTGCTTGATGTACGGCGGCTTTTTTTCGTCCTCAGGCATTTGACGATGCATGCGATCACGCAACGGTCCGGCTCGTCAATCGCGAACGCGTCACGGCTTTGCGCTCCACCTCGCCTTCGCCGCTTTCTTGGCGATGTCACTACGTTTCTTCTTCGACAGACTCTCCGCTCGCGCTCTTCCGCCCTTCAATCCACCGAGCCTTCCGAGGGCCACGGCCGCCGCGTGCGCCAGTTCCTCGGGTGTCGGCTCGGCCTTCTCTTCCGGGGGCGTCTCGTCGGTTGCCGCCGCGACGATCGACGCCGCCAGCGAGTTCACGTCCGTCGGGCGTTTCGGGCTCTTGCTTGACCGCTTAGGCACGCCTTCATCCTGCCTTCCGGCCGCAGAGAGGGCAAGTGCCAGCCTCGGGCCACCGGCCGGCTAGGAGGTCTTCCAGAGGCACTCCGGCAGCGCGAGCAGCCCGGAGCGCGACGCCCGCCGTAACGCTCCCGCGCTCTCTGGCCGCATGGACGACCGCGTCTGGCTTCAGGCCCATCGCGGCGGACAGCTTCACGAGGGAGCCGTGGCGCTTGGCGAGGAACGCAAGAGCCTTCTTGACCGCCTTCTGTTCGTCTGGGCTCAGGTCCGGACCACGCCTAGCCCTCGGCTTCGACCACGCCACACGCTCACGTAGAATCGCCATGCCGCGAGCTTGACCATGCTTGACCGGTCACGCAAGCGCGTCATGACGCGAAACTCAAACTGACCCACTACCCACGCGGGTGGTGGAATGGCAGTCACGCGACCTTGAGGTGGTCGTGCCCGAGAGGGCGTGAGGGTTCAACTCCCTCCCCGCGTACGAAGTGAATGCTCCGGTGGTGAAACGGTATCCACGCCCGATTCAAGATCGGGTGCCGCAAGGCATGCGCGTTCGACTCGCGCCCGGAGTACGAGGGCCTCGGTGGAGGAACGGTAGACCAGGCGGTCCTAAAAATCGCCGCTCTTCGGAGCTTGCGGGTTCGAGTCCCGCTCGAGGCACGACGCAACGGAGGAAGAGACTGGTCCCGACCCAGAGCGGCTCATGCCGCCGCGCGGTTTAGCAAACCGGCCCGCGCCCCGCGCGGTTCCTCTTCCAGTGCTTTCACGTTGGCGGAAAGTAGACGAATCGAACGCCCGTGATGGGTTACACCACGCCTCCGGGTTCGAACCGGATTGCCGACCATTCAGCGGTACCTTCCAAACTTTTTTGCTACGCCGTCTGCGCGCTCGCCGACAGGTAGGGGACCCATAGGTCGGGCACCTTCGCGATGAGCAGCAGCGGCGCGAACGGCAACTGCCTGGGCACGTGCGGCTGGAAGTGCATCTTCAGTCCTGCCTGCGCCGGCGTGCGCGCCCCCTTGCGGCGGTTGCAGCTCGGGCACGAGGAGACGCAGTTCAGCCACGTCGTCTTGCCGCCCTGCGCGCGCGGGACGACGTGGTCGATGTTGAGATCGCGCGGCCGCTTCTTCTGGCCGCAGTAGCAGCACGTGTGCTTGTCACGGAGCATGACGTTCGCTGGGCTGTACTTCGTGCCCTTCTTGAAGAGCGACATCTCCTTGCGCAGGCGCAGCACCGCGGGCACCTGCAACGTCACCGACGGGCTCGAGATCGTCGCCTCGTACTCCTCGAGCACGTCGACCTTGTCCGTGTAGACGAGCACGATCGCTTCCTGCCAACCGGCGATCCGGTGGGGAGTCATGTGCGGGGTGAGCACGAGCGTCTGCGGTTCCATCGCGCGGTTCGATCTAGCACGTTGTCCGCCCACTGCGAGTTGAACGCAGCGCGCGATCGTTATCAGCAATCGCAGGCCAACCGGGCCTCTGGGCGGGGTGCGAGGCGAGGGGATCGAACCCTCCTAGCCGGCGTGTCGAGCCGGTGGCTGCACCAGCAGCCATGCCTCGCATTGAGTCGGACGCGCAGGAGTTGAACCCTCGAGCCACACGCTCATAAGACGTGCGCCGGGACCGCCGGCTTAGGCACGCGTCCGGTCGGAGGCCGGGGAATCGGACCCCGCGCTCGCGCTTGTAGGGCGCATGCTCCCGCCAGGTATCCTCCGGTGCCGACGTGGGGAGTCGAACCCCACTGCAGCGCCTTATGAGAGCGCGCTCGATCCCGGTCGTCGTCGGCGGTTGCGGAGACCGGTGTTGCATCCGGCATCGGGAGGGTTATGGGCCCACCTGGCGACTAAATCTACGCCACCCCGCGGTCTCCCTGGACCGAGTTGAACGGCCGCAATCAACGTTCGTAGCGTCGACGCCAGGTCCGCTGGCAGGGAGGTCTCGTCGCCGGGAGTCGGACCCGGGCACGAAGTTTCGGAAACTCCGGTCCGGAAATCCGCCGGAACGACGAGGGAACGCTCGCTCGTAGTCGAAACGAGTCAACGGCCTTAGAAGTGCCATGCCCGGATCCGCCGGGACGAGCGCGCAGGCTCGGCGCATCGCTGCGCCTCGCCCGGAGAGCCGACCCGGAGTTGAACCGGGCTTCGCTAGGTTGCAATCAGCGTCCTTCGCCGGAAGATCGGCTCACTAGAGCGGGCGACGAGAATCGAACTCGCCTGGACGTGGATGGCAACCACGCTCGGCACCTTGCCGACTCGCCCGCGCAAATAGCGTCAGAGCGGATGCCGGGAATCGAACCCGGGTAGCAACGCTTGGAAGGCGCGCCGGTGACCGTCACCTACACCCGCACGGAGCCGATCACGCGAATCGAACGCGTCTGTGGCCCATACAAAGGGGCCGTGGTCCCTGGACCGATCGGCGTTGGAGCCCACGTCGGGAGTTGAACCCGCAGCGCCTCCTTACCGAGGAGGAGCCCGACCGTCGGACATGGGCAAAGCCAGTGGACCGCGGGGGAATCCAACCCCCATCTCCGCAGTGCGAAAGCGGTGTCCTCGCGTTGGACGAGCAGCCCGTTTACTTCGCGGGCCCAGAAGGAGTCGAACCCTCATCCTCGGTTTTGGAGACCGAGCTGCATCCGATGCATGGACCCAGGCGCAGCGCCCCGTACGGAAATCGAATCCGTCTCGCGCAGCGTGACAAGCTGACCGCGCCACCAGGCGCGTCACGGGGCATTTCGTCTCCTCGCCGGGAGTCGGACCCGGCACGTGCGCCTTAGGAGTGCGCCGCCCGCATCCGGCGGGACGAGGAGGTGGGGTGACCGACGAGGATTGAACTCGTACCTGCTGGGCCACAACCAGCCGTGCAGAAACCACTACACCACGGTCACAGTCAGGGCGGCGGGAGTCGAACCCGCACCACTCCGGCCCGAACGGAGCGTGCTACCACAAACACCTCACCCTGATACCACTTCGTGCCGCGACTCCGTATCGAGCGGAGTTCTCCCGGGCTTCAACCGGGCGCTATGACCTCACCAGCTCTCGCGGCGTACTACTTCGTGATCCGCACGGGGATCGAACCCGTCGAAGTCGAGTTGAAAATCCGACCACCCCACCAGGAGAAAGCGGACCAAGAGCGTCCCGTAGGGGATTCGAACCCCTCTGTCCGGATCGAGAATCCGGCGACCTGCCCAAGAAGTCGAACGGGACGTGAGAGCCGCCTCGGGGATTCGAACCCCGCCACGCGCCTTACGAGAGCGCGTTGACCCCAGGTACAAGACGGCGTCGAGCTGCGAAGGCAGGAGTCGAACCCGCTTCTCTCCGGTTAACAGCCGGGCGCATGACCTTCATGCTGCATCGCAATGTTGCGCGGCTACGTGCCCGCGCGTCGTGACTTCGCAGAGACCGCCCGCGAGCTCGCGCCCGCGCGTCACGTGCGTCCAGGTTGTCAAGGAGCGAATAGCCCGTGTGCGTCGGGCCATCGGTTGGGGATGGTGGAATCGAACCACCGTCGGCGGCTTCAGAGACCACCTGTCGACCATCGAATCCCCAGTGCGCCGAGAGAGAATCGAACTCTCGCCGAGTGGTTAAGAGCCACCTGCTCGACCTTCGAGCTACCGGCGCGCGTGGGTCGTGGGACGCCCGGGGATCGAACCCGGCCCGCGCAGCTTAAAAGGCTGCCGCTCCGCCCTGGAGCTAACGTCCCTCGCTTTCTTTTGGACCGGTGCGTTTCATCGTGTCCTCCTCTCCTCGTGGGTCGCCTGGGAATCGAACCCAGCGAGCATGAAAGCCAGTGTTTTACAGACACCGTCGCGTCCCAGCGCTCGACCCGAAATGAAAAAAGCCGCCTCGGGTCTTCTCCGGGCGGCCTCGCGCTACGTTGCGTATTCGCGAAGCTGCCCTACATGGTGTGACCCGGATTGCTCTGGAAAGGGCGCCCGATCACGACGGCGCACGTGTCCCAGGCAGCCCTTTCGGACCGCTCGGTATACGTGGCTGTTGAGCCGGCGCGTTTCATCGCAGAGGAACCCTTAGCTCACGTTATGGAGTCGCGCAAATAGAATCGTCAATCGTCAACGTGTGCGCTGAGCCGCTCGGCCACGTACGCGTCGAAAGCCTGCCCAGCGAAGTTGTCCGCGTCTAGGTTCACGAGGATGTCCGCTCCCTCTGAGATCGCCAATCGATGGGCTAGGTTCTTGGCGTGCGCCATCCGGAACGGTCCTGGCTCGGTGAACCGGTAGACGCTCAGTCGGCCGCTATCGATGTCGCCCATGTGCCGCTCGCGGAGCAGATCGTCGAGCTGGTCGGGGCTGTTGTAGTTGACGAGGACGAACCGGGCCCGCGCGTTGCCATGCAGGTTGACTGGCAGCGTCTCCCGGATGTGGGGAGTTCGGCCCTTGCAGGTGGTGCAGAAGGCGATCTGCAGCTCTTTCGGCGGCGCAGTGATGTCCATGTTCTCCGAGAACCTCCCGCGCCCCCGAGAGACCAGCAACCTAGCACGCCAGTATTGCGCTGAGGTTCTCACGCGTTATCCTGGCGATGGCGTGTACGACCTGAAACCGGCCGAAGTCAGTCGAGCGATCGACGTGCTCCGCAGCGGGGCTCTATCGGCGGCCGACTTCTCGATGAAGATGTGGCCGGACCGACTGGACCGCAGCGGGAGCCCGAGATCGCGCGGGAGCCACTCGCTCGCGGGCAACGCGCTGCTGCACAGGCTTGGGGCGCTCGGCTATGTCGAGCGAGTGGGCCATCTCTGGATGGTCCGCAGGATCTCGCCAGGTTCTCCCGAGCCGACCGCGGGTCAACCTGCGGGACAGTTCCCAGGTTACCCGCAGGGTGACCCCGTAGGCTGGTCCCCAGGTCAACCTCCGGGCCACCCCGCAGCAGCGCCCCCGTGGCACCCAGCGGGTGGCTCGCCGGGATCCTCGCCAGCGCACCCGTCGGTCGGGTCGCCGGACACGTCGGCGGAACGGTTGCGACTCGCGCGACTCGTCCAGCAGGCGATCGAGCCGCTGGAGTCGGTGTCGCATGACATCGCGCTCGGTGACATCCGGATCCGCACGTTCCCCCTCGACGGCGCGCTCGCCGAAGCAAGCGGACTCATTGTCCTTTCTGGCAGGACCGCGAACATCTACCTGCCGTGCGGTGCCCCCATGCTGGTCGGACTCACTCCGGCGGAGGCTGCACGCGCCCTCTTTCTGCGCTGGCAGCAGTCCGGCCAACCACCTGAGCTGCCGCGCGCGGGCGCGTGGATCGTCATCGCCGACGGTTTAGTGGCCTGTTCGGTCTACTGGCGCCCCGCAGGCGCGCCGGCGAGCTGGGTCGACCCGGAGGACGTCCGGACGCGGATCCAGCGGCAGCGGGTCAGTGCGGGGCTCGCATAGGTCATGGCGGACTGCACGCTCCGGTACCGTTCGGGTGTTCTGGCCGACGAACTCCTGCTCGGCGAGTGCACGATCCGGCCGCTCCGCCACGCTACCGACGGTTCGGCGGCTGGTTGGGGCCTGTGGTTTTATGTCACCCGGGACGACGGAGGCGATCTTGGACGCCGGGCTCGCGAGCGTGCGCGCCGACGTCGCCAGCGGCCGACCCGCGACGCCATGGGGCGACTTCACCCCGCACGCGGTCGAAGACGAGTCCAAGTCGCCCATTTGACGCCAAACCTTTATCGGTCAAGGATGGGCTGGCGTTTTTTCCGATAACAGACCATTATCGGAAGCATGGCGGACAAGGCGAATGCGCTCGTTTCCACACACTCTCTCCCGTCTCTCCTCGCCATCGCCGCCGAAGCGGCGGAGGCCAAGCGCACCAGCGCCACGCGCCGAGGCTACGCGGCGGACTGGCGGGCTTTTCAAGCATGGGCAGCTCCTCACGGCCTCGCGACGCTCCCGGCCCGTCCAGAGACGATCGTGGCGTATCTGGCCCACCTGAGCCTGGATCACAAGATCGCGACCATCGACCGGGCGGTCTCCGCCCTCCGTCGGGCGCACAAGGACGCGGCCGTGGAGTGGCCGGACCACCCCGCGATCCGCGAGACGCTCAAAGGTCTGCGTCGAAAGCTGCGTACCGCGCAGCGCAAGGCTACCCCCCTACAGGACACCGACCTCGCTGCGATGCTCTTGAACGCCAGCGCCAGGGATCGCGCGCTCGTGCTCCTCGGCTGGGCTGCCGCCCTGCGTCGGTCGGAGCTCGTCGCCCTGGTCGTTGACGACGTCGTGTTCAGCCCGGACGGCTTGATGGTCACGTTACGGAGCTCGAAGACGGACCAAGAAGGCGAAGGGCAGGTTTGCGGTGTTTCAATGGGGCGCGGACCGCTCTGCCCGGTCCGAGCGCTTTGGAAATACCTCGCCGAGGCTGGGATCGCCGAGGGGAGGATCTTCCCGATTTCAGATCGGACCGCCTCGGAGATCGTCAAGCGCTTGGCGAAGAGTGCCGGCCTCGACGCCGATCTCGTGTCGGGTCACTCGCTCCGATCTGGTTTCGCGACGACCGCAGCGATCAAGGGGAAGTCCCTGGCGAGTATCATGAAGCAGACCAGGCACAAGTCGGAGCGCGTGGCTCTCGGGTACATCCGTGCGGCAACAATCTGGCAGGACAATGCCTCGGAAGGGCTGCTGTGACTCGCTCGCCCAGGACCCCGTCCGAAGTGCGCGCGCTGATGCGGGGCGCGCCCGAGATGCTCGCTTCGGCCAAGATCCCCGATCGGGTCCAGCGTCTCGCAGAGCGCGAGGGTCCGAGAGACGAGACGATAAGCGCCAACGATCCGGTCGTTGAAATGCGCATCTTGCTGCCGCGTGCCGCGTACGAGGCGATCTTCGGGCCCGACCCTGGAGAACGGCTAGATTCTGCCCCTCATAGAGGGTTCGGTTTTCGCCACCTCTCCTAGAGTCACCGCCCAGATACTCGACGGTCTGAAATTCGATTCGGTACTCGCGGCGACCCTTGTCGCCGACGCGATACCGGCGAGCGAAGATGACAAATCGGCCGTCGGAACTCGCAAGGTAGGCACCGCCCAAGATCTGCGCTTGCGCGAGCGGCGCCACGAGTATCCAGTCGCTGTTCTCGGCGAGAACGGTTCGCGCCTCTCCGACTCGATCAATCCACGCAACTGCGTCCGCTGACAGGGCGTCGGAGTGCTCGACAGTCTTGAAATCTTTCCTGGCTTGCTGGATAAGCTTGGTCGCGTATCCGTTTCGACGCGCGTGCGGAGCCGTCCACACGTTCGCGACGCGACCGTGTTTCTTGTCGCGCGCCATCACCTGGATGGCGCTCACCGGTTCGCCGCGGACGTAGTAGACGTACCGGTAGCTACCGTGCTCGGATCGGTATCGTGCGATCCCGTTCGTCGGCGGTTCGGGACCGTCCTCGTGACCGATGGCCCGGATCGTTCCCATGGGCCCGAGCAAGTACGACAGATTCGGCTCACGCACTTCACGCAAGCGCCGCTCCCTCACCTCACCGGCACGCGCAGACCACCGACGCGCGATCATCGCCTCGAGCCGGTCCGACTCCTCCTGCGTGAGCGTTCGTCCAGCCTCCATCCGGACCGCGAACGCCAGGTCCTCGGGCCGAGTCGTCCAGAGCGGCCGCTCGTCGGCGACGACCGCCTCGACGTATTGCGCGAGCTCATTGCCGACCCGGGACGGCATCGACGCATCGACGAGCACGGGCCCGCGGGTCGTCAGCACATAGCTGTCCGGCTTGAACTCTGGCGCGGTCCAGCCGTACGGGATCATGTCCCGTTCGATCTGTCGGTGCAGGTCGTGGAGCTTGCCCTCGCCGTACCGCCACGCGGATTGCTCCGGGTCGGCGCGTACGCAGTCGCGGACGATGACGAGGCTCTCGGGGTCGAAGTCGTGCAGGTGCGCGACGTGCGGCGCGACCGCGGGGACCTGCGAGGCCGCCGCGAGCCAATCGGCCTCCTCCTCGAAGAACTGGTGGTCGATCGGGCGCGTGTCCCGGGCGACCTTGTACGCGACGTCGCCGGCGCAGAGGACGACGCCGGTCATCCCGGCGCCCACGTACTCGAGCGGTGGGCGCGCGCCGGCCGCGCGCGCTCGCGCGACGACGCCCGGCATCTGCGGTGCGACACCAGCGGGGACGTAGCGCGCGTCGCCGCGGACGAGCGCGTCCTCCCAGTCGCTCGACGGTTCGCGCAGGCCGTACCCGCGCGCGTGCGCCGCCCGCCCCTGCCGCTCGGCTTTCTGGCGGGCGCCGGGGCCGCAGTAGACCTTGCCGTGCTGGCCCCACTGGTAGCACCCGCGGCCGCGGGAGTGGACGGGCACGGCCCGCCCCTCAGAGCACGGCCGCCGCCAGCCCGGGCGCCTTCGCGCGGGCGGCGATCGGCTCGCGGCACTGGTAAGAGTTCTGATCCATCGTCACACACCGAACCTTGAGGACAGGGCCGCCTGCACTTGACCCAACTCAATCGACGTCAAGACGCGATTCCACGCAGCCCGGAGACTGAATAGACCCATCCACCAGTCGTCCTGCGCGAGTGAATCGCCGAACATGCTCGGGTTGCTGCCGTCCGATCCCGTGCTGTTGCTTGACGTAGTGAAAACTTGGACGTTGTTTTGGTAGGCCGTGAAGTTTCCAGTCTCTGAGGTGGTGGCGTACGCGAACGCGCTGCCCAGCACGATCCCAGAGATCGCCTTTCGCACGGTCGTGAACCATGTGTCGTAGAAATTTCCGTCCGTATAAGGAAATAGGTCCTGAGCTACACCGGTATTACCCCAGTGCTCTGAGAATGCCCCGATCCCCGCTTGGGATGCGGCGGCGACCGGGTCAAAGACGATCACGGACGTGGCCCCAGATCCAGTCAATATCGACGTGCCTGGGTTGACGCAGTCCATGATTTTCTGGCTCACGGCTGCGCGCGTGTCCACGGACGGCAGACCGTTGATGCCGGTCAAGTTGTACGGTGGCTGCATTGCCCCAGTAGCCTGGGTGAAGTTGTTTCCTTGACCCGAAAGATCGGCCAGCGCAGACACGTGCGAACCGCTGAGCGTGACGCTGCTGCTCGTGCTGGCATCGATGAGGAGCACGCAGTCGGGGATGCTGAGCAGGGCGTCGTACCAAGCCCCCTTGCTCACCCGCTGCTTGAGTCCCAGACCGAGCGGCGGCGGAGCCGCCAACAACCCATCCGCCGACGGGCTAGCTCGCCTCGGCGTCCATATTCTCCGGTCCGGATGGACGACCTGCACGTCAGGTCACCGCTTGGAGCTGACCGATGACGCTCCAGTCCACGTCCGTGGCGGCGTTGCCGGCGACCTGGATCTCGATGATGTTGCCCGACAGGACGACCTGGACCGCGTACGTCGAGCCCGTCCCGTTCGACACGACGTTGGTCGCGGCGGGCGTCGCCGGGTAGAGCGTCGGCGCGCCAGCGGCGCGCACGTGGGAGAACGTGACGTCGGCTCGGTAGAAGTTGCCGGGCACCGGCGGCGCTCCCGTGACGTCGAGGCCGAGGAGCGTGACAGACCAGTCGCCCGCGGAGTTGGTGGGAGGGGTGAACGACGCGATGGTCACGAACGCGTCGCTGGGCGTCTGGATCTCGCCGGTGAACCCCTTGACCGCGTACGTGTCTCCAGACGCCAGCACGGTCTCGGTGGACGTGATGTCGACGAGCGTGCCGACGCCGGTGAACTCGTTGGTCCCCGTCCCCGAGATGGACGTCGCTACGCTCGGCCCTGTCGCGCCGGTCGGTCCCGTAGACCCGGTCGCGGCCGCCCCGGTCGGTCCCGTCGGCCCCCCGACCGGCCCGGTCGGCCCGGTCGGCCCGGTCATTCCGGTCCCCTGAGGACCGGCGGGCCCCGTCGGTCCGGTGTTCCCCGAACCGGTGGGCCCGGTGACGTTCGAAGGCGCGCCGGTCGCCCCCGTCGCGCCGGTCGCCCCCGTCGGTCCGGCGACCCCGGTCGGCCCCGTCGCTCCCGTGTTCGAGGCGGTGCCCGGAGCACCCGTCGGCCCCGTGGAGCCGGTCGGCCCCGTCGCGCCCGTGTTGGTCGCCGAGCCCGGAGCTCCGGTCGCACCCGTCGGCCCCGTGAAGCCGGTCGCCCCAGTCGCACCCGTGTTCGTCGCGGAGCCCGGGACGCCCGTCGGCCCCGTGAACCCGGTCGGTCCGGTCGCGCCGGTGTTGCTGGCCGAGCCGGGCGCGCCGGTCGGACCGGGCGCGCCGGTCGGACCGGTCGCGCCGGTCGGGCCGGTCGGGCCGGTTTGGCCGGCGGATCCGGTCGGGCACGTCTCGCGCGGATTGGACATTTTGGGGTTCTGATCCCTGGGCTAGAGCACGGCCGCCGGCGCCGACCCTGATCCAGGCGCGAGCGCGCTCAAAGCCGCGTTGAGCGCCGCCGCGGTCTCCTGCGTGTACTTGCCGCTGGTGTCGATCTGTGAGTCGGCGCTCGCGGCGTTCCACGCCTGCGCGAAGTTCTTCACCGCGCGCGTCGCGCCCTGCGGTACGCTGCGCTGCAGTTGGCCGAGCAGATCGAGTGCCATCGCCTTGAGGACGTCGTCGTTCGCGTCGCCGACCCCCACCGAGACGCACGGGCGGATCGTGACGAGCTGCGCGACCGGCCCCCCCGTCGGCACGCCGGGCTCGAGGCTGAGCAGGTAGAGCCCACCGTCCGAGCCGCGGACGACGACCGGGGCCCAGCCCGAGTCGGTGAGCGTCGCGCGCGCGGCCGACAGCAGCTTCGCCGGGAAGCTGATCGGGTCACCCCAGCTCGCGCACGCGGCGTCGCTGGTGACGACGACGTACGGCCACCACGCGCCGCCCCACCCCCAGCCGTAGCCGCCCCGACCCCACGGGCGCCCCCGGCCGCCTGCCCACCCGTCGAAACCACCGCGCCCTCCCGGGCGCCCGGGGTGCCCCCCACCGCCGCCACCGCCACGACCACCACCCCCGCCGCGTCCACCACCACCGCCGCCGCCGCGACTGGTGCCGACGTCCGCGGTCGGCCGGACCAGCAGCGACACGCCGGGGATGCAGATCCCGGTGACGAGCTGGCCGTTGCGGTACGTCCACGTGTGGCTGCTCACGAAGGCGGCGACCGCGGATCCCCGGTAGTCGACCGTCTTGGCGATCGTGCCGCGCGGGTACTGCCGGACGTGGTCGCGCACCTCGACGGCCAACTGCACGAGCTCGGGCGGCACGGGACCCTGCCACACGCGCCAGCCGCTCGGGACCGGCTCCTGCGGGCAGCTGCTCTCGCCGACGCCCGCGGTCGTGCCGGCTGGGGACGTGGCCGCCGGCGTCGACATGGGCGCGGCAGCGGCGGTCGCCGGCGTCGACGCACTCACAGCAGGCACGGGCGGCGGCGCCATCGCGGGCGCCGCGGTCGACGGGGTCGCGCCGGCGCTCGGCTGCGGGTAGGGCCCGTAGGGGCTGCTGTCGACCGCGATGACCGGGACCGAGACGACGGTGCTCTGCGCCACCTCGGCCTTGGCGATCGGCTTGTACGCGGCCACCGTCGGCGGGATCGGCGTGACACTCGCCGGCAGCGGCGCGCCGCGAGCGGCCGCGAGGTGCACGGCGGTGAGCTGCGCCGGGGTGAGCGCGGTGGTCACGGTGGCCTGCGTCGGCTTGCCCTTGAACAGCTTGCCCAGGATGAGGTGCGCGAGCGTGTCGAAGACGTGCAGGCCCACGTCGCGCGCGACGCCGGCGGGCAGCTTCGAGGTGATCCCGGTGCGCACGGTCAGGAGGATCGCGGGGCCCACGTTCATCGAGTGGACCATCGAGACGAGCGCGTTGAAGACCGGGTCGGTCTGCGACTTGACGCTCGCCGGCAAGTTCATCGCCGCGTACTGCGCTTTCAGCTGGGCCACGAAGTCGTCGACCTTGTCGCCGACCCCGGTGACGCCCGGGACCGACGGCGTCGGCAGCGCCGCCGCGATCGAGGAGACCGACGGGACGGCCGGTAGCCCCGCCGCCGACGCGACCGACGAGGCCGACGGCAGGCCGGGCAGCTTGCCGGTCAGCGCCTGCAGCACCGTCGGCGTGAGGGCGGTGAGCATGGTGGTGCCCGCGGCCCGGACGTTGTCCGGCAGCGCCTTGGCCATCTCCTCGGCGATGAGGCGCTCCAAAACCTTGCCGAGGTTGGTGCCCTCCTTGAGGATCGCGCTCACGATGTCGAGCACGGCCCCGAGCACCAGGTCCGTGAAGGTCTTGATGCCGGGCGGGATCGGGATGGCGCCGTAGGCGATCTTGATCGCGATCTCGAGCACGCCGCCGCCCTCGAGCACCGCGAGCCCGGCGGCGATGGCGGTCGAGATCGCGGTGCCGAGGCCGGGGACGAGCGAGCAGATCCCCGCGGCCTGTTCGAGCACGAACTTCTCGATCTTGACCACGTCCTTGGCCACGTGGCCGATGTCGTGGATCAGCTTCTTCGGGTCCTTCACCGCCTCGACCGCGATGTGCACCGGGGCGGAGGCGACCTTGCCCACGTCCTTGAGCGCGCCCTTGATCAGGTGGCCGACGTCGAAGTGGAAGCCCACGCCGACGTCGCCGACCCGGCCGCCGCCGGGGTCGGGCTCCCACTCGCGCGGCCAGCACGCGAGGCCCAGGCCGACCGACTGCCCGTTCCTGGAGATGCTCTCACCGGCCCCGATCAGGTGCTTCCTCATGTCGACACTCCGCCCTTCGCGTCCGCAGCGGGGACGGTGCGGACGCTCACCTCCGTGAACAGGCCCATCGCGCCGCCGAGCGCGGCGCCCACCGCCGCGCCCTGCCCCACCGTGGCGGGGCGCAGCTTCTTGGTGTCCAGGAGCGAGATGCCCGCCCCGACCATGGTCCCGAGCACGCCGACCGTCAGCGCGCCGACCGCCACGGACGCGATCTTCGCGGCGACTCTCTGGGAGACGGGCGCGAGCGCCGCCGCGTCACTGACGCCGCCCAGGCCGAACCTGACCGGGCGACCGTTTCTGACGATGTGCTCCATGGGCGCCGCTCCTTTTCGGGGATCCTACCAGCTTCCGGCTCCGGTGACCGCTGCTTTTCCCCGCGCCTCACGACCGCCGGCGACCCGGGCGCCCCTTGCGCCTCCGCCCCCTCTTCTGCCGCGACGCCTTCGCCCTGCGGTCCAGCAAGTAGGCCGCGGAGAGCAGCGCGGCGACGAGGCTCAGACTCAGGATCGCGTCGCGGATCGGGGTCGCGCGGACCGCCGGCGCCGGGGGAGGCTCCGGCTGGGTCCCGGGCTTCGGCAGGAGCATCCACACCACGGCCCCGGGCTGGACCGGGGGCCGGGTCGGTCCTGCAGGCGGCTCGACGCGTGGGCGGCTCGGCTCCTCGGCCGGCGGCGGGGCCTCGACGAACACCACCTGCGCCGGCTTCAGTCTCGGCGCCGGACTCGGGGGGCCGGCCGGCAGGGCGCCGACCGGCGACTGCGCGGGCGCGCTCGCCGGATCCGCGGGCGCCGCCGGCGCGGGGACCACCGTCGGGATGGGCCGCGCGCCCGGCTTGGTCCGCGCGATGACCTGGTCGACCTCGACGCGGGCGCCGTGCGCGACGTCGACGCGGCCGAGGTCCGCGTACCAGTACCGCGTGCCGTCGGCGGCCGTCAGCACGACCGCCGTGCGCCCCCGGCTGTCCACGACCCGCTCGACGACGCCGGAGGCGAGCGCGCGGACGGGGGACCCTCGGGCGCCGCCCGGCAGGTACAGCAGGGCGTAGTCGGTCTCCGCTTCCGCCCCGATCTCGGTCGGCTCGTCGTCGCACTCGACCGGCAGGGCGTCCGGGTCCGTGTAGAAGAGCTTCAGCCAGTCGGGCGGGCAGTATGGGACGATGACGCCCCCGCCGCCGCCGCCCCCGGCGACTGGGCGCGGACGCGGACGCGGTTTCGGCGGGGGTGGTGGCGGCGGTACGGCGGCCGGGTACGTGAGCAGGTCGCGGTCGAACCAGCCCTGGTCCTGGCCGCAGGTGTCGAACCAGCCCCACGGGACGCCGTCGGTGTCGAACAGGCCGGGGCGCGCCACAGGGTACGAGCCTACGTCAAGCGGTGCTCGGCGCTATCAGGAGAGCCGAACATCGAGTCTCCCGCGGCCAAAATTTCAGACCTCGGCGCCAAAGCCGACGGCGTCGAAGGTCGTCGTCGCGGGCGCCGCGTTGAAACCGGCGATCTGCGCGTAGACCGCGTCGGCCGAACTCTGGAAGGTGGCGGTCGCTTGGACAGTCGACCCGCTCGCCCCCGTGATCTGGTACTCGAGCCCATTGGCCGCTACTCCGCCGTTCGGCAGGTACCCGATCAAGTTGCTCTCGGCGCCCTGCTGCATGTCGTCGCCCGTGCTGTAGAACCAAGCGAGCGCGAATTGGTACGCGCTCGCGGTCGCGTACGAGCCCGAGGTGGCCGGCGGCGTGTAACCGGACGCCGTCGTCTTCTGCGACGTCTGCCCCGAGGTGTAGAAGGTCCCCGTCGTCGCGAGGCCCGCGACCTCGATCGCGTACGTGTACTCGTTGGACAGCGTGCCGCCGCCCGTGACGGTGGCCGTGACGGTGTTCGTTCCCGCGGCGGCGGCGGCGGTGTTCGGGTACCAGAAAAACTGGAAGTACAGGCCGCTCGCCGGGTTGTACTCGAGCGCCGAAGCGGTGTCGTACGCGCCGTTCGCGTCGTCCGCGACCGTGATCGTGGGCGTGCTCGTCGCCCCGAGCTGCACGACGAAGAGGTTCGAGTCGCCGGCGTTCTGCGCGGAGTAAAATGTCTGCGATAGCCCGGTCCCGTTGATCTGCTGTACGGGCGACGGTCTCGCCGGCTGCGCGACCGACGTCAGCTCGATCGCCGCGATGCACCACGACCCGGCCGACTGCGTGAGGCTGCACGTGACCGTCGACGGCGTCGAGACCGAGTCCTGCCAGACACCACCGTACGTGTCCGGCGTGAGCGCCACCTCGGTAAATGATCCCGAGACGCTGACCCACCCGTTGTCACTCATCCCGCAGGCGAGCACCAGCGAGCTAGAGGCCAGCGTCGTCAGCGAGACCGAGACGGAGCCGCCGCCGCTGTTGTTCTGACCAGCGCCCGCGATAGCACCGATGCCGGCGGCCCCGCTGACCTCCAGGATCAGACAGTCGGGCGGGGCCCCCCCGCCGCCGGGGGCGTACGGGATCGAGACGGTGTTGGCGCCGGCGCCGGCGGCCTTGATGCCCTTGCAGACGTAGACGTACGCGTCCTGGCACTGCCCCGCGGTAGCGAGGTTCACGACCGCCAGCTCGTAGGTGTTGCCGCTGGTGTCCGTCGGGATGCCGGTACTCTGCCCTCCCGGGGGGCCGCTGACGACGATGTTCCAGTTGCCGGCGGTCTGCGCGAGCGAGAAGTTCGCCGTCATCGGCGGCCCAGCCGCGTTGATGACGGCCGACTGGACGACTGCGGGAGAGGTCACCGCTTCACCCGAAGTTCGCGCCGCTGCTGGCCATGTACGCGCTGCCGTCGAAGAAGAAGTTGAAGAGGTCCCAGGACCCGGACGCCGACGTGGGCTGCGCGACCGTCTTGTTCATCCACGCCACGTTGCCGGCAGCCTGCCCCTCGGTCGGCCAGGTGATCGTGTAGCCGCCGCTGCCGGCCATGATCGTCTTGAGGCGGAAGGTGCCGACGCCTGGCGGCGCCGTGAAGGCGATCGTGCAGCTACCGGTCAGCGTCAGGACTTGGTCCTGGCCGTTGTTCCAGTTGATCGTGACCGTCCCGGTGCCCGAATTTCCGTTGTTGTAGAGACCGTCGAACGTCAGCGTCTGGACGTTCTCGATCGGGAAGTTGTTCGCGTTGAGCGCCGCCGTCAGCGGGTTGGCGACGCCGAGCGCCGGCCCCGTCGGCCCCGTCGTGCCCGTCGGTCCCGTGCCGAGCGCGCCGGTCGGTCCTGTAGGACCCGTGACGGTTGACGCCGCACCTGTCGGCCCTGTCGGACCAGTGCCGAGCGGACCGGTCGGTCCCGTCTTGCCGGTCGCGCCGGTGTTGGTCGCGGTCCCCGCTGCGCCGGTCGGGCCCGTCGGTCCCGTCTTGCCCGTCGCCCCGGTGTTGGTCGCGGTCCCCGCTGCGCCCGTCGGGCCCGTAGTCCCCGTCGGTCCAGTCTTGCCCGTCGCTCCGGTGTTGGTCGCAGTCCCCGCTGCGCCCGTCGGACCCGTTGGACCCGTGACCGTCGACGCCGCGCCTGTCGGACCCGTCGGTCCAGTGCCGATCGCGCCGGTCGCGCCCGTGGGACCCGTGACGGTGGAGTCCGCACCTGACGCTCCCGTCGGCCCCGTGGGCCCCGTCACCGTCGACGGCGCGCCCGTCGGCCCCGTCGGCCCAGTGCCGATCGCGCCGGTTGCACCCGTTGGACCCGTGACCGTCGACGCTGCGCCCGTCGGTCCCGTAGGTCCCGTCACCGTCGACGGCGCACCGGTCGCCCCCGTCGGGCCAGTACCGATCGCGCCCGTAGGGCCGGTGAAACCAGTCGGCCCCGTGACGGTGGAGTCCGCACCCGACGCACCCGTCGGGCCGGTGAACCCAGTCGGTCCCGTCACTGTCGACGGTGCGCCCGTAGGCCCCGTCGGCCCGGTGCCGATCGCGCCGGTCGCGCCCGTGGGTCCCGTGACGGTCGACGCTGCGCCCGTCGGGCCCGTGGGCCCTGTCACCGTCGACGCTGCACCAGTCGGACCCGTCGGGCCAGTGCCGATCGCGCCGGTCGCGCCCGTGGGTCCCGTGACCGTCGACGCTGCACCCGTCGGGCCGGTAGCTCCCGCACTCCCGGTCGGACCGGTGACGGTCGACGCGGCCCCCGTCGCTCCCGTCGGTCCGGTGAAACCAGTCGGCCCCGTGACGGTGGAGTCCGCGCCCGACGCGCCCGTCGGGCCGGTGAACCCAGTCGGTCCCGTCACTGTCGACGGTGCGCCCGTCGGACCCGTGAAGCCGGTCGCTCCGGTGGGTCCCGTCACTGCAGACGGCGCTCCGGTCGGCCCAGTGCTCCCCGTGGGCCCCGTGACGGTCGATGCTGCACCGGTGGCGCCGGTCGGCCCGGTGTTGCCAGTGGGTCCGGTGACGGTGGAGGCGGCGCCAGTCGGTCCCGTGAAGCCAGTCGGACCCGTCACCGTCGACGCCGCACCCGTCGGACCCGTCGGCCCACTGCTGCCGGTCGGACCCGTCACCGTCGACGCTGCGCCGGTGGCGCCCGTCCACCCGGTCGGCCCCGTGACGGTGGACGCTGCCCCGGTCGGGCCCGTGTTGCCGGTCGGACCCGTCACCGTCGACGCGGGTCCGGTGGGTCCGGTGAACCCGGTCGGGCCCACCACCGTCGAAGCGGCTCCCGTCGGGCCAGTCGCCCCGGTCGGGCCGGTGACGGTCGACGCCGCGCCGGTGGTGCCGGTGCTCCCTGTGGGCCCCGTGACAGTCGACGACGCGCCGGTCGGGCCTGTCGGGCCGGTCCACCCGGTGGGCCCCGTCACCGTCGACGGCGCGCCGGTCGGGCCCGTCGGGCCCGTGACGGTCGACGGCGCACCTGTCGGCCCAGTGCCGACTGCACCGGTCGGCCCCGTGGGACCCGTCACCGTCGATGCTGCGCCGGTCGGACCCGTCGGTCCCGTCACCGTCGACGGTGCGCCCGTCGGACCCGTAGCTCCCGTCGGGCCGGTCACTGCAGACGCCGCGCCGGTCGACCCCGGTGGGCCCGTCGGCCCCGTCACACTTGAACTCGCGCCCGTCGCGCCCGTGACTCCGGCGGCCCCGGTGGGGCCCGTGGTCGTGGAGGCCGCACCCGTCGGCCCCGTCACCGCGGCGCCCGTGGGACCCGTCACCGTCGACGCCGCGCCGGTCGCGCCCGTGGGACCGGTGACCGAGGACGCCGCGCCCGTCGGCCCGGTCACCGCCGCGCCGGTGGGGCCGGTCACGCTCGACGCGGCTCCCGTGGGTCCGGTGACCGACGCGCCTGTGGCCCCGGTCGGCCCCGTCGCTCCCGTCGCGCCGGTCGCGCCGGGCATCCCCTCGCTCGGCGACGCGCCCGCGGCGGTGGTGAGCTTCCAGTCCACCTCGTCGGCCCACTGCAGGCAGTACCCGGCGAGCAGGACGAACGAGCCGCTCAGGCCCGGCGTCATCGTCGCCGTCACGCCCTTGATCGTGCGCGTCACCACGATCGCTACGGGCGCGACCGGGTCCTTATTGACGATCGTGAGCGTCTTGAGGTTTCTGGCGCTGTTGGCCGCCGTCGGCCCGGGGCAGATCACGGCGGTCGTCGCCGACGTGATCGGCGTGTTCTGACCGTCGGGCAGGATGGGCGCCAGCGGCGAGCCGGGGCCCTGGTCGATCCAGCTCGCCGTGACGTCGATGGGGGCCGTCCCGGAGGACGTCAGCGAGACGTTGTCCGCTGCGGCCTTGAGGATGATCGTCACCGGCGCAGCTTACCGTACAAGTCGCTAGGGCGCGCTATGCCTCAGCTTCCAAGCCGCCCACCCGAGCACGAACGCCTCAATCGCGAGCGAGCCGGCCGCCGCGTTCTTGACCAGGCGCTTGGGATCGCGCTCGCCGGCGAGGTAGAGACCCGCGCCGACGAGCGTCGCGCGCAGGGCCGTGTGCCCGACGGCCAGCGGCAGCGCGCGCCAGTCGCCGCCGAGCAGGGCCGCCGCGCTCGACCCGGACGGCAGCGCCGCGGGGCACGCGGCGCACGCGGGCGACGCGTCGCCCAGGGCGAAGCCTGGCGCCGGGCGGCCGCCGCGGGAGACGGACTCGGTCATCCGACGTGCTCCACGTACGTGTGGACGAAGTCACCGAGGTTGAGCATGTACCGGCCGATCTTGTGCGCGACGGAGTCGGCGTCGCCCTTGCTGTTGAACCTCGCCTGTGTGAGGCCGTCGACGTAGTCCGAGCGACCCTCGAACGTGAGCCCGCCGGACGCGCCGTTGACGACGGGTCGGCCCATGACGGTGACCGTCCACTTGCGCCCGGATTTAGCGACGGTGATCGGCTTGCCGTCCGCCCAGATCTCGGCGTGGCTCGGTCGCTTGCCGGAGGTCCAGCCGCTAGTGGGTGCCGCGTGAACGGTTTGCCGGCGCATCTGTCGACGCGCTTCGAGTCGGGGCGCCTGCTGGTGCCTGTTCGACCACCCACCCTTCGGCGCGTCGCGCTCCCAGGCGCGACGCCCTCTGGGCGTGAGCTCCCACGTCCCCGCCGCGTCGATGTACCCGAGGTCGATGAGTTCGAAGGCGCGGGCTTTCGCCTCGGGCGTCATCCCGTGGCGGCGCTCGACGGCGTCGAGGATGTCCCAGTCGGACCACTTCGTCTGGCGGCGTGACTCACCTATCTCCCGAAGGCGCCCAGAGACGTTCGGTACGGGCGTGACTGTTCCGTCACCGTTCTGCCGAAATGTCCGCTTCACACCGCCGCCTTCCTCGATCTCGAGGAGCATGCCTGGTTGCACGGTCTGCGCGAACTGCAGTGCAACCTCCTCAGGAGTCATCTCAGACGGAACCAAGAACCAGAACGCCTCGAACGGTTGCCCGTTTGCCCCCTTGCTGCGGATACGCAGTCGAGCACCGCGTTCGAAATATTTGGCGGCGAGAACGTCTTGCGCTTCACCAATCGGTCGCCTCGTCCCGCGCGGGACCACGTCGTACTCGTCGGGCGTGTGGTTGTTGACGGTGTCGTCGTCCCACCGGATCTGAGCCTGCTGGCTCCGCGGCAGAAACCCGAGGATCGTACCCAACGTGCCCGCGGGGACCGGGCCGTCCGTGTAGTTGTACCGGACGCGCGCGCCCGGTCGCTGGTGGGCGGGCTCGCGACTCACGACGGCACCTTCGGCGGCGTCCAGCCGTGCACGCTCTTCTGCGACGGCGGCTCGACCCCGTGCTTCGCGTCGTCCTTCGAGTTCCACTTGTAGCCGCACGACTTGTAGCCGCTGCCGTCGGGAGCGGGGACGTAGCCGTGGCAGTGCCGCGTGAACGTCCCCTCGAACCGCGCCGACCGGCCGCCCTGGTCGAGCCCCGTCGCCTTCGGGTCGGCCGGCGTGTCGCCGGGCCCGTCGAAGTTGTAGCTGGATCCCCACTCCGAGCACCCGCACAGCGGGCACTTGAACGCGGAGAGGCTGGACTTGCCGGAGCGGTTCACGCGGGCACCCGCCTGGGCACCGGGCGCGTCGCCAGGTAGATCCCGCCGCCGACCGCCGCGACGGCCAGCGTGACTGCCGCCGCGACCGCCGGCCGCCGCAGCTGGGCGAGCGCGTGACCGATCGCCGTCGTCGGGACGCTCTGCGGGTACCAGAGCTTGTCCGGGTCGAGCTTATTCGCGACGACGGCGGCCGCGTTGTCGAACATCTTGTCCTGCCCCGCCTTGCGTTCGGGCGAGACGCCCTTGAAGTCGCTGTGCGCCTTCGCCGTCGCCCAGTCGCCGCGGTTGGCGGCGTCGGCGAACGCGTGAAAGCCGTAGGCGGGCACGAACCCCGCGCCCATGGCCCACGCCATGCCGTGGATGGCCATCTGCGCGTCGGCGGGGAAGCTCGTGAAGTTCGGAAACGACTGGAGCAGCACCTTCTCGTTGTCGGCCATCCGCGATGCGGTCAGGTCCTGCACGACCAGATCGGGGATCTCGAGCTGCGTGATCTTCTTGTCGTTCGGCAGGTCGTAGCCGCCCGACTGGTTGTGCGCGCTCTTGACCGTCTGCCAGTCCTGGATGATCTCGGCCTGCGTCGCGGGCTTGCCGTCGGACTTGTGCACCCAGGGGATGACGAGCGCCGGGCCGTAGCCGCTCATGTCGGCCATCGGCGTCGCGATCTTGTTCGAATCAATCAAGTAGCCGATCGCCGTGGTCACCAGACCGAGCTTGTCGGTGTACATGACGTGCGCGACGCCCTCCCACGGCGACTGCACCTTGACGAAGGCGTCGAGGACCGAGTTGCGGGTCGCGCGCCCACCGCTCGTGGCCGCGAGGCCCAGCGCCCGAGCGAACCGCCTCGGCGGCGTCACGCTCTCCCAGGACTCGACGTGCACGGGTCCCCGCTATTTTGCCGCCGCGATGGCCGCGCCGATGCCGACGACGACCGCGGCGACACCCACGCCGATGCCGACCTTCGCGAGGGTCGGCAGGCGCTCGAGGGCCGCCAGGGGACCCGCTGCGGCGTCGCCCTTGGTCTTGTCGCCAGCGGCGGGCGGGCTCGTCGGGGCTGACGCGGGTGCGGCCGCGGGCGCAGTCGCGGCGGGCGTCGCCGGCGCCGGCCCCGCGGCGGGCACCGGGGGCGGAGTCGTGGCCGGCGCGCTCGTCGCCGGCGCGTCGCCGAGCCAGCCGATCCGCACACCTCCGCGCCGCAGGGTGTCGCCGCCGAGATTGGACCTCACGAGCTGATTCATCGTCGTCGCTCCCTTCCGTACTGGGCGCCGCGCCGCGCCTCCGCTGCGGCCGCGGGTGCGGCCTTCTTCTTCTTGTGGCTCGCCGCCGCGACCGCCGCGATGGCCCCGCCCACGGCGACCGCGACGCCGGCGCCGATGCCGACCTTCGCGTAGAGGGACAGGCCCCCGCACTTGAGGACTCCCGGGTACGGCGTCGGGAAGTCGTTCGCGTGCAGGCCCGTGGTCGCCACGAGCGCGCACGCGGTCCGCTCGTCGAGCGTGCCGTCGGTGCGCAGCGGCGCGTCCGGCTGGAGGTTCAGGTTGTACCAGCTCTGGAAGCACCCGACCGCCGCGGGCATCTTCGCGGTCGCCGACGCGTCGTCCTTCAAGAGGTCCGCGGGCCAGCTCGCGCAGAGCTTGTTGCCGGCCTTGACGATGAAGTCGTTGAGCGCGATCAGCGTGGTCGCGACCCAGTGCGACTGGTCGGCGGTGAGCTTGGACCAGATGCCGGGCGGTGCGGGCAGCGAGGCCGCGGGCTTGGTCGTCGTCGCCGCGGGCGGCGCGTTGGGCGCTGGGTCCGCGCCGAGCGCGCCCGCACTCACCCCGCGGCGCCGGACCGTCTCGCCACCGACGCCCGACTGCAGCGGCCGGCCGTCGAGGCAGAGTAGGGACGACTGCGTCCACCGGGGCACCATGGCGCCCTGGTCGTCGGTGACCTTGTCGAGCACGTTGTTCTTCCACCAGCAGCCCGCCCTGCGGATCCCCTCGTCGGTCGGTCCCTGGACCGGGACGTCGGTGACCCAGTCGCCGTACGAGCCGTTGCTCTGCGCGATGTTGGCCGCCTGCGCCGGCGTCGGCGTCAGCCTGCCCGGCGCCCGAGGCGCCCGGACCACCGCGTGCGACAGGTCCCCGCACCCGCCCCGGCACCCGCCTCCGCACCCTCCGACTCCGGTGGTCATGCCGCGCCCTCCTCGTCCATGGGGTCCCTCGAAGTCTCGCTGAAGACGAGCGACCCCGCAATGCGGCCGTACTGCGCGGACCCGCAGAACGAGGTCAGGAACTGGTCCTCGGGACCGAGCGCCGCGAGCTGGCAGGAGGTCAGGATCCCCGCGCACGGGTTGGTCAGCGGGTCGTTCTGCCGGACGCTCGCGAAGAGCGCGACGTCGCACGGCAGCGGCACCGGGATGTCGAGCATCTGCTCGAGGTAGCCGGTGCGCCAGCGGTACCGCAGGTCGTGCATGTTGCCCAGGCTCACGCCGCCGAGGGGCTTGCCCCACGGGCGGCCGCCGTTCGGCGGCGCGTACGCGGTCGGCGCGAACTGCGGGCCCGCGAAGGTCTCGAAGAGCAGGCACGGGCCGAACGCGTCTCGGAACTTGAGGCTGTCGGCGTTCTGGACGTTGCGCGTCACCATCCGATTTTTCGCGATCACCATCACGTGCCAGGAGACGTTGCCGTCGGGCGGGTGCCAGAGCGGACTCGTGATCTCCTTGCGGAAGACGGTGTTCGGGGACCCGTCGGTGCCGGCCACCGTCGCCATGAGTTCCGCGTACTGCCGGATGCCGGTGAGCCGCGCGCCCGTGTTGCCGGACGCGAACTGCTCGCGGGCGAGCAGAAACAGGTACCGGTACTGCGACGGCGAGGCCCCGGCAGGGACGAGCGACCCGGTCGGCGTCGACGGGACCAGGAGTCCCGTGCCGACCGGGGAGCCCCAGGGGTCGCTGCTGATCAGCGCGACGTACGGGTCGAGCGATGCGGGGACGACCTCGTGGCGACCGGGGTAGAAGCGCGTGCGGATCCCGCGCGCGATTCCTCCGGGAGACCGCGCCAGGCGGATCAACTTCGCCTCGCGCTCGCCGAGTTCTGCGCTGCCGCAGTTTCGGGCCTTGGCGTCTCTGCCGGGCATCAGGCCACCGCCCTCTCGATCTCATTGGTGGACACGTCGAAGGCGAGGGCGATCGACCGGATCGAGTGGCCGCGCTTGTGCCAGTGGCGGACGAAGGGGACGAGTTCGGCGTCGAGCTGCTGACCGGACTTCGCCAGACGCGCCAGCCGTTTGCCTTCCCGAGTCTTGCGTACCCGCTCGTCGTAGGCTTCCGGCGTCATGTTCGCCCAACTTTTTCTGCGGCGTTTTGACAGTTCCTCCGGAGTCAGCTTGACGTAACCACTTCGGGCTGGTGCTGGGTTCTTCATGCCGCTCTGCCCGTATTTCGCGCGACGAGTGACCCACGCCTTGTTGACGACCTCGCGACGCTGTTCAGGCGGAATCGCTGCGTGTCTTGCAGACTGCGCCTCGCTCCTCTTCTTCGATCTCTCTGGACTCCACGCCCGAACGTTGGCCTCGCTGGCGTTTCGGATGCGTTCTGCGCGCTTTTCTGGTGTCAGTTTGGCCCACGCTTTGCGCGTGCGCTCGTGTTTCTTTTCTTCCGAAATGCCAGCGTGCATATGCTTAGCGCGAGCGAGCCTCTCTTCGGGCGATAGCTTCGACCAAAAGTATTTCTGGTCGGCTGTCACCTTCTCGCGGTGTTCTTTGGATCGAAACCGCTCCGCATGACGCGCCAAACGTTCCGGCGTGTAGATGTGAATGTTCTTTTTGAAGAACTCCGTTCGCTGCTCCGGCGTCATGCCAGCCAAGCGTTTTCTCGACGCTTCTCCTATCAAACGCTTGGAGTCCTCGTGGAGGAGACCGTGGCTACCGCCGCCAGCCGTAAGGTTGTACCCGAACGGTACACGACTTCCTTTTCGCTTGATCCATTCCGTCTCAATGAGGTCAGCCTCTTGCTGCGTGCAGACGACGACTTCGAGGATCTCGTGATCGAACGCGTCCGGGCCGTACTTGCGAATGGCCGCCCCGAATACCCGACAGCCCTGATGTAGTTTCGCTGACGTGACGTGCGATTTCCAACGCTCCTCCATCGTCCAGGCTGTTTGGCCGACGTATTGTTTGCCGTTCACCCGGTTGGTGTGGCAGTAGAAGGTGAATCGAGTAGTCACGGCCTGGTCAGAAGAACTTCCAGGTCCGGGACCTCGAATCCGAGCTTGCGCAGCCGGCAGCGCGCATCGTCGTCCGAGAGTGAGTCAATTTCCGCGTCCAACGCACTCCAACCGAGGAAAGTTATGTTGACGTCGAAAGGTACGCTCACCGGCGTCTGGAACAGGACGGCCGACACTTTGACGTTCGACTGCTTCGGGAGCGGCCAGCCGTTGGGCCACGTGACGGCCAGGACGTCGGCCATGTTCGCGAGGTCGATCGGTGTGTCCTGCACGCTGTAGCGGGGCGCCCCGTAGACATCGAACTTCACGCCGACGCCCGTCTGCCCCTTCAACTGGTTGAAGTACAGGCTCTGGAACGGGCTCCCAGGAAACGAGTTCTGCTGGAAGAGCGTGAACGCGATCTTCTCGACAAGCGTGTCCTGCGTGAGGTTGTTGTCGAAGCTCGCCTCGATGTACGGCGCATCGACGACGCTCGACGTGAACTGGATCGGGATGTCGACGACGAACGGGACGCGCGGGACCCCGACCACCATCGCGTAGGCGATCTTCGGCGCCCAAATCGCCAGGTCCCGGACGTTCTCGCTTTTCGGCTGCATTCGCTCCTCCAGAGTATCTCAAAAAACGAAAGGGCGGCGCGGCGCATCCCGCCACGCCGCCCTGGTTCAGGCGCTCAAGCGCGTCTCCGCGCTTCAGGCGCCCGCGTGGTGCATCCCGCGGATGCCCTTCTCCGCGCAGTAGCTCTTCCACCCGCCGGGCATCTCCCAGCCCTTGATCTTGATGCCGAGCTTGAAGATGCCGCCCTTGAAGATCTGGCGGTTGACGTTGACCGACTGCGAGACGCTGACCGGGGTCGCGTCGAGCGTCTGCTCCAGCATGACCGGCAGCGCGCCGGGACCCACGTCGGTGGACGTGAGGGTGGTGTCGCTGACGTTCACGTCCGGCACGACGTTCGTGCCGAACGGCTCGTTGTCGATCGTGAGCGCCTCGATCATCTGGGCTTGATGGACCGCGTCTTGCGCAATGAAGATCATCCCGATGGGGATACCGCGCTCGAGGAAGCAGGGCGACTCGATCTGCCGGTACATCTGACCGCGGCAGCCGTACCCCTGCCACCTGAGGCCACCCCAGGTGACCGGCGCGAGGTCGAAGTCGCGCGTCGGGTGGAAGATGCCGAGGTTGTCGCCGGTGACGTACGGGAACGCGCCCGTCACGCTGCCGACGCGCCGGAAGTTGACCGGCAGGAAGATCGTCGCGGAGTCCTGCGCGCGGTACTGCGCGTTGACCAGCGCCACGAACTCGATGACCGGCAGCTCGCTCGTGCCGCTCGCCTCGGCGTCCGCGAAGGACCCGAAGTAGCTGATGTCCGCGGCGAGTTCGTTGAGCACGAGCTCACGCTGCGACGTTTTCCATTGAAATTGATACGCGTTGATGAAGTTCCATCCCGCGCGCCAGGTCGCCGCGCCCCACTCGAAGACGGCGGGAGAGAAGGAGGCGAGGTCCTCCGCGACGAGTCCACCCATCGCGCCGTTGGTGATGTCGTTGACCGTGAACACGTCGGGAGACGGCGGCGGAGCGGTGGTGGTCGACGGCGCCGACCAGGCGTTGCCGATCGTGGAGAACGACGTCGGCTCGCAGAACACGTGCACGCCGATGCCCTGGGTCAGGATGTCGGTCTGCAGGATGCCGTTGATGAGGAACGTCGAGTCGATCGACGCGACGCCGGGGACCGCGGAGGACCCGCTGAGCGGGTTGACCGTGTCGCCGAAGGTCGTGGTCGCCTGCTCGCTGGTCAGCGGCAGCGGGATCGTCCAGACCACCTCCTCGACCACGGGCACGTTGCCGAACCCGCAGCGCAGGCACTTCTGGGCGGCCGCCTCGTCGCCGGGCGGGGCGCCCAGGCCGAACGGCACCCGCTGGACCTTCTCGCGGCTCTCGCCGCCGTACTTGATCGACTTCTTGCTCAAACCGCTCACGTTCCTCGCCATGGTCGTTCTCTCTTTCGCTTCCCCGCCGTTTCCTTGGTCCGCCGCGGGGAGTTGGTTGTTGCTTCTTCGCTAGGGGTCGTTGGTTTTTTGCGAGCTTCTCAGCTCAGGGTGAACAGCTGGTCCTCTTCGACTTCGTCGCCGACGAAGCCGAGGTACGGGCTGTCGTCGAGGCAGCCGCACTCCGACTCGTGCTGGGGCACGCGCGGGCCGGACTTGCCGATCTTGGGCGGCCCGACCGGCAGGTTGCGGGGCGGGTTGCCGACTCCGTGGACGCCGGCCACCGGCGCCGCTTGCGCAGCGACGGCGTGCGCCGCTGCGGGCGGCGCCGCTGCGACGGCGGCCTTGACGGCCGGGTGCGCAGCGACCGCCGGGTGCTCGGCGGCCTCCACCTTCGCAGCCTCGTGGGCAGCGGCGTGGACCTCCGCCGGAGGCGTGCCGGGAGGCGCCGCGGATGCCGCCTGCGCGGCCTTGTCGGCGATGGCGTGCACGGCCGCCTGCACGGCGGGCTTCTGCGCGTCGGGGTGCGGTGCGGCCGCAGCCTCGGCCGCGTGCGTCGCGGCCGCCACGACGGCGTGACCGCCGTGCGTGCGGTCCCAGTTGCGACGCTCCTCGTCGTGCCACTCCGCCTCCGAGCGGGTCCAGCTCGGCGGAGGCGGCGACGGCACGAACTCGATGACCGGCGGCGCCGGCGGCGCGGGCAGCTCGGGCGCGCCCGGCGGCGGAGGCGGCGGGGCCGCAGCCTCGGGCGGGAGCGGGATCCCGGTCAACTGGCGGATGTACGGGGTCATGTTCTCCGCGCAGGCTCGGGTGAGCTCGCGGCGGACGAACGGCATCGCGCGCTCGATCGCTCGGTCGCAGCTGAACGGCTCGGTCGCCGCGTGGGCCGCCACGTTGACCGCGTTCTCGAGCGGCATGTCCGGGATGGTGGCCGCCGCGCTCTGCGCTGCGTCGGCGAAGGCGTCGCCGAGGCAGCCGAGACCCGGCTGGCCCGGGTAGCCGCTCGCGGCGGGGCCTCCCGGTCCGCCGATCCCCAGCGCCTGCTGGGTGGTCGCGAACCGTTCGAAGGTGATCGTGCGGTCGGACTTCGGCTGCCACTCACTCCGAGTGCGCAGGTGCTCCGGCGTCCGTGGGGCAGCGGCCGGCGGCTCGGGCGGGGGCGGAGCCGCGGGCAGGTCCGCGGCCGCGCGCTTGCCGTGCCACTCGCGCCACTCATGCTCCGGTGCGTCGTGCGCGGGCGGCGGGAAGCCCTCGGCAGCCCGCTCGCCCTCCCACTCGGCGTGCTCGCGCGGGTGGCGGGCGTGGCCGTGCATCCGGACCACGTGCGGGTGCACGTGCCGGGCACACTCGGCCAGGATCTCGCGGCGGATGTGCGGCAGCGCGCGTCGGAGCGCCTGCGTGATGTCGTGCGGCTCGCCGGCCACGTGCATCGCCGCGTTGACGGCGTGCGCCGGGTGCACGCCGGTCTGCGCCGCGATGGTCTGCGCCACGTCCTGCACCGCGTCGCCGACGCCGCGCAGGCCCCAGCGGTGCCGCTCGCCGAAGTGCGCGGGCCACGCCGGCTGGACGGCGACCGGGACCGCGTCCGGATCGACGACGACCGCGTTCGGGTCGTACACCGGCACGTCCGGCATCTGCCACTGGTTGGGCCTCACCCACTCGCGACCGCCGCGACCGTGGTCGAAGCGACCGGCGAGCGCGAACGGGCCCGCATCGCGATCGGCGCCGCCCGAGAGCGTGCCGGCCGTGCTGTTGGCGCCGCCGCTCGAGACCGCGGCCTTCCCGGCCTTCTCGTTGAGGGCCGCCGAGACCTCGGCGGGGTACAGGCGCGCGACCCAGCTCTTCTGCAGGGCTGGCGCGCTCGTGTCCTTGCCGACGAGCAGCGGCATCAGCAGGCTCTCCCAGAGCGTCGTCGCCAGCTTGATGCCGGCGCCGAGACCGATCCCCTCCACCGAGGAGCGGATCGTCTTGTTCTCGATGAAGAGCGAGCCGCCGAGCGGCATGAGCGTCAGCCCGACGAGGCTGGCGTAGCGCTTCCAGTCGGGCGCCGAGGCGACGTTGAGCGAGTTGCCCAGCATGCCCGTGCCGTCCGAGGTGAACTTGTTCGGGCCGGCCTTGGCCGCGTTGGCCGGGTCGTAGGTCGCGAGGAAGCGGTCGACGCCGTCGGCGAGCAGGTAGCCGGCGCCCCCGAGCCCGAGCTCGAGTCCCATGTCGAGCGCCGATCGCCCGATGCTGCGCATGCTCGGCGCGCGGACGTAGCTGCGGCGCGCCTTCGAGCGGACCACCGACGACGCCTCGCGGGCGAGGTGGTGCTTCTTCGGACGGCGGCGTGCCTGGACGGTCATCGTCTCGCGGGCGCGGTGGTGCTTCTTCGGGCGACGACGCGCCTGGACGGTCATCGTCTCGCGGGCGCGGTGGTGCTTCTTCGGGCGCCGGCGCGCCTGGACGGTCATCGTCTCGCGGACGCGGTGGTGCTTCTTCGGGCGGCGGCGCGACTCGGCGGCCTTGCGGGTCACCTTGCTGGCCTTGTGGCCCTTGCGCGTCTTCCAGCCCTTCTTCGCGGCCTTGCTGTGACCCGCGCTGTCGCCGAACCACGCCTGCACCTTGTGCTTGGCGGCCCGGTGGCGCTTGGGCGCGGGGCGGCGCTTGGCCATCACGTAGCTGGCCGGCTTGCGCTTCGCCTCGGCGACCACCGGGACCTCGCGCACGCGAGGTTTGCGCCGGCGCGCCTCGGCGGCCGCCCGGACCTCGCGCACGCGGCGCGCCGGGCGCCGCTTCGCGGCCACGACCCGACCGACCTCGCGGGCCATGCGCGGGCGCCGGCGCGCGGCGACGACCGTCGCCTTCTTGGAGCGCTTGCGCGCGGCCGACCGCTTCGGAGCCGACTTGGGCTTCACCGCGTGCTTGCGCGGCGCGGGCTTGCGCTTGGCGGCGGTGCGCTTGGCTGCGGGACGACGGGTCGACTTCTTCTTCTTGGTCGGCATTGGTTCCTCACGAGCGACTACGGCGCGGATGCCCTTGCCAAACGGAACTGTCCGCTTGACAGTGAATTTCTTCGGGTCGAGTTGGCGCAGGCGGATGTACTGGTCGGTGACGTCCACCTTGTTCGACTTGTACCCGTGCTCCTTCGCCCACTCTTTCGCCTTGCTCTCGGTCCAGCCGTCGGCGCGACTGAAGAGCAGCGACTGGGTCTGCATCGCAGACTTGCGCTTGGCCTCGACGTAGGTGTCCGGCGGTGGCGGGGGAGGCGGGACGTAGGTGCTCGGGATGACGGTGCCGATGCGCACGTCGTGCCGGCGCGGCGCGGCGCGGCTGTCGCGGCGCGGCGGCGCGTACGGGCGGCGGCGGTCTGTAGGTCCACTCGGGCGCACCGGTGCGCGCCGTCCGGCGCGCTCGCGCGCAGCGGAGAGTTCGGCGAGGCGGTGCGCGTAGAGACCCATGTCTTCAACGTAGAAGAAGGCTCACAATGCGCTCTGGATGCGTCAAACAGTTTTGGTCGATCGCGCGCGATCGACTCGAATTTTCGCGTGCAGATTGCAGTGCTGACGAGGCCGATCTCCGCGCGGTGGTGCGGCGCGTGAGTTCAGGAAAAACAGCCGTGAAGTCGTGAACTTACCGGCGTGACGTGTCGCCGCTTCGCGACGCGACCGAGAGGTCAGTGCGCGGCGCGCGATCGACTCTTCGGATTTCGATCGCGCGCGCGATGCGCAGTCCGTAAACAGAATACTCCGGTATGTCCCGGGTAGTCCTTAGTTCGGATTGTCGGCGCTCGGAGGTGTGCAACGGGAGCATCCAGTTGCAAGGCACGGATGCAACAGGAGCACGCCGGTTGCAAGCATCGATGCAACGGTTGCAAGCCGCGGATGCAACGGTTGCAAGCGACGATGCGACGCTGCGTCGCGCGAGTTACTTGAACGACGGGTAGAGCAGGTCGAGCGTGCTCACGGCGAGCACGCGCGCCGACCCGACGCCGACCTCGCTGCCGCCCGCCATGCCGACAAAGTCGCCCTCGCCGCGATCCTTCGCCTCCGCGCCCGGCTCCACCCAAAATTCGCGCTCGTGCTTGCCGACGCGCCCGACCGGGTGCTTGGTCGTGCCGTCCATGCGGACCCAGTCGCCCTGCTCGTCCTGGAACGCCATGAAGACGTGCGTCGGGACGTCGTACGGGTGCTTGTGCGACGAGCCGACGATCATCGCTGGGATCCCGATCGACATCATCGCGGCTGCGAGTGTGATGGCTGCGCCGTCGCAGTCGGTGCCGATGAAGCAGAGACCTCCCTCGTCCAAGCAGAGGGTCTGCTCTGGAGTCTCCATGAACTCGCCGAGCACCGGGTCAGCGACGTACGGCACCTTCTTACGAAACGCGTCGAGGACCGCCTGACCCTTCTGTCGGCGCGATCCGGTCGACACGCCCACCTCGGCGAGCTTCTGCGTCGTCCACGCGCGCAAGCGCGGAGACATCCGACTCTTCCACGAGCGCTCGGCGACTTCCTTGAGCGATAGGAGCGATCCCTCTCGACCGGCAGGGTGCATGCGTGCGTCGGTTTTTACGCCTTCCACGGGCTTGTCTACGATGATCATGCGTACCCCGGACTCGTTCGACGCACTGACTTCTTCGGCCTCGTCACCAGGTACGCGATGCCGCCGGCCGCCGCGCCCGCGACGGCGACGCCGATGGCGACCTTGCCCAGCGACCAGCCGCCCTCGCTCGGCGGCGCGAGCGCCTTCTCCTGCTCTGCCTTCTGCTTGGGCGTGAGCGGTGGCGGCGGCGGCGGTGCGGGCATCGGGCGTCGACCCGCGCCGCACGCCGACGGCGCGCTGCCGTTCACCTGCGCGAGCGCGACGGTCGTCGCGACCTCGTAGGCGCTCGTGCCGATGGGGACCTTCGGCGTCTGCGTCGCGTTCCACGCGAGCTTAAAGCGGTGCACCGCGGCGTTGACCGGCGTGCCGGGGTGCGTGACCGACGTGCAGTAGTTGGGGTCGGACGCGATGGCGGCGGCGGCCGCCCTCGCGGCCGCGAGCAGCTCAGGCGGCGCGGAGGACGGCGACACGACGGACGTACCGCCCGGCGCGAGCGCGAGGATCGCGAGCCGCGCGTTGCCGAGCGCCGTCGCGAGCGCGTTCTGGATGTCCAGGCGCGCCTTCACGATGGTCGCCCGGTCGCCCGCGGCGATGGCGGCCGCGAGGTCGACGTTGCGCAGCCAGACCCAGTGCGTCGCGTCCTTGACGAGCCTCGCCTTGGCGGCGGCGTCGGGGATCGTCGACCGGTACGCCTCCCTCACAGCGGCGTCGACCTTCGCGCCGGCGTCGCCGACGGCCCGCGTGAACGCGGCGTCGCCCAGCGCCGCGAGCTGGGCGACCGCGGTCACGGCGGCGTCGAGATCGGGGAAGTCGCCGAGCGCGTCGCCGAGCGTGCCGCGCGTGACGCCGTCCGGGTGCGGCAGGATCTGGTAGTACGTCTTCGGCAGCTTCTCGCGGGCCGGGTGGAACCAAGCATCGGGCAAGTTGATGACTTCACCGGGCGTGAGCGACTTGAAGGTGCGGAACCCATTCGAGAGAACAACAGCTTCTTTTTGTGGGTTGACCTCCGGATTCGCCAAATCTGCCCCGCACTTTGGACAGCCCGCCATTTCGTCTCTTGCGGCGATGCTGGCAGGCGAATCACCGGGCTTGACAACGTAGGTGCGCACCCCTCGAGCCTACGCGCGACCGGTCGCAGCGTCCAGAAGCTACGGCTCCTCACTGCCGACGAGGTGCCGGGCGGCGTGTAGTGACAGGTTTACGGGTCGCCGTGAACAGCGGCGCGACCTTTCATGGCTCGCTGCTTTCTCTTGCGCGCCCACGTCTCTCGGACCCGCTCCCTGCGCTGTTCCTTCTGCTCAGTCGTCATCAACGCCCAAGATTTCTTGGCGGCTTCGCTCCGCTGCTCATGTGTCACCATACGGAGATGCGCCGTTCGCTTTCGCCGCTCTTCGGGCGTCGTGTTGTCCCAGTTCTTCATCCAAGCCTTATGCAGCCACCCGGCGCGCTCCTCGTCAGTCCCTCCCTTTGCCAATCCGGGTACTCTCCGGTGCAGCGTCGATAGCGGCACCTGTAGTTCTTTCGCGATGGCGCGCAGGTGCGACCCGTCCGCGAGCTTCGCGCGGACTCGGTCGAGCACTTCTGGCGTCAGCTTCGCGTTCTCGCCGCCTTCTCGACCTCGGCCCCGAACCTGGCCCGCACGAGCGCGCGCACCTCGGCCTCCAAGTGGGGCGTGTCCTCGGCGAGGATCTCCTTCGCGACCTCTTTGGCGGCACCCGCGATCGTCTCGGCCAGCGCGCGCCTGAACTCCGGAGAGCGGATGGTCGCGGAGATCGACGCCCGGATGGCCGCCACAGCTTCTTCCTGGAACTGCTCCCTGACCAGGTGCAGGCGCCCGGCCGCCGATCGGATCTCTTCCGTCCACTCATCGCTCACCTTCTCGGCCATGAGTCGCATCTCCCTCCTGTCCTCGTCTTCGCCCGCGACGACGGGGTCCGCGGGCACGTCCTTTCTACCCGCCCTGATCTCGGCGAGTGACTCCTGGACGATGCGCCGCATGACCTTCGGGTTCTTCAGGGCCCTGCGCTGGTTACGCGTCAGGCCGACCGTGTTCACGGTCACGATCTCCGCGTTCTTGACCACGTCAGGTTCGCTGAGCGCGCTTGAACTTAGCGACCGCCGCGACGAGCTTCGACGCGGCGACGTCCGCGAGCGTCCTGACAGCCACGCGCAGCGAAGCCGCAGCGACCCTGAGGTTGTCCGCGACGCCGACGATCTCGTCGGTCGACTCGGGCACGCCGTTGGCGATGTCGTTCTGCGTGTACACGTCGGGCGACGTTGGTGGCAGCGACGAGGCGCTCGACGGCGGTTCCGGTTGCACCGGCGACACCGGCTCGGACACCTGCGATCCATTCAGCCCTTGCTCGGCTCTCTCCGCGCGCGCGACCGCCTCGTCTCGCTCCCGGATCGCCTGGTCCCGCTCGGCGTCTGGGTTTCGGACCGACAGCTGGAGCCCGACCGGGATATCCAGATAGACGTCGAGCGCGTCCACGACGGCGAGCGCGTCGTCTCCCGCGAGGGCCTCGACGAGGGCCTCGCGCGGGTCGCCGACGTCGGTCCCGAACCGCACCCGCTGGACCTTCTCGCGGCTCTCGCCGCCGAATCTCACGCGGCTCTTGAAGGCGAACCGGTGGTGCCGGCCGCACCGGCCTCCCTCGATCGCCTTCTTGAGGCACGAGCCGTACGAGCACGCGCCCTCCGGTTTCTCGTATTCGGCCCTGGTCACGGGTCCTCCCGCTTCGGCTGCAGCGCCACCGGCTCGCCGACCATCTTGATCCCCTCGGCCACGATCGCCGTCTTCGCCATCGGGTTCTTGAGCAGCTTCTCGAACTTCCTCGCCCAGTCGACCGCCTGCGGCTCGCCCGACGCGTCGACGGTGACCCTCATGAAGATGGCGAAGCGCATCGTTTCCGTTCTCCTACTGTTTCTGTGGGATCCCGGGCGGCATGCCCCACGACGTCGGTCCCGTCCCCTCACTCTCAGCGACCGGCCGGACCGGCTCGCGCTGGGCGATCGGCGGCGGCATCTCGGCCGGCGGCTCCGGCAGCGGGGCGGCGACCGGCTGCGCCGGCGCAGCCTGCCTCAGCCCCGCGCGGCACCGCTCGTCGGGACACTCCACGACGGGGCGCCCGTGCTTGCAGACCGGGACGGCGACGAACCCCTCCGGGGGTTGGTAGTCCGGCGTCGCCACCACGTACCCAGGGGGCAGCTGCTGCTGGCGCCTTCGCTCCTCGGCCTCCGCCCTCGCGGAGCGGATCTTCTCCTGCTGCTCGCCCCACCACTTGAGGGCGCTCGGCAGGTTGGCCATCGCCGTCTCGAAGCCGCGCAGGGTCCCGTCGCTCCGGTTGATGACGCTCTTGGCCAGGCCCATGTCGATGACCTTCACGGGGCTGTCGTCGTCATCGTCGACGGGCGGCGGCGCCGGCTCGGCCGCGCGACCGCCGAACCCCTCGGCGAACTCGCGCGCGATTTCCACGGTCGAGCGCACGACCCTGACCGCGTCCTGCAGCTGCTCGGTCGGCGTCTGCGGCCGCTGCGGCGACGGCGGGTAGGGCGGCCGCGCGTACGGCGGCGCGCTGGGATCGCCCGGATCGCGGGGGTCGCGCGGGTCGCGCGGGTCGTAGCGCCTGTACGGGCCGGCAGGCCCCGCCGGGGCAGCCCCTCGCTGGGCCGTCTGCATCATCGTGAGCATCATGTCGAACATCTGCTTCTGCATCGCGAGCATCGCGCCGGTCGGGTCGGTAGGCGGCGCAGGCGCAGGTGTGGGCGGCGCAGGAGCCGGAGCCGGCGGCGGGTGTCCGGTCTGCAGCGCCTGCATCATGTCGAACACCTGCTTCTGCATCGCGAGCATCGCGCTCATCGGATCCGGAGCGGCGGCGGGTGCGGGCGCCTGCTGCTGCGGCGGGGGTGGCGCCGGCGGCGGAGCGGCGGAACCGCCGACGGGGGCCTGCAGCGCCTGGATCATGTCGAACATCTGCTTCTGCATCGCGAGCAGCGCGTTGATGTCCGGCGCGGGCGGCTGCTGGGGTGGAGCGGGCGGCGCCGGCGGGGCGGCGACCGGCTTCGGCGCCATCGCGTTCACCATCTCGAAGAGCTGCTTCTGCATCGCCAGCATCGCGTCGAACGGGGTGCCCGGCTGGGCCTGCGGCGCGACTGGGGCGGCGACCGCGGGCGGCGGGTACTGCGGCGCGTACGGCGGCTGCGCGTACTGCGGTTGCGGCGGCGACGGGTACGCTGGCGCAGGCGCCATGGGCGCGCCGGGCTGGTCCACCGTGCTCGGCATCGAGACCTCGCCGCCGTTGCCGTGCCCGGCCCCGTCGCGGAAGGTGACCTCGTAGGTGGTCTCCGGGCTGCGCCCGTGGATCCTCAGGATCGCGGCGTACAGCTCGTTGGCCGTGCGCGGCCGGTCGGCGATCATCCACTGCGCCGGGGTGCCGCTCTTGCGGACGACCGCGATCGTGTGCGACGCAGCCGGGTGCAGTTTGACCGTCTCCTCGAACGCAAGAAAGACGTTGCCCTCCGCCGCGCTCGCGGCGGGGGGCGCCGGGGCCGCCGGAGCGGGAGGTTGGGGCGGCGGAGGTGCTGTGTGGTTGGTCACGGGCGTGGGGTTCGCGGCGGGTTCGGTGGGGCGCTTCTTCTTCTTGGGTCGACGGCGGGTCGGGTTGGCGGTGACCCGAGGCGTGGGCGCGGGCGGTCTTGGTGACGCGCGCGAGTCCCGGGTCGAGGTCGGGGCGAGGTCCGACGGCGCGGCGGCGATGCGCCGGCGCCGGTCGAGCCGGACAAGCCGCTGACCGTCCGACTCGATGGTGTCGTCGTCTCCGCTGCCAGCGTCGCCGCCCTCCTCGTCATCGCTGTCGTCCTCGTCCTCGACGTCCTCTTCGACATCCTCGGGCTCGTCTCCGGTCGGCATTCGTCGACCTCCCTTTACGCCGAGGGACCCGTCGGCCCCGGCTCGCTCGGGTCCGGAATCGGGGCGGTCACCTGACCCGCAGGCTCGGGCTCGTCCTGTCCCTGATCCTCTTCCTCCTCTTCGGACTCGGTCTCGGTCTCGGCTTGCTCGATAAACGCGACGAAGGTGTCTTTGCTCATGATCTCCTCGAAGAAGATGATGGCGCGCTCCGGGATGAACGTGCGCAGGTACATCTTGCCGTCGCTCCAGTACACGTCGACCCCGCCGTCCTCGCGCAGGTACATCCGCACGATCTTCGCTGTGCGGACGAGCGGGTGCTGCTGGCTCATGACCCAGGCCATGGGTTCGGGGCTGGCGCTCGCGCCAATGGCGAGCGAGTGGGTGGCCAGCCGGATCAGGATCGTGGCGTCCGGATCCGGTTGGGGTATCTCATGCTCCACGGGGAGGATGGGCAGGTCGTTCGGATGCTGTTGCTGGGTCATGAGAGTGGTTGGCTCCAATGAAAATTGGGTCTTGGCGAACTTCGTTCGAAATGAAAAAGATGGCTCGCCGGCGGCTACTCTGGCAGCGGGGGCAAGAGACCCGCCTCCAAGAAACTGAAGTAGGACGGTTTCTCGACGGACCCTCCTAGGATGATGTGGTCGAGCAGACCGACACCGACGGTGTCGAACGCGTCCGCGAACGCCTCGGTCGTCTCCTTGTCCGCGTCGCTCGGCTCTGCCTCTATCCCAGAGGGGTGACAATGAAAAACAACCACGGCATGCGCGCCGTCGATGAGTGCCGCCTGCAGCGTCGGGACCATGGGCGCCAGCACGGCGGCCGGCTCGCCGCGACCCGTCTCGGCCACGCTCTTCATGCGCAGGTGCAGGTCGAGCGTGACGATCCCGAAGACCTCGTTGACCTCGTCGCCGATGGCTTCGTGGATCAACTTGAACGCCTTCTTCGGTGTGTCGAGCGGCCCGATCGAGTCGGCGAGCGCGTTGCACGCGGCGAACCTCTCTGGATCCTTGTGGACCATCAAGAACGGCCGACACTTCGACCCGTTGCCCGCGCCGAGGACGACCGGGTCGGCTCCGGCGTCGGCGAGCGCGTTCTCGTGCGCGTCGTCTCTCACCCGGCGCCGGCGCGACGACCGCACCGTGTGCTCGGCGACGACGCGCGCGGCTGCGGGCTCGCGACAGCCGCACCCGCCGCTGCGCTGGAGCAGTCGGGCGACCGCCGTCGGGTCGTACGCGCTGACGATCCGGCTCATGCCGCCGCCGAGTTGGCGTCCTGCGCCTCGCTGATCGCTCCGAGCGACTTGGCGGCCAGCGCGTCGCTGAAGGGCACGTACCTCGTGCCGTTGTCGACCTGCACGTGAAACTCGTCGAGGCTCGACCAGTCGCGCACGACGAGCAAGATGTCCTCCTCGTTGACGGTCGGCCGGAACGAGGCGCCGTCGTCCATCATGACGTTGCCGACCGCCCGCGGAACGATGACGTCACCCACCTTCAAGCCCTTGGCCAGGAGATCGGGACCGACCGCGTCGAGGATCACGAACTTCGAGATCCCCTTGGTCTGATCCGGCCTGAGGATGGACGATCGCGACGGCTTGATGACGATGCGGCCGATGGCTTGACCGCGGCGTGGTTCGAACTTCACTGGGTTTTTCTCCTCGAGCTTGGGTGGGGTCGTTCTCGGACGGCGCCGTAACCACCGTCCCGCTGCAGGGCCGCGAGTTCGGCCTGGCACGCGCCGAGCTCCGCGACGACGTCCGAGAAGTATTCCCGGCTCGGCGCCGTGTACGGCTGGTTGGCGATCTTGCTGGCGCTCGGCGGCGCGAACTGCCGGGCGGCGTTCAAGACGACCAGGGCGGACATCCGGATCTCGCGGTCCGGGCACTCTCCGAGGCACGGCGCCCCCTCGTCCTTCGCGCCGTCGCAGCCGTCCGTGTGCCGGCAGCGCGCGACGATCTCGCCCGCCTGCCGGACGGCGATGTCCCAGCCGACCTTGCTGCGCCAGAGCGCGAGCTTCTGCCCGAACCAGACGCGCACATCGACCTTGACCTGCTTCTCGGGGTCGAGGCCGAGCATGTGCTGCTGCGATCTGTCCATCAGGTCGTAATCCCTTCCGGCTCTCGGATGCGGAGGTAGCCGTCGCGCGGCTTGTCCCTGGAAGCCGAAGACGCCGCCTGCATCAGGATGGAACGCATCCAGACACTCGGCCGCACCCCGCACAATTTGGCGCGCTGGTTGATGAGGCGCATCTGCTCTGCGCTCATCTTGACCGACGCGACCGCGGGGTACAGAGCTGCTCTCGGCATCCTCGAGTCCTACTCGGGGCATCCTGCGGTCGTACGCATGGCTGGGTCAATCGATCAGCGAGCGCTCTGACAGCGATTCTTAGCGCCATGCGGCACGGTGCCGCGCCGTACAGCACGGTGGACATTGAGGCCGTACCGTGAGAGCATGATCCGTCAGAAAGCATGGCCGACCGCCCATTGATCCCCATCACGGTCCTTCGACGTCTGTCGTCCGCACATGACGTCGATCCGAGGTCAATCTTGAAAGAGCTGCGCGAGCCTGGAAGTGTGCGCGGGACGGCGGGCGACCGCTGCCGGGACGCCCTGCGTGCGTTCGAGGCGTCGCAGGTCTCCAGGATCGGCGCGCGCAAGGACGGCCCGGCGGCATGAGACCAGCATTTTCCTTGAACCCACGCGAACTCGTCGTCGCTGCACTGCGCGACATCGACGACAGCGACCTGACGGTCTGCCAGATCATCAAGGACGCCTCGCGTGCTGACTTCTCGTGGTCGGACGCCCCACCCCCCGACTTCCCGTACGTTCGCGCGCGCGCCGTTTACGCCTCACTCGTGGAACTCCTCGCGTGGAGAAACGGGGACGACCCGCCCGCGTGGACGCGGAGCATCGGACCGGCACCTGCACCAGTGTTTCTGGTGCGGTCGGCCAAGCACTGCCCGTTCTTCTTGCGCCTGACGCTGATGACCCCAGCCTGCATGACGGAGCGCAACGTGTTCGCGCTTCCGGACTACATGGACCTCAAGCCTTGGCTCAAAGGGCCCAAGCGACCGGAGACGTCGACCCCACTTCAGGTGTGATACGCTGGGGCCGCGTGCAGGAGCACGTCCAGCGCAACGACCAGTCGATCGCCGGGCTGGAGCACACCGGGCGCGAAGCTCGTCGCGATGGAACGGCTCGTCGCCGCGGGGCGCGGCGACGATTTGGTCGAGGGTGGCGGCTGCACCGCCCCCGCAGCGTACCGCGCGTGCGATGCTGGCGCTGCTACGAGACGCTGCTACGAAAGCACGATCGCGCGCGGGCCGCGCGTCGGTGTCGATCGCCCGTAGAGGGCGCGCGTCTTTGCGCCAGACTCGTGCGTGAGCTACACTGACCTACCGTGACGCGCGAACTCGCTCGACTGATCCGAGAGTCTCGCCCGATGACGGAGGCGGAGCGCGAGGAGCAGGCGCGCAACTTCGTGGCAGGGAACATCGGCCTGGAGAACGCGCGAGTGACGCGCGAGATCGTTGACATCGCGGCGGAGAGAATGCGGCGACGCCGCGCGGTTCGTTGATGGGGTGGGGGTTCGACGACGACGAGAGCGAGTCGGAGATTCTCGAGGCTGAGGGCGGTCTAGCTCAGTTACGCATGGTGCAGCGGTGGGTGCGGTCGCCTGCGCATCAAACGCTGACCCCGCGAATGACCCTCAGCCTCCACCAGGCTGCAATGAGAGATATCCTCCCTAGCGCCGGCCGATGGCGCACGAGCGACGACGTCGAGATCTTCGGGTCCAGCCACGTACCACCTCCACACGAAGACTTGCCTCGCCTGACGCAGGAGGCGTGCAATTACGTCAACGGCTCGAATGACGCCCTCTTTGCAGCGGCGTTCATCATGTGGCGATTGGCGTGGATCCACCCGTTCGACGACGGCAACGGGCGCACCGCGCGGGCGGTTTCGTACCTGGTCATGAGCCAGCGGCTAGGCAGAGAGCTCCCCGGAGAGCGTCCGGTGCCGCAGAGGATGAAGTACGCGCCGCGCGCGTACTACCGGGCGCTAGAAGCAGCCGACCGAGCTTGGTCATCGGGGGTCGTCGACGTGTCCGACTTGCAGCGGCTCATCGAGTTCTACCTGGTCGCCCAGCTTCGGAACGATCCGCCCGAGCTGCCGGACTGGTGATACGATGACCGGCGTGCAGCAAGAGCACGTCCAGCGCAACGGCCATTCGGTCGCCGGCTTCGGCGTGGGCGCCCTCTGGTCGCCGAACTGGCGCGAGCCGGGCGCGAAACTCGCCGCGATGGAGCGGCTCGTCGCCGCGGGGCGCGGCGACGAGTTCGTCGAGGGCGGCGGCTGCACCGAGCCGGGAGGCGGGATCGCGCCCACGCAGCGCACCGCGCGCGAGATGGCGGAACTGTTGCGGAGGCGAACGAACGCCGGCCTCGGCGCGGAGGCCCCGAAGGAGCCGGAGTACCGCTCGCCGTGGAAAGAGGCGGTCATCATGAGCGTGGCCGGAGCGATCACGGGCTGGATCCTCGACGAGGTCGCGCACCGGACGTTCCTCAAGAAGAGGAGGCGCTGATGGAGACCGTCCGGCGCGGCGGCGTGACGGTTGCTGGGTTCGGTGTCGGTTTTTCCGAGACCGGCCTGTATGTGAGCGACGACGACCTCGCGACGTCGAAGGTGCAGTGGGCCGCGCGGATGCAGAAGCTCGGTGCGGCGTACAACGCGTTCGCGTCGAAGTGGTCGTCTTTGGATCCTAAGGCGTTCGCGGACTGGACCAGCGATTGGAAGGCTCTGCAGGCGCGCTACCAGGCGGCACTCGCGAACGTGGGCACGTTCACACTGAACAGTACGTCGTGGGAAAGTTTACAGAAGGCCGTACAGCAAGGTTACCCCCCGAGCAGCGCGCCCACGGTCAAGGGAGACTGGAAAAACCTCTTCGACCGCCTCGATACGGCGACGCGGGCCGCCGACGCGAAACCACCCGAGGACGTCCCCTCGCACCTGGTGCCACAAACCTTCGGCGAGAAGGCTTATGCGGACACCGACCCGTCGAACATCCACAACCCCTTCGACGACTTGAGCCGGTGGTTCAAGGACCACAAGACGGCGCTCATCGTCGGCGGCAGCGTCGTCGGCGGCGTCATCGTCCTCGGCGTGCTCTCTCCCTACGCCCGACTGCTCTCGGCGGCGGTACCGCATAGACGCTGAGACCGGAGCGGCGTACGCTAACCGGCATGGAGAGTCTCCAACGCGGCGGTTTCCGGGTCACCGGCTTCGGCGTGGGCGCGCCCGACGCCATCGGCCCAGGGATCGCGGCGCTGCAGGCCGCGGTCACGCAGTACACTAGCGGCACCATCACCAACCCGGGCGGTGCGGTCGCGGCGCTGCTCACTGCAGGGACGGCCGCCGTCGGCTCCGTCGGTCCCGCCATCGACGCGCTATCGGGCAACGACTCGACGGTCATGGGCGCGACCCACCTCGCGTGGGTGGACAACGGCAAGCTCGCGAACGTCAACAGCGGCCCCTCAGCGACGCAGGCCGACGTCGACGCGGCGAAGGCCATCGCCCTGGACATGGTCAACCAGTACCAAGTGGCGCAGCGCCTCGCCGCCGCGAAGGTGAAACCGTCGACCTCGTCGGGCCGCTCAGCGGCGACCCGCGCCCCCGCGACGCCGTCGGCGCCCGACGCGCCGCCGTCCGGCGGCTTCTTCGGCTGGCTCGCGGAGAACAGGGCCCCGCTGCTCGCCGCGGGCGGCGCCGCCGTCGTCGCGGGCGTCGGGCTGGTGGTCCTCGCGCGCAGCCGCAGCGCGTAGACGACCCGCCCGAACTGGCGTACGCTCTCCGGCATGGAGAGCATCCGTCTCGGTGGCCGGCCGGTCACGTTCGGCGTCAGCGCGCCGTTCCCGCAGAGCACCTACGTCAAGCCCGCCGCGGACCACGGCGGCGCCCTCTCCGCGCCGACCGGCAAGATGGGCGCCTTCCTCGGCGGCACGCTCGCCAGCGGTCTGGCGGCCGTCGCGGCGACGGCCCTCTTCGGCGAGGGGACCGGCCTCAGTCTCGGCGTCGCCGGCGAGCGGCTCGCGCGGAGCTGGAAGCCGCTCGTCGCGACCGCGGTCGCGGGCGGCATCGTAGCCGCGATCGTCAAGTAGTTCAGTTCCTCAGGATCGTCGGCTCGCTCGCGTCGGCGTCGGTCGCATACTGAGTCGCGAACAGCACTACCATCACCGGAAGCGCGTCCCGGCGGTTGATGACGAGCCAGAAGGCGTCCGACTCCTTGGGCAGGCTCACGACCTGGTGGGCGGACTTGTGCGCGACGCCGAGCGCCGCGAGCATCTTGGCGCCGTTGCGGCCGAGTCCCTGCCGCAGCCGGCTGACGTAGTGCGAGCGCACCATCGCCTCGAACCCGGACCCGTCCTGCTGCGCGGTGACGAGCACGAGGTCGCTGACGCCGAAGCGCTGGCGCGCCATGCGGTACGCGCCGAGCAGCTCGCCGGGCTTGAAGAGCTGCGCCATGAGTTTCTGGCAGTCTTCGGTCGTACCGGGCGCGAACTCGAGGGAGGTTCCGAGCATGGGTCGAGTGATACCACGGGGACCTCGGGTATGTCTCGGGTAGTCCACGAGTCGTTGCTGCGCGCCGTGACCGCGTGGTAGCTATCGATCGTCATGCAAGGCAGATCGCTCCCCTTCTATCGGAAAGTTGAGTCGAGCGAATGCGCCATGAATACGACGGGCTGCATCATCGTAGGCCCGAGCGGCATCTTCCTCAATTTTAAATTGCCCGAGATAAACCTTCCTGTAATCGTCTCGGATTGCCGCTTGCCAGCGGTTCACGCTCCAAAAAACACCCTTGAATCGAGACGAACCGCGTCGACTCAACGCGTTCATCATGTTCTGGGCATGAGTTGCTCGACGCAGGTTTTTTCTGCGATTGTCCAGGCCATCGCCGTTCTCGTGATCGACCTCTTCCGACGGTTCTCCCATCAGATAGCGGTGCATCAGGATTGTGGCACCCAATCCGGTAGATGCCTGCTCTTCTGGCGTACGATGGGTTGCAGCGTATCTTCGACCGAAAAGGCGCCAATTCCAGCGCGACAAATCGACGAAGTCCGCCTCGTCTACCTTCGCAAACTTGCCCTGTGTGAGCGGGATGAATCGTACGCCCGCCTCTGGCGGAGGCGAAACCGCAACACGAACAACTCGAAGTCGATTTCTATAGCTCTGCGCACAGCTCTTGTCGCAGAACTTTCGTGGTCCGCGAGTTCCCCGCTTTCCCTTGAGCGAGGTTCCGCATGTAAGACAAGCGTGATACGCTTCCATCGTTCGCCTCGTTCATTGAGGTCGAGCCAGGCCCCGGCCGGTGACGCGGTGCGGGGCTGTTCAACATTTTGGAGGTTACCATGTCCGAGATTCGTGTAGTTCACGAAGAGATGCTTCCGTGTGGTCGGAAAAAGTGCTGCCCCACCATCCGCGTCTTCGAAGACGGCAGCGCGACACTCTCCGACGATGATGTAGAGGTCGGTTCGACCGGCACGATCAAATTGCAGCCAGAGGCTGCCGCACGGCTCGTCGAACTCTTGACAGGCAAGCGTTGACCTCGTTTCTGCTCGTCTCCGCGCTCGTCGGCGCGACGCTGATCGTCACGAGCAGCACGCTCTTGCGGCCCGTGCGCCGGCTCTACCCGCCGCTCCTTCACTGCAGCCAGTGCAGCGGGTTCTGGGTGGGGGCGCTGGCGGGCGCGACGGGGCTCGTGTCCGTCGGCTGTGGGCGCGCGCTGGGTGCCCTGGTCGTCGGGTGCGCCACGAGCTTCTTGTCGCAGGTGGCCGATGGGGTACTATCCAAGCTGCTGGGGCCCCCAGAGGAGTGAAGACCATGATCCGCAAGAAGACCACGTTGAAGTGCAAGAGCGGCGGCGTGCAGAACGGCAACGGCGCCGGCCACCCCCGGGCGCTCATCGACCTGTGCGCGTACCGGGAGAAGCGCAACTTCAACAACATCGGCACCACCTGGGACCCCAAGTACAGCGGGTGGAGCAACCCGTCGCGACCGCGCGACTACGCGATCTTCCTGCGACCGATCCGCCACGGCAGCTGACGGCGCCCGCGTCAGGCGCCGAGATCTCCAAGCGCCGCCCTCAGGTGCTCGCCCTCGCTCCTGGCCGACACGACCTCGAACCCGCGCTGGGCGAGCGCCGCGCGCGCGCGTTCGTCGGCCACGAGGTCCGCGCAGCGATCTGCGAGCTCGCCGTACTCCGCGAACGCGACGGCGCCCGCGAACCCTTCGTGGCCGTCTCCGCGCTCGGACACGACGGCTCGCTTGTTGGCGAGCGGGTAGAAGACGCGGACCGACTCGAAGACGGTGTTCTGGTCCATGCCGTGGATGTTGACCACCACCTTCGACCGGGCGATGAGCGCGTCGCGCGCCGGACCGTACAGCCCGGAGCACACCTGCACGCGCAGCCCGCGCGCCGCGATCCCGTCGAGCACGACCCGGCGCCGGTCGGTCATGGTGCCGTAGAAGAGGACGTCGACGTCCTCTTCGGGCGCGGGCGCGATGCGCGTCAGCTCCGGGACGTAGCCGACCGGCAGCCAGCGCGCCCGGACGCCCAGCTTGGCGAACCGCTCGACGTTGCTCTGGCTGAAGTCGCATACCGGGTACTGCCGCAAGATGGCGACCATCTTCGGCGTGACGAACGGCGAGCCGGGGTGGACGTGCTCGAGGTGGTAGAGGATGGTCCCCGGCGGCGGCGTCACGCCGAGCAGCGGGATCGACGTCGTCCCTAAGAGGACGAGGCGGCGATCGGATAGCCACCGCCGCGTCAGCACGCAGTCGTGGCCCAAGGACAGCAGGCCGTAGTGGACGGTCTCGGCGATCTCCTGGAGCGCGCTGCGCTCGGCGGCGCTACCCAGCGCGATGACCCCGAACTTCACTCCGCGATCTCGATCAGCATGTCCCGGATGGCGAGCTGGAAGCTCGCCGCGAACGTCGTCTTGCCGATGTGCGCCACGATCGCGTCCCGGTGGCAGTAGATCCTGCCGCCGAGCTTTTGCCACTGCTGGCAGAAGTAGACGTCCTCGCCGGTCTCGTCCGGCATCATGAAGAGCTTCGGCTGGCCGCGCTTGTCCTTCGGCGCCCCTTCAGCGAGCCGCTCGAGGCACCGCCGGGACGCTACGAGCACGCCGGCGCCGACCGCGCGGACCTCGACGTAGACGACGCCCTCGTGCCGAATCGCGCGCAGCGACTTCTCCGGCAGCATCTTGGGCGACACGAACGGGTCGCCGCCGAGCGTGCTGTCGCTGCGCGTGACGTGCGCGAAGCCGACGACGTCCACGCGGCCCGCGCCCACGCACTCGATCGCCGCGACCAGGTCGCCCGACTTCCACTGGTGGTCGGTGTCGACCTGCACCATGACGTCGGCCCCCTCGCTCAGCGCCTCGAACGCCAGCGTGTTGCGCGCGAAGTGCGGGAGCGTGCCCCGAACGTACCCCCAATCGCAGAGCTCGTGCCCGCGGTCGTGCAGGGCGTCCATCGACGCGAGCAGCGAGCCGACGAACTCCGGCTCCATGGAGTCGTAGCAGGGCGAGCCGATGAAGATCTTCAGGGTCATGGGGTCTCTCTCGTCAGCCGACCGTCTTCGAGTTCACCCGCCGGCACGAGCAGCGCCACGGGCTTGCCGGCCTTGGTCAGGAGGTAGCGCTTGCCGGCACGCGCCACCTCACGCACGTATTCGCCGGGCTGCGCCCGAAAGGCCGTGAGGGTCAGCGGCTCGGGTTTTGTGCGACGCGCCACGGGGCAAAGACTGATCGCACGATCGCGCGTTCCGCGCAAGTGCTACAGTTTGATACCCATGATCGTCACCGGCTTGCAGCAGGAGGTCGTCGACCAGTTGCCGGTGCTCTTCGCCAAATTCGAAGGCCAGCGTTTGCCATACATGTACACGGACATCAAAGGTGTCGTGACCTGCGCGACCGGCAACGCGCTCTTCTCCGCGGCCGCCGCCGACGCCCTCGCCTGGTACCACCCTGAGAATGGGTCGCCGTGCACGAAGGCAGAAGTCGACGCCGCGTACGCGCTCGTCAAGGCCGCGTGGCCGGGCGTGCAGTCGACCGCGTGCGCCAAGCTCACGACGATCCGGCTGACCGCGGCGGCCATCACGGGGCTCATCGACCAGACGGTCGCCGAGGACTGGGGGTACCTGGTCGCGCAGTACCCGGGCGCCCCGACGCTGCCGGCCGACGCGCAGCTGATGTTGCTGTCCTCGGCCTGGGCGTGGGGCAGCTACTTCGCGAACGTGTGGGACAAGATCGGTAAAACCGCCGCGGGCGTCGGCTACGGCGCGGCGTTCAAGGCGCTATTCGCCGCGGACCCGCCGGACTTCTCGGCGGCCGCGGACCTGGTGCGCGAGGCCAGCGCGCACGAGGAGAAGGTCAACCCGGGGATCGTCGCGCGCGACCTCGGCGAGGTGCTGATGCTGCAGAACGCGGCGGCGGTCGTGGCCGCCGGCGACGACCGCGCGCGCCTATGGTACCCGGCGACGTACGTCCCGCTGCCCGTCGGCTAGCGGCGCCCCTTCGCGCCCGGGGTGCCCGGACTCGTCGGCGGCTCGTCGGGCTCCTCGCTGAGCGGCACCGAGTGCGCGACGTCGCCCGCGCGGTCGAGCGGCACCTGCCAGTGCGACTCGAGCATGAAGCGAAGGCACCCGCACTTGCGGCACCAGAGAAACGGCGTCGCGGCGGACATCGAGCCCGAGCCGCCCTTGGCCAGCTTCTCGGAGGGAGCGATGAACTTGTGCCAGTGCGGGACCCCGCAGACGCACGTGTCGGCGAGCGGGACGTCCGGCATGGCCTTACTGAAGAGATAGCTTGCCCTAGACCGGGCTCAAACGGTAGAGGGGTTTGGATGAACCTGAAACAATCGCTCGTTCAAGCCGCTGTACTGGTCACCATGACGCTCGTCGGGCGGACGCCCGCCCACGCGTCGCCGCCGGCGGCGGACCTCGTGACCGTGGACGAGGTGCTCGCCGCGATGGCTCGGGTCCCGGAGCGCGAACTCACTCCGAGGGAGCTGGCCCGGCAGGCCAGCGAGCCTCCTGCCGGCCACTACGATCGCATCGGCGACGCGCGCGAGATCGCCGTCGCCATCGTGGGCGCCGTCAACGGGATGGACCCGCTCTACCAGAGCCGCGCGCTGACCATGGCGCTCATCGCCGTGCACGGGGCGTGGGAGACGGGCAACCACCGGTGCGCGCGCGGCGACAGCGGCAGGAGCTGGGGGTACCTGCAGCTCTCCATCGCCCACACCGACCGCTACCAGGCGTGCGACCCCTCGCTCGCCACGCGCCGGTGGCTCCGGCTGGCCCGGAGCGTGTGGTGCGCGGACAATCCCGAGGGCACCGAGCTCGCGGCCGTCGAGAGCGGCCGGTGCGACGCGGCGCTCGTCAAGACGCAGCACCGGCTGGCGGTCGCCCGGCAGATCGCCGCCGAAGTGGCCCGCGCCACGCTGCCGCGCGAGTGAGTCGCCGCCGGAGTCGTGGTAGTCTCGAGCCATGGAGCACGTCTCGCGCGGGGGCAGGTCGGTGGCCGGGTTCGCACTCGGCCGAGTGGGGGACGCCCCGGGCCCCGCCGCCACCCCCATCCTCGCCGCGGTGATGACCGGCGCGGCGGCGGGGCTCCTGGCGTACACCCTGCGGGCCCCGACTTGGGGCGCCCTACTCGCGGGCTCGGGCGCGATGCTGGTCACCAAGCTCGCGATCGACCGCGTCGGGGCGTGACCCGCTAAGGGGTGGTCAGGCCCGCTTGCGCTCGGTCGAGATCCCTGCGAGGATGGCCGCACAAGAGAGGTTTTTCGCGATGGGCGCTCGCAAGCGAGTCGTCGATGTCCCGCCGAGCCGGCACAGGCCCGAGCTGCAGTCGATCCGCGTGCGCGTCATGCACGACGAGGACCCGGACCCGTCGTACTTGTACCGGGATCAGGACCGGGCCCGCCGCGAGGCGTACGAGCGCGGCGACTTCTCGTTCGTCGGCGTGCGCGCCGAGGCCCAGGTCGTCGTCGAGGGCGTCACCCAGACGCTGACGAGCGGCGGGCTCTGGGGCGTCGAGAGCGACTCGGGGGAGGACTACGTCGAGGACGCGGCTCTCCAAGAGTACGACGCCCTGCGCGAGATCCTGAAGGCGGTCGGGGTCTCGACGTCGCAGGTGCCGGTCGGCGACAAGAAGGTGATCAAGCCGCTGATCGAGTGGGAGGCGTGATGGCGAAAGGTCCTAAGAAACTACGGATCACGGTGGAGTTCGACGTGAGCGGACCTGACGTGAGTCGCGCGCGCGATGCCGTAGAGGCAGCACTCGATGCGGGCACCATCCAGGACGCCATCGTGGACGCGGTCGATAGCATCGAAGACGATGAGGAAATCGACTTCACCATCGAAGACGCGCAACTGACTGACGTGAGCAGGATCGGGTTCTGACGGAGGAATGCGATGACGAGGATCGTGCGCGAGACGGGCGACGACGGCATCCGGTCCTACGGGCCGGGCAAGTTCCACACGCTCATCGACAGCTTCGCCTTCGAGGTCGCCGGCGACGGCGTCGACGAGGAGGCGAGCTACGGCGAGGGGGAGGGCTGGTACGGCCTGGTGCGGCTCGACGCGCCGACGCGCGAGCGCGTCGCGGCGGTCGCCGCCGAGAACAAGGACGAACTCACCGAGGACGAGCGAGAGCTGCTCGATGACAGCGTCGCCGTCATCTTCTTCGAGCGGTCGGACGGCATCGTCGAGGCCGACTGGTACGAGGACGAGGCGAAGGCTGACGAGGCGTGGGCGGCGATCGAGGCCGACACCGCGGAGGAGGAAGAAGAAGAGGAAGAGGAGGAAGAGGAGGAAGAAGAGGAGGAAGAGGAGGACGACTTTGACCTCGAGAGCGAGATGGAAGACGCCCTCATCATCAAGGACGCGCGCGGCGGGAAATACTCGATGTCCCTGGGGGGCAAGAGCCTCGGGTCGTTCAGCAACTTCGACGCTGCTCTCATCGCGGGCCTGCAGAAGGCGAACGACCAGAACTTCTTCCCGAACGTCTTCCACGTGAACGACCACGGCAACGTCGATCTCCTCGCGGTCACGCCGGAGGTCAAGCGCGGCAAGGTCGTCAAGGTTGAGTACACGATCGAGAGGAGCTGGGTCTGATGGCCACCCGCAAGAAGAAGGTCGACTTCGACGACGAGGACGCGGTCCTCGCGGACGTCGCCAAGGCGCTCGACATCGACCCGGACGAGCTGTCGATCGGGGAGGCGCGCGGACAGTCGAGCTTCGGCGTCGCGACGGTCTACGAGATCACCACCCGTGGTGGTCGCAAAGAGTGGCAGGTGGTCGAGAACGAGGACGCGGAGCGCGACCTCGCCATCGCCATCGTCAAGCAGGACCTCGAAGAGCAGCCCGAGATCTTCGAGCCGAACTTCATCGAGTCGCACATCGACACGGACAGGTTGCGTAGCGACCTCGAGAGCGACGTTCAAAATAGTAACGAAGAACGATTGCGCGACGAGACCCCCGAGGACTTCTGGAAAGAGGCATCGCGCGACGGGATGGACGAGAAGTGGGTCGTCGAGTGGGACAGCCCGGACGGTGAGGGGACGCTGGCTGGGACGTTCGCGTCGGAGTCGGAGGCCATCGACGCGGGTGAGGACTGGAAGCACGACGCGGTCGCGGCGAACACGGACGAGGACTACGACGAGGGCGACTTCAGCTACTCCACCGAGCCGGCTGAGCCCGAGGACTCGGACATCGAGACGCTCGCCGCCAGCCTGACCGAGGCCGAACTCAAGGACCCGATGGAGTACCTCGAAGGGATCTACGGCAAGGAGGACGCCGTCAAGAGGGCCATCGAGATCGCCGGCATCGACGTCGACGCCGCCGCCGAGGAGGCGGTGAGCGTGGACGGGCCGGCGCACTTCCTGTCGTCCTATGACGGGAACTCGTACACGACCGACGGGGGTCTCGTTTACTGGAGGGTCAACTGATGGCGCGCAAAGAGACGCATGACGACGTCGAGTTCGCGGTCGAGGACGCGGGCGGCAAGGAGCGAACCTTCAAGACGTTCGACGAGGCAGCCGGCCTCGCCGTCTCGGTCGGGGCGTCCGACGGCCGGCCCGTCAACCTCGACGTGCTCATCTGGAGCGAGGAGGGCGCCGAGTGGTACGGCGGAGACGACGCCGTCGACGAGTACAACGAGGACCCCGAGGCGAGCGTCTTCGAGCGGTTCGAGATCACCGTCAATCCGGTGGGGAGGGTACCGTGACGCGCCACCGAGTCGCAGCCGACGACGGTCCCGAACTCGAGCAGATCGGCGACGTCGGCGACGTGAACTTTCCGGAGTACGACGGCGGTCCGATCTACTGCCGGAAGCCGAAGTCCGGCGAGCAGAAGGACATCTACGGCGACTGCTTCGTCGAGTACGTCGAGATCCCGCCGGACGACCTCGAGTTCGACGACCCGGACGCGCGCTGGACCATCTACCGGGTGGACCTCGACCCGGAAGTGCCGAGCTGGGGCGACATCAAAGACGTGGCAAGGACCACGGATCAGGATCCGGACGAACTCGCGGCCGCGTTCGTGAGTAATGATCCGCTGGAGCGTGCGTACGCGTACGAAACGTGGGCCGGCCACTACGGCTGGCACGAGTTCGACCAGTACCCGCTCGTGCTCACCCGGCTCGAGACCGAGGAGCGGTACGACGCGGACCTCGGCGGCAAGAGCGGCATCGTCTCCGCGCTCGAGGAGACTGTCGAGCGGATGGCCGACGACAGCGGCGCGCAGGCGTGGAGCACGCTCGGCGACGCCCTCCTGAGCGACATCGCGGCCGACGGGTACGACCCCGACTCGGCGGTCTGCATCGCGCGGTTCGGCGACGCGGTGGCGGTCAACGGGGACGTCCTCGTCGATAGGGGCTGGGAGCAGGCGCTCGGCATCAAGCCGGGCAAACACCCGAAGCTCTGGAACGAGGTCGGCGTTCGGCAACTCGAAGGCTGGCTCGAGAAGAACGGTTACGAGCTCACGGACTTCGGCGGCCGCGTGCCGACCACCGAGGAGGAGGTGTCCGGCGAGCACGTCGTCCACGCCGTCGCCAAGCAATTGGAGCTGCCCGAAGAGACAGTCATGGAGATCGCCCAGACGCTCGACTGGTGGCAGAAAGAGATCCCATGGGGCACCTCCGGCGACACGAGCACGTGGGCGAAGCGTCGCGGTGCCGCTCGAACCGAGGAGTCGCGACGGTCGCGAGTCCGCGAACCTCAGAGTGTCGTCGATCAGCTCCTAGCCAGAGGTGCGCGCGCCCACGCCATGTTGCCGGACGCGGTCGCGCACGCCCGCGGCAATCGCGCTCAGTTCTGGTTCTTCGCGATGTCTTCCCGTCGTGATGACGCACGCGTCGTGGACGCGTCCATCGGTAAAGACGCGATGGCGCGCGTCGCTCGGCAGATCGGCGGCGTCGTCAAGGGCGGTTACGTCATCGACGGGGTCGCGTACGTGATGCCGACAAAACATTGAGGAACGGAGACTTCAAGATGCCCAGCAAGACCAAGCCCCGCCGCACCCCGCCCGCCCGCCCCGAGCCGCGCATCGACCCGGAACAGCAGCACGACGACGCGATGCGCGTCCTGCGCCAGGAGTATTACGGCGGCGTCCGCGGGATCACTGAAGACCTCAAGGCGCGCGTCAAGTCGGGCGAGATCGCCAGCGAGGACGCCCTGAACGACGCCGTCCACCAGGAGGTCGACGGCTCGTACTGGGTCATCTACACGCACGCGAACTTCCAGGTCCTCCTTTGCAGTGACCACCACGACGCGTACTTCGAGGAGTACGGCGAGGCGCCCCTGACCGACGGGAACGTCAACTGGGCGGCGCTCGCGTTCGCGACCCTCGAGCGCGACGTGCGCGACCAGATGGACGCGGAGGACGTCCGGGTCGTGGAGGAGCGCCGCCGCGTGCGCGAGTACCCCGCGCGCGCCAAGCCGGGCAACTGGGGCCCCGGGGTGCCGTGGGTGCCCAGCGAGGCCAGCAAGCGCCGCCCGCGGCCGACCCTGCGCGGCACACGCCGCCCAGTCGCCCGCGACCACCGCCGGCCCGGGAGGAAGTGATGGCGACGAGACTCGACCCCTTCACGCGCGCGTACATCGAGGCGGCGCTCTGGAGCACGTCCGACGACGACGATGAGCCGCTCGACGCGAACTACGACCGGAGCGACATCGACGCGAAGACGATGGCGGCGATCGTCCGGGACTGCGCCGACTTCCAGCGGCGCTTCGGCTCGCTCATCGAGGACGACGACTCGAAAGCGATCGAGAAGTGGGGGCGCTGGGAGCTCGCCGGGCACGACTTCTGGCTCAAGAGGAACGGCCACGGCGCCGGGTTCGGCGACGGCAACTTCCCGAAGCACGACGACGAGCTGTACGAGGCGGCGAAGTCGTACGGCGACTTCGAGCTCTACGTCGGCGACGACGGGGTCATCTACGCGGTGGGCGAGGAGCCGGCGCGCGGTGCGGTGAGTGAGGCGGCGCGGCGTCGGTCGTCCGTTCGCGCACCGACATCTCGTCACCCACCTCATCACCGAAATCCATTCTTGCGCGAGCGCCTCGCCAAGCGGTTCCGCGTCGGCAGTCGCGTGCAGATGAGCGACGATGCACTCGAGAACTACGGCGAGCGATACCGTGGGCAGGTACTGGTCGTCACTCACGTCTCCACCAGTCGCGCAGACCACCCTGGCTTCGATTCGGACGCCGGCAGCGCGCTCTATGACCTCGCCGACGAGAGCGGCAAACCGTTCCCGAACTCGCTCTACGACTGGGAACTGGAACCAGCACCCGCACGCCGCCCCCCGAGGAGCCGCTGATGCCCCGCAAGAAGGCCAACCGCGAACCCTCTCCGAAAGAAGAGGGCGCGCAGATCCTCGAAGCCGCCGCCAAGGCCGGCGCCGACTACGCGATGGAGCAGGTCGGCGGGGATCATTTCCACGACTGGGTCTGGGAGCAACTCGTCGAGGCCGAGCGGATGCGCGCGACCGACCCGAGCAGCGTCTTCCCGAATGACACCCCGGCGGGCGCGAAGCGGGCCGCCAGGAACATGCTCCAGCAGCTCGAGTGGGACACCAAGCGGCAGATGGGTGCGCGCGAGGTGCTCGACTTGAGCGGCGCGAAGGGTGTGTTCGAGAGCGGCAGCGCCTCGTGGGTGAGGGACACGTACGGGATCACGGAGCGGGACGTCACGAGCGCGTTTTTCGACAGCTTCGTCGAGGCGCTGAAGAGCCCGAGCACCGTCGCGTGGCTAACCGACGAGGTGCTGCAGCAGGGTGAAGAGCTGCGGGGCGCGGTCAAGTCGAAGCTGGCCCGCGAGGCGCGCCGACCGACTGCCCACCGCCGCCCGAGCGGTCACCAGGTCGCCGACTTCTCGACCTTGCCCGAGATCATCGAGCACGCCCGACGCGAGGGCGGCGCCACGCACGTGAGGGTCGCCGGGGCCAACACGACGATCTACTACCCGACGAGCGACGGCGAGTACGAGCAGGCGAAGGTCTGGAGGCAGGGCGGCTACTGGCACGGGCAGGCCCCGGGCGACCGCGCGATCGTCGGCCGACTGCCCGCCGGCGAGCAGGCCATCGACGACTACCTCGCGCGCGGCTGGCAGAGGACGGCGGAGGCTCGACGGTCGTCTCGCGTGGAGAGTCGGGGGGCACCGAAGTCGCAGCAACGACCTCCCCAGCGTCGGCGCTAACCGCCCCGGGCGACCAGATCGAGCGCGCGCTCGAGGAGCACGAGGTCGGTCGGTTTGCCCAGGACCAGCATGGCCCCGGCGAGCGGGTTCTTGGCCTGCTCGTGCACTTCGCCGAGGGGGCGACCCGTCACGACGATGACCGGGACATGGGCCACTTTGGGCGTGGCCAGCTTGCGCCGGGCGACCTCCCAGCCGTCGATCCCGGGGCCGAGGTCGAGGTCGAGGAGCACGACGTCGACCGGCTCGGTGCGCAGCAATTCGAGCGCCCCCTCGCCGGTCTCCGCCCAGCACACGTGGTGACCCATATTCTCGAGCGCCTGGACGATCGCCCCGCGCTGCAGGGGGTCGTCTTCGACGACTAGGACTTCCATCCCGTCGAGCGTACGCGCCTTTCCGCGCGCGGTAACGCGCTGAATCTCGACCCCCGGGGACAGCAAGCACAATTCACGAGGGCCGCCCGCGATCGGGAGTATGATCCCCCCTCGAAGGCGAGGGGCCGCGCGGGCCGCCTCGGAGGTCTCGCGACAAGAGAAGCGTTCGAGGGAAGCAATGTCCGCACGACCCGGTGGCCGAAATTCATTCGCGGCATCCACCTACCCGCAGCCGCGGTTCGGTGGCGGCGGGGCGAGCGGCACCGGCGCGACGGGGTTCACCGGCCCGACGGGCCCGAAGGGCGCGCAGGGCACGGCCGCGAACACCGGCGCCACGGGCCGGACGGGACCGACGGGCGGCACGGGACCGACCGGCGCGCAGGGGGTGCCCGGGACCGCGACGCTCACGGGGGCGACCGGGGCGACAGGCTTCACCGGCCCGACCGGGGCGCAGGGGATCCCGGGCACCGCGACGACCACCGGCGCGACCGGCCCCACGGGCGCCGCGGGACCCACGGGCGCGACCGGGACCACCGGCGCGACCGGCGCGGCGAGCACGGGTCCGACCGGCGCCGCGCGCACCGGCGCGACGGGGTCAACGGGGCCGACGGGGTCGACGGGCCCCACGGGCACCGCGAGCACGGGCGCGACGGGTGCGGCCGGCGCGACGGGGCCGACGGGGGTCCCCGGTTCGGCGACCGCGACCGGCGCGACCGGCGCGACCGGCGGCACGGGACCCACGGGCGCCCAGGGCGTACCCGGGACCGCGACGCTGACGGGTGCGACTGGACCGACGGGCGCGACCGGCACCACGGGACCGACCGGCGCGCAGGGGATCCCGGGCACCGCCACCACGACCGGCGCCACGGGTCCCACCGGGGGCACGGGGCCGACGGGCGCGCAGGGCGTCCCCGGCACCGCGACGACCACGGGTGCGACGGGGCCGACGGGTGCGACCGGCGCGACCGGCTCCCCGAGCACCGTCACGGGCCCGACGGGCAGCACGGGGCCGACGGGCGCGCAAGGCGTCCCCGGCAGCGCTACGACCACGGGCGCGACGGGACCCACGGGAAACACGGGACCGACCGGTGCGCAGGGAGTTCCCGGAACAGCGACCACGACTGGCGCGACGGGACCCACCGGGGGCACCGGCCCGACCGGCCCGACCGGGGCGACAGGCAACACTGGGCCGACCGGCAACACGGGGTCGACCGGCACCCAGGGGACAGCGGCCAACACGGGGTCGACCGGCTCGACGGGGGCCACGGGGGCGACCGGGGCCACGGGACCGACCGGCGCGCAGGGGGCGCCCGGATCGGCGACGCTCACGGGCGCGACGGGCGCGACCGGTTTCACCGGACCGACGGGCGCTCAGGGGATCCCAGGGACAGCGACCACGACGGGGGCGACGGGCCCGACGGGGTGGACGGGTCCGACGGGGTGGACGGGTCCGACGGGGGCAGCGAGCACTGTCACGGGACCCACGGGCCCGACCGGCAACACGGGCCCGACTGGCACCCAGGGTGTGCCCGGCACCGCCACCACGACGGGGGCGACCGGGGCGACGGGGCCGACTGGGGCGACCGGGGCGACGGGCGCGACGGGCTCCCCGAGCACCGTCACGGGGCCTACGGGCAGCACGGGCCCGACCGGCGCGCAGGGCGTCCCCGGCACCGCGACGACCACGGGCGCGACGGGGTCGACCGGCGCCCAGGGCTCGATCGGCGGGACCGGGCCGATCGGGGCGACGGGTGCCACCGGCGCCGCGAGTTCGGTCACGGGTCCGACAGGGTCCACCGGCCCGACCGGCGCGCAGGGCGTCCCCGGCACCGCGACGACTACGGGCGCGACGGGCGCGACTGGCTCCACCGGTCCGACCGGGGCGCAGGGGATCCCGGGGGTGGCGACCACCACGGGTGCGACGGGGTCGACGGGTTTCACCGGGCCGACGGGCAGCACGGGGGCGACTGGGGCGGCGAGCAGCGTCGCGGGGCCGACGGGGGACACTGGGCCGACGGGCGCGCAGGGCGTCCCGGGGACCGCGTCGCTCACGGGCGCGACGGGGTCCACGGGCTCCGCTGGGGCGACCGGGCCCACGGGCGCGACGGGTATGACGGGCGCGCGCGGGACCGCCGCCAACACCGGCGCCACCGGCCCCACCGGGGCGCAGGGCGCCCCAGGCAGCGCTTCGGCCACGGGCGCGACGGGCGCGACCGGCTCCGCGGGGCCGACTGGATTCACGGGCGCGACGGGCGCGACGGGCGCCGCGAGCACAGTCACCGGCCCCACGGGTTTCACGGGACCGACCGGCGCGCAGGGCGTCCCCGGCAGCGCGACGACTACGGGCGCGACGGGCGCGACCGGCTTCACGGGCCCGACCGGAGCGACGGGTGCGTCGAGTACGGTCACCGGCCCCACGGGTTTCACGGGACCGACCGGGGCGCAGGGCGTCCCGGGCAGCGCGTCGGCCACGGGCGCGACCGGGCCGACCGGGTTCACCGGGCCGACCGGCGCGCAGGGGATCCCCGGCGTCGCCTCGGCCACGGGCGCGACCGGCCCCACGGGCGGCGCGGGACCGACGGGCGCAACCGGGGCGACCGGGGCGACTGCGATCGTGGCGCCGCTCTCGCGCACGATCTACGTCGACGGCGGTTCGACGGCGGCGGCGCCGAACGGCTCGATCGCCGCGCCGTACAAGACCATCAGCGCGGCCCTCGCCACGATCGGGCAGCCGACCAGCACCTCGGACGCGAACTCCATCATCCTGATCCAGATCACGCCGTGTCTTGGTGGGTACGCTAGCGAGCCGGGGACAGTCACGGTCCCCGCGTTTCGCAACATCAAATTTCTGGGTCTCGGTTCATCCATACAACAGGCATACATCGATGTAGCGGCCAATTTTGTCTGGAATAACACGTCGGCCTCCGGCGGGGCGTACCCGCCCACGATCGCGACTACCACTCTTGAAGGACTGAAAGTTCAGAACGTCACGATCACTGACGACAACACGCCTGACGCGACGCCGTCTTCGATCGAGTTCATCGGCAGCACCGTATCGGGCACGATCGTCGGGACTGTGGCCAGCCAGCTCAGCGACCTTTTTGTGCTATCGACGATCGTCGAAGGTGGCATCAACACGCCGTCGGCTGCAGTCACGGTCATTGGACCGTTCTCTTATGTAGGTGACGGTGTGACGTGCCTGTACCTGCACGTGGGCGACAACTCCCCCGGTGCTCTGGTCTCGGGCACCATCGTGAGCAGCGAGAATGTGACCCTGTACAACGGCGGGGAACTGGCTTTCGGCAGCTTGTCTGCGCCGAATCTGGCCATCATCGAGGGCGGCTCCGTCATCAGCAACTTCACGATCAGTCTCGGGGTCGGATCGCTCAGTGCCCTGGACGGGAACTTCACCGCCGGGTCGGTCACTTGCACTGACGCGACCCTCAACGACTGCATCTTCAATGGCGGCTTCCAGCTTACGGCGACAACGGTCACTACGGACGCGCAGAGCTGGACCAACTACCTCGCGCAGGGCGGCTCGACCAGCGGCATCGGCACGCTCACGGTGCAGCGCGCGAGCGGCACGCTGTTCCCCTCGAACCCGTTCCCGGGGGAGATCTTCTTCCGCCAGGACCTGGGCGCGCTCTACGCGTGGAACGCGACGACGTCGACCTGGGTCGCGAGCGGCGGCGGGTCCACCGGGCCGACCGGTCCCTCGGGCGGGCCCGCGGGGCCGACCGGGCCGACCGGCGCGGGCGGGACGGGCCCGACGGGCACCGCGGGACCGACCGGCGTGCCGGGCACGGCGAGCGGCACGGGTGCGACGGGGCCCACGGGGTCGGTCGGGACGACGGGCCCGACGGGCGCGATGGGGGCGGCCGCGAACACGGGCGCCACGGGCCCGACCGGCGCCGCGAGCACGGGCGCGACCGGCAGCGCCGGCCCGACCGGGGCCACGGGCGCGAGCGGCGCGAGCACGGACCTGACGCCGCTGTCCCTGCCGGCGACGACCGCGCCCGCGACGCCGCACGCGGGCTTCGTCGACCTCTACGACACGGGCGGCGCGCTCGGGATCAACGGCTCGGGGATCCTGGTCCCCGGGTTCGTCCCGCTCTTCACGATCACCGCCTCGCAGGCCGCCGCGAGCAACAACGGCACGACCTTCAAGATCGTCGGCGGGCAGGCCGGCTCCGGTCCCGGTGGGACCGACGGCGGCGTCGAACTCTTGTCGTTCGACGGCTCGGCCGGCGTCGCGGTCGCCGACGGGGCCGCGGTCCTCAAGGCGAACGGCGCGATCGTCATCGACGCGGTCTCCCCGTTCGCGACGACGATCAGCATCGGCGCGTCGACGACGACCGGCCCCATCACAGTCGGCAGCACGGCAAACGCCGGGACCGTCCAGATCGCGAGCTCCGCCAGCGTCGGATTGGTCGCAGGCAACAGTTCGAGCGACCAGGCCGTCGTCGACGTCACCTCCTTCTTGGGGGGCGCCGCGACCGTCACGGCCACCGGGCAGATCACCATCGACTCGCCCAGCGGCATCACGGGGCCGACGGCCATCGGCATCGGCAACAACTGGACGACGGGCCCCATCGCGATCGGCAACGGCGGGGCGGGGGCAGGCACCTGGTACACGAACACCAGCCTCACGTTCGACGCGGCGTCGCCGGCCACCGTGCCGATCGGCATCGGCAACACGAACACCAACGGGACCATCACGATCGGCAACTCCACCGCCGCATCGGTGAACCTGATCAGTACACTGAGCACGTCGCTGTCGCTCATCTCCGGCACGATCACCGGGGCAGCGACCGCGAGCATCCTCTTCGACTCGGTCACGCGCACGAACACGCCGATCGGCATCGGCGCGTCGTTCACGACCGGCGCGATCACGATCGGCAACACCGGCACGTCCGCGGGGCCGGTGCTCTTGCAGTCCGGCCCGTCGAGCGCGGGCGCGTCCATCGCGCTCAGCAGCACCGGGACGATACTCGGTCTCGCCGCCTCGGCGATCACGCTCGACGCGCCGGCCGTCGCGAGCGTCCCCATCAGCATCGGCGCGCTGTTCACGACCGGCGCGATCACGATCGGCAACCCCGGAGCCGGCGACGGTATCTGGCAATCGAAGACGACGATCACCCTCAGCGCGGTCGGCGGTCTCAACGGGTTCGCCGGGTCGACCCCGCTCTACTCCTTCGCGACCAACGTCTCGGAGATCTACACGCCGCTCACGAGCAACCCGAACACGGACACCACCGTCGTGCTCTCGGCGGTTCCGCAGGGCAGCCTCGCCTCGCAGCTCGGGGAGGTCCACGTCACCGACACGGGCTACGCCTCGACCTCCGACGCTGCCACGCCAGTCACCGCATACACTCTCCCGATCCCGTCGGGTGGGTCGGTGGGCGGCCTGATCCACGCCTTCGGGCGCGCGACCGCGCCGAGCGGGACGGCCACCGCGTCCATCTACCGACTCATCCAGTTCCTCGCGTCCAACAAGGCTGGAGTCGTGTCGCAGTCCGCTCAGGAAATCAGCACTGAACTCACCACCGACGGCGCGGCCATCGGCTCTGCGTCTGTAGGGACTATCGTGAGCGGATCGAACTTCGTCGTCCAGGTCATGGGGGTCTCCAGCACGGACATCGACTGGACCGTGCGCGTCGACTTCGTAGAGAACTAGTTGCAGCCCAGCGGGGGCGTGGAGCTGGGACTCTGGCAGTAGGAGACGGCCACGTTCGTCGTGCCGACCACGTCGGAGATGTCGCCGGCGTCGTACGGGGCGTAGACCGAGACCTCGCACGTCTGCGCGACGCACGGGTACCCCGAGCAATCGAGATCGGACAGGCAGAGGACGACGCTGGGAGGTCCGAAAAAACCCTCTGCCGGCCGGCACGTCGTCTGACCCGTCAGGATGCCAGCCCCGCCGTTGCTCGACACGGCCTCGTTCGCGAGGCACACCTGCGCGCCAGCATCATCACCCGAGCAGTCCGCGCCCCCGCGGCACGTCGCCGGGCCGTACGGCGAACCGGGGAACGCGTTGACCTTCGGCGCCGACCCGGCGTCGCCCGCGTCCTCCCTCGGAGCCTCGGCGTCCTCTACGACCCGTGCGGCCGCCTCGCGGCCCGCGTCGACCGCGACGTCCCCCGAGTCGACCGAGTCGACCGCTGCCGCCTCCGCCGAGGGACTCTCGGCGTCCTCCCTCTCCCCGCCGTCCACATCGGCACTCGGAGAGCCGCCCTCCGTGTCGAGTTCGGAGACGAGCGTGGGCGGGTCGATCCCGAGGACCGACGCGCACCCGGACAGGACGAGCATGGAGACGACCACGACCGCGACGCGAGCGCTGAGCATCTTCCAATTGTGCGCACAAGTTGGCCCCCTGTCAAGCCCCCTTGACGGACAGGCCGCTTGTGCGTACAAATGGTCGTCGTGGTCGGTAGGCGCAAGAAGGCCCGCAAGGACGCGCACCTCAACGTGCGCTGCACCCCCGAGCAGCGCGCGATCATCGGCGCCGCCGCCGCGAAGCTCGGGATCAGCGCGTCGTCCTGGGTCCTGTCTCTCGCCCTGCGCGAGGCCGGCGTCGCCCGCAGCGACGCCGGCGCCTGAACAACGGAAAGAGGTGAGCCGCGTGTCCAAGTCCAAGTCGTTCCAGGTCCCCGCCGACATCACCGTCGCGCCGCTCGCCGGCTCGGCCCCCGACGCCAGACCGGAGGTCTACTCGTTCTTGAAGTTCGCGCGGCACATCTGGCTCGACGACCCGCGCGCGTTCACGAGTCAAGGGCAGATGAGCGTCTTGCGGATGCGCCAGTGGCACGCGGTCATCGACCGGTTCGAGGCGAGCAAGGTCGGCGACTGGATCACGCTCGACGAGGGCGACTACGCCGCCCTGAAAGTCATCGTCGAGGCGCCGATGCGATCGTTCCCGAGCGCCCACGCCATGATCGCCTGCCTGCCGTTCTCGGACGCCGTGCTCGACGCGGTCGACACGATCCCCGCGGCACCCGCGGGGTGAGCGGCCCCCGCGGAGAGTCCGGTCACCACGACCGCAGCGCGCGGTCCACCGCCGCCGGGTCGAAGAAGGCCAGGTGCGCCGACGCGTCGTTCACGCCGAAGCTCGCCACGAGCTTGCCCCCGTCGCGGGCGAGACCCGCGCAGAACTCGATCCCCTTCGCGACGAAGTAGAAGGGGTCGCTGGCGGCGGTCGCTCGGAAGTCGGCGTCGAAGCGCACGAACCGGTGCAGGTAGACGCGGTGCGGGCACCACGCGACCTCGTGGGTGACGGCGAGCCAGCCACCACCGTGCGCGACGAGCTGCGAGCCGCCGCGCAAGTCCGCGAGCCGCGCGGCCGGCACCGATCGCGCGACTTCCCGGGTCGCGCCCTGGCTGCGCTCGACGACGACCGTCGGGTCGCAGAGGTACACGAACTGCCCCGGCCGGCCGACGATCGGCATCCAGTTCTTCTGGGGCCGGTCGTGCTCGTAGTCGCGGACCTCGTCGACCGCCGTGACGGACCACGCCGCGTCGAGGGTCACGACCGCCAGCTCGCAGCGGCCGTCGCCGTCCGGCGCGTCGCGCACCGTGCACGACGCGCGGTACCCGTCGCCGCCCCACCACAGCCGGCAGTCCTCGTAGCCCTCGACGAACCCGAGCTTGCGCGCCGGCAGTCCAGGGTCGTTGCGGATCTCAGTCGACTTGATCGGGCTCCATTTGTCGCTCATCTCGAGCACGTGGTTGCGCGTCCGGATGATGCCGCTGCCGTCGAGCGTCGGGTACTGGCCCTCCTGGGTCACGGTGTAGTTCACGGTCCGCACCAGGACGAGCCGCCGGCCCCCGGGCCCGACACACACGCTCGGGTTCATCGGCCTGTAGCCGTCGCCCGGTTCCCAGTCGATCGGCCGCACCTCGGCCCCGAACAGCTCCCCCGCGCCCTTGACGTAGTGGACGAAGTTCTTGCGGGCCTGCTCGCGCACGCCGGCGTCCGCGCACGTCGTCAGCCGCGCGCACGCCTGCCCGGCAGCCTCTCGCCTGCCCGGAAATTTGCTGTAGTACCCGGCGATGGCGAGCTCCTCGTCGCGCCCCCACGCGTAGACGCCGCGCTCGACGAAGAGGATGTCCGCGGTGCTGTCCGGGATCGCCTCGGCGATGAGGCAAGCCGACTCGTTCTGGCCCCGCTCGCGCAGGTGCTGCGCGAGCAGCTTGAGCGGCTCGCCCCGCCCCGGCCGGGCGTTGTACGCCTCCAGGCACGCCTTGGTCATCTGGGGCTCGTCGCCCAGGCCCCGGTAGCACTGCGCGATGCCGTAGAGGGCCTCCCAGATCTCCTCGTCCCAGGTCGCGAGCTCCACGTGCCGGCGGTACCACTGGATGGCCTCATGGAACCGCCCCGCCTCGCGGTAGGTCTGCGCGAGGTAGAACATCGACCGGTAGTTCTTGGGGTTCTCGGCGAGGTCCTCGCTGAGCAGGCGGATGTCGCGGTCGGACTTGTCCGCGCGCGCGCCGCCGTCGCACCGGTCGTCGATGGCGAGGCTCGCGAGGTTCGCGGGACTGTCGACCGACAGAAACTCGTGGGTCACTCCCACGTACTTGGCCGGCACGTCGCGGCGCACCAGGCGCGTGTTCCAGTAGTCGAGGCCACTCGTGCGCTGCACGAGCAGGTACGCCGGGGCCGCGAGCGCCGCCCGGTCGAGCGTGCCGGAGAGGATCATGTCCGCGTCGATGAGCAGCGCGTAGTGCCAGCCGGGCACCGTCCTGGCGAGGGCGAGCGCCTCGTTTCTCGCCTGGGAGAAGTTCTTGAACGTCGTCCTGCCGATCTTGCCGGGCACGCCCCGCGCCGCGAAGAACCGCTCGATCTTCGCCGGGGTGTCGTCGGTCGACCCGGTGTCGGCGATGGCCCAGCAGTCGATAAACGGCAGCGCAGCCTCCAAGCACCGCTCGATGACGGCCGACTCGTTCTTGACGATCATGCAGAGGCAGATCTTGCCGGGCTCGATCCCGAGCTTGCGCTGGGTCGCCCGCGCTGCCAGTCGCTCGCGCCTGTTGGCCATGTCGAACCACTCCTCCCACGCGTCCGGTGCCACGAGCCCGAGCAGCTCCGCGCGGTGCGCCGCGAGGTCTGCCCACGCCTCGCGCGGTAGCTCCGGTACCTCTTCGCCGCGGTCGGGCACGACGACGGCGACGCCGTAGTCGGCGTCGATCGTCCGGACCGCGTGCTGCCCCTCGGCGCGCACGCGCGCGACCGCCTTCCACACGTCCCCGGTCCAGTTCCCGCCGCGGTAGGGGACGACCTGCATCGCCTCGGTCGGCGGGCTCGCGTTGTGCACGACGACGACGTCGGACACGCGGCAGGCGTTCTCGATGTCGCGGTACACCTGGTCGGCGTGGTGCAGCCCGTCGACGAACGCCGCGCCGAACCTGCCGACCGCGTCGCCGCGCGCGAAGAACGCGTCGCTCGCGAGCGCGAAGGACTCGGTGGTCGCCCGGGTCCCGTCCGGGTGCGGCGACGGGTCGACGCCGACCTTGAAGGACGCGCGGACCCGCCGCATCGTCTCGCCGCTGCCGACGCCGATCTCGAGGTAGCGGTCGGACCCAATTTTCTCGAGGACCCGGTTGATGACGTCGTAGCGCGTGGTCGGCCGCGCCGCCGACCCCGCGGGCCGGCCGGTCGATCCACTGTGGACGTCCACCCACGCGCCCGCGCGCGGGATCGCCGCCGGCAGGGCCGGGCCCCGGCCGTCGAACGGTCGCTCGAACCGCTCCGCGCCGGGCGCGCCGCCCCACTTGCGCACGTAGTACTCGAGGCACTTCTGCTGTCCCCGGTACGTCGGTCCGTCGTGACCCTCCCGCTTGATGGTCGCCCACCCCTCGTGCGCGTGGTCGGTCGGCAGGCGAAACGCCTCGACGCCCGCGAGCGTCATCCGGCGGTGGTAGTCGGTGTCCTCGTAGTACGCGGGGTAGAAGCCGTCGTCGTAGTAGCCGACCCGGCCGGTGCAGTCCGGAGTCTGCGCGAACAGGCACCAGCCGTTGGCGTGCGGCGGCCCCTCGGCGATGACGAACGCGTGCCGGCCGACCCCGTCTGCGCCGCACAGGCGCGCGATCGTCTCGGGGCCGAGCGTGACGTCGTCGTTCGAGATGACCACCGGTCCACCGGCCTCTCTCAGGATGGCGTTCCAGCTCGCCGCGACGCCGAGGTTCTCGCCCGCGGCGAGCACCGACACCCGCGCGCCGCGCGCCAGGGCCCGCAGCACGCTCGGCGTTGGGGTGAACTCTCCGCCGTTGTCGACGACGAGGTAGCGGTCGGGCTTGAGCGCGCCGCCCTCCGCGGACTCGAATAGCCTGTCGAGCAGGTCGTAGCGGGTGAGAGTCGGCACGCCGAGGACGATCACGAGGTCGCCCCCCACAGCGCCGCCAGGTCGGACGCCAGGTCGCCGTCCGCGAACCGGAAGTGCGGCCAGACCTTGTCCAAGCCCACGACGTGCACGTCGTCGACCTCGCGGCAGCGCAGGCCGATCGACGGCCGGTGCGCCGCCATCGCGACCGCGAGGGGGGAGGACAGGTTGCCGACGAAGAGCCGGCAGCCGTGGATCGCCCGGTAGAGTTCGTAGAGACTCGGGAAGAGGTGAGTCGGCAGGTCGGACCCGGTCGTCGCCTTCCAGTTCGCGAGTTCGCCCTCGTCGTCCGTCACGAACGTGGCGGGTCCGGGCAGTCCTTTCAGGACCCCCCAGTCCACCTGCGGCTGCCGACGCGTGGACAGTCCGATCAGGATCGCGCCCGCGTACTCGCTCTCGGGCATCGTCAGCCACTTGCGCGAGCCCCACGGCACGCCGTAGGTGCCCTCGTAGATCGCGCGCCAGTCCGCCCTGCAGATGAGTGGCGACCCCCTCCACGCGCTCAAGTTGACGTCGACCGGCTCGCCGCCGTGCTTGTGGAAACTCTCGACGTAGGGCTGTCCCGACACGATCTCCCGCAGGTCCTCGTACGCGCGGTCGAGTCCGAACCGGAAATGAAAGCCGCTCTCCGAGAGGTAGACGCGCCCCCGGCGGCCGGTAGTCAGGAACTTCTCGTTAACCACGCTGAGCTGGTGGATGAAGTCGCCCAGCGACCCGCTGCCGACGTACGTGATCGGCGTGGAGGACGATCCGGACGGTCGCTCTGCTTCTTGGCACACCGGATCGCCCCCGCCTTGTCCACCCGGTGGGATCGGATAGGAAGTCAATTTCCGCCGCGTGACCCACCGCTGCCGCGCTCGTCGCTCGAGTTGGGAGGTCACATCTTTTCCTTCGGGTCGCGCAGGACCCTGACCTTGCCGGCGACGGCGTCCGCGAAGAAGGCGTCGATCTCGTCGATGAGCTGACTGCGCTGCCGGTTGACGCGGTCGGCGGCGTCGGCCGCCGCGAGCCGCTCCTTGTCGGGCAGGCTCTTGTCGCGGTGCTTGTCGATGAGGTGCCAGATGCGCACGTTGCACACCGTCAACTTGTCGACGAGACTTCCTAGTGTTTCAGCCATGGATCAGCAGCTCCTCGAGCAGCACCTGCCCGTACGGTCCAGCGCCGCTCGCGTAGTTGTTCGGGAGGTGGTGGACCAGGCAGCGCGGGTCGACGCGCCGCTCGACCGGCAGATACGGCACGACGTTGCGCGCGTGGAACCCGTCCGGGACGTTGGCGAAGGTGAGCCCCTCGAGCTCCCCCTCCGGTCCGCCCCAGTGGCGACCTTGTCCCCAGACGTGCGGCAGTCCAGACAGGTACTCGGTCACCAGTTCGCGATCGAGCAGGTAGCCCCCCTGAAACGGGGTCGGTAGCCCCACGAAGTGCGAGGTCTCCGACGGCTCCACGCGCGGCAGCGTCGAGATCTGGAGCGGGCGCGGGGTGTCGGTGACGTACCAGCGAGCGTCGCCGACTCTGCGCTCCACGCGCAAGAACGACGGGATCAGCCCGTAGCGCCTCAACACCTCTCGGGCCTCGAGCCAGTACGAGATATTTTCTCGCGTTATCAGGATGTCGTAATCGAAGTACATAAAGTGCGACGTCGACGGATCTCCCGCCAGTGTTCGCAGCACCGGACTCACCCGAGTCGGCAGCATCCACCCGTGCGCGAGCCCCACCTCTGACTGGACCTGAAACTGAAACCCACGGTCCTGCAGGCACCCGCGCAGCGTCGCGAGCTGGTCCGGGTCGACCGTGTTGGTGACCACGGTCACGGTGACCTCCTCGGCGAGCTGCGCGAGGTGGGCGGCAGTCGCCCGGAGGTAGGGGAGCCGGTCGACCCCGTTCTGTAGGATGCCGTGGCTCGCGTTCGGGACAGCGGCGTCGAAGTGGACGACAGTCACGACCGCCAGCTTGTCCGGCAGGCGCACCGTCATCGCGACCTGCGCCTCGGGTTGTCGCGCGGCGACACGCGGTCTCTGGCGCGCAGGAACTGGTCGAGGTGCGGCTGTCCGATCGCGACCGTGCCGGCCGCGTACGACTGCCAGAGCAGGTCGCACGCCCGAGCGCACACCGCGAGGTCGCCGGCGTCGAGGCTGTGCTGGATCAAATTGACGATCGGCTGGTCGGCCCGGTCGTAGACGCGCGCGTAGTTGGTCACCATCTCGCCGTAGTCGCCCAGGTACCAGTCGAAGAGTTCCGGCGCGTCGAAGTACACCATCGGGAAGAGCTGCTCGTCGGAGTGCCCGTAACCCGCGTCGAGGCAGTGGAGGAACTTGGCCTCGAGCCGGTCGCATACCTCCCGCATGTACCCGGCGCTGCCCGTGAAGAACCCGCTGCACATCGTGCAGCGTCCGAGGCACGCCTTGCCGCCGAAGAAGGCGTCCAAGTCGCGCACCGTGCTCTCGGGCACGTAGTCGATGAAGCAGGTCGAGAACTTCTCGCGCTGCGCGGCGAGCGCCTCGTCGAGGTGGACGAGGTTCTGGTAGCCCATCCGCTCGATGTCGACGTTGACCCACGCGAAGTGGGTGCTACCGAACGGGTTGTTCGCGATCGTCTGCTTGAGCATCGCGTAGCGCGCCATGCAGAAGAGGTAGTACGAGGCGGTGCTCCGCGGGTGAGTGGGGCACCACGGGCTGCCGCCCCGATTCTGGATGATGCGGTCGCGGTGTCTGGTGAGCGGGAAGTCCTCGAACGACTGCGCGATGACGCGCGTGCGCGCGTGCAGGTGCTTCGGCCGCATGCCCCAGACCTTCGCCTCGTTGTCCGGCTCGCAGTAGACGACGAGGTTCGCCCCCCAGGACAGCACCGAGGACCCGTGGGCGTCGAGGAAGTAGCTGGCCGGTCGCGCGCAGAGCTCCGGGCTCGCGTCCGCCTTCTTGGTGAGGTCGAAGTAGCCGGTGACCAGCGTCCAGTTGGACGTGTCCGCCTCCCCCTCGACCTCAGGCAGATCGCCGAACGACACCAGGCCGGTGCCCGACCAGTGGCCGAACTTCGTGACGTCGGCCTTGTGCCTCCCCTCGATCCGGTACCAGAGGTTGTCGCGCATCTGCTTGAAGTACCAGATGTCGTCGAGCACGATGAGGCCGCGGTACCCCTCGGCCTGGAGCCACTCGACGAAGTTGAACTCCCAGGACCCCTCGTGCGGGTCGGTGTCGATGAAGATGAGCGGGCTCGCGAGCAGCCGCTCCCTCCAAGGTCCGCGCCCCTCGGGCGTGTAGAGGTTCTCCAGGTGGTAGCGCACGTTCGGCGGGTGCGGCTGCCCGTGCGTGTGGTCCGCGACGTCGAACGACTCGACGGGGTTGCCGCCGTAGGACAGGGCGAGCGCGGAGTTGCCGCGCCACGTGCCGAGGTCGAAGACCGTCCCGGACACCTGCGTGGACAGGTGGGCGAGCAGCCGGTAGGGCTCCTTGGTCAAGACGAACTCCTCGCCGGCCATCATCGGCCGCAGCCGCTCCAGGTTGACTCGGTCGATGTCTGCCTGAGTGATGCGCATCAGCCGCCGCCTTTCGCCACGATCGCCCGCCAGTCCGTCGGCCCGTCCGTCGCGAACCTGTCCGCGACAGCCGCGTCGACGTGGCCCGGGTCGACCCACCAGTCCTCGAACGCGCCGAACCCCTCGAGCGAGACGTCGGGGCAGAGCAGGCGGTAGCCGCAGTCGAGCAGTAGCTCCCGCATCGCGGCCCGGGGCCCCCCGCCGACGCGGTAGGCGTCGTGCTCGACGGTCATCGAGGAGAAACGCACTCGCCCCCACGGCAGGCGCGCGAGCGCGCGGGCGCCGTCGTCGTCGAGGTCGAACGACAGGTAGTCGACGCGCGGGCCGAGCCCGTGCGCCGCGAGGACCTCGCACCAGTCCACCGCCATCGCGTCCGCCCGAAGTAGCGGCGTGTTGCGGTAGAGCGCGACGTCCCTGCAGTCGACCCGGTCGACCATCAGGCCCCGCCAGCCGAGGGCGTCCAGGTAGTAGCTGTTGCTGTAGACGATCGGGTCGCCGGAGCCGACGTCGAGGAACGTCCCCGGCCGCCGCAGTCCGGTCACGGCGACGGCGAACCGGTCCTGACCCGCCTGCCCGTGGGGACTCGCGTCGAACGCGACCGTCATCGGTCGCCCCGCCTCGGGCGCACCTTGGCCACGTCGCCCAGCTTGGCGCGCGTCGTCGGCTTGCCGGCCGCGCGCTGCGCGGCGTCCTCGCGCCGACGCCGCTGCGGGTCGCTCTCGCCAGGCAGCGGGTCGTCCGGCTTGCACCCCGCGCACCCCGCACACCGGAACCTGCCGCAGTTCGCCATCGACTCGATCACCCTTCCCAGATGAGTTCGTCTAAATTGCACGGAATCAGTGCGCCCGCAACCCCCTGTCGGCGAGCGCGATCGTGCAGGCCGTCGAAATTGAATTGATCGCGACGAGGTACGCGAGCGCGCCGAGCGACAGGCACGGCTGACTGCTAAAGACGCTGATCCCCTCCGTGAGCAGGACGAACCCGGTCGCCAAGTACGGCGACCGGAACGCCGCGCGCCCCCAGGTCCACACCTTGACCGCCGAGAAGAGCAGGCCGCCGAGGACGATGATCGCCTTGGGATCCGCCCACCACTCTGCGCGCAGCTCGGAGTGCGCCATCCGGTAGACTCCCGCCGGCACACCGGCGCCGAGCAGCGCGCCGAACGCGGTCGCGAGCGGCCCGCGCGCGAACGCCTCCCGGACCTGGCCGACGACGTCCAGGTGCCGCGGGGCCTGCCTCCGACCGCGCGCCGGCCGCACCAGTCGAATCACGTCCATTCGGTTATTGGCATTCATCATGGTGGCCAATCTACACGACACTCCGATATTGGCAATATATTCGTTTTGTCGACTGGCAAGTACCGGAGAATCATATTCCAATGGGCGAGCGCGCGATCAGCGCGGATAACACTCGCACCGATCGGGCGTCTGCACCCGCACCGTCGCCGGATAGCATGCGCTCCAGCAGGCGTGCGGGGTGACGCAGGAGGCGGTGGCGAATGCGAGAATCAGCAGGGATAATCTAGTCATCTCGTCCTCCTTCGCGCGCAGGATGGCGCGCCGGTTCTTGATCACGTCGCACGATTTGATCGGTCTGGGTAAGACGCGCGTTGAACCTGCCACGATAGTACCCAAACCCCGATTGACCGTCACGACCGCCTCCGCTCGACCGCCACCCACCGCTCGACGCGCGCCCGCACGTCCGGGACCGACGCCGCCCACGCCGTCTCGCCGGCCGTCCCGTCCGCGCCCGGCTCGCCGCCGAACAGGAAGATGGCGGCGCCGACGTCCTCCTCGTCCATCGACTGGACGAGGGCGGCGGCCCTGGCCTGCAGGGGCGTCGGCGCGCCGGCGCGCCGCGCTGGCTCGGCGCCCGGCGCCGGCGCGGTGCGCGCCAGCCACTCGGTGAGGGCGGCGGTGACCGAGCGGCGCTGGGCGTTGCTGAGGTACGACGGGGGCCGGCCGTCGCGCCAGTCGATGAAGACGGCGAAGGCGACGCCGGGCCCCACCTCTTGCAAGATGCACGCGCCCATCGCCTGCAGGCCCGCGCGCATGACGGGATCGGCGTTGGGGTCATAAGTCATGTGATCTGGTCATCCTCGAGCACAGCGCTCGCGTTGTGGTCGGCTACCTCACCCTCGCTGTCAGCGCTCGCAGATAGTGGCGCACCGACTTCGATCGTTGCGCCGCCGCCGTACGGTGTTACAGCGTTGACGACGTAGCGACCACCCACGCAGCGGACGTGTGCGGTATCGGGGAGTCCATACTTGCCGATCAGCCGCGCGAGTTCCGCGCGCTCGCCCCGCTCGACGAGCGCGTCGCGCTCGCGGACGGCGGCGGCCAGCAGGTCGTGCTGCTCGACGACGGCCCGGAGCGCGGTCTCGACGGGGCCGTCCGAGAACCACTCGTCTTTCTGCGACATGACGGTCAGCGTCTCGACCCGGGCGGTCGGCGTCGAGAACCGCGCGCTGTAGAAGCCGGCGCGGTCGTAGTGGGCGATGAACCCGAACGCGTTGGACATCGCGCGGTAGAGCGTGTCGGTGAACTTGGCGGCCGGGTAGCCGGCGAGCGAGAACCGCTCGAACAGTTCGGCGACGGCGGCGGGCGCGAGCGGCTTCTTCGTCTTCTTCACGGTCGCGCCCGACGTGGACTGCGGCGAGGCGTCACATCTTGATGGGGACGCTCGTGAGCCTGACGGAACGTGACAGCCGGCTCGAGGTGGAGCGCGTGTGATGCCCGCGACAGGCTCTGAAGCGTCAGGCCGGTATTCGTTGGGTCGAGCAGTGCCTCGACGTGTGAGCGACTGGTGCCCATCCGTTTAGCGAGTTCCGTCTTGGTGACGTTCTTTCGGGCCATCTCTTGGCGAAGTCGTTCCGCGATGACCCTCTTCTGTCCGAGGAGAACGACTTCGTCCCAGAGTCCGAACGAGGTGAACACGTCTTGGAGAGAACTACCGACGGGTGAGGATGACATGGTGTTTTTCCTTACTTCTGTAACAAGAACGCCCGGACGGCAGAGAGTCTAGCGGTCGCCAGTCGTATTACTTCGTGTGGAGTCTTCTGCGTCTTCTTCACGAACCCGTGCAGGACCCAGATCGTGCCGGCGGCGACCGCGAAGATTACGCGGTATTCCACGCGGTCTTGTGTGCTGCGTAGTTCCCAGAGTCCGTCTCCGAGGTTGGCCACGAGTGGACCGCCTACGGGCCACATCGTCTGGATCGTGAACAGGTCAGCCCCGATCGTGCGCTTCGCGTTGGTTGAGAGACCCTGAAGCCAGATCCGTACCGGCTCCGCTCCAGACTCGGAGCGGAAGAACCGGACGGGAAAGCGTGTGGTAGTCAAAGGGAGAGAGTGTACATATTTATGTACCGCCCGTCAAGCGGGTCTTCTCGATGATTTTCGTCCCCCGCTCGACGCCGACGAGCCGGACGAGCGCGTGCGCCAGGAACTCCGCGTGCGCCTCGACGACGTCGGCGACGACGCTGCGATCGTGGGACTCTCCGAGGATGGCTTCATTTCCGCGACCGCACGCGGGGCACCGCGGCGCGAGCTTCTCGCGCAGCGCCCGCATCACCAGCTCTGTGGCGGTCCGGTCGCACGCGTCGGCCGCGTGGTCGACGAGCGACCGGACGACGGCGGACATGCGGAGCGTGACGGAGAACTCGGCGGTCACTGCGCCCTCTCGCGCGGGCAGCAGCCCGGTCCCGGGTCGTCGGGGTCGACGGTGGACGTGGACAAGCACACTCGACGCTGGAACTTGCCCTCCTGCACCAAGTGGCACTCGGTGTCGGATGTGGACGGCCTGCCGTCGCAGCGCGTGTAGTAGATGCTGTCGCACCCCACCTGCATCGTCACGCACCCGCGGTCGTCGTGGGCGATCTCGTGCGGGCCCGGCGTTGGGCAGTCCTCCTTGCAGGCGGACAAGAGCGCGAGCGCCAGTCCGAGGAGTTCTGTCGTCGGCTTCGTCCGAGGCGACGCATTGGTCGCGCGGTCTCTCCGCTCCGCCTCCTCGCGCCGCCTCTTTTCGTCCTGTTCGCGAGCGCAGTCCTCGTGCACCTGCATCGCCCCGATCCACGCCCCGCAGTGCGGGCACTTCCAGCTATCCGTCATGGTCTAGCCCTCTCCT